>JAAGKN010000196.1_pt1 | contig 364757 bp, 343 predicted proteins | sample 6206371 | NCBI WGS metagenome assembly JAAGKN01 (sample SAMN11533720, study PRJNA540317) | gut metagenome | isolation source: fecal pellets from male and female animal of same cohort | host: Peromyscus leucopus | place: USA:CA | collected 2017 | reverse complement strand
CACATATTATTCATCTGTTTAATTTTGACTTTCTCTAAAAAAACATTAAATAATAAACAAAATTCCTCCAAATAGATGTATTGATTTTTCGTAAAAAAATACATAATTCAAATGTATAGCTATAAGTAAAAATATAATGCCATTTCGTTACAGATTACAAAAAGTACTTGATTTCAGAATTAAAAAGAAAGAGGAACAGCTTCAAGAAGTTTTAAAAGCAAAAAACGAAGTAGACCTTGCTCAGCAAGCGGTTGATAAAAATAACAGAGAAATATCAGGTGTAATCCAGACAATGCGCTCTTCCACTGATTATAGAATGATGGATGCTTATGATAAATACTTAAAACACTTATACGTAAAAGGTGAAGAACTTGAAAGACTTAAGCAAGATGCCTTAGATAAACTGGAAGAAGAAAAACAAAAACTTGTAGAGCGTGAAAAAGAAGTAAAGGTTTTAGAAAAACATAAAGAAAAAGCAAAAGAAGCATATAGAGAAGAAGAAAAACAAATAGAAAATAAAATGTTATCGGAAGTTGCTGTTCAAAAGTATTTTCAAAGAACAAGAACAAAAAAGGAAGAAGAAGGCGAAGATTAATTAAGAGGTCTTAAATGAAGATTGATACACAAAATAAAAAAAATATAGAAAACGATAATGCTTCAGTTCAAATGAAACCTGAAGATAATGATGTATTAATGGCTGCAAATATGCCGTTTTCTCAAATGTTGTCTCAGCAATTAGCAGAAAATCCGGCAGAGTGCGAAACTCAAAACAGTCTTTATTCTTTAAGTGTTGATTATAATTATGATTCACTTTCTATGAATTTTGAAGATGCAATCTTTTTTGTTAATTTGGCTCAAGACGGACAATTTAGTATAGAAGCTGCACCAAACGGAGATTTTACATCTGTTGTTAAAACAGAAATTGCTCAAAATATTGTTAGCCAAAAAACAGTAGAAGTTACAAATCAATTAACTTCTTTAATAGAAAAAGCGCAAAAAACTCAAAAACCTGTACGTATTACTTTTGATAATGATGTTTCGGTTGTTATTAAAATTGATAAACATGGAAAAGTAACAGCTGAATTTATCCCCGGAAGTTTAGAAGTAGAAAATTATTTACGAAACAATATAGCTTCCTTAAAACAAAAGTTCGACGAGCAAAATTTACCGTATAATGATTTATTCTACAGGCAAAATAACGGTAAACAAAACAGAAATAAAGATAAAAGAAAAGGAGAGCAATAATGCGTGATGCATTTATAAATGCTTTAAATACCCAAAAAATAACCAGTGAATGGGTTGCTGATTTATCTGAAAACATGGTAAATGTGTATACCCCCGGATATAGAGAAAAGAAATTTACATTTAAAACTTTTCTTGAAGGTTCTATTGCTCAAAATCATTTAAGAAATGTGGGACAAGGTAAATCTTCTCCCGGTACTTCCGATGAAAATATTTATTTGGAGGGCAGCGGCTACTTTGTTTTGAGAAATGACAAAGGCAGAATTGTTTATACAAGACTTGGCGAGTTTAAATTTGACGGTGACGGAGTATATAGAAGCTCTGACGGTCAAGCTGTTCAAGGTTATATTTTAAATGATAAAGGCGAAATAATGAATGGGGCAAAACCCGTAGATGCAGATTCTTTTGTAGATACTGCATTTGATGGCGGTGCTGCTTCTGTTCCGACAACTAATATCAAACTTTGGATTGACCCTAGCAACGGTAAATATTTGGGAAAATATGAAGAATTTGAGTTTAAAGATGACGGTATTTTATATGGTAAAGCTGATGACGGTAAGGTTTCTACACCTTTATATAAAGTTGCCATTATAAATTTCCATAATCCTCAAATGTTATATCAGGTTGCTGACGGTCAATTCATAGAAACTGAAGAGTCAGGCAAGCCTGTTGTGGGTCGTGGTGAAGTCCGCGGAGGATTAATTGAACTTTCTAATGTTGATTTTGATGCAAACAGTACATATTATCAGCAAGCCCAAATGCAATTGGAACTTGCAAATCAGTTAATAAAATCTCATAAACAATTATTAGAAAACGCAATTGAGCTTATGAGCAGCTAATAAATTTTTTAACACAATCTCGGAATGAGAGTAACAATGTGAATAGCTCTGCGAATGCAGAGCTTTTTTTTAAAATCCTAAAGTTTCATTTGTTAATATTATTTTTATTCTTTTTTGTGGATTGCAAAGCCTTGTTACAACAATATGCGAACATATTGAATCAGGTGATTTACAATCGAAACAAGAACCTGTTTTATAACAAGGTGTTTGTCTTCCATCAATTGAAGCGACTCTTTGTATATTTATAGGTGCAACGTATGTCCTTGCTCTTTTTATCGCATCTTCAACGGTAGGTGCAATTTTATTTACTCCTGCAATTATAATTACGCTTTTGGGTCCAAACATTAATGCTGCTGTTCGATTTCCTATGCAGTCTATATTTACAAGCTCTCCGTCTGCGCTTATTGCATTTGTTCCCATTAAATATGTATCACAAGTTAGTGCTTGTTTTAATAAATCAAATTTTTCTTCTTTTGATTTTGCGCTGTCTCTATTTATAACCTTGTAATTGTTATTTAAAATATAATCCATTAAACCTATTTCGGAAATTGAAACAGAACCGCCCCAAGAGATAATATCTGTTTTAGGAATTAACTCAATTGCTTTTTTTAAAGCATCTTCTTTTGTTTCTGCATAATATGCATCAAAAAATCTTTTTTGAAGATTTTCTATTACTCTTTCGGCTAAGATTTTATTTCTTTGTTTTAAATGAATATTTTCTGTCATTATAAACGCTCCTGTTTAAGTATTTCTTCAATATGATTTTTATCAAATGAAAGTTTTTTTTCTTCTTTTATTTTGCATACAATTTTATTTATGGTGAATAAATTTAGATTTTTTTCTTTTTCTAAATATGTTACATAGTCGGAATGACATTTATTAATTGCTGCAATGTAATGAGTTAAAGAGTATCCCCAATTTAAGTTAGAATGCATAGGAATAATAGATTCCTCTATTATTCTAATTAGTTCATTTATATTGTATTTTTTCTCTTTTTTATTGTTCAAATATTCTGCAATTAATTCAGTGTGGGTATTTCCTGCTCGTTTTCCCATTCCGTATAAAGAACCGTCTATTACAATGTTTCTTTTTGAAAGCGAATTTACAATTTCTATGGAATTTGAAAATGCAAGCTGTAAATTATTATGTGCATGATAGCCTATTTCAATGTTAGAATTCAGTCCTTTGTCTAATTCTTCAAAATAATTAAAAGTTTCATATCTGTCCATTAGTCCATAAGTATCTACAATATAAACGATTGCAGGATTTAGGCTATTTATATATTTTATAAGTTCTTCAATATCGGTTTTTGTATATGTTGTTACTGATACAGGGTTTAAGCTTAAACTATAACCTTTTTTTATTATTTCTTTTGAATATTCAATAGCCTCTTTTAAATCCTGTTTTTTAAACATTAATCTAATTCCGTCAATTAATGTTTCATTTTGATTTGGAAGGTGATTTATATAAAATTTTCCAAAATCAATCATTGCAACAGCTTTAAATTTTTTATCTTTAACTTTTGATAGTAATGAATCAAAGTATTTATAATCGCTTGTAATTGTCAAATCTTTAGAATTAAATATATCATCTTGAAGAAAACCTATTTCAACAATTTCAATATTAGAATTATTAAGGCTGTTTAAAATATCGGTAATTGTATTTTCACCAAAATGCCAATTGTTTATGGAACCGCCGTCTCTAAGTGTACAATCAAGAAGTTTTATTTGTTTCATTGTTTTTTCTTTTTCAAACTATACTGCTATTGTATTAAATATAATATTACTTTAAAATACAATTAAATGAAAGGATTCCCTATGTCAAATATAAAGCTGCCTGAAAATATACCGTTAAGAGCAAAAGAAGAATTAACAAAATTATTAAAAGGAAACCTGAATTTTGTAAATGGTTCACCTACTGCACAAAATATGTGTTTAAATACTCTTCGAAAATTTGCTTTTCACCAAGAACCTTATGCGGTAGTTTTAAGTTGTTCTGATTCAAGGGTAGTTCCTGAAATTATATTTGATTGCGGTATTGGTGAATTATTTGTTGTGCGTGTTGCAGGTATTACAGCCGGCCCTAATGTTATTGAAAGTATTGAATATGCTGTAAAAAAGTTAAAACTTCCGTTGTTAATCTTGCTTGGACATGATGATTGCGGTGTTATGAAATATGCAAAAGACCATTATCCCGAACAAACAGAAGATTTTAAATCAATTATCTCTTGCGTTTATCCTGTATTAGATAAAAATGAAGATATTACCTGTCATAACTTTTTTGCTCAGCAGCATACAATATGGGTTGAAGATGTTTTGATGGAAAAATCTAAAATAGTAAGAGATGCTGTAAAAAACGGTGAATTATATATCGCAAAATGCCATTTTGACCATTCAACAGGGCTTGTAGAGTTAATAGATTAATTGAATAAATAATTAGGTGTGAAGTTAACAATTGTAAAAATTCTTTTATGTTTTTTTGTTTAATTAACAAAAAAAATTACGTTCGTAATTAAAATAGCAAGAGGCATGAAAAGGATTAAAAATACATGAAAATACAAGCAGCTGGATTAAATTCAAAGTTAACTTTTAAAAGTATCAGAACAGATAAAAGCACTGTAGAACAGTTGAAAACAGGCAAAAAACCTATTATTGAAAACAATAAGACCAATATATATGCTGCTTTAAATAATCTAAGTACACAGACTGACAGAGAAAGTATTTCTTTCCTTTTAGATGTTGCAGATAATCTTGCATACGGGCAGGGTGCGACAAAAACAATTTTAGATAAAGATGGAACAAGTCCTTCTGAACGTGAAAATACAGATTGGGCGGCTTTATTAAAAGATACAATAAACAAAGCTTTATCTTCATCAAAAGAAGATGTAACTGATTTGAAGGCTGAATATCAACGTGTTTTTGGAAAAGATAAAGAAATAACACCTGAACAACAAAATTTATTAGATTTAAGAAACGGGTTAACTTCCGCAATAATTAATGCTTCTAAATTAGAGGATACAGAAGATATTACTATGACAGCAAGAGTAAGAAAAAATCTTGATTATTTTGTTGCTTCTTCTGAAATTTCATTACCTCAAAAACAAGAATGCCTTGAAAAATTAACTTATTTTATGAGCGATGATTATAAAATTACTCCTCAATTAAGTGATAAAAAACTTAATGTATTAGATGAAGTTCTAAATGACATGATTATAAAAACACCGGAAGACGATGTTTTAACAATTAAAACAGTTGACCAACGTCAAACAGGTATGTGTGCTGCTATATCTATTTGTAGAAAAAATATGGCTTATGAAGATAAAACCAGATTTGTTGAATTAATAATGGATGAATTAAGTGATTCACCTGTTATGACCGTATATGATATTACAGATTTGGAATCAGGAAATAAGACCACAATTCCTAAAACTTATGTTGATTATGATGCAGCTTTATCTCATGGGTATAGAATTATAGATTCTGCAGCTCATTTATGGATGAATAATGCACATGCCAGCGGCGACGGTTCTATTCAAACAGAACATTATATTGCGTTTGATGATGATAACTATGGTGTTTATAATGACTCAAGCTGGTTTTTAGGTTTGGATGAAAAATTTGCTTCCGAAAAGCAATTATTAATGGCATTAATTAAGGAAAATGAACTTATAAAATCATATTCAAAAACAAAAAAGAGTATGAATGAAGTACATCAAAATATATCTGCTGTAAAAAAAGATGTATATAAATCTCAAAGTGAAGCAAATGGGAAATTAAACTCAATCTTTACATCTGTATTTCCAGAAAAAACAACAGCTCAAAGATCGCATTTAATATCAGATTTAATAAAATTCTATGAAGGTGAAAATGAAAGTAATGAGGTAAATGTCCCATCAAAATTACCTGCGTCTTTAAAACAAGATATTTTGATTTCTCATATAATCGATGAAAATTCGAATATAACAGACTCTCAGAAAACTAAATTAAAAGATAATGCAAAAGCTATTCTTGATATGACAAGTGAATATTCTTCTGCTAATTCAAAATTGAAAAGTTTAAAACGTTTTGAATCACCAAAGGCTAAATTTGCAATTAATAAAAAATTATATAATATTGCTGCGGCTCATAGATTGGCAATTGAAGCAGATGTAAATCTTCCTGACGGTATTGCAAGATTTGAACGTCAATCAGGATTACCGCCAAGAGATATTCAAGTAGCAAATTATTTGAAATCAATAAAGAATACATTCTCTTCTTCAAATGTAAGACAAAAATATGCTGATGAAGCAGGACAAATTCCTTCACAAAAAGATTTAGAATTAGCACTAACTTCTGATTTAGTAACATTAGAAACAGTAATTCCTGCTGAATTAAATTCAATAAATCAAACTCTTTTTGAAAAATCAACAAGTGACCTTGTATTAGAAATGTTTAGTGGTGTTTCATCAGCAATTAAAGACGGTAATATTGATGCACTTGAAAGTATGAAGGTTACAATAGGTGCTTCTGATAAAGATGAAGTTCTAAATAAAATGAATAAATGGATGAAGAAACTTTCATCTAATCCGTCACAAGCAGACATTATGGAAGGTATCAGGCTTTTAGGTTATGAAGATTTGCTTCAATTCTCTAATATGTTTGTAGCTTCCTTCTTGAAATCTCTTCAACAAGGTGTTTCAGAAGAACAATATGCATATCTTGCCGAATTATTTGGCGGTGAAGACAAGATTGTTTCAGGTGTTGAAGCTCAACGTCAGAAATTTATGAATGTGCAAGAAACATATCAACAAATAACAGATAAATGGAATGTTCCGTCTGCAAGAGCTTTAATATTAACTCAATTGGAAAAACAAAATAATGTTTTAAGCAGAAGAAAATTAGATACGTTAAAAAATCGTTTTGCAACAATTGAAGCCGGTACTATTGCAAATGAAAAAATACCTAATGCAAAGAAAAGAGCAGAGGCAAACAAAAAATTATATAAATTTACACAAGATGATATGGAAATATTTGCTGCTATCGAAAAAAATATGCAGTCAATGAAAAAATATTCAAAAATGCAATACCAAAATTTAAATAGTGTAATGCATGATGCTTTAGAAGCTCAATATTCTAATCTTGGTATGTTAAACGGGCAATTCTGGGTAAGAGAAGAAGGTTCATCCGGTTTAGCTGCTAATGAGCAAATAAGAATTATAGAACAAATGACAGGTAAACCATATCATATGGAAACTGACCCTATTGCAGCGGCAAAACAAATTAAAAAAGGTAACGGAAGCGGAGTTGCTTCAATGAGTGTGTCTGATAGTGATTATGCTTTCCATGCTCAATATGTTCCGTCTGTTACTGCAGAAAAATTTATTAATCCTGTAACTAAGGAAGAAATTGTTCAAGATATAATGTGGACAGATAATTCTTGGGGAAAATCCGAAAAAGATCATTATTGGAACGGACGCGACGGTCATAATTATACCGATTATAACGGCGGTTATGGTTGGAAAGATGGTTTTGTATTAGCAGATGATTACAGAATTGGTCTACCGGTAAAATCTTTATTTGGAGCAACAGGTACAGTGGATGGTGAAAAATTTGGTTTGTTTACAGATGTGGTGCTTCCGGGTCGACCCGTAGATGCTTATCAAAAATTGTATAAAATGTTCTCTCATATTTTTAATATTTCAGAGGGCTCAACATTCTTTAATCAGTTAGAAACATCATTAGCAAACGGGTATAAATTAAATTTAAAAGAATTAGAAGCTTTAGATGATATGGCATCTGCTAAAACAAACAGGGTAGTGAAGAAAATTGATAAAATAAAATCAGAAGAAGAATTTAATAAACTTCCTGATGATGATGATGCTAAGTTTGCATTTGAAAAATTAGCAGTATACTTATCAACCGATAATCCTCTTCTTGCAGATAGCGTGTTATTAGCTGCTGATAAAAAAGAATTGAAAGAAATTTCTGATGATATTTTTGCTGAACATGTTTATGCTTTAGAATCAGCATTAGTAAGACAAGATTATGTGATGGAACATATTGTTCCTTATACAAGCAGTGCATTTGCTGATTTATTTAAAACATTAAATCAAAAATACAATTTAAATTTATCAGAACTTACAACAAAAACAATGACTGATACTATTTTTGCTATACCTGCTGAAGATAGTAATTTAGATGGTTCTTTAAAAGATATCGAGGCATATTTATTGGAACAAGTTGAAAAAGTTGCTTCATCTTCAATTAAGAATGATGATGCTGCAAAATTCTTTATAGAAAGTGCACAAGAAATCATTAGTGATACAATTGATAAAGAATTTAAAATAACATCATTGGATTCTCCTGTTCTAAAAAATTCACCTGTTGGCGATATGTTAATTGATGCGATTGATAAATACTTAAATCCTGCATCTGATAAAGAATTGCTTACTTTTATTCAAGGTATGCAAATGGCAGGTTCAGATATTGTGGAACAATTCTTTGATGCTTTAACTCCGGAAGATGTCGGTATAAAAGAAAGAAAAGCTTATGATTACGTGTTGCTTTATCAATCCGGTGACAGTTCCGTTTCTAAAGCTTTATCAGAAATTACTGCAACAGAAGAAATCTATTCAAATTTAAATACATCAACTGCAACAGAAGAAAATACTCCTGAAGAGTTATATAGAAATTTATATATTAAACTTTCGGATTTAGATGTTCAAAAGTTTATTAAAGCATTTAAAGCAGAAGCGTTCTTAAAATATAAATTAAGACAAGCATTCCCAAAACCTGTTATCATTCAGGATGCTGACATTGCTGAAATGGTTGGCGGCGTGTTAGAAGCAATTAAACAAAGTTATTATAGTATTGAAAGTAATAAATACATTTTAGATGTATTATCACAATATGAAGACGTAAAAGATTCATTTTTATCTGATTCTTTATTTAAGTCTTTATTAAATAATAAAGATGTACAAATTACAGACGAAAACAAAGCCTTTATCAAAGATGCATTAGATGAATTATCCTCATTATTAGAACTTTCTTCAAAAGATGACTCTTTTGCCGTTGTTTCTCAGCCATTAGAAAACTTAATTGCAGCTTTGAAATCATCAAAAGGTACATTAGATTCAAGAAAAATTAGTGTTCCGTTAAAAGAATTAATGGCAGTATTTGAAGACTTTGATGCCTCAGGTGTAAATAAAGATAGATTTATTCAATTGAAAAAAGAAGAGCTTAGCGCTTTAAATACCAATATGAAGATAATCGTTAATGCTAACATTGAACCAAAATATCGAGATGAGGCATTAAATAAAATCAAAGGTATTATTGACTTGTATAAAAAAGGTGCAAGTGATGAAGATATTGCGTATGCTTCAGAAGACTTTATCGGTTTTGTTATAGAAAGACATATAGTTAAAAATCCTGTAGAGTTGCTAAGAGAAGTCGTTCAATTGTTGAATGATGGCAAAAAAGATTCAGATGAATATGCCGTATTAAGCTCTTATCTTCATAAAGCATTGCAAGTAGCTCAGCAAACAAAAATACAATATAAATTAGTTCAAAATCAACACGAAGCTATTGGTTCAAAAACCAAAGATTTGCTTCCGTTATTCAATGTCACAATGAGTGACGGTTCTCAAGAACCGATGGAAAGTGAAACAGGCATGATATACTTGATTGAACAACTTAAAAATGCCGGTGATAACTATACTATTTTGAATTTATTCTTAGAACAATCAGGATTATCAAAACCTGCATTGCGTGCAGCAATAAATAATTTTGATATTGAAAAAACAAATGAACTAATAGAAGAGAAAACTCAAGAAATAAAAGATTCAATAGAAAGTTTAGATGTTCTTTCTTCTGTTATTACAGACTTCATGCGTATGAGCAAAATAAAATACAGCTCATTAGAAGATGCAATGACTCATTTTAGTAAATATTTAAAGAGAAATCTTAAAAACTATGAAGATATTCCTGTATTTTCCGCTTATATTTCATCGTTAGATTCTCTTGAATATCAAAAATCTGTTGAAACATCTAATCCTGCAATGATTGAACCTTTAATGACAGAACTTTCAAAAAATCTTTTAGCTAATATAGCAGATGAGATTAACGGTCAGCTTCAATATGTTTCTGAATTGGCTTCATACTTGCAAGAAAAGGCTGAACTTCTAAGTTCAATTAAAGTTCCGGCTGATAGTGAAGAATATTCTTTAAGAGAGAAGTTCTATAGTGATTACGAAGATACTCAAGCTCTTATAGCTCAAGAACAACAAGAAATTATTCAACAAATAAATGGTAGTTCATTTATAGGTGTATAGTTTATAAATTATTGAAAACTTAGCCAATAGTGTAGTAATATATTATTGGCTAAGGAGTTTTTATGAAAAAGATATTAGTATTATTATTTTTATTTATATTTTCAACATCAGCAATGCCATGTTTTGCAGTTAATATTGGTACATACCAAACTGAAACAGAATATGGATTATTGGACGGGTTTAAAATTAATTGGAAGCGCAAAGATAAAACTCAACCTTTTATTGAACCAAGAGAAGAGTCTACTCAAAAAGAAAAGGATAGAGAGCTTCGCAATTATAAAGAATCCGAATATGAACGTACAAAGTTCATGTATGACGGTAAGGCTATATTGTAATGTGTGAGTGCAAATAAACAGAAGAAATAAAAAGGGAACTCATTTTGAAGTCCATTGATTTTAGGTATCGCGAAATCACAGGACGAAAAATGAGTTCCCTTTTTATTTCTTCTGTTTATTTGCATAAAAAAAGAGGAACATTAAGTTCCTCTTTTTTATTTATATTACCAACTATAAAATGTTTGATGTAACTGTGAAGTGGAATCTGCAAGAGTCTCTGTCTAAACCTTCAAGACGTTTGCCGATTGGGAAGCCCCAATACATATTGGCAGAAATGTATTTTGTTAATTTAACAACAATACCGGGTCCTGCACTCATTAAGTATTCACCGTGAATATCACTTCCGTTAAACGGATTATATTGATATCTGTTACCAAACCAGCCAAAATCATAGAAACCTGCAATTTGAATACTATCACTGATGAACTCGTATTTTTCAGGTAATAAAGCTTTTAAGCCAGGGATTGGAGTTCTGTATTCTAAACTGGCTGTAATACCGTAATCACCAAGTGCATAACCCTCATCATAACCTCTAACAGTAGCAATACCGCCAACTTGCATTTGTTCTGAAGCATATAAGTTTCTGTTTGCATATTGTCCGTTAACTTGTAAAATCATTAAATTATTTTTAGGTAATACTTGTAAACGAGCAGCACTTGCATTTACTTTTAAGAAATTATTACTTGGCATATTACGAGCTTTGTTGTAATCGGAAGCATCAATTGGAATACCTGTAGATACACCACCATTGAATAACCATCTTCCATAGAAGTCATCTTTAACATCTGTTAATGATGCTTTTAATACTCTTGTTCTATATGCTGATTTATTCCAACCAACAGCTTCTGCCCAGTCGCTGTTGCCGATACTTGTTTCTGTATTACGCATATCTAAAGTGATATCACCATATAATCTGTAATCATCACCTTTTGCTAATCGTCTTGATACACCGATGAATACGTCATGTGAATCACCGCTGATATCAGCATCTTTTAAATATTTGCCAAGTTTAACGTGTGAATATGAATATCCTAAGTTCAATCTTGTATCATTTTTAGCAATCGGAAGTGAATAAATACCACCTGCACCAATTGAACGACTAGACATTGAAACAGTACCCATTAAAGTATCGCCGTGTCCTGTAACATCGTGTAAACCTGCGTATAAAACACCTCTTTGAGTACCGATTAATTCTCTGCCTTGGTTATCATATCTTAAGTCAAAGTTGATAGGAAATCTGTCTTTAACATCTAAAGTAACGTCAGAAAATTCTTCTGATTCTTCGTTATCTGCAAAAGATACAGCACCTTTCATGTATTCTTCTGTGTTCATATCAGTTAAAGCTGTACGAACATCTTTTACGTTAAGAACTTTACCGGGTTCAATATTGTTATCTTTTAAATAATGTTTATTTAAGTATGAAGAACGTTCCCATTTGCCGGGGTTAATTTCAATATTACCGTATTTACCTTCTAAAACTTTAATTTCAATAACACCGTTTTTTACCTTTTGTGGTGGAAGGTATGCAATTGTTGAAATGTAACCTTTACCTTGATAGTAATCAGTGATATCGTTTGCAGACATAATTAAGTCATTAATAGTAACTTCTTGACCAATTTTAAAATCTACCAATCTTTTTAATACATAATCAGGGAATACTGTATTTCCTGTGATTTTAATTTCTTGAAGTGTAAAGGCAACTTGTTTTGTATTTAAAAGTTCTGCTTTCGCTTTCACTTCTTCTTCAATATATGCAGGATCTTTTGTTTCTTCAAATTTTGTTTTTGCTTGATAACGTCTTGCATCAATTAAGTTAGTGTTATCAATAAGTCCGGCATCATAACTTCCAGGATTAATAAATGTGCTTGCATCTACGGCAAATGCGCTTGCGCCAATTAACGTAAAAGCACATAATAGTGATGTTTTTAATAGTACGTTTTTCATTGTTCCACTCTCTATATAATTTATTATTAAAATACTAATTGCTAATATACATTATATAATACTATAGAAATGCAAAATATTTCCAGTTTTTATTATACAATCATTCCCTGATATTACATAATTCAAACATATGAAATCCAAACATAAAAAATTTTGCTGTATTCATGTTTAAACGATAACATAACTTTACATTTTTACAAATTATAAATAAGTATTGCATTGCAAAAATGTTGTATATACAATAGTTTCAAGTCGAAACGCTTAGAAATAAAGAAAAAACTTTTTTTAAATTCTAGCAAAAATTTATATTTAGGGATTTTATAAGACCAAAACTATTTTTTTTATAGCATGGTATATCAGAGAATGGAGAACTAGATGAGAAAACTATTAAGTGCAGCTGTTGCTTTCGGTGTTTTATCTTCAACAACACTAATGCCGGCAGCGTTTGCAGATATTTCAGCAGGTGCATTACCAAGTTTAAATAATGCAACAAATGCAGATGTAACAACATCCGGAACAAACATGAATATTCAAATTCAAGGCGGACAAGGCAGTGTAGGTACATTAAACTGGAATAACTTTAATGTAGGTAAAGATGCAACTGTAAACTATGAATTTTCAGCACATAACCAAACAGCATTAAATAAAGTGGCAGCAACAGGCGGTATTTCACAAATTTACGGTAAAATTACTTCTTCAGGCTGCGCAGGTTGTGGTTATGACGGAACAGGTAAAGTTATATTAATTAACCCTAACGGTGTTGTTTTTGGTGAAGGCGCTTCTGTTAATTTGAATTCATTTACAGTTTCAAACTTAGATGGCAAATATGACAAAGATACTCATACTTTAATATTAAATAAAGATTCAAACCAGGGTGATTACGGTATCGTTGTAAAAGACGGTGCTAATATCTATGGTGATAAAAACGTAACATTTGCTTCAAATAACATTACTCTTTACAACGGTTCAAAAATTTCTACAAATGTAGCTAATAATGTTGATAATGTTGCATACGGTAAAGTTAAATTAGTTACAGCTGACGGTGTAAACTTCACATATTATAACAACGGTGCAGTAAAAGAAATTTCTAATATAAAAGCTTCAACTGACAAAATGTTCCTTTCTGTAAACGGTGATATTAAATCAGGAAACATTGATATTCGTAATTACTCAAACAATGATGCAAGTGAAATCAACTTAAAAAATGCTAATTTAAAGGCGACAAAAGCTGTTCTGGGTAATGATGGTAATATTTGGTTAACAGCAAATAACAGAATTATTACGGAAGGTTCAAATTTTGAAACTGTAAATCAAACAGGTGCTGAAGTTGTAGATGGCGGAAATATTAAGTTTACAGCAGGTAAAAAACTATCTGTAGGTACAGGTGATTTTAAATCAGTTGGTAATGTAGAATTTAATTCTACAAACAACAATATAGTAGTTGATAATACAAGAATAACAGCAGCAAAAGATGCTAATATCATTGCATCAGGAATTGCTTCTGTTCAAAACAATTCTACAATTAAAGCTAAAAATATTACTGTTAAAGGCGGCGAAAGAGCTCAAGTAATTAATTCAACTTTAACAGCAGATAATGATGTAAACATACATTCTGACGGTTCAATGGTTTGGACGGATAAAGCAAATGTATATGCTGCAAATAATATTAAAGCAACAGCAGCAAACGGAAAATTATTAATTCAAAATTCTAAATTTGACGGTGTTGTAATTGGTGCTGAAAGACAACCTGCTAACAACATTACATTAACTGCCAAAAATGATATTACATCTAACGATTTAACTAATTCTACTTTTAGAGCTAAAAGTGTAAATGTTGAATCAACAGCAGAAAATATTAAATTGAATGATTTATCAAAAACTCAATTTAATTCAACAGAAAAAATTGTTTCTTTTAAAGCAGCAAAAAATATTGAAATATCAAAAGCAAGTGATTTAAATGTTGCTGATGCATCTTTTGAAGCAGGTAAAAATATCGTATTTGAATCAACAGGCGCAAATGTTAATGTAGATTCATCAACACAAATAAAACGTGCTGAAAAAGTATATATTAAATCAGCTAAAGATATAACAACTACAGAAAAATTAAATCTAAATAATATTCAAACAAATATTATTGCAGCTAAAGATATAAATGTTAATTTAACAAATGTAAGTGATAGAAACAACGGCTTAGTTGCTAAATCAGGAAATAACATGACAATTACCACAGATGGTACATTATCCGTATCAAGTTTAATTTCAGCAAATGACATGACAATTAATGCTCCAAAAGTAATTGCAGGTTTACCTTATACTACAGAACAAAAACTTCCTGATGATGCTGCAGAACGTTCATATATTGAAGTTGGCGGAGAATTTACATCAAATGTTGCTACTGATAATTATGAAATTACTGCTTCAGGTGAATTAACTGATGATGGAAACTTTAATAAAAAACATCATATTCAATATGGAGAAGACGAAAAAATCTTATTAGTAAACAAAAGACCTGTAGAACACAACATTACAGAACCTGATGGACCGGATATTGATAATGGTAAAGATGTAGATATTATCAATCCTGATGACAATACCCCTGTAGATCCAAATCCTCCGGTTGACCCCAATCCGCCGATAGATCCAAATCCTCCGGTAGATCCTAACCCACCTGTAGACCCTAACCCTCCTGTAGACCCAAATCCACCTGTAAATCCTGGTGATTGTGATGGAGATCCTGCATTGGATGATGAAGTAACAGATGAGACTGATCCGGGATTATTATCAAATCTTAATTTGGCTAAATACACGGTTCAATCTAATGAAGATAAAAAATTCTAATATTAGAATACAATTAGAAAAGGAAGATTTTAATCTTCCTTTTTTAATGTAAACAAATATTAAGAGAAAGTATATAAAAAAGGCAATTAAACAAGCATAAAAATTTTTATATAGTATATATGGTATATATCGTTTTTTATACCAAGAAAAAAGAGAGATGACAGTTTAGTAAGAAAGAACAAAAGAAAAAATAATTGTAAACAAAGTTAATAATTTTAGCAATTTTTTTTTTTAGGATACTTAAATCATTATAAATTAGATAGCAATTAGCATGAAAAATAAAGGAAAGAAGAATATGAAAAAACTTTTAAGCACAACAATCGCAGTCGGTATTTTCGCTTCATTAAACATTGCTCCGGCATTAGCAGATGTTTCAGCAGGTGCATTACCAAGCTTAAATAGTGCAACAAATGCAGATGTAACAACTGCAGGCACTAATATGAATATTCAAATTCAAGGCGGACAAGGCAGCGTAGGTACATTAAACTGGAACAACTTTAATGTAGGTAAAGATGCAACTGTAAACTATGAATTTTCAGCACATAACCAAACAGCATTAAATAAAGTATCAGCAACAGGCGGTATTTCACAAATTTACGGTAAAATTACTTCTTCAGGCTGTGCAGGTTGTGGTTATGACGGAACAGGTAAAGTTATATTAATTAACCCTAACGGTGTTATGTTCGGTGAAGGTGCTTCAGTTAACTTAAATTCTTTCACAGCATCTACATTAGATGGAACATATAACAAAGATACAAATCAATTAGTATTAAATAAAGATTCAAACCAAGGTGATTACGGTATCGTTGTAAAAAACGGTGCTAACATCTATGGTGACAAAAATGTAACATTCGCTTCAAATAACATTGTTGTTTACAATGGTTCAAAAATCGCTACAAATGTTGGAAACAATGTTGGCGATACAGCATACGGCAAAGTTAAATTGGTTACAGCTGACGGTGTAAACTTCACATATTACAACAATGGTGCAGTAAAAGAAATTTCAGGAATCAAAGGTTCTGCTGATAAAATGACATTAAATGTAAATGGTGACATTAAATCAGGAAATATTGATATTCGTAACTACTCAACAAATGATGCAAGTGAAATTAACTTAAAAGGTGCTACATTAAAAGCAACTAAAGCTGCAAAAGGAAATGACGGTAACATTTGGTTAACAGCTGCTAACAGAATAGTTACAGAAGGTTCATCATTCCAAACTGTAAACCAAGCAGGTGCTGAAGCAAAAGATGGTGGAAACATTAAATTTACAGCAGGTAAAAAAGTTTCTGTTGGTTCAAGCAACCTTAACGCTGTAGGTAATATCGATATTACTTCTCAAGAACAAAATGTTGTAGTTGATGCTTCTAACTTAACAGCTGCTAAAGATATCAACATTACAGCTAAAAATATTGCTTCTGTTCAAAATAAATCAGTTTTAACTGCTAAAAACATCAATGTAAAAGCAAACAAAGATGTATATGTAACAAATTCAAAATTAACAGCTGATAAAATTACTCTTGATGCAGGTCAAACTGTTGCAGGTAATGCAGATGTAAATAATTCTCAAACAAACATTTATGCAGGCAAAGATGTAAACGTTACATTAGCAAATGTTGGTAATAGAAACAACGGTTTAATTGCTAAAGCTGGTAACAACATGACAATTACTACAGACGGTACATTATCAGTATCAAGCTTAATTTCAGGCAACGATATGACAATCAATGCAGATAAAGTTATAGCAGGTTATCCTTTAACTAACAACAAGTTAGAAGTTGCAGGTGACAGTGCAGATCGTTCATACATCGAAGTTGGCGGTACATTTACTTCAAATACTAAAAATGATAGCTTCGTAGTTACAAAATCAACTGACTTAACTGAAGATGGCAAATTCCAAAAAAGACATCACATTCAATATGGTAACGGAACTGAAAAAATCTTATTAGTAAACAAAAGACCTTATGTAGCTCCTCAACCACCGGTTGATCCAGATCCTGAAACAATTGATTTAAACGACGATCAAGCTAAAATGTTAAACAAAATCCCTCGTCAACCTGAATCATTTAATAATAAAACAACTATCAATAACGGCAGAACAGAATTAGTGGATGTGTTCGCGGCAGCTAGTCAAATCGAAATTGAAGATGACGAAGAAGAATAGAAAATAAACAAACAAACAAATAAATAAAAAGGAGTCTTAAACAAGGCTCCTTTTTTATTTGACTTAATATGTTTGATTAAGTTAACATATAACTAAGGATATTTTGGAAGTGTATTATGAAATTAAAAGCTTGTTGTTTATGTGTAGTATTCTTACTTGGTAGTAGTGTTTTTGCCGATGCTATTGTTCAACATCGATATTATTCTTCCGATAATACAAAACCGTCCAGTATTATATATTCAAATGTTAATTTAGATATGAATAATGAACATTATGTTTCTGCGATAGATGAGCTTAAACATAAAATTAATGTAACACCGAATGATTATGTTTTATATGTATCGTTAGTTGATATGTATTTAAAAACAAAGCAATATGACAAAGCTTATGAAAAATTGGTATTTTTAAATAATTTAGCAATAAACAATAGGTTAGATAATGATGTTAAATCAGTATTAAATAATACTTATAATGATTTCAAAAAGTATAACAGATATGAAAAAAATAAAGTATTTTGTTATATGAATATGGCAATCATGATGTTGATTTTATGTAATAATCAACAAGCAGAAGATTTAATAGGTTTAGCTGCTGATATTCCTGTCTCAAATTCAGAACTTTTAGCAGATGCCTTTAAAACAGTTTTTTCAACAACAAAGAATACAGATAAAGCAATTAGTATTGCAGACAAAATAATTCTAAAAAATCCTAAAAATATAGAAATAAGAAAAATAAAGGCAGCATATTTTTTGCAAGGAAATAATATAAATGAGGCAATTAATGAATATTCTGCAATTGTTGATATTTCGCCTTCTGATTTAGACTCTAAGTATTATTTATATAAACTTTTAAAATCAAAAAATGCTTCTGAAAAAGAATTAATAAAATACATGTATAAATCAGATAAACCTGATTATGAATTAATATATAATGAGCTTGCTCAAATGCTTTTAAATAATAGTGATTATTCAGGTGCAAAATATTATATTAATTTATTAATTGAAAAATATCCTGATAATGCAAATGGTTATATTCTTCTTTCTGATATTTGCAGAAAAGAAGGGAAATTAAAAGAATCTTATGAAGCATTAAATAAATTAAGAGAAAAAGCTGATAGTAATGAAGCAATTGCTAAATATAATGTATTGTTGGCAAAATTATCGGATGAACCTGTAAAAGAGGCTAATTCTCTTATTGCTACAGGGTTATATCAACAAGCACTTGAAGTTTTAGAGGGTGCAAACCAAGAAAGTTTATATGTTATTTTGACCCAATCAAGAGCTTATTATTTACTTAAGAATAAACAAAAAACATTTGAATTATTAAATAAAGCAATGTCTTTATATCCTGAGAATACAGATGTTTATTGCGCTTTTGGCTACATTTATTTAAAAGAAAATGATATTGAAAGTTCAAGAAAATACGTAAATAAATCTTTAATGTTAAATCCAGATAATAAAACATCAAAAGATTTATTAGATATGGTAAATAAAGCAGAAGCCGATAAAAGTATTAATCAAATAATTTCTTCATTTGAAGCTCAAAATTATACTGAAACAATGCGTTTGATTGATAATGCGTTAAAAATTAACGCAAAAGACCCTGTTTTGTATTATTATAAAGCACTAACTTATATTTCTTTAAACAACTATGCAGCTTCTACGGCTTTATTGTATAAGTCACTTGAGTTGGATAAAAATAATATTCCTGCATATTTCTATTTAGGCTTAGCATTTGATAATTTATCAGAGCCTCAAAATGCAAAAATGTATTATCAAAAATTTATTGAACTTCTTCCTTCTGATTATTATGGAGAAAGTGAAAAGTTAGAATATGCAAAAAGCAGAGTTCAAAAATTACAATAATAAGTTAAATTAACAATATTTGATATTTGTACAAAAACATGCTCGAGTTTGCTATTATATAAGAATGGATATCATAAAAACATTTGAAATATTTTTAGCGGCTCCTATGAGTATAATACATAAGCGTAATATTAAAATTATGCATGTGGAAACAAATATATTTGCTCAAAATTTGCCTGTAGATATTAGTTTTGATGATGATATTCAATTAACTGTATATAATAATCAGAAAGTATATAAATTGCTTTCCAGTGTAATTTATAAGAAAAGATTAAGAGATGAGAATAAAAAAAGCCAAATTCATAACAAGTGCACCAACTATTAAAGAGTGTCCCGAATTAAATCTTCCTGAAATTGCGTTAATAGGGCGTTCTAATGTCGGTAAATCTTCTTTTATAAATGCGCTTGTTAATATAAATGGCTTGGCAAAGACAAGTAATACTCCCGGAAAAACAAAGTTAATTAATTTATTTAATATTGATGACACTTTTATTATTGCAGATTTACCGGGATATGGTTATGCTAAAGTATCGGGAAAAACTCAAAACCAATGGCAAAAAAGTTTGGAGCAATATTTGTTAAAAAGGGAATCTATTGTATCTTTAATCCAGTTGGTAGATTCAAGACACCCTTTACAAAATAACGATTTACAAATGGCAGAGTGGATTAAATATAATAATCTTCTTTGTTTTGTTATTGCAACTAAAGTTGATCAAATTTCCCGTTCTCAAATTATGAATGTATGCAAGAAATTTGAAAAAGAATTAAAGCTGCCTGTTTTTCCGTTTTGTAAATCAGACAGCTATTATAATCGTAATATACTCTCAAAAATTGAAGAAGTTATTTCTATATAATTAATTTTCTTTAGTATTTTCTAAGAAAGCTTTTATACATTTATTTAAAGTATTTGGAGTTCTTAGTTTTGAAGCTTTCCTCTTCCTTGTTTGGATAGGTTGAGGCTCTATATTCTGTTCTTCTTTTTGTTCTTCATTTGTATTTAATTCATAATTATCATAAATAGTTTCGTTAGCTTTTCTTTTTTTTACAATAAAAGCAACAAGAAGAATTGCAACAATACATATTGCCATAACTCCAAAAGAAGTAAATGATTTTGTCATGAATGTATCCATCTCTGATGGTTCTGATACAGGGGGCGGTGGAAGTTCTGCGCCCGTATCAAAAGACGGCGGCAATACAAACATATCATCATTTGGATTATCTGCAATATAAATGTAATTATTCATTTACTTTGTCAGCGCTTTCTTTTTTTGTAGTTTTTCTGGGCTTTCTTACTGCTTTTTTCTTCTTTTCTTCTTTTTGTTCAGCTTCAACCTGTTGCTCTTGAACAGGTTCAGATTTTTCTGAATTTACAGTAGTTTCTGCTTTTATTTCTTCTTTAGATTCTGTTTTTGTTTGTTTTTTTCTTCCTGTAGTTTTTCTTTGTTTCTTTTCTTTTTTTGTATTTGTATCAGTTTCAGCCATTTCATTTTTTACTTCTGCAACAGCTTTTTCTTCAACTTTTACTTCAACAGCTTCAATTTTTTCTGTTTTTTGTTCTTCAACAGGTTTTATTTCTGTTTGAACAGGTGTTTTAATTTCAACAACATCTTCTTTTACTTGTTCGACAGGTAATGCTGTTTGAATTGCTTGTTCGTTGTTGTTTTCTTGTCTTTGATTATTTCTGTTATTGAACTTGTTAAAGTTTTTCTTTTGCTGATTGTTGTGATTATTTTGATTGTTATTGTTGCTTTGTTGTTCGTTATCAGCTAAAGGATTATTGTTTGGATTGTTAAATACTTTATTTTGTTTGTAGTTAGGTGTTTTATTTTTAATTTGCTGAGCAGGTATTTTTAATTTAGCTGCTTTTGCTTTAATTTCCCCTTCAACTACAGGTGCTGAAAAGTCCAAATTATCTGCAATAAATCCGTTACCTTGACAGTGAGGGCATTTTTTACCGAATACTTCCGATAAACTTTGACCTTGTCTATGTCTTGTTAATTCAACAAGACCTAAGTCTGAAAGCTGTCCGACTTGAGGTTTTGCTTTATCTTTATCTAATGCAAGTTCTAATTCTTCCATAATTGCAAGTTTATCGCGTCTGTTATTCATATCGATAAAGTCAACGATAACCATACCTCCTATATTTCTCAAACGAAGCTGTCTTGCTATTTCGTGAACGGCTTCAAGGTTTGTTTTTAAAATTGTTTCATCTTGAGTGGTTGAACTTACAAATTTACCGCTGTTAACGTCAACAACTGTTAATGCTTCTGTTGTCTGAATAAATAAGTAACCACCGCTTGGAAGATTTACTTTTGTTTGAAGAGCAGCTTTAATTTCTTTTACAATACCGGAAGCTACAAGTAGTGTTTCTGAACCTTTATATGCGTTAACTTCTATATTTTTATTCATATTCCAGTTTTGAAGAATTTGTTGCGTTCTATGTACGCCGTAGGATGTATCTAAAATAATTTCATCAACTTCTTCACTGCAAGCTTCTCTCATAACTCTGTATAATAAATCTTGGTCACGATATAAAAGACTTGGAGCAGGTCTTGTTTCGGCTGCTGTAACAATAGTGTTCCATTTTTCTAAAAGAAGTTCTAAGTCTTCTTGAATATCAGCGTCAGATTGACCTTCTGCTTCTGTTCTTACAATAACGCCAAGACCAACGGGTTTTAAAAGACTAATTATTGATTTTAATCTTGCTCTTTCTTTATTATTTACAATTTTTCTTGATACGTTAATACCTGTTTCCTGTGGCATTAAAACAAGAAATCTGCCCGGTAGACTTATCAAAGTTGAAACTCTCGGTCCTTTATGTCCAACAGGTTCTTTCACAACTTGAACAATTAATTTTTGTTTTGGTGATAATTTTTCTTTTAAAGTACCTTTACCGATAGCATCGTGAGCGTGTAAAAATCCCATTTTATCGTAACCTACGTTAACGAAAGCTGCATCAATACTTGGTAATATGTTATCTACAGTTGCAAGATATACATCATTTAAAAGCATATCGCCTTTTTGAACATAAAATTCACAAACTTTGCCGTCTTCAATAACAGCTGCAATATTATCTCGTTCTGCTACAACTATTGCTTTTGACATAAAAAATCCTTTTCTAAATTATAAATCCTTACAACTTGTTCATATCTTTGTCATAAAACGAAGTTCTTACTATTTTAAATTCAACATTCGGTTCAAAGAGTTTTATTACATCCTCAGGTTTTACAGACGGAATTTCTTCTGACTGTCCTGTCTTTAAAACCATATAAAGTTTGTTTTCGAAAACTTCTGTTGATTTTATGGACGGTTTAATATTTACAAGTTTTTTAATACCTTTTTTATTTATCTTCTCTATTAATATTTCATTATTTGAAGATATCTTATCTTTAATATACAACAAATTTTCATTTTGTAAAATACCCTCAATTATAGGCTCAAATGAATACATAGCCCATTGTGCGGTAATATCTATGGCAGGAGTTGATTTTTCAATCTTTTCTGCTGATATTATTTTTATGTTTTCAGGAAGAACTTTATTAAGTCTGTTTGTTAATTCATCGGGTGTTATATTGTCGTAGATTTCTATATCTATAAGTTCATTTTCACCCTCAATAAAAATCGGTAAGGCAATACCTAATGAAAATTTAGGTGATGGGTTAAATCCTTGTGAAAAACATAAATTTAAACCTGAACGATACAATGTTTTAATTATTGTATTTTGCCAATCAAGGTGTGAAATGTAACTTATTTCATTTTGTTTTGAAAGTTTTAATCTAAATTTGATTGATGTTTTTTCATTATTAATTTCTTTTGTTTCATTTTTTATATATTCAAATGATTTATCTAAAACTTTATGTGTTTTTAAATTTCTGCAAACACCGCAATTTACGCAAGTAAACTCACAAGGCGTAATGTTTGCATCTTTTAGTGAATTATTATATTGTTCTTTCAGCCATTCTTTATCTAAACCCGTGTCAATAATATCCCAAGGTAGTTCTTCATCTAAAGAATAGTTTCTTTGCGCTTCTTCATCTATATCAAAACCGCATTCTCGTGCTGTTTCTTCCCATAAGTTTTTGTCGATATTTTCATCCCAAGTTGAAAGGTAAACTCCTTTTTGGTGAAGAGATAAGAAAAAGTCGTTGTATTTTTCGTCTCCGCGGGTTAGCGCACATTCTGTTTTTGATGTAAAACTGCTGTGATAATTTAATTTTAAGCCTTTTATATTTCTTGTTTTGTCAAGAAGATATTTAATTCTTTCTCTGATTGTTTCTTGTGAAGCTTGTCCAAACCATTGGAACGGTGTAAACGGTTTTGGTACAAATATTGAAACTGTGCAGGTTAGAGTTAATCCGTCTTTTAATTCAAGTTCTTTTTTCAGTTCCTTTGCTTTGTAGCGGATTTTTTGAAATAATTCAGCCATCTCATCTAAATCTTCATAAGTTTCGGTCGGTAAACCCACCATAAAGTATAATTTTATATGGTTAGAACCGTTTTTATAGCAGTTTAAAATAGTATCTATAATTTGCTCTTCCGTAAGATTTTTGTTAATTACATTTCTAAGTCTTTGGCTGCCTGCTTCGGGTGCAAGAGTTGTTGTAGTTGCTCTTACGCCTCTTACAAGCTGTGCAAGCTTTTGGCTGTAACGGTCTATTCTTTGGCTTGGAAGTGAAACGGATACTTTCTTTTTATTCATTTTTTCGCTTAATGCTTCAATTACACTTTCAATATTTTTGTAATCATTCGAAGATAATGAAAGTAATGAATATTCATCATAGCCTGTAGATTCAATAGATTCTTCAACCATTTTTATAATATCTTCTGCTTTGCGTTCTCTAATCGGAAGCGTTACGTGACCAGCCTGACAAAAACGGCACATTCTTCCGCAGCCTCTTCTTATTTCTATAATGGTTCTGTCGTGGACACTTGAAGAAAAAGGAACGGGAGCTTTTGGTGATTTATTTACTTTTGAAATATCAAAAATTCTTTTTGTTGTTTTTTGGGGAAATTCAGGTGCATAAACTCCTTCAATTTTAGATAATTCTTTTATAATTTCTAATCTTGTTTTCTTTTCTTCTTTTAATTGTTGATATTTTTCCATTATCTCAATTAAAAGTTCTTCACCGTCACCAACCATAAATAAATCTATGAAGTTTTGAACAGGTTTTGGATTGAAACTGCAAGGCCCGCCCGCCATAATAATAGGGTCTTGTTCTGTTCTGTTGTTCCTTTCAACTTCAATTCCTGAAAGTTTTAGCATCTCTAATACAGTTGGGTATGCCAATTCATATTGAATTGAGAATCCTATTAAATCAAAATCTTTTACGGTTTTTTTGCTTTCAAGTGCAGTTAATAAAATGTTTTTTTCTATAAGAATATTTCTTAAGTCAATGTCAGGCGCATAAACTCTATCAGCCATAAATCGTTCGTCAGAATTTACAATGTCATACAGAATTTTTTGTCCTAAATTACTTATGGCAATTTCATATTTGTCAGGAAATGCAAATGCTATTTTTACTTTTGACTTATTAAAATCTTTATTGTAACTAAGGTATTCGCTGCCTATATATTGGTACGGTTTTTTTACATTGTGCAAAATACATTGCATTTCGGGGGATAATTGTTGAGTCATTATGCTAAATCTTCCGGAACATATCTTTCTATATCAATTATTTCGCCATAAGATTTATTATTTCGAAATTGATTGAAAAAGTTTAATAAGGATTCATAAGGAACTTTATATTTGTATAACCCAACACCAATTCCGTTATTTTTCATTACAGTAATTATGTAAAAACATTTTTGAGCATATTCTCTTAATGCTTCTTCTTTAAAATAGCTGCCGTTTTCATCTCTTGTAATTTTTACGTACTGAAAACCTTTGAAAAAGCGCTTTTGCGCTGTTTCATTATCTGGTAAATTTTTAAATAAATTTATGACTTTATCATTATCTTTGTTCATACTAATATTGAACTAAAAATTTAATTAATTTGGCAAATTATTAACATATTTGTAACTGATATCTTAATATATATTTAAAAAATAATGTTATCAGAATAAAATAAATTTATGATTGAAGAATTGGAAGAAATCAGGCAAAAATGCCTTAAATGTGAAAAATGTGCGTTAGGAAAAACAAGGACTAATATTGTTTTCTCCGGTGGTACACCTAATCATAAAATGGTTTTAGTCGGCGAAGCTCCAGGATATTGGGAAGATCAAAAAGGTGAACCGTTTGTAGGTAAAGCCGGGCAATTACTTGATAAAATTTTTGAATGTGTTGATTTATCAAGAAAAAAAGATGTTTATATTTGTAATACGTTAAAATGCAGACCGCCGGAAAATCGTGACCCATTGCCTGAGGAAAAAGCAGCGTGTAAAGAGTATTTGGAGGCTCAAATTGCAATTTTAAAACCTAAAATAATTTTAATATGCGGAAGAGTTGCTCTTAATACATTTTTGCCCGATAAAGGAGGAATAACCAAAGTACGAGGTCAATGGTTTGATGGTCCTTATGGCTCCAAAATGATGCCTATTTTTCACCCGTCATATCTTTTAAGGAATGATTCACGTGAAAAAGGCAGTCCAAAATGGCTTATGTGGCAGGATATTAAAGAAATAAAACGGGTTTATGATGAACTTTAAAAAATTTCTAAAAATGCTTTCAAATAGCTTTCTTTTAGTCTGTTTAATAATATTTTTACTAATTCTTTATCCTGTATTTATTGAACCTAATTTACTTATTGTTAAACATAAAAAACTTTATTTGCCAAACTGGAGTGAAGAACACAACGGACTTAAGATTGCAGTGCTTTCTGATTTTCATATTAATACCTATGGGGTTACTATGAAAAAGATGAAAACTATAGTAGAGAAAACAAACAAAGAAAATCCCGACTATATTTTTCTTCTTGGTGATTTAGATTCATATTTAATTGAACGATATCACCTTAACCATGATGAACTATCTAAAATTATGTCAGGTTTTAAATCAAAACACGGTGTAATCTCAGTGTTGGGGAATCACGATTTCGGACCTTGCGTAGTTAAGCCTATCCTTTTAAATGCAAATATTAGAGTGCTTGAAAATCAAAAACAAACAGATAATATTAACGGTAAAAATATTATAATATATGGACTTAAAGATTTATGGCATTATAATGTTATCCCGCAAAATGTAATAAAAAAATCAGACAATGTAAATTCTATAATTGTTTTATCTCATAATCCTGATTTATTTCCGGATGTACCACGCTTTACATCTTTAACCTTAAGCGGACATACACATGGCGGTCAAATCTGTCTGCCGTTTTTAGGTGGTATTTTTACACCCTCAATGTGGGAACAACGCTTTAATAAGGGCTATATTGTAGAAAATAATAAACATCTGTATGTTACAAGCGGTTTAGGTTTCTCTGCGCCTGTAAGATTTGGCAATCCTCCTGAAATAGTTATTCTTGAACTTTATTCACAAGAAACATACCCTGATAAAACTATTGAAAATACAAAAGAATTAAAAGGACTTAAACATAGTTTAAATGCCTTTGGGATGATAGTTGCTCGTAAATTTTTAAATTGTTTTGGTATTTTGTAGCTTTTAAGTTGCTATTTATTAAATAAACATATATAATAACTCTGTTTAGATTATAGGAGTTTAATATGGTAGATTTATGTAGTCCTCTTTGCGACGAGTTTAATCAAAATAATAAGAATAAATACTGTTTTGATACTGTTCCATTAAATAAATTATTTTTCCTTTCATTAATTACGTTGGGATTTTATGAAATTATTTGGATATATAATATGTGGAAGAAAATAAAAAATAATTGGGGCTATGATATTAATCCTTTTTGGAGGACATTCTTTAGCGGTTTTACTAATTTTTCTTTATTTCCTGCATTAGGTAAATATATTGAGTTATTTCATATAAAGGCATTCGGCGGAATTCTTCTTGCTATTGCATATACGATGATGGTTGGAACTTGGAAAATGCATGAACCATATAGTTTTATATCTGATTTTTCTATGTTAATTATTATGTTTATACAACATAAAATAAATAAAGTTAACAAATCTAATTTCCCAAATGCAACAGTAAATAATTGGAATCGTGCAAACATTCTTTGGTCAATCCCTTGTAGTTTATTATTTATACTTTATATTTTAGGTTCTTTTTTACCTGATTAATTTTTTAATAAATTTTTATATGTTTCTTTATACAATATGGCAGATTTTTTCCAGGAGAAATCTGCCTTCATTGCATTTTTAACAAGTTTCGTCCATTCTTTTTTGTTTTTATATGTTTCGATTGCATATTGAATAGAACCTAACATTTCGTGGGCATTGTAGTTATAAAATTTAAAGCCGTCGGCATCTTTAGACGAGTATGCGTTAATTGTATCATCAAGTCCGCCTGTTGCTCTTACAATTGGAATTGTTCCGTATTTAAGCGCTATTAATTGAGATAATCCGCAAGGTTCAAACCTTGACGGCATTAAGAACATATCAGCTCCTGCGTATATTTTATTGCAAAGGTCTGCTCTATATTCAATTCTTGCTCTTATATTCGGTGAATTATAGCTTAACCATACAAAGAAATCTTCATAACGTTTTTCACCTGTACCAAGAACGATAATATCCGCATCTAAATTTCTTAAATCGTTTTCAACTGCTTTTAAAAGGTCTATTCCTTTTTGTTCTACAAGTCTTGAAATAATCGCAATTAGCGGTCTGTCTTCTTTGTATTCAAGCCAGTATTCTTTTAAAATGTCTTCTTTACATTTTTCTTTATTTTTTAAATCTTTTTCAGAGTAGTTATAGCTTATTAATTTATCTGTTTTGGGGTTATATTGGTCATAATCTATACCGTTTAAAATACCGCATAGTTTACTTTTGTTTACGTTTAACGTCCAATCTAAACCCTCACCGTATTCATAAGTTAAAATTTCCTGTGCATATTTAGGTGAAACCGCAATAATTTTATCTGCATAATTTAAAGCCCCTTTCATCCAAATTAGAGAACCATAGTGCTCTAAACCATATTGATGGAATACTTCGTCTTTGTTGATATTTGCGAAATCTAGAATTTCAGGAAAATATCTGCCTTGATAAGCAAGGTTATGAATTGAAAATACTGTTTTTGTCTTTTTGAAAAATTCATCATTCTTATATGAAGTTTTAATCCAAATAGGAATCATTGCTGTATGCCAGTCATTACAATGAATTATATCAGGTCTGAAATTTAATCTTCTTGCATATTCAAGTATTGATTGAGAGAAAGTTATAAATCTTTCCTGTTCATACCAACTATCAATGCCTGATGGGTATACGCAGTTAAAACAAGAGAAAAATTTCGGATTATCTATAAAAAATACATTTATGTTTGTATCTGGTAATTTGCACATTTTTAGTGTAAAGACATATTCAGCATAACCAAATTTCATTTTTAATTGAGAATTCGGTACATCTTCAATATGGTATTTCTCTCTGTCTATACTTCCGATTAACGGTGTAAACACAGCCATTTCCATATCTTTATCTTGTAAATATTTAGGAAGTGACCCCATAACATCAGCTAAACCGCCTACTTTTGTAAATGGTGCAAGTTCAAATGTAGCAAATAATACTTTCATAATGTGCCTCTTTTATATCATTCTTGATAAATATTCAAGCGAATATTTTAAAATATCTTCTGTTTTTGTGCAGTCTTTTTTATAGTTCAAAATCTCTTTAATAGCGCCTTTAGCCTCGTTTGCACTGTATCCTAAAGAAATCAATACGCTTTGTACTTCAATTATAGCTTCTTGATTTACATCTTGCGTTGTTTCTATATCTTCAACATCAACAGGTGTTACGTTAGACCAGTTTATAAGTTTATCTTTAAGTTCTAATATTATTTTTTGAGCAACTTTGCTTCCTACGCCTTTTGCTCTTGAAAGTTCTTTTGCATCTTCTCTAATCATAATATCTACAAGTTCAGATATTGAAAATTCATCAAGTATCAAAAGCGCAAGTTTTACACCTATACCTGAAACGCTTTGCAATATGTTAAATATGTCTCTTTCTTCTTTTGTTATAAAACCTGTAAGACTCATAGAATCTTCTTTGTGACTTAAAGAAACATAAATTTTTACTTCGTCATTTTCATTTAGTTTCTCAATAGTTCTTTTGCCTGTTGAAATTAAATAACCAATATTATTCACATCTACAACTATATGTGAACCTCTATATGAATTTAATTGTTTTGAAACAAGATGCCCTTTTAAATAATCGTACATAATTAATTTTCTTCTTTTTCTTTTAACTTTTTATAGGTTTCTAATGCTTTATTTTGTTCTTTTTCGTTGTTTAAATTTTTGTAGACAAAAGCTAAATTATAATAAAAATCCGCTTCATCATTCTTTAATTGTATTGCAGTTTTAAATGCGGATTTTGCGCTTTTATAATCTTTTAATCCAAGATATGCGCATCCTAGATTATAATAATAATATGCAAAATCTTTTTTATATTTAATGGCAGACTTATACTCATTTATTGCACTATTATATTTCCCTTCTTTTAAATAAATATTTCCAAGATTGTAATGGGCTTTATCAAATGCTGGATTCATTAAAATAGATTTTTGCAAGAAAAATGAAGCATTTGTGTCATTTCCCATATCTTGAGTTATATTTCCTAAAAGGTACCAAAGCATAAAATCTCTTTCATCTTCTGTTATTTTGGAAATTTGATTATATGCCTCTTCTAAATTATTAGAATTATATAGTGCTATTATTTCGCGTTTTTTCTCAGTAAAAGAGCTTTGCGCAAAACTTGTTTCGCCAAGCCAAAGAAATGATATTAAAACTATTAAACTAATAAAACTTTTTTTCATAATCTACCTGTTATTATTATATGTTAATTAGCTAAAAGTTTCTTTATTTTGTAAAAAATTATGACATTTTTCATTTTTTATTCAATTCTTAATCGTAAAAATACTTTATTATAATATAGTACTATAACGTTTTGGATAGATATGATTACTTTAGATTTAGATTTATCATATTTAAGCAGTCAATACCAAATTGGCTCTGCTGCAATGCGTCAATACCAAAAACGAAATATGAGTATTACGCAAATAATGGAAGCAGAAGCGGCAAGCGGTAACCCTAAAGCTGCTGAATTCATGATGAAAATAACAAGTAATCCTGAAGAATTAGCAAGAGTTTTACAATTAGCCGATCCGAAAAATAAGTATTTAATACTTATGAATATGAATCAAAATGATTTGATGATGATTATGGAATATTTAGACCCTGAAGAATTAATTTTAGGTTTAAGTATTTTTACTCAAGATGCATTAATAGAGTTGATGATGCAGCTTCCTCCCGAAACATTATCAAATTTGGTTTTAAGTAATATGGATTCAAATAAATTTTTGAATTCAATTCCTGTTAAATATATGGATGAGTTTTTTACTTCTGATAAAATAGATAGAAATATGTTTATGAAAGCACTTGAAAACATAGATGAAGAACAACTTCAAAAAATGATGGAATCAGTTACCGGTCAGTCTTGCTATGAAGAAAGCGGAAGTATACTTGAGCGTATGGGAACTATGGGTGACGATGATTTTATGCGTGCTATTCAGTCATTTGAACCGGATGGAAAAAAACAATTAATTTCTAATTTACTATTAGAAAAGCCTGATTTGTTTGAAGAATTTTCAGCGGAAGCAATGGTTCATCCATTTACAGTGATGGAAAAAGAAGATGTTCTAAAATCCTTGACGGTATTAGAAACTGAAGATATGCTTCCAATGCTTCAAGATTTACCTCAAGATTTAATGGCATTAATTGCAACTCAAATTGACCCTAAAGTATTTTCAGAAATTCTCAGTTCTGATTTTGCCAGTGTAATTGCTGAATGCGGACTTAGTTTATAAAATGTAAAGTAATGTAACAAATTTACTTTCAAAAAAGCAATATATATCCAAGTATATACTTTGTATATATGAGGATTAAATTATGAGTTTTAAATCAATAGATTGTAAAATGAAAGAAATATATTACGAAAACCTAAACGTAATATACAATGATGAATCTGAAATTGAAGAAGCAAAACAAGAACAAGAAGCTTTACTTTTACGTTCTTTAAGAGCAATGGCTATGCAAAATTTAACTTCTCTTCAAATAAGAGTTGCATAATTATTTTAAATGCCATTTTTTCTTTAATTCTTTAATTGTTCCATCTTTATTCATTCTGGTAACAATTATGTCCAAATTTTCTTTTAATTCTTTGTCGTCATATTGTTTTATGCCTATTGCATAGGGTTCTTGTGAAATTTTGTTTTTCAATAGGCGGTAGCCTGAATTATCCATCATAAAACCTGATAAAATCGTATCATCAGTACTGAATGCTTCGCCTTTGCCTTGTTGAAATGCAGTAAATGCATCTTTATAATTTTTATAGCCTACAATACGTGCAGTTGGTATTATTCTTCGTATGTTTTTTTCAGCCGTTGTTCCAAGTGCAACAATTATTGTTTTATTTTTTAAGTCAGAAAATGTATGTATATTGCTGTTTTCTTCAACTATTGCTGTTTGTCCCGCAAAATAATATGGTTTTGAAAAATCTATTAAATATTGACGTTGAGGGGTTATTGTCATTGTTGCAATAACCATATCAACTTCACCTGATGTAATTGCTTCAATTCTTTCATTTGGAGTGATAGGAACAAATTTGATTTTACGCTCGTTTCCAAGCATATCTTTTGCAATGTATCTTGCAATATCTATGTCAAAGCCTTCAAGCTCATTTGTATTTTTGCTTATAAATCCGAAAGGCTTACTATCTGTATTTATACCTACTGTTAAAAAATCTTTTTCTATTATTTTTTCAAATGAGGTTTTTTCTTCTTTTTTTCCGCAGGCAGTCAAAAATAGCAGGGATAAAATTAATAAACATATTATCTTTTTCATAAGCTTTCCTCTTTATATTATTAGACCACAAGATTTATATAAGAGAAATCATTTCAAAGATGTATTAATCTTTATTTTTAATTAATTTATCGTAAACGCGAGAATTTATTTCTCCGCCAATTAGAATTATAAGTGAAGTATAATACAACCAAACCATTAGTATGGCAACAGCTCCGATTGCGCCGTAAACTTTGTTATATGTATTTAGGTTGCTTAAATATAGAGAAAAACACCAAGAACCCAGCATCCAAAAGAAGCTGAAAAATAATGTACCGGGCAGAACACTTTTTAGTTTTATTTTATCGTGACCATCAATTGCTGGTAATATATAGTAATTACCAATTGCACAGAAAGCCAATGCTAAATAAGAAACCGGCCATCTTACAATTGAAATTATATCAATTGATAATTTTGAGAGTGCTGTATATTCAATCATAAAATCAAGAATAACTTTGCCTAATACAATTAAATTTACAACTAAAAATAATACTAATGAATTTATAAATACCATTAAAATTGCTAAAGTTCTTGTATATATTAAATTTCTTGTTTCTTCAATTGCATGTGCTCGGTTCAATCCTTTTATAATTACAAAAATAGCGTTGGATGCTAAAAAGATTGTTATACAAAGACCAAAAACAGCAATTAAAGTACCTTGTTTAAATATCATTGCTTCATTTAATGTTTCTATAATCAAATTTGCAACATCTTTAGGTGCAATTGTTGTTATAAAGTTTAAAATAGGGGTTATTAATGTTTTCTTACCCATCCAAGCAAATAATGATGTAAGGAACAGTAAAAAAGGAAATAGTCCCAGAATGAACCAGAAAGCCATTTCAGCGGCAACACCGCAGAAATCCTGATCTATTATTTTTTTTATCAGTGATTCTATATATTTTATCATTCTAATTCACTTTGAACACGTTTTAAAAGTTTATCAAAAGCAATAGCTATAGGTTTTTTAATTGTGCAGCCTGCTGCAAAGGTGTGACCGCCACCTCCAAAATCAATTACAATCGGAGTAACGTCTACAGTTTTACTTCTTAAACTTACTTTTGTATAACCTTCTTTTGTTTCTTTTAAAATTGCCGCTATCTCTACATTTTTTGATGTTCTTAGAACTTCGACTATACCTTCGGTATAATCATCTGTTGCACCAAATTTACTCATATCACTTCTTGTTATTTTAGAGAATGCTATTTTTCCGTTATTATAAAATAAGGTATTTGTAACTATATATGCTTGGAATTGAACCATAGATTGAGGTTTTGTTTCGTAGCAAGCTCTAAATTCATATGTTGGAGAAACACCAAGTCTTACTAGGTCTGCTGCAAGCATAAATGTTTCAGGTGTTGTATTTTCGTATTTAAAACCGCCTGTATCCGTAAGTAAAGATGTATAGATACATCTTGCAACATCTTTAGGAAGTTCCAATCCCCATTCTTTAAAGATTTTATAAAGAATAACACCAACACAAGCTGCATCACCATCTACTATATTTAAATCGGCATAACCTATATTAGTTTTATGGTGGTCAATGTTAATTTTGTATTTAGCATTATCAAAAATAGTTGTCCCGTAAACCATTCTGTCTTTAGATGCAACATCTACAGCGATAGCCAAATCGTATTTTTTATTTTTATCTATAGTTTGAACATCTTGAAATCTGTCAAAATCAGGCAGATAAGAATATGATGAAGGAAGCATTCCTACATAAGTAGAGTCTACTTTTTTATTGAAAAATTTTTCTATAACTAAACTAATAGCTAAATTAGAGCCTAATGTATCACCATCAGGACTAACGTGTGAAAATACAATAATACTTTCAGCCTGCTCTATCTTATTTTTTAGCTCTAAAAATTTACTATCCATACTCTCACTTATCTCATGATAATATTATACTATAAAAAATTTTAAGTATAAATAGTTAAGGATTCCATTCGTTTTCAAGTAAATTAGATTCTTTCCAATTAATGCAAGCAGAATTAATATTACAATTTTTACAATTAATTATAGGTTTTTCAAGATATTCAATAATTTTTCTTGCAGAATTTGAATGTATATCAATACCTTCTTTATTATAAAAGTTATTTTGAAAATAATTATTATAAATAAATCCGTATGCTGAAACAGGACAATGGTAGATTTTTCCATTATATAATTGGTGACAAACTTTTGTGTCGCAACACTTAAAAACCTCTTCGATATTTGAGTCTCCGTGTGGATTTTTCTTTAAGTAAAACTTGCGTCCATCCCATAAGCCTTGTATTTTTACATTGTTTTTTCGTACCAGTTCCATATATTTTTTAATGTTGTTTTGATTTATAGGATAAACTGAAATTCTAAACAGGATATTGTTTCGATGTGCTGAATCCCAAAATAATTGGTTCATAGCGGGTAAAAGTATCCCGTTTGTAGACATAGTTATAATTTTATTTTTAAATATTTTTCTTGCTATGTTAAATAGTGAATGTATTTCAGGATGAAGAAGCGGTTCTCCTCCAAGTATATTAAGTAATTTATAATCAATTTTTTTATTAATGGTTTTTAAATCTTTTTCAAATTCTTTTAATGTAATAAATCTTTCAGGTGCAATATTCCCAAAATGCGCACAACCTGTACATTTTATATTGCAATGGTCTGTAATATGAATTTCTATACGTGGAAATTGTTTTTTTCTTTCTTTTTTATTAAAAAATGAAAAGTTCATAAGAAAAATTCCCAATAGTTATGGCTTTATCAAGACTTTTAGAGCTTTACCGTTCATGTGTTTTATTAAACCTTCTTCAGCTCTTTCTAATGGCAGTGTTTCTGTTATAAGTTTTTCTACCGGTAATTTCTCTTCGTAAATTAATCTTAAAGCTTCTCTAAAATATAACGGAGTGTGGTGAAAAATACTTAAAACTTTTATTTCGTCATAATGAAGACGTTTTGTATCAATAGAGAATGTTGTCCCTGATTTACAGCCTCCAAAAAGATGCACGGTTCCGCCTCTTCTTACAAATCTAAACATACTTTCCCATATTTCAGGAAGTCCTACGCATTCAACCGCAACATCAAGTCCTTTTTTTCCGTCTGAAAAGTCTATAAAGATTTTTTCAGGGTTTTTATATTTTGTTAAATCGACAACTTCATCCGCGCCGCCAAATTCTTTTGCCATTTGAAGTTTTAATGGATTTCTGCCTGCTGCTATAACTCTTGCACCTTTTAATTTTGCAAGTTTAACAAACATTAAACCGATTGGACCTAATCCCATTACACCTACGGTTTGTCCTGCTTTTATTCCTGTTTTTTCAACACCGTGTACAACATTTGCTAAAGGTTCGGCAAAGGCTGCACGTTCAAAAGATAAATCGTCAGGTAAATGTAATAGGTTTCTTTTAACAATTGCTTTTGGAATATTAATATATTCAGCGTAAGCTCCATTTAGAAATTCCAGTTTTTCACAAAGATTGTAATCTCCTCTTTTGCAGAAAAAACATTCACCGCAAGGTGCCGAATTTGCTGCAACTACTCTGTCGCCTACGTTAAATCCAACTACATTTTTGCCGACTTTTGTTATTATTCCTGAAAACTCATGCCCAAAGCCCGATGGAATTTTTTTTATTAATACGGGATGACCGCGTCTATATGTTTTTACATCAGTTCCACAAGTTAATGCTGACATTATCTTAACTTGAACTTCCCCTTCTTTTGGGTCTTTGATTTCTACTTCTTCATATTCTATGTTTAATGGTGAGTAGAATTGTATTGCTTTCATTTTCATAGCTCTATATATGCTTTCATTATTTTATTGGAAAGAGTATCATTAAGCGCATCATTTATACCTTCAATAGGATATACAGACGATAAACCTGCAACCTTAACTTTTCCTTCTTCAATTAATCTCATTGAATCTTCTAAATCCATTGGTGAAGGAGAGTAGCTTCCCATTATTGTAAGTTCTCTATAATAGATTTCGTTATTCATAAATCCGTTGTTGTCTTTTATACTTGAAAATACAACAATAGTAGCGCCGTCTCTTGCAGCTTTAATTGCAAAATCCAGTGATAAAGAAGCGCCTGCTGTTAAGAAAATTGTATCAAAACCGTTTGGTGCTATTTTTTTCATTTCTTTTAAGGCTGTTTCTTCATCTTTTAATAAAAATGATTTATCAAATCCGAATTTTTCAGACATACAAACTCTGTCATATAATAAATCACAGCCATATACATTGTGTCCGAAGGCTTTTACGGCTTCGCCCATTAAAATACCAATTGAACCTAAACCAATAATTAAGTTTTTTGAATTATCTTTTATTCTTGCTCTTTTTACAGCTCGAATGCAGCAGCCTAGAGGCTCAAGGAATGAAGCTTCAATAGATGATAAATTCAAATTGACGTGGAAAACTGTATTATGAAGATGTTCTTCAGATACATAAATATATTCTGCAAAACCGCCGGGTATAATGTTTGTCTTTTTAAAATGTCTGCACATTGAGTAATTTTCGCCCCAGCAATACTCGCAGTTAAAACAGGGAACGTGATGTCCAAGTGCTACTTTATCTCCGACTTCAAAATTTGTTTTTGAATTTATTGCTACAATTTCGCCGACTACTTCATGACCTAAAACAGTACCGTCTTTTGCAGCACCTGTTCTCATTTTTACAATATCACTGCCGCATAGTCCGCAGCCTATAACTTTTATTATTGCACCATCACCATATTCATCAAGCATGGGAGACGGTACATTTGTTATTATAAATCTATTATTTTCTAAAACAGCGGCTTTCATATTTCTATCCTTTTCCCCTTTTATATTATAAGGCAAAAAGAATTTTAAAATAGGTTATTTTTTTTCAATATCTTTTTATCGAATTCTGATAATTCTGTTTTTAAAAACGTTTCAAATAAATCAGGACGTTTATTTTTAGTCACAATAAATTGCTGTAGTCTTCGCCATTCTTTAATGTTTTCGTGGTGACCTGATACTAAAACATCAGGGACGATTAACCCTTCATATTCTCTTGGTTTTGTGTAATGAGGGTGTTCAAGTAAGCCATCATAATGTGAATCATATTCTGCGGATTCATCATCGCCAAGCACGCCTTTTTGTAGCCTTGTTATGCTGTCAATTATGCATAGAGCCGGAAATTCGCCGCCTGTAAGAACAAAGTCTCCTATTGAAACTTCAATAGCTTGTGATTTTTCTATAATTCTTTCATCAAAACCTTCATAATGTCCGCAAATAATAATAAGCTGCTCTTTTTTGGATAATTCTTTTGCCATTTCTTGGTTGAAAGTTTTTCCTTGAGGACTCATTATTATTATTGCTGAATTTTCTTTTTTTTCTATTGATTTTAATGCATCAAGATACGGCTGGCATGCTAAAAGCATTCCTGCTCCGCCTCCATAAGGAGTATCATCTACTTTTTTATGCTTATCTTTTGAGAAATCTCGCGGGTTTATGGCATTTAATTCAATTTTATTTTCAGTTAATGCACGTTTTATAATACTAAAATTGCAAGCAGATGTTATTGTATCAGGAAATAATGAAAGGACATCAAATCTCAACTTATCAAGCCTTCTATATTATTAACAACAACTTTTCTGTTTTTTAAGTCTACAACAGGCACAATAGCTTTTACAAAAGGAACAAGGTGACTTTTTCCATTGTTATCTTGTACTGATAATATGTCATTTGCCAAATTTTCACCAACCGCAATAATTTTACCTAAGCAGCAGCCGTCTTCATCGTATACATCCATATCAATCAAATCACTGATTAGATATTCATCATTCTCAAGATTTTCTTCAACTTCTTCTTTTGGAAGATATAAATCACAGCCTTTAAATTCTTCAACATCATTAACTGTTAAAAATTCTTTAAATTTTACAATGGCAAAATGTTTATGAAATCTTACTGATGTAACATTTAATTCTTTGTAATTGTTATCTTTTTTTGCAAAAACTTTTTTTATAGCTTCTATTTGTTTTTCTCTTCCTTTTGAAAAACCAAGTTTAGCTTCACCTTTTATACCGTGGAAATTAAGTATTTTTGCAATTGAAATAAGATTTTCACTCATAGTTATTTCGTCTTTTTATATTCTTCAGGTGCATCTTCTCTTTCTTGATTCCACCTGTCCATACCCATTTGTTTTCTAATTAACCCAATACCTACGTGAACTCTCCATTCATCCATTCTTAATTGAGCTGCAATAATTTTATGGCATCCTATAGGCGGTAAAGGCAATAATGGTTCATATAAACTTTTAATTGCAAACAATTGGTCGGGTGATACAGCTAATTTTCTTTTTGGGAAAGGTAATTTAGGAAGCATTAATTTTTGTCTTACTAAATTAATACCAAAGAAAACTTTTCTTGGTTCTAAACCTATAGCTTGACCGATTATTTCATGTACATCAGGGTTTGGAAGCGGAAGAGCTTTTTTATAAAGAATTTCAATTTGTTCAATTTGCTCTTTGCTTACAAGTAATTGTTTTTGTCTTGGAGGTTTTCTCATCCCACCGTTTGGACGAGGTCTTGAAAATCCGCCTGCTCTGTTGTTAAAACTTCTTTGAGGTCTTTGAAATCTTTGACCACCATCTTGTCTGTCGGTTCTATCATTTCTATCGTTTCTGTATCCGCCACCGTTATTGTTATATGGGCGTTGATATCCGCCATTATTATAATTTCTGTCTCTGTTATAACCTCTGTTGTCATTTTGACGATTGTTATAACGGTCATTATTATATCCTGAATTATTTTGTCTGTTATATTGAGGTCTGTCTGAACGTTCATTTCTATCGTATGAACGATATCTTCTTTCTTCGCGTTGATTATCAGAACCGAAAGAATAAGAATTTCTTCTTGGAGCTTCTTCTTGAGGTTGTGCGGTTGAAGCATTTGCTGCTTCTTGGGAAAGACCTTCCGTATATTTTTTATCAGAATATAAGCAATTCGGACAAATTACTCTTTTCGGATTTTTTGTTTCAAACTCTGCTCCGCACTTAATACACTTATTTACATACATCTAAAATGCCCCTTTTACTAAAGCAAAAAATATTTTTCCTAATTTTAAAATTTTTGCCCTTTTTAAATTAATTACTGTTGATTAGAAAATTGTTCTACCTTGAACTGTTTTATAATGTCCTCGTTTGGATTATACCAAAATAAAAAGCATGTGTGAACTCTTAATTATAATTGTATACGTAAAAAGAAGATATGACAAGATGTTTATACGTAAATGTTTTACAATTACTTAATCTTTTCTTGCATTTTTGCACTTAATTGACCGCAGGCAGCGTCTATATCCGCGCCTCTTTCAAGTCTTATTGTTACTTTTTTTCCTGATGCTTCGAGTATATATTTAAACTTTTGAATTGATTCCTTTGTTGGTTTTTTATAAGGACTTTTTTCATTCTGATTGTAAACAATTAAGTTTACATTGCTTTTTAATTTTGCAATCGCAAGTGCTAAATTTTTAGCATCTTCTGTTGAATCGTTAATATCTTTCATAAGAACGTATTCAACCGTAACGCGTCTGCCTGTTGTTTCCGTATAGTGTTTTAATGTTGAAATAAGCTCATCAAATTTATATTTTAAAGCTACAGGCATGATTTGCTGTCTTACTTGCTGGTTTGGTGCATGTAATGATATTGCGAGTGTAGATTGAAAATTCAATGCTGCAAGTTTATTAATTTGCGGAATAATTCCGCAGGTTGAAACCGTAATTCTTCTTGCTCCTACTTGGAATTGTTCTCTAAATATTTTTATAGATGATAGTAAGTTCTCAAAATTTAATAAGGGTTCCCCTTGACCCATATAAACAATGTTTGTAACTTTCAAACCTGTATCTGCCTGTATCAGAAAAATTTGCTGGATAATTTCTTCTGTATCTAAATTCCTTGTAAAACCCAGTTTTGCCGTCGCGCAAAAACTGCAGCCCATAGGACATCCTACTTGTGTACTTATGCATGCCGTTAAATTTGCTCTGTTGTCAAAACGCATAAGTACAGCTTCAGAGAAGCTTCCGTCTTTTAATTCAAAAAGAAATTTCATTGTTCCGTCTTTGCTTACTTGTTTATCTTTTATAGATATGGAACAAAGGCATGCTTTTTCTTTTAATAATTCTCTTGTTGAAATCGGTAAATCTGTCATAGAATCAATATCTTTTGCCGATTTTAAATATAACCAGTTATAAACTTGCTTAGCCCTGAATTTAGATTGATTATTTTCAATCATAAAGGCTTCAAGCTGCTCTATATTTTTTCCTGTAAGTATAAATTTATTTTCCATTTCAGAAACAATTTTAACATAAAAAAGCTAAGTGTTTGTATTTAAAAATGTTCATGTTAATATGTACAATGAATATAATTATATAAATCAAGGAGATTAAAATTGAGAACTTACGAATTATTATCAATAATTAAACCAAACATCGATTCTGAAGAATTTGATAAAGTAGTTGCTAAAATTGAAGAAGCAATTGTTGCTCTTGAAGGTAAAGTACTTTCAGCAGACAAAATGGGTCGTAAAAAATTATCTTACGATATTAAAGATTACAGAGACGGTTACTTTGTAGTTCATAACTTTGAAATGGCTCCTGAACAAGTTGCTAAATTCAACAGACAATTAAGATTAAACGAAAACGTTTTAAGAATAATGCTTTTAGAAACTTCTGAAGTTAAAGCATAGTAACGGAGAAAATAATGTCAATAGCAAAAGCAGTATTATCAGGCACAGTTTACAGAAATCCTGAAAAAAGATTTACAGGGAATAATATTCCTGTGACAACATTTACTTTAAATATTGACGAAAAAGAACAGTCTTTAGTACGTATTATCGCAAGAGGAAATAATGCTGATTCTATTGAACAAAATGTTTCTAAAGGTGATAAGATTGTTGTAGAAGGAAGACTTCAAATTTCAAATATTCAAAGCGAAGATGGTTCAGAAAAAAAAGTTATGGAACTTGATTTGGCAGGTTTTGAAGTTGTTGCTTCTTCATCTTCATCATCTTCTTCAAAAAAATCAGATGAAGTGGTTAAATTTGCAGAAGTTGAAATGAATGATATGTTAATTGGCGAAGATGACATTCCGTTTTAAGAATAAATAGAAATAGAGGAAAATATAATGGCAAAAGAACAATTAGACAAGAAAAAACGTAAAAACTGCAGTTTCTGTGCAGACAAAGTAGAAGCTATCGATTATAAAGATGCTCAAAAATTAAGAAAATATTTAACTGAAGCAGGTAAAATTCTTCCAAGAAGAATTACTGGTACTTGTGCAGAACACCAAAGAATGCTGGCTAAAGCTGTTAAAAAAGCTAGAGAAGCTTCTTTATTATGCTATGTTTTTGAGTCATAGTTAATTAATTACAATATTAGAAAAAGAGAACCGTTAAGGTTCTCTTTTTTATTTTATAAAATCAATCCTTTATTATTTGAACAGAGGATCTTGTTGCAACATTAGGCGGTGTATAATATGTGGTTCTTGATGAATAACGAGGGTTATATGGATTATTATAAGGATTGTATCCGTTTATTCTGTTATATGGATTATATAAATTATTATTAATATAAGGGTTATGTCTGTAATGATAAGGGTTGTAGTATCTGTTGTTAATATTTCTGTTCCATATATTATTGGGGTTATTAAATACTCTGTTTACAATATTATTTGAGTGGTATCTGTTATGGTAGGGACAGTATTGATTTGGATTATTCATAAAATTTAAAAATTCGTTTCTGTACATATTGTTAGGATATCCATAGTTATTGTAACCATTAGTTGTTGTTGTTATAGATGGTGTGTAGCCTGTCATTGTACCTGTTGTATCAAATGTTGAGGTAACATTATCCCAGAAATTTCTTAGTTTACTTCTTTTCTGACCAGCATAATAAGAATCATAAGGATTTTGAGATATCATTTGTTTTGAATTCTTACTCATTGTCGATAACATATCTATTCTGGAATCAATATCACCTGTTTGTGCCATTCCAAAATAATCTGTTTCAAGTCGATTTAGTCTGTCTGATATTGTTTCGTATGTAAAACTTTCGCCATATTTTGCATATTCGATATTTGTAAGTTTGTCTTCAATATTGCAAAAGCCTGCAAGTGCACAAATTATGTATAAAACATTTATAATTAATAATTTTTTTAGCATTTCTTTATCCCCTAAATTATATATAGAGGAAAAACTCATTTATTATAAACAGACACTAAGCTAATAAGTAGTATAATTATTCCAAATTCTTTAAAATGAAAATTGTTTCATTTACATTCTGTAAAAGACTTTGAAGTTTATTATCAAGATTTTCTTTAGTATAGATGTTGTTAGAAGAAGTATATGGCAGATATTTTTGGGATAGCTGACCTTGTGTTCTAAAATTTGCTGTATCTCTTACTTGATTTGAAATTAATATAAGTCTGTTATATGAAAGATAGTTGCTTTCCGGTTTATCTTTGTATTCTTGTTTTACATATTCTATATGGTCAATTAAATTACTGGAAATTGCATTAAAAATTTGAATATCTTGTTCATTATTTAAACATTTTCTAAGTTTTTCCAAAATTAAGATAATGCTGTTAACATCTTTTAGATATTGTGTTGTTTTATCTTTTTTTATAATTATATCAACATAATTATCGTTATCTCTTGGAATTGGTTTTAGATTAGCTTCATTTTGTTTATCTAGTTCTTCAACCGAAAAAGGAGCTGTTGTTTTTTCGCTGTGTTCTTTTTTTAAGTATGAGAATTCCGCTTCTATATTAGGAAGAGTACCAACATAGCCTGCACCTGTTGTTGTTAAAACTATTATAAACAAACCTGTGATTGTCAAAATCTTTTTCATAATTAATATTATACTGTTTTTTTTATTAAAGTGAATATTTTTAAAAATTTGGGAATAAATATAAAATATGCTATATTTTTGTTTTGAATAGGGAGTATATATGAATAAAGTTATAAAAAAGCTTGGACCAATAGCTAATTTTGAGTTTGATAAACTTTTTTTAGCTCAACTATTGTCGCATTTTTCGGATGCAATAATACAATTTACATTGGTTGCAATATTATTGGATAAATTACCGAGTGCAGGAAAGGCTATTGCAATTACATTTTTTGCATTTTTATTGCCTCAATTTTGTTTCAGCCCTTTTACGGGTGCATTTTGTGATAAATTTCAACGTAAATTAATATTGGCTGTAAGTTCAATATACAGGTCTTGTATTTTATTAGCTGCAATGTTTTTATTTTTCAACCAAGGCGCAGTCAGTGCAGAAGTAATTTATTTAATTTCATTTTTATTAGGCTGTGGTAGTGCATTCTTTTATCCTGCAAAAATGGCTATACTTCCTAATATTGTTGAGGGTGCTTCTTTAAAATTTGCTAACGCATTGAACTCTTCAATAGGTTCAATTGCTGTTTTATTTGGTGCATTTATTTCTAATTTTATTATTCAAAAAACAAGTACAAATACTTCAATCAAACTAATAATTTGTTCTTATTTTATTGCAGGTATTTTGAGCTTATGCATAAAATTAAAATTTGCCCAAGGTTTTGCTAAGGTAACAAAAAATCTTACAGAAGATATGAAAATAGCCGTTAATTATATAAAAGGTCATAAAAAGGCTTTATATCTGGTTTTATTATCTTTATGCATTCAATTTATAGTTGCTGCATTTTCAAATAATATGAATACTTTGGTAACTGATTATTACGGTTTAAAATTCAGTGATTTAACCTATTTAAGAACAATCTTAGGTATAGGTATTATAGTTGGTATAGCTTTAACAATTTATTTTGCAAGAATAATGAAGGTTGTACATTTATTTGCATTTGGATTTTTAATATTATTTGCAACTTTATTTACGGCAAATTTCTGTAATACAATGCGAGAAGCTTGGTTTTGGTTAATTCCAATCGGTATTGCAGATGCAATGGTTGTTGTAATGCTTGATACAATCTTACAAAAAGTTACACCTGATAGAGTTAGAGGTAAAATTTTCGGTTTGAATTTAACTTTAAATACTTTCAGTTTTTTAACAGGAACTTTATTAATTGCATTTTCAACAGAACATATTCAGCCGTTAACAACATTCAAAATAATATCTTATATTGCAATAGTAATGGCGCTTGTAATTTTGTTGTTTGATAAATCTTTCAGATATTTCTTGTTAAAAACAACTTTAGGCGGGTTATTCTTAGCTTTATTTAAATATAAAGTAGAGGGATTAGAAAACTTACCTAAAAAAGGCAAAATAATACTAGCAGGTAATCATACCGGATGGCTTGATACTTTTATTGTGCAAATGGCAACAAAAAGGCATTTATGGTTTGTAACAGGCCCTGCTGCATTTCAAATACCAATAGTTAAGTATTTATTGAAATATTTTAATGTGTTACCTTTGCAATTTGGTAAAGGACTTGAAGCTTTAGATTCAGCTGTAACTCAATTAAAAAAAGGTGAAGCTGTTATAATTTTCCCCGAAGGCAAATTAACTCCAAACGGTGAATTGTGTAAATTCCATAGAGGGGTTGGTATAATCGCTAAACAGGCCGATTGTGCTGTTGTTCCGTTTGCTATAAAAGGCGGTTTTGAAAGCTGGAAATATAATAGAAAATTGCCAAAACTCTTTAATCATATAGTAATTCAATTCGGTCAGCCTTACAGAGATTTATCAAAGGATGAAAAAGAAATAGCCTCTGAACTTCAAAACCGTGTAAACTTTATGAAAAAAGCGCTTGAAAGACGTGCTTTTTATCAAATTTCTAAAAATGATTATTCTAATTTCTTAGATTTAATGCAGACAAAAGGTGATGAATTTGCGCCTGTTAAAGCTTTATCTTTAAAAACTAAAAACGGCTATGAATCAATAACATATATAGAACTTTCAAGAGCTGCTAAAAAGTTTGCAAATTATTTAATTGAAACGATAAAAATTGAGCGTAATGATAGAATTGCGATTTTGTCTGAATCAAGACCTGAGTTTGCAATAGGGGTGTTTTCATCAATTCAAACCGGTGCAATTACGGTTCCGTTAGATATTAAATTAACGGTCAACGAACATACTCATATTTTATCAGATTGTAATCCTAAAGTATTATGCTGTTCTTCTCATTATTTGCAGCATTCTTTAGAAGTTCAAAAAAATGTTCCTTCGATTGAATATATTTTTGTGCTTGATAAAGAAGAAGAAACTCCTTATAAAAATGTATTTGATGTCGAAGCTGATATTGAAAAAGATTTAGGACGTCCGCGTTCATTGGATGAGACTGCATTAATTGTGTATACATCAGGTACAACAGGCAATCCTAAAGGCGTAATGATTAGCTTTGGTAATATTTATTCTCAATTTAAAGATTTTGAAAAGATATTTAAATTATCATCATCGAATAAATTACTTTCATTGCTTCCGTTAAATCATTTATTAGAATTAACTGACGGATTTTTTGCAATGCTTTATATGGGTGCGCAAGTTACTTATATAAAGAGTTTAAGTCCTAAAGAATTAACAGAAACAATGAAAGAACAAGGAATAACAAATATGATTGTTGTTCCGTTAGTTGCTAAAATGCTAAAAAATAGTATAGATAAACAAATAAAAAAACAAAGTCCTACAGTACAGAAAATATTTTATATTATGTATAAAATAGCAAAATATGCCCCAAGAAAAGTAAGAAGATTAATGTTTAAAAATATCATTGATGCATTTGGCGGTAAGTTTGAATGCTTTATATGCGGCGGTGCACCACTGGAAGAAAGTATTGCTGAATTTTTCGACAGAATCGGTATTCCGGTATTTCAAGGTTACGGCTTAACAGAAACAAGCCCGACTGTTTCAACAAACTATTATAGTAATCATAAAATAGGAACAGTTGGTAAGGCGCTTCCTTCTGTAAAAGTTAAAATTGCAGAAAATGGTGAATTACTTGTTACAGGTCAAAATATTATGCAAGGCTATTATAGAAAACCTGAAATGACATCTGAAGTTATTGATGAAGAAGGTTGGTTTCACACAGGTGATATTGCTGAAATCGATGAAGAAGGCTATATAAAAATTACAGGCAGAATAAAAAATATGATAGTTCTTGGCGGCGGCAAAAAGATATTTCCTGAAGAAGTAGAATCTGTATTAGAACAATCCGAGAAAATAAAAGAGGTCTGCGTTCTTTCTTTAAAGATAAAATCCGGAAATAAAGCAGGTACAGAAGAAGTAGGCGCAATAATTGTTCCTGCTGATGATATTGTGAATAACGAAAATGTGCAGCAAATAATAGAAGATGAAGTTAAACGGTTATGTGAAGCAAATCTTGCTCCATATAAAACTCCGACTCTTGTTGTTGTATTTAAAGACGAACTTCCCAAAACTTCTACAAGAAAAGTAAAAAGAAAAGAATTATTAGAAATATATGAAAAACAAGACGTAAATGTTTAGTTACATACTGATTGATTTTTTAACGATTAAATAAGATAATTTAATTGATAAAACTTGGAGGATAGTATCATTAACATAAAGTCTTTTATAACAGGATTGATTTTAACTGCGGGTTTGACTTCGTCTGTATTGGCAATGACTCCCGAAGCAAATCAATATTATCATAAAGCTTGTTCTTTATCAGATAATTCTGAATATGCGCAAGCGGCAGAACTTTTAAATAAAGCAATTCAATTATCACCTGATGATGCACTTTTATATACAAAGCTTGCAGGCATGTATTCAGAACTTGGTGAATGGGACAATGCAATTGAAGCTTATAAAAAAGCATTGAAATTAAGACCAAATGATGCATTTATTTTCATAAGCTTAGGTAATATTCTTGAACAAAAACAAGATTATAAAAATGCTTTTACTGCTTATAACCAAGCAATGAAAATTTTCCCCGAGTATAAATATAACTACTTAAATCTTGCAAGTGTTAAAACACATTTGAACGAAGATGATGAGGCTATTAAATATTACCAAATGTTTTTGTCGTATTATCCTGATGCACTTGATGCAAGAGAAAATATGGCATCTATTTATTTAAGAATGAATAAACCTCAAGATGCTGTTGAAATATATAATGAAATTTATTTAAAAGATCCGTCAACATTTAACGATTATTCTAATTACGGATTAGCTTTATATCGAATTTCTGATTATGATAATGCTCAAAATATTTTGTTAAAGGCTATTCAAAAAGATAAAGATGATTATGTTGCAAGAGCAAATTTGGCTTATGTATATTTGGCTCAGGCTAAAGATGATTTAGCAATGAATGAGTTCGCAAAGGTTATTGAAATTCAGCCGGAAATGACTTCTATAAGATTTGATTATGCAAATCTTCTTGCAAATAAAGAAAAATATGATGAAGCAATTATTCAATATGAAGAATATATAAAATCGAATAAAGATAATCCTGTAGCTTATTTGAATTTGGGCATTATTTATTCGAAAAAAGGTGATTATCAAAATGCTATCAATACATTGAATGCAGGTTTATTGACTGCGCCTAAAGATAAAGAATTACAAAAAGAATTAGCAAAATCTTATCATTTAGCAAAACGTTATGAAGAAGCAATTTCTGTGTATGATTCACTTATTGCTGTTGAACCTGAAAATCTTGATTTAGTATTGAATAAGGGTATAGCTCTACATGCTCAAAAAAAATATGGTGAGGCTATTAGTTTATATAAATCTGTTTTATTAAAAGATAAAGATAATAAAATTGCTAATGACTATTTATTAAAAGCTTATGTTGCGCAAGGTGATTTATTTGTTTCCGAAGGTAATTACAAAAAAGCTGTTAACAGTTATGAATCTGCTTTAACATTGGATAGCGAAAATCCTTTGCTTTATATAAATATAGCTAATGCGTATGATAAAATCGGTTCAAAATCAAAAGTAATTGAATATTATGAAAAAGCAATGGAAATTGCACCTGAAAATAGTGACGTTCTATCTTCTTATGCGAAAACTTTAACAAAATATGATAAAGCTGCCGATGCAAAATTATTATATGAAAAAGCTATGAGTTCAGAAACTTCAACATCTGATGAAAAATTTACATATTATGTTGAAATGGCTGATAATTATTATAAAAATAAAAATTATGCGATGGCTTTAGATGACTACAAAAAAGCACTTGAATTAAAACCGAATGATGAATATATAAATATCAAAATAGGTAATACATACAAAGGTTTATCAGATTTAAAAAATGCAATTGACTCTTATAGTAAAGCAATCAAGATTAATTCTAATAATCCTGATTCATACTTTAATACAGGCTTATGCCAAGCAGAACTTAACGATTTAGTTTCTGCTAAAGCTAATTTTGAAAAGGTTGTAACTCTAAAAGAAGATTATGCCTATGCTTATTATGCTTTAGGTTTGACTTATGAAAAAGAAAATAATTTAGAAAAAGCTATTGAAAATTACGAAGCATTTGTTAAATATACAGATGATAAAAATCTTAAAACAAATGTTCAAAATAAAGTTAATAATTTAAAGAAAAAATTACCCGAAAAAGTTATTAATGAATGAAAAAGCTGCTTTTAATATTATTAATAATTCCTTTAATATTTCTTTGTTCTTTTAAGAAAAAAGAAAAGCCGTTTGCTATTCTTTCATCGGGAACTATTTCGCTTGAAAATACGCAAAGAGTTGAAAGAACATTTCTTTCACGTCAAAGAATAAACTATGCAATTGTTGCACCCGATGGGTTCAAAACTGCGGGGATAAGAATGCAGTTATCGAAAGTTGATGAAAAAACTGCAAATTGGGGCTTTTCTATTATTCAAACTAATGATATTTATATAGATATGGCGCAAAAAACTTATGGAAATTATATTTATGTTCAACGCCCGGGGAAATATGTGCTTCAATTTTTTTATTTAAATAATAAAAATTATCCGTTTATACATAAAGAGTTTTTGGTTCAGTAATGTTAAAGTATTTAAAATTTTTCTTTCAATTATTTAGCTCTTCAAAATATGTAAGAAAAGGCAAATGTTTAGGGTGTGGTAATTGCTGTAGAAATATTCTTTTGTATGTAGAAGAAGATGCAATCAAAACAGACGAACAATTTGAAAAAGTAAAAGAGTGGGAAAAGCATTATAATAATTTTTATATATCAGGCAGGAGTGAAAACGGAGCTTTGTTATTCACATGTAAAGAAATAGATGAAAATAACAGATGTAGAGTTTATTTTTTCCGCGGGCTTGGGTGCCGATTATATCCTAGAAAAGATACTAAGTTTCTAATTAATGGCGGAAAACCTTTAGATGGCTGCGGATATTATTTTGAAGCTGATAAGAGCTTTTCTTCATTTTTACATAAATAATATTATGAATAAATTATCAACAGGCTTGCAATGAAAACACAGAAAATATTTTCTGTGTTTTCTAAATCTGAAGCCATAAGAATTTTTTAATTGGAGACCATTATTTTCACGTCTGTAGAAAATACCGGTCTCCAATTGAAAAATTTTATGACTTCAGATTTAATAAATTGTTCATAAAATGCACCCAAGTTAATGAAATTTTTCATTTAGCCACCGGTGATTTTAGCTTACACAAAATCAATGGTGGCTAAATAAAAAATTCTCATCAACTCGGGTGCAAAAAATGACGAAAAAACAAATTTTTCGTCATTTTTTATTTGAAAAATTTATATATTTTATATAATAATTTATATATCAATAATATTATTTATGTATTATAAATTATTTTTTACAAAATCTTTAATACATTCAATCGCACGATTTGCTAAAAGTTCATTCTTTAACTTCTTATTCTTGCGTGTTTTCTTGTCCATTTCCATTTCAGCAAGTATTCCCCAATTAGAATTAATCGGTTGGAATGATGTATGACCTTCATAACTTATGTAATGAGTTAACGCACCTAAAACAGTTTCTTGCGGAAGCTCTATAAGTTTTTTCCCTTCAATGTATCTTGCCATATTTATGCCTGCAAGTAAACCTGAAGCAATAGACTCTGTATATCCTTCAGTTCCTGTAATTTGACCTGCAAAAAACACATTAGGATTTTTCCTTGATTGTAATGTTGCATTTAAAACTTTGGGGCTGTTTATAAATGTATTACGATGCATTACGCCGTATCTTACAATATTTGCATTCTCAAGCCCAGGGATAGATTGTACTAATTCCTTTTGGCTTCCCCATTTTAAATTTGTTTGAAAACCTACTAAATTGTATAAACTTGCTGATTTGTTGTCTTGTCTTAATTGTACAACTGCATAGTTTTGGATGCCTGTTCTTTCATCAACCAAACCTACAGGTTTTAACGGACCATAACGAAGTGTGTCGACACCTCGAGAAGCCAAAACTTCCACAGGAAGACAAGATTCAAAGAACTTGGCATCCTTTTCAAATGATTTTAATTCTATTTTTGGTGAATTAATCAAAATATTATAAAATCTTTCATATTCTTCTTTGTTCATAGGACAGTTTATATAATCTGCATCACCTTTGTTATAGCGGTTTAAATAGAATGCTTTATTAAAATCTATTGAGTCTTTTTCAACTATTGGTGCAATTGCATCAAAAAAGTGAAGATAGTCTTCGCCTAGAAATTCTTTTATATTATTTGACAATGTTTCAGATGTTAACGGCCCCGAAGCAATAATAACAGGATTTTCTGTATCAATTTCTGCGACTTCTTCTCTTATAACATTAATATATGGATTTTCATTAATTTTTTGTGTTACTTTTTCGGAAAAAACTTCTCTGTCTATTGCTAATGCCCCGCCGGCAGGTACTTGAGCTTCAAATACAATCGGCATTAATTCTCCATTTAGTTCTTCCATTTCGTGTTTTAAAAGTCCGGAAGCATTTGTAATATCATACGAACCAAGACTATTCGAACATACAAATTCTGCAAATTTTTCTGTTTTATGTGCGCCTGTTTGTTTTATAGGACGCATTTCATATAAATCTACATATATTTGTCTTTTTGCAAGCTGCAAGGCTGCTTCACTTCCGGCTAAACCACCGCCAATAATAGTAACTTTTTTCATTTTTACCCTTTTTTCTATGATAAAATTATCTCATAAAAATATAGCAAGTTATTCATAACTGTTGTAGAATATATTTATGAATAAATTTGAAATTATAATTTTTGATAAAGAAGAAATAACAAAAACATTAATCGAAAGTTATTTAAAAGAGATAACTTTCCCTTTTGAATTAAAAAAATATAGTGAATTCGACGAATCTATAATAAGAAATTCTCAAAATAAAAAAATTATTATTGTAGATGTTAACAGAACAAACTATTTAATATTGAAAAAAATTGCGATTCTTTCTAAAAATACTAATAATAATTTTTTAATAATATCTAATGAAAAATCAACAAATCTAAGTGTGCAAGCACTAAGAGCCGGTGCAAAAGATTTTCTGCTTAAACCATTGGTAAAGAATAATTTACTAAATGCATTGCAAAAAATAAATAAAACAAGTATTGTCAAACAAAATAAAAAAGATGCTTCCAAAATTTATACTGTTTCGTCCTACGATACAGGTGTTGGCAAAACTGTATTTTTGATAAATTTAGCAAAAGAACTAGCGGATAAAACAGGGGAAAAAGTTTTACTTATTGATTTCAATAATAGTTTAAATGATATTTCGTTTCTTTTAAATGTAGAGGTGACTTCTAATACAGGTCATTATATTAATGCTCTAAAACAAGATATTGATTTTGATAAGTTAGGAACTATACCTCGTTACGGTAATTCCGGATTACATATTATTGCAAATGGCTTTGCAAGAAGTAATTCTGAAAAGGTTAATATTGATAATTTAGATAATGCTTTTAATATTTTGAAAAAGCATTTTAAATATATTTTTATAGATAAGGATTCTTCTGTATATGACGTTGATAAAGAAGTTGTTAGATTGTCTGATATTATATTCTTTATAATTCCTCAATCTGTAACTTCGTTTGATAAAGTAAGATTAGCTTTAGATCATAGTTATGCTTGTAAAAATGTAAAAATCATATTGAATAAGTTTGAACCTAAGAATATGAAAAAAGTTGATCAAATATGTAATGAACTTGAAAAAGAAATATATTGGAAAATTCCTAAAAATTTTATGGCAACCGGCAGTGCAACAAATAATTTTAAAACGCTTAAGGAAATAGGTGCAAATTTAGATATTTCAAAGTCTTATATTGAGCTTGCAAATTATATAATTGATAGAGAATAAACAATGAACTTAAAAGATAGATTGATAAATACAAAAAAGAATAATAATTTATTAAGTAAAGAGGGGCTTTTATTTGATTCAAGCTCTGATGTAAGTAAATTCTTTTTTGATGGAGCAGAAGTAAAAAAATTGCTTAATGCTTCTTTTCTATCATATAAAAATATAATTTATGTATGTGACAAAAGTATTGATAATACACTTATTGCAAATTATTTTTATTCTTTATCTAACCTTTACGGTTCAACAATTGTTGATAATATTGAAACAGATATAGAAAATTTTAATAATAGAATAAGTATTATTCCTAATCCAAGTATTAATGAAATAGTAAAAATATTTGAATATATTTTATGTGGATATAAATCTTTTGTATTTGGGCTAAACCTTTCATCTAATTTGAAATTGATTAATAAATTAAAAACCATAATAGCAATCAATTATCCTAATTTGACAGAAGTAAATATTAATACATTATTAGGTTTTTCTAATTCATTATTTGTATATGTTTCTGTTAATGATGATGGTTTATACTATGTTTCAGAAATAAATGAATTAATTTATGATAATGAAGAGTTAAACTTAAATAATATTTTCTCTGTAAAAAAAGATATTAATGTACAGGAAATAGAAAATATTGCTGCGGAAGATAAAAAAGATATATTAGTAGATATTAATACTGATAAAGAAGAAGATATGCAGTATTCTCAAAATAGGGGTGAACAAGTTCTTCCTATAAAAGCTAAATCGGAATATTATATTGAGGAAGAAATAATTGAAGATGATGAAGTAGCTGTTGAAATAAAAGAAACATCGTTAAATTTCAATGAAAATCAACAAGAAGTCATTTCAGTACTAAATGAAGATATTGAAAATTGCAGTTCTGATTTTCAAGAAAATAAAGTTCAAAGTAAAGTAAATAAATACAAATTGTTAAAAGAAAAAGTAAAAAATAAACGAAATATATAATTTTTTTTGAATTTAAATCATACATATAATTTAAATGTTTTTATGTTTGGTTTTCTAATCATATCCCTTTAATAAAAAGCTTTTTGGACAAGGCATTAATCTAAAGATCTAGATACAAATATACACCTTTTAGTATAGTAATATTCATCATTCTATTGATGAAGCCCCATGCCTATACAGGTATATTAATAATATAAACAATGTATTTACAGGGAGCTTGAGTGTGTATATGAGAAGAACAATGGACTATGGTAAAAAAACAAAAATTATTTTAGTTGATGACAATTTTGACCATTTATTAGGCATCAGAGAATTAGTTAATATAGAAACTAATTTCGATGTTATTGCAACTGCTACAAATGCAAATATTGCAATTAACTTAGTTAAAAAATATCAGCCGGATATTGTTTTAATGGATATCAATATGCCTGAAAAAGATGGTTTAACTGCAATCAGTGAAATTGAAAAATTAGGATTAGGAACAAAAGTAATTGCGTTAACAGGTTATGATGATTCTGATTTAATCTTTAGGACTATGAAAATAGGTGCAAAAGGTTATATCTTAAAAACTATGGCATCTGCTCAATTAATTCACGCAATAGAAGAAGTTTTACAAGGAAAAGTATATTTACCTTCCGGTTTATCTTCAAGATTCTTTGAATATTTCCAAAAAACATTCAAAGAAGAAACTACAATTGCTTCAAATCAAGAAAATTTACTTCAATACTTAACTCAAAGAGAAGAAGAAGTATTAGAATTATTAACTCAAGGTGTTACTTATAAGGGCGTTGCTCAACAATTATTTATTAGTGAAACAACAGTAAAGACTCACGTTAATAATATTTTTCAAAAATTGCAAGTTAATGATAGAACTCAAGCCGTTTTATATGCAATCAATAATGGGTTCTTAAATAGAAAAAAATTAAAACTTGCTATATAATTAAAATATGAAAAATAAATATAACACACTTCAAAAATACATATATGAATATTCCAAAAGAGAATACGGTAAAGAGACCATTAATGGTCTCTTTCGTTCGATTTTAGAACCATTAATTGCTAATCAAAAACTTGAAGCTTGTGTTTTATTCAAGCTTGAAGATTTAGAAGGAAAAAAATCTTTAATTAAAAGATTAGCGTTTTCTTCATCAAAAATATATAGCTTTAATTCCAAATTAGATACTGTAGACAATTCAATACAAAATGATATTTGGGCTAATACTGAATTTGTAATTATATTAGGTCAGAGATATTCAGCTGCTTTAATTTGGGATTATAGTACATCTTCATTTGCTGATAGTTCGGAAGTTTGTTTTTTGTATAATTCAAAAATAATTACAGATATTGCTAAAAAAGTTTTAGAAAATTCTAAAGATAATTTTAAAGAACTTGTCATTAAATATGCTCCTGATAGACGTGAAAATTTTGTTTTAAACAGTTCTGTTAATTCTATTGTTTCTTTGTTAGATGAAAAAAATAATGAGTTTTTATGTTCAGAAAAGGAAAAAAATCAAATATTTATTTCTGATGATACAATGCAGACTGCTAAAAACGTCACAGATAAAGCAAAATTTATCGCGCATGAAATAAAAAATAGTCTTTCTATAATAAATTTATATTCAACTATTATGGGAAAACGATTACAAAATGTACAAGCCGTTGATGACGTATTGAAATCAATAAATAATTCATTAAAAAATATAATGGCAGCTTCCGAAAACGTTTCATCTTTAATTAACGATTTAAGATGTCTTTCTGCCCCATATTTAACAGAGGTAAGTATTAAAAATCTAATTTTAAATACGGTAATGTTATGTAAAGAAAAAGCAGATAAAGCTTCTGTTATTATAACTGTTGAAAATTTTGAAGATTTCATTATAAATACAGACAAAACAAAGCTTCAATGTGCTATTACTAATATTATATTCAATGCTATAGAAGCTTGCACTCATGGGTGTGAAATAAACATTTACACTATAGTTGAAAATGATTTATTAAAAATAAAAATAAAAAACAATGGTTCTAAAATACCGAACGATATACAACATAAAATATTTGAACAGGATTTTACAACTAAAGAAAAGGGCAATGGTTTAGGGCTTGCTATTTGTAAAAATCAATTGGAATTGGTTAATGGGAAGATTAATTTGGTATTTTCTAATGATAAAGAAACTGTTTTTGAAATTGTGTTGCCATTAAGCTAGTTATTTACATATAATATAAATATGGAAAATTTAACAGTTAAAAAATATAAGCTTAAAAAAGTTGTAACCGATGTTGTTTATAAGGTGGATTATGAAAATGAGTTAAATCCTCCGCAATTGGAGGCTGTTAAGCAAAAAGACGGTTCTGTTCTTGTTATAGCAGGGGCAGGCAGCGGAAAGACTAAAACTCTTACATACCGTGTTGCTCGTTTAATTGAGGATGGAGTTAATCCTAAAAATATTTTGCTGTTAACTTTTACAAAAAAGGCAGCGCAAGAAATGCTTTCTCGTGCAGCTATTGTACTTGATTCACGCTGTGAACAGGTTGCGGGCGGTACTTTTCACGCTTTTGCAAATGTTATTTTGAGAAAATATTCTTCACTATTGGAACTTCAAAATAACTTTACAATTACCGATAGAGCTGATTCAGAGGATATTGTTAACCATATAAGAGCTAATATTATTGGCAAACAAGAAAAACGTTTTCCTAAAAAAGGTACAATTCTTGATATTTATTCAAAAGCAGTAAATAAAAATATACCGTCTGATGAAGTTATAATGACAGAATATAAACAATTTGAACATTGCACGGAAAAAATCAATGAAATTATATGCCATTATAATGATTATAAACGTAAAAATTCTATTTTAGATTATGATGACTTGCTTTTATATTTAAGAACATTACTTGAATCGCAGCCTGATGTTCGCAAAAAACTTTCTAATCAATATAAATATATAATGGTGGATGAGTATCAGGATACTAACACTATACAGGCTCAAATTATAAAACTTTTGGCATCAGAACATAATAATGTTATGGCGGTTGGTGATGACTCTCAAAGCATTTATTCTTTTAGAGGTGCTAATTTTAAAAATATATTAGAGTTCCCGCATTATTTTGAAAATACTAAAATTATCAAGTTAGAACAAAATTATAGAAGTTCTCAGAATGTATTGGCGCTTGCTAATGAAATTCTTTTAAAAGCTAAAGAAAAATATACAAAGAACTTATTTTCGACTATCGAATGCCCTATAAAACCTGCGTTAATCAGTGCTTCTGATATGAAGACAGAGGCGGAATTTATAGCTCAAAGAGTTTTAGAACTTGGCGAAGAAGAAAATATTCCTTTAAATGATATTTGTGTTTTGTCACGAAGCGCTAGAATGACATATAACCTTGAAATAGAACTTGCAAAACGAAACATTCCTTTTAAAAAGTTTGGTGGAATGAAGTTTATAGAAGCTGCTCATGTCAAGGATATTATTGCGCATTTAAGGGTAATTTTAAACCCGTCTGATATTATAAGTTATACAAGAATTTTACTTTTACTTGACGGCATAGGAAATCAAAGCGCAAATAAATTATTGCCTGTGCTTGCTCAAGAGGGGGATATAAAGGAAAAGAAGCTCCCTGTTAAAAATCCCGAAGCTGTAATTAGATTATCAGAGTTAATTAATTTTAATCAAAAAGATATTTTTAACCCTAAAAAGGTAGTTCAAAGCGTTTTAAAATATTATGAACCTATTTTGAAAGATAAATATGATGATTATACTAAGCGTGAAAAGGACTTAGAACATTTTCTTGCATTAAGTGAAAAATATACAAGCCTTGAAGATTTCCTTAGCGATTTAGCGCTTGAACCGCCTGATACATCAATGACAGACGTTGAATCAGGTACTAATAAAGACGAATTTTTAACACTTTCAACTATCCACAGTGCAAAAGGCTTGGAATATAAAGCTATTTTTATAATCGGTGCAGTAGATGGCAGATTCCCGTCTTTATTCTCATTTAATTCACCTGATGAACTGGATGAAGAATTAAGATTGATGTATGTAGCTGTAACAAGGGCGAAAACTCACCTTGCAATAACTTACCCTATTGATATGTTTGATTATTCAACAGGCATGGTACTATCAAAACCATCAAGATTTTTTGACGGAATTTCTCAAGATATTCTTGAAAAATGGGTTATTGAATAGGCAAAAACATAAAACTCTATAATAGAAGTGCCAAAATAAACTCATTTTGGCACTTCTGAACTTGTTTCAGAATCTTACTATTTATAAGATTTCGAAACAAGTTAGGAATAACTATTTTTAAAAATTACTATATAAGACCTAATACATTATTGAACGTTTGCTGTAATTTTATAACCTTTTGCAATTAAGGCTTGCTGAATTTCTTTAAAGTGTTCAGCATTTCTTGTTTCTAGTGATATTTTTAAGAAACAATCATTAATGTCTGTATTTTCACCGCCTTGATTGTGTCTTACTCTAATTACATTAGCACCGTATTCAGCAATAATTGTTGATACATCTTTTAATTGTCCGGGTTTATCTAAAAGTTCAATTTGAAGATGGCATAATCTGCCTGCTGTTAATAAACCTCTGTTTATAACTCTTGATAGAATATTTACGTCGATGTTCCCGCCCGATACAACGCAAGCTGTTTTCTTACCCTCAATAGGAAGTTTGCCGAACATTGCAGCTGCAACACTTAATGCACCTGCACCTTCTGTTACAAGTTTTTGACGTTCCATTAATGCTAGAATTGCGGAAGCTACCTCATCATCAGTAACAGTAACAATATCATCAACATATTCTTGGCAAAGTTTGAATGTCAAATCTCCTGGGCGTTTTACTGCTGTACCATCAGCAAATGTATGAACAGGCAATTCTAAAATTTTCTTTTGCTTAAATGATTCATACATACTATCTGCACCTTGAGCTTGAACCCCATATACTTTGCAGCTTGGGTTTAATTGTTTAATTGTATATGCAACGCCTGAAATCAATCCGCCTCCGCCGATTGGCACAATAACCGCATCTAAATCAGGTAATTGTTCTAATATTTCAAGCCCGATTGTTCCTTGCCCTGCAATTACGTCTTCATCATCGAACGGATGAATAAATTCTCCGTTTGTTTCTTTTTGAAACTCACATGCAGCTTTATATGCATCATCATAAACACCGTCAATAAGTCTGATTTCAGCGCCATACTTTCTTGTTGCTTCAACTTTTGATATTGGGGCCGTAGCCGGAATAAATATAGTAGCTTTGATGCCGTTTCTTTGTGCTGCAAGGGCAACACCTTGAGCATGGTTACCTGCAGAACATGCTATAATTCCTTTTTTCTTTTGTTCTTCTGTTAATTTAGAAATCTTATAATATGCACCTCTTAATTTGAAAGAGCCTGTTAATTGAAGGTTTTCTGATTTCAAGTAAATTTCATGCCCCTCTAAAAGTGTTTTAGATAGAATTAAATCTGTTTTTCTTGCAACTTCACCTAATACTTTTGCTGCATCATAAACTTTTGCTATATTTAACATTTCCGCTACCTCTTTTAATTATTTAGATTTTTATCTAACCAATTTTTTACGTGTGTACATATATTTGAAGAGAAACATAAATTTTCTTGTTTTTGGAAGAATAATAGTGTTTCTCTAAGATTATCAGAAATCGGCTTGTCGTAATTTTCATTCATCCAGAAAAATTCAACATTAATTTCAATTGATTTACAGCCAACCTTTTTACATCTTTTTATAAATTCTTTAGCTTCTTTTAAATTATCGTTTAACCCTGGGATGATAATATATTTAATTGTAACTTCGGCATTCTTATTCTTTTTAGTCGCTTTGACGTATTTAGATAAATTTTTCCAAACAGCGTCATAGCCTTTGACTCTTTTTACTTGTTCATATACCTTTTTTGTTCCTGCGTCAACTGATACTTTAAGTTTTGTATTTCCTGTTTCAAGAGCTTTTTTTATTTCGTCAGAATATGTAATACCTGCACTTAAAAATTCAATAGAACCATTAATTCCAAACGCAAAATCAATAAGATATTTTAATTCTTCTTTCGGATATTCGGCGCATTCTCCGCCGCCAATAATAAAATGGCAGCCTTGTTTAAATAAATTATTTTCTTTAAATTGGTTTAAAACAGGTTTTACATCATAGACTTCTCTTGTGTTTAAGTCTTTTTTTACGTCTGCTCTTCCGCCGCCAGAGATAATGCAATATATACAATCGCAGCTGCATTTTGTTCTGTTTGAAACAGATACATCAATGAACCCCGGGGTTTCATCCCAGTCACGTTCTTCTAAAGTAGGACAATCACGACATACTTCAGGATAATCACCTTTTTTACATCTTTCAATATAATTTTTTCTATCTGAAAGATATTTTTCTATATCGACAGGCTCGCCGTGATAATTTTCTAAAAATGTTAATTTTTTATCAAAAGAAGCGCAGCAATATGTTAAATCGTCTGAATTAATAACTAAATGTGACAGCGCCCATTCGCAGCATTTAAACTTCATTTTTTGTCCTTTTCTGCATAAAATTTTAACATACTTATAATAAATTGGTCTATATTTTAATTAAATGCTACAATAACATACATATTAGAGATATTTAGGCAGAAATTTATGAAAACTTGTAATAATTTGAATACATCAATTTGTTTTAACTATAAAAACATCGGAATTACCTATTGTACGCTAACTAATGCAACAAATGGCTCAGGGTGGCCAAAAATTTCGGATGATGTATTTGACGGGCAAAAAATTGATTGGAATAAATTTTTCGATGAGCGTGCAAAAGAAATTGAATCAATTAAAAATGGTACGCAGCGCCACGAATGTCAAAACTGCCAGCAAATTTCAGATGTAGATTTTGTAGACGACAGAAAAATTCATTATATATTGCTTTCACCATGGCAAATATGTAATTCAAACTGTATATATTGCCTTGGTCATGCAGAACCTAGAAATGAAAAATCTCCTAATTATAAAGAGTATTATGAAGAATTTGAAGAACCGTATGATATGCTTGCAATTATTAAAGATATGATTGCTAATGATGTTTTAGCGAAAGACGCTGAAATTGATTTTGCCGGCGGTGAACCTACACTGTATCCTAAATTTGATGAAATAATTAATTTCTTTGTAGAAAACGGATATAAAAACATAATAATTCATACAAATAATATCCAATATTCAAAAGCTATTGAAAAAGGTATAAAAGAGAATGCTATTAGTCTAATGATATCAATAGACGCAGGAACTAAAAAGTGCCATGAAAAGGTTAAAGGTGTGAAATCCTTTGATAAAGTTTGGAAAAATTTCAAAAAGTATTCTAAATCAAAGAAGAAAGATTATTCTAAGCGACTATGCACTAAATATGTGCTTGTTCCCGGCGTTAATGATACAGAAAAAGAATTAGAAGAATTTATTAAACAATCTAAGAAAAACGGCGCAACACAAGTAGCGTTAAATGTTTACAATCAACTTTTAAATAATATGAATTATGAAGAACATTTAATGCACAGATTAATTGAACTTTCAAATTTCTGGATTGAAAAAGCAAAGAAAAACAATCTTAATTATATGTTATTTCCAAATATAGAGTATGTATACAATAAATTAGGTGTTAATCGCCCTTAATTTATTTATATGTATCATGTGAGAAAATTTGAATATCATCTTTTGACTGTTGAATATTCATATTTAATTTTGTTTTTGCAAAGTATTTTATTTTATTTTTTAATGATTGTTTAAAGCTTACAGGTTTTAGTTCTCGTAAATAACTTGGAAGCCAGCAATGTTTTGAGTCAAAAATAGGGTTCTTCATCATTCTTACAAAATCATTATAGTTATGGTGATTTTGATAGAATACGGCATATTCTTCTCTATCCATAATATATTCTGCATAACCTCCGATACAAGCAGAAAAAGCTGCTCTTGCATCAAGTTTTTCTGCAAGTTTTACAAATGCAGGCATGTCTTTGTAATTTGAAGCAGTTATTACAAACATAATTTCAAATTCATCTATTTTGCCTGATTTTTTTAAACTGCTTATGTATTCAACGTTTTTCATTACGTCGTTAAATTTATCGACCCTAAATATTTTTTTGTAGGTTTCTCTTGTTGCTGAATGTAATGAAATATGTACTTTGAATATTTTATCTAATAAATTGTGTTTACGTAAATTTTCTTCAGTGCATTTTATTCCGTTAGAAATAAAATCAACTTTTATATTCGGATTGTTGTTAAGAATAGCAGATACTATTTTTTGAGTGTGTTTACTGTCAAAAAATTCTCCGCGGCAATTAACAAACATATATTTTGCTTGAGAGGTTATAGGTAAAATATGTGACTCAAGTCTATCTTCCCATTTTTTACATTCTTCTTCAGGTAATGCTTTATATTCATCTCTACATATAGTACATCTTTGTCCGCAAGTGTAGTCATAACCTACATTTATATATTCAGGATATGGTGCAATTACATCAGTATATGGTATTACAGCTTCTTTATTTCCATTACAATTATCATAATTACAGTATGTATATTTCTTTTCTAATACATCTCTTCTATAATTTTGAGCTTTTTCTCCATTCCAAATGTCATCAATATTTTGTTCAAAAATATTACCTATTAAATTAAAATTAGAAAAACAAGGATTACAAAAAAAACATTTTCCGTCATTGTTTAATTCCAAGCAATTCCAAGGATTTTTACAAAATAATTTTTCTTTACTCATTTTGCTACCATCTTATACGTTCAAAGTATTTATATAATATCATAATAAAAAGTATTAAACTAATATATTAAAACTCATTGCAGTTTTTTCAGAGTTTTTGTATTATATTTTTATAACTTGTGAGGTGTTAAAAATGACAGAATGTGGATTTTGTATTAAACCATATACTTTTTTTGAAATAGGAACAGATGGTTATTGTTATTATTGTTCAAGATTATGGAATGATAGTTATTGCATTGGGAATATACTTGAACAAAGTTTTCAAGAAGTTTGGAATGGTGAAAAGGCTCAGACGCTTCGTCAAACTATTATAGATAAAACATTTACATATTGTGATACAAATCTATGTATTATGCCTACAGGTAAACCGTATGATACACCTGTTGCTGATTATCCTGAAGAAGTAAGCTTATGCTATGACAATACTTGTGTTCAACAATGCGTATATTGCCGTGATGAACCTCATGTTATGTCAAAAGAAGACCAAGAAAAATGGGACGCTTTGATTGAACCTGTTCTTGTTCCGATGTGTCAAAAAGCTAAACTTGTAACGGTAAATGTTGCAGGAGAAGTGTTTATAAGTGAACATTCAAAGAAACTCATAAAAAGAATTGCAGAAGTTTATCCTGATATCAAATTCGCAATTATTACTAATGGCATTTTATGCAGTGAAGAAAACTTAAATAAATTAGGAATCGTTGATAAAATTGTTGATATTAGAATATCTACTCCATCTTGTATTGAAGAAACATATAATAAAATCGTACGTAATGGTAATTTTAAAAGTTTAATGAAAAATCTTGAGTATGTTTCAAGTCTAAAAAAACAAGGTAAAATAAATGTTTTTCATATTAATTGTGTATTAACTTCTTGGAATTATAAAGATTTAATCCCATTAACGAAATATGCTAAAAGTATCGGCGCATGTGTGCATGTTATGATTGCAAAAGATATGGGGCAAGGTACAAAATTCTTAAGTCAATTGGATAAATATTTAATCACAAATCCAACTCATCCTGAATATAATGATTTTGTTAAAATTATGAATAATCCAATTATTAAAGATAATGATGAATTTCTTATAAATGATTCGTTTAAGCATTTGCGTCCAAATTCATTTGCAAGTGTTATAAAAAATAAAATTAATTTTTATAAAAAATATGGTTGGTCATAGACCAAATTTAAAAAAGCTTTTTTTAGATAGTATTGAATTTATTTTATCATTATTCAATACTATTTTTTTATCCTCATTCAGATTTTCAATTTCTTCTGCATAAATATAATAATTGCCATTTATATTATGGGATTTATTTTTTGAACTTTTTTCGCAGGCGTTCCATATTTGTGTATATGTTAAATTGTTATCAGAAGCTGCACTTTTTATATTATCGTATCTTATTGTTTGTTTATTCGATTTTATTTTGTACACGCTTCTTAAAGAATATTTATCAATTTCAACTCCCGCATCAAAAACATGGTTGTTCCAGAAATTATCTGCCCATTTTCCTTGTAGTAATAAAACAGAAGAGTTACTATAAATCTGGCAGTTTAATCCTAATTCTTGTGCTTTATTAAATGCAAAATAGAATAAATCTATTATATATTTAGGAATATTTTCTCTATTTTCACAAAAATAATAATGATCTATTTCCATAAGAACATATTCAACTCCCGATTCCTTACTTTTAACTAAAAAATCAGTTATTGCTTGTTCGTTATCGTTTATATCTTTTAATACTATATATTTCGCATATAGCATACTTTTTCTTTTTACTGCTTTTGCATATTTTGTAATGTTATTCCAAACTTTTTCATAAGAATCTACTTGTTTAATTTTTGTATGAAGTTCTTTTGTACCTGAATCAACAGAAACAATAAGCATTCCATTACCTTTTTTTAGGTGTTTTTCAACGCTTTTTTCATATTCTACGCAAGAAGAATTAAAAATTGGAACACAATCATATTTATCTAATATTTTTAAAATTCCTTCAAATTCAGGCAGACACGAAATTTCTCCGCCTGCAAAACTGCAAATTCCGCCATATTCAAGCAGATTATTCTTATCTAATTGTTTTAAAATCGGAAGAAATTTGTAACTCTTTCTGTTATTAAAATATTCTTTATCATTATTTGTATAGCAATAAATACAGTGAGAATTGCATTTTGTCCAATGGTGAAGTATCATTTGAAATATTTTTTGATTTTCAACTTCAGGCCAATCTCTTTCATATAATTCCACACAGCCTACACATTTATGATATAAATTTCCTGTTTTATTTTGTTCTATAACTTCTTTTTTCTTTTCAAGATATTTCTTTACATCAAAATTAAGTTTTTTATCTTTCTTATCATCATAAGTTTGAACAACAATATCCCCTCCGCCAACATGATCGACACGCTGGCATAATGCGACTCCATTATATCTAAACTCAATTCCGCCTGTTAGTAAATTGCAACATTTATATCTCATATTAAACCTTTTATAAAATAATGTGTGTTTTCTTGCTTAGCTTAATTATATCCTTGAAATTGCTTTATAACAAGATTTCTTCTATAATTTAAACAAAAGGGGTAGTAATTTGAAATATAAATGTTGTCAATATATTAAAAACGGATTGAATTTTACAAGAACAGGGCTTGGATTTTGTAATAAATTACCGTCAATTGGTCAAGATAGCATAGTTCTTTATGGTGATAATTTTTATGAAAATTTTGTAAATATTAAAAAAAATACAATCGAAAATTGCAAGAATAATATAATCCCAAGTTTTTGCGAGGGATGTATTTATTTGGAAGAAAAAGAATGGGATGATAATTTCGATGATAAAATTAATAATATTGAAATTTTTCATTGGAATCAATGTAATTGCGCCTGTGTATATTGCGGAAACAGAAGTGAAACACATTTAAAAATTACGAAGAAAAAAGAAAAAAGTGAATTTGTTGATTTATACAAAATTTTGAAAGCATTTATAAAAGAAAAACATTTTGCAGAAAATGTTAATGTTTCTTTTGTAGGGGGGGAACCTACACTTCTAAAAGAATTTCCTAATATTTTAAAATTATTTATGAAACAAAATTATAAAATGCATATTTTAACCAATGGTATTTTATATGAAAAGTTATTTGCTAAATCTTTAAAACACAATAAAGAGAACTACATGACAATATCATTGGATTGTGGTTGCAAAGATATGTTTAATAGACTAAAAGGTGTTGATAAATATGATGATGTTATCAAAAACATAAAGAGATATTTAAAAGACTCCGGTGAAAATTCAAAAAATCTAATTATTAAATATATCCTTATTGAGGGATTGAATGATAATAAAGAAGAAATAATAAAATGGTTAGAGCTTTGCAAACTACTTGGTGTAAAAACATTGCACCCTACTATAGAATTTTGTCATTCAACGAATAATCCATCTAAAAAAGGCCCGTCTGACCATATATGTGAACTTTATAATTTCATGAAAGAAAAAATTGTTGAATATGGTTTCAATATAAACACTTATGATTTTGTTGAAGTTATTGTTAAAAATAAAAGCTACAGATAGAGGTTATAATGTCTGAGTATAGTATTTGTCATTATCCGTATACAAGTATCCAAATTAATGAAGAAGGCGATGTCCATTGTTGCTGTCATCCTTGGTGCAGTTCTTTTTCTTTAGGAAATATATTAAAACAACCGTTTTCAGAAATATGGAATGGTGGGCGTGCTCAAGAATTTCGTAAGCAATTTAAAGATGATAATTATAAATATTGTAAATTAGATGTATGTATAAATGCACCTGACAGACAATTTAAAACAAATTTATTAGCCGAAAAGTATCCTGAAGTTGTTGCTTTAAGTTATGATAGAATATGTAACGTTGAATGTATCTTTTGTCGAACTTGTAATATTCATCAAGATTTATCTCAATTTGATAAGAATATGGATAGTTGGATTCCTGAAGTATTTAAGAATGCTGAAAGAGTTTCATTATCGGGTGTAGGTGAAGCCTTAGCAAGTATGCATACAAGAAATCTTATGAGCAAAATTGCAAAATTATATCCATCTATAAAATTTGATATTTTAACGAATGGTGTTCTGATGGATGAGAAAAATCTAAAAGAATTAGGAATTATAGATAATCTTGGTGTTATAAGATTTTCTTTTCATTCAGTGAAAAAAAGCACATATAAGAAGCTTGTAAAAAGAGGCAATTTTGATAAAGTAATGACGAATATAAAGTATATTGCTGATTTGTATAAAAAAGGAAAAGTTCAGCAACTGGAATTTCGTTTTGTTATCAATTCTATTAATTATAAAGAAATGATTCCGTTTGCGAAAATGGCAAAAAAACTTGGAGCAAATGTCACTTTTCTAAATTTACTTGAGAATGAAGATACAAAAGATTTATTTGAAAAGCTTAATGTAATTGATAAAAATCATAGAGAATATAATAATTTTGTAAAATTGCTAAAAAATCCTATATTTAAAGAAGATTTTATATTTATAAATAAAGAACTTTTTAGTCTTTCTCCTGTAAAACATATATCATTTTTACAAAGATTGGGATTAAACAAATGAATTTGGAATGTGAACTTCCGTATAAATGTGTAAATATTGATAGGTATGGAAGTCTTTAATAAGTGCCCTGTGACATTATAGCGGTAGATGTGGCATTTTTCTTTAGTTTTAAACCTAATTCTTTACATCTTTTTTCTGCGTATTCAAACAGTTCATAATTATAAGCTTCTACTTTTTGTCCTTTTTTTGTTTGAATGCCCCAACAAAATTCCATACTTATTTCAACGTGTTTTAATCCGTATTTAATACTTTCTTGAATCCATTTTTCAACTTCTTCTATATTATTATTAAATCCGGGTAATATTATAAATTTAGATATAACATTTTCTATATTGTTTAAATCTTTTTTGTATTTTTTTGCAGCTTTTGCATAGTTTTTGAGATTATTCATAACTTGTTTGTATTTATCTCGTTGTTTTATCTTTTTATAAATATCTCTATCACCGCTGCATACAGCAACAGTAATTACACCTTTTCCATTCTTTAACAATTTTTCTACAGATTTAGAATATTTGACTCCTGAACTTTCACACCATACATTTAAAACATTGTTTTTTAAAAATAAATCAATTAACTTCGGAAATTCTTTTAAAACGCCAAGTTCTCCACCGCCAAATCTTACAATTAGGTTGTATTTGTCTATTTTATCATGTTTATATAGTTGTTTAATTGTTTTGTATATTAAAGGATTGCCCTCTTTTTCTTTGTCACTGAACTCTCCTTTTGTTTCATCTCTGTAAGAACAATAAAAACATCCGCAATTACAATGATACCAATAGTATAAATCTATTTGAGAAATTTTATCCGTACCTATATATTCATTGTTTTTGTATATACAGTTTTTACATCCCTCAGGTATTATATCTGTATCAAGATTATTTTTTATTGCTGCTCTAAGATTAATAATTTTTTCGGCAAGTTCAAGACCTGTTTTTTCTTTATATTCAGATATTAATTCTCCCAGTTGTAAAGTGGTGCAAAATCTGACATTTCTTTGATGAAAACTTAAACTATTGATTAAATTTTTACAATATTTATTTTCAATCATATAAAATCCTATTTCTTTGTAATATCAAAACTTTTATTCTCAATAATACTTTCAAGAAAATCATAAGTAATCATTTCAAAGCCGTTTTTTTCTATTTGTTCTTTCATATAGTAGTATAGTTCCCCTTGTTTTTCTTTAAAAGTCCCGGGTTTTACAACTTGAGAACAAAATTCAATAGCCGGTTGTAATGTTTTTATTCCAATATTTTTACAAGTTTCAATCCATTTATCTATTTCTTCTTTATTATCATTTACATTTGGAATAATTATATATTTTGCAACAATTCTATCTTTATTAAATTCAGTGTCTTTTAAATAATGTTTTAAATTTTTAAGTACATCATTGTATTTATCAAGTTTTTTCATAACTTTAAACAGGTCACGGCTGCCTGTATCTATAGATACAACAATTGATGTTCGTCTATCTTTATTTAATGCTTTAGATAAAAGAGGTTCATATTTTATTCCGTTTGTATTAAAACAAAAACCATAACTTGTATTTTTTTGTTTTAAAAGAAGTTTCATTATTGCAGGGAATTCTTTCAACATTGTTAGTTCGCCGCCTGTAACAGGGAAAAATGCGTTTGGATGAATCCTGTCTTCTTTTAGCATTCGTTTTATTATAGGCAGTAATTGAACTGCTTTTGCATTTGTTTTAAAACGAGTCATTTTTCCTTTTGTTTCAGGAAGCATTGCGCAATAGCAGCAAGAACAATTACAATGAACCCAGTGAGTTATTTCAATTTCTCTGAATCTTGTATCGTCTTCCCATTCTTTTTCTTCAACGTATGGGCAAAAATTACATCCATCGTGAGGAAGAATACCTTTTTTACAGTTTTCAATTGCTTCTTCTCTTACTTCAATAAATTTTTCATAAAATCCTTCTGTATAAGGAATATTAAATTTTTCATAACGTTTTGTACCGCATAATTTATTACAAATTGATACAGCATCATGTCTAAAAGCTATGCCACCTTGGATATATTTACAACTTTTATATTTCATATTTAAGTTCCCTTTTATAAATTTAATGCGTACTTTTTAATTATATATTCTGCTTTATCCCATACTTGCATCTTGATACCTTTTTCTTTACACAATTGTTTAAAGTGCAGGTAAAGTCCTCCATAATGTTTAGGAAGTGGTTTTTCTTCTAAATTTGTAAACATAACATATTTGTTATCTATCATAAATTCAATTTTTCTAATACCTATAGATTCCATTAAATTAATGAATTTTGTTGCTTCTTCTATATTATCATTTATATGTTCAATAACAATATATTTTACAGCTATACAATCAGGATTTTTTCCAGATGCGTATTTTTTTAAATTTTCAACTGATTCTTTAAATTTATCAACACGCTTTAATTTATAATATAATTCAGGTGTTCCGCAATCAAGTGAAGTTGTGTAGTCTACCATATCTTTATCTATTAATTTTTTTATAATTGGTTGATAGACAATGTTATTGGAAAGAATATAAAAACGATGAACACCGTTTTTTAAAAATTCTTTAACCATTGGTTCAAATTCTTTTAATACTGATATGTCGCCGCCTTGAATACAAGCGTATAGATTTTCTTTATCCAATAATTTTTGTTTATATAATTGCTTTAATAAAGGAACCATATCGTAATATTCACTTTTTTGTGATTTATATGTGATTTTGCCTTTTGAATCAAGCATCCTTGCACAATATATGCAGCCACAATTGCATTGAGTCCAGTGGCTTATGTTTATTGTTTTAAATGTTGGTGAAATTACATCGGTTGGTTTACGTTCTCTTAAGAAGTAACAGCCCTTACAAGGAGAATTCTCAATATTTTCTTCAGTAAGCATATCAAATGCTTTTTGTTTTACTGCTTTAAATTCATCCCAATTAATTTTTTGACCTCTATATGCTTCATAATATACAGGTCCAATTTGACCTGAACAGCAGGACATAATTCTGTCGTGAAAACAAGATAGAACATTATTTAATTCGTCACAAAAATATTGTTTACCGCTCACAATCAACTCCTATAAATGCAAAACTAAAGCTCTATCGTAAAATTCAAAAGCTATATTTTCATCTTGGCATCTTTTTCTTATGTAGCGAAGTAAATCTTTAACGTAATCAGGTACTTCACCATTTTGACGAACAAACCATTTTTCCTCTACATCTGCAATTAAGTATTTTACGCCAAGTTGGTTTACGCATAAATCAAACCATTTGTCTATTTCTTCTTTTGTATCGTTAACGTTTGGAATTATAATATATTTTACGCCTACGGAATTTGGTCTTTCTTTGCGCATTGCTTTAGTATAGTCTTTTATTGTATTGCATGTATCTTTAAATTTATCTACTTTTTTTACTGTTTTAAATACTTCTCTTGAACCTGCATCTAATGATATTACAATTCTGATATCAATATTTTCCATTTTTAAAACATTTAATACCATTTTGCTGGTTTTTATACCGTTTGTATAAAGTGCAAAGTGTCTGTTTCCGTATTTTGCAAATATTTTTATTACATCATCGAATTTTTTTAAGATTGTAGGTTCACCCATTGCAAAAGAAACGTGAGCATTCGGTTCTTTTTCTATATTATAAATTTTTTTCTCAAGAAGTTCTTTAAATAGAGGAAATATATCATAGCCTTTAACTGTTCGGTGTTCAAGAATTTCTTGGAATGAAAAACAATAAATACAATTGGCGTTACATTCATTAGAATGTCCAATCCAAATCATATCAATGTAATTATCAAAATCTGTTAAGAATTGTTCGGGGGAATTTTTATCAAATTCTTCAATCCAATGACATCCTTTACAAAATGGCGGAATATCTCCATCTTTCATATCTTGAACAAGTTTATTTTTTATTTCAAAAACTTTATTCCAGTCAACTTTATCTTTCGGTCCTGTATATGGAATTATGTAGTTATTATTTCTTTCATTAGGTGAATGAATTGATAAATGACAATGTCTAAAACAATCATAATGAATATAAAGCCCATGTGCTAAATATCTGCATCTATACATTTTTCCCATAAATATCCTCTTTACGATATAATATATTATTATATCATAATCCATATTTAAAGAAATATAAGGTAAAAATTATGTCTAAAATAATGAATTCAAAATCATTGAATTTAGTAGTTCTTTTTTCTATTTTGGTTTATTTGATTTTTAGTATGAGGTATTCAATTGTTGTTAATGATGACATGTTGGATTATATACTTACTGCTAATTTTGTGTATCATGGTCGTATAATATCACATGTACTTCAAGTTTTTTTTATTAATACTCTTCTGTGTATTTTGGGAATTCATGTTCAGGATTTTGCAATTATTTCAGAGGCATTTGTAAAATCAATTGCAATTGTTTTTTTGGTAAATACAATAAGTTCTTCTTTTTTTCTGTTTAGACAAAAAAATATTATATTACCTTTTATGAATATTGGTATATTTTTTCTTTTATTTGCGTTTATATTTAAACTTCATTTTATTTTCGGTATTGATATTTCAGCGTTTTTTTATGGATATATATTCCCCATTCCGTTTTTTTTGTTGTTTTGGTTTAAAATAATAAGTATTTATCTAAGAAAAATAGAAGTTATATCTAAGAAAGATTACCTTATTATTGCTTTATTATTTATTATTTTATTAACATCAAATGAAGAATATGCTTTTGTTTCATTGTTTATTCTTTTATTTTTACTTTTTCAAAATGTTTTTCAAAAAAAAATAAAAATATTACTTTTTGTATTAATGCTTTTTCTTATTCTTTCTATGATTATATTTTTTTACAAAGGTTTTATTGAAATCTTAAACGGTTATAATATATCATTTTGTTTTAATTTTTCAAAAGTAGAATTATTTGAATTTCTTTATGTTGTTTTTAATAAAATTTTTTATGCTGTTTTCTTTTTATGGATACCTGCAATTATTGGTTGTATCATTCTCTATAATAATAAAATAAATTTAGAAACGAATAAAAAGCTGGTAAAAATTATTTTGATTTCAATTTTAAGCTTCTTATTCTTTTTTTCATTATTGTATTTTTTAGGTCCTACATTTTCTTACGAAAATTATGCAGAGTATTATTTATTCCCCAGATACTGGATTTTACATCCCGGTTTATTATTATCATTTTATTCTTTTTTAATTTCAGTTAATTTAGTAATTTGGGGAAATATATTTTCTCAAAATATTCGTAAATCTTTTTATATATTAACAAGTATCTTTTTTATAGGTTGTGTTGTTTTTATAATAAGATATTTTGAAGTGATTAAAATTTCTGATATTTCGCGTAGACAAAATTTATATGTAATGGAAAAATTGTCTGTGTTTTATTTAAAGCAAGACAAAACGGCTATATTACCTTCAAAAAATGCCGATTTAATTCTTCCTACTTATAATAATAATATGCCAAAAGATTTAGAAGATAAAACAGGTTTTGCTTATAAAGATAAAATTTATAAAGGATATGCTTTTTTACAATATATTAATTATATTTATAATGTAAATGTAGAACCGGGAATGCAATTCATTAACGGTGGCATAGAAGAAGCTCTTCAAATTTTTAAAACAAATGGTGGCATTATTTCAAAGAATGAACTGAAGAAACTTAATTTCTCGAAAATAAAAAATGACTATATTACTGAATGATATTTATTGTTTATAATATAGAGATTAATATATTTAAAAAGAGCAAATATTGTTAAAAGAAGATTGGATATCAATATTCGTTTTTATCGTATTATATTTTAATTGTGAATAGTTGCGTGTTACTATCCTTTTAATGAAATACATAACTTGTATGAATATAGAAATATAAATGTAAATGTAAATGATGATGATTTAGGGCAAGTAGATAAGTTAATACAAGAAGAAACTTTTTCTCAAAAAATAGAGCAAATTTTAAAATATCTGCATCTATACATCTTTCCCATAAATACCCTCTGTAAATTTATATAATAAGCTGTATTTTCGTCTATTATCACATAAGTTATTTTTCTTTTAATAACTTAAAATTTCACTTATAATTATTTTGAACTGAGAATTTTTCAAAATTATAAAAGGATAATCTAAGTGAAAAAGATTTTTAATAATGTAAGTTTAATAAATTGTATTAATATTTTAATTATACTTTTTATATTTTCATTTATTCTCTTTAATTTAAGATATTCAATTGTAATTAATTGTGATTTGCATGACTATATTAATTATAGTTTTGAATTTTTCCATGGACGTATTATCAATGAATTGATATCATTTCTTTTTATAATAAAAATTCCTTCTTTGTTAAATATTCCAATTCAAAATTTTGCATTTGTCTCAGAAGGTGTTACGAAAACAATATTTTTCTGTACTTTAGTTTATTTATCGTTATGTTCGTATAATAAGTTTCAAGAAAAACCTATTATTTTTTCCTTGATATTATCTATTTCTCCTTTTTTAATCCTTTCAATATTGAATAAATTGGACTTTATATGGTCTTTTAAATTTAATGAATATTATACAGGTTATATTTCTTCTATAATATTTTATTTGTTGTTTTGGTATAAATTAGCGATGTTTTATATAAACACTCAAAAATTTTCTCAAAAAGATTATTTATTGCTTCCTATTTTTGTAATATTAACAGTCATGTCAAATGAAATGTTATATGTTTCTGCAGTAATATTACTATTCTTATTATGTATTGATAGTTTTTTTATAAAAAAAACATCAAGATATTTAGTATCTTTATTTATATTAATTTTTTCCTTTTCAATATATACAATGTTTCAACATGGCACGACAGATTTGGTATCAGCGATGAATATATCTTTTAATTTTTCACCAAGTATTGATATTATTATTGCTTTTGTTAAATTATTTTTGAAATATATATTTGTTAAAAATATTTTACTTTTTATTCCATTTGTAATTAATCTTTTTATATTACTTTTTTTAAATGAAAACAAAGAAAAAAATCTTAAAGTAATAAAATATGTATTATTTTCTTTGTTTGGTTTTATAGTTTTTATAGTTGGCACTTTATTTCTTTCTTTAAATTGTTATTGTACTGATGAAAAATATAAATTTTGGTTTTTGCATAAAGGACTATTATCTACATTTGGAATTTGTTTATATTGTATTAGTTTGTATTTAACAGGTTATATTTTTTCAGCTTCTAATGAAATTAAAAACAAAATTATTACAATAGTAATTTTTATTTCTACAAGTTTATTGCACATTTTCATATTTTATATCCCTTTTGAAATAGAAAGTTTTAATTCGTATAAACAAACAAAAGAAATGTTATATATTGTTGATAAAATGTCCGTTCACTATTTAAAACAAAATAAAATGATAATTCTTCCAAATGATTTACCTTTTGAAATAATTGATGTAGTTGATCCTCATATTATAGCAACTGATGTTGCAATATATTCTCAAAAGTATACAAAAGAAAAATCCAGTTATTTAGACTATATAGAGAAAGAATATAAAGTGAATACAGAAAAGGGTGTAACTTTTTTAAATAACGATGCAGCAATGAAACATTACATTGACAATGGTGGAACATTTACGGATGAAGAGCTTGATAAACTTGATTTTTCTTATATTAAAAAGAGTTTGAATGAAGAATAGTTGTATGCTACTATTAATGCTATGAAATACAAAAGTTGCAGATTATTAGAACACGGTATTTATTTTTATTTGGACCCCGGCACGCAAAAATTATGTGTTGGTCATTGCTGTAATAGTGATAATCTTGATTATAATGACAGGTTATATTTGTATTTTGATTTAAAAAATGAGACCTTGAATTGGGATTATGTTTTTTCTGAAAAACGTAAATTAAGAGAAAATGCCAAAAAAGGTATTTATCCGTCTCAATGTGAGGGGTGTTTTGAATTGACAGAACGCAATTGGGATGATGAGGATTATATTAATCATTTCACGGCAGGTCATATTATGAAATGTAATTCTCGTTGTGTTTATTGTCCTACAGGTAGAATCCCCGAATGGCATAATAAAGAGCAAGATGTAGATATAAAACCTGTTGTAGATGAACTTTTAGCAAAAAATCTATTAAGATATAACGGTTCTTTAAGATTTGTAGGCGGTGAACCCAGTTTAATGAAAGAGTTTGATTATTTGGTAGATTTATTTTCTAAAAATAATGTGCCTGAAATATATGTTCCGACTTCTGCAATCCGTCTTTCAAAAAGCCTTTGCACTGCTTTAGAAAAAGTTGAAAGTGCTGCAATTGTTGCAAGTATTGATTCCGGTACTAAAGAAACTTTTGAAAAAGTAAAAGGAACTAAATTTTACGATATTGTTTTGAAAAATATGAAAACATATCTTTCTCATGCCCGCAAAAAAGATTTTATAATTTTAAAATTTATATTATTTACAAATTACAATGATACAGCCTTTGAAGTTGAAAATTGGTTGAAAACTTCTAAAAATATGGGAATAGTTGAAGTTCAGTTTGACTCGGAACATAGCGTCTCATCATCAGAAAATTGTGAGAATAAAAAGTATGTAAACAGAACATTAAAAATGCTTAAATATGCAGAATTAATGGCTGAAAAGTATAATATAAAAATCAATTCGTTTTTAGCATTTATGAATAGGGCTAAACGTATTTATGAAAAACAGCTTGGAATGATTGATTCGTACGAATATAGTAATATAAACGTAAATGATGCAGATTTGGGTCAAATAGATAAGTTAATACAAGATGAAAAATTTTCGCCAAAACGCAGAGCAAATTTAAAAATATATGCGCCTATTGATAAAAATTTAGAAGAAAAATTAATGGCATTGCTTCGCTTAGGTTTTGATTTTGATATTGAAATTGAAAATTATATCCAATCTCCTGTTTTGGATGAAATTATTAAAACAAGTTCGTCAAATATAAATTATCAAAGAAGCAATTGTATTTTTGATATTTTTAAAGAATCTTGTTTAAAATATAAGTATAAGAATATGATAAAACTTGGGGAAGTAAACTATATAAAATAACTATAGAGTTCTTATTTCTTGTCCTGTGTTTTCGCGATTCCTAAAAACAATGGACTTCAAAATAAGAACTCTATAGTTATTTTTACTTCTTTTTGTTCCCAAATAAGAAATGTAATTCCGATATTAACCTTGTTAAAAACGAAATTTTCCTGCAATTGTAAACTTTATTTTCAACAATAGCATCAGCCCATGGTTCAGCTTGTAAATCAAAACCAAGTTTTTTTGCTTGTGTCTCAAAGTATTTGTAAGCTTTTATAACAGAGGCTTCTATTGCTTGATTTTTAGTTGTACTCATTTTACTTTCAACGTGATTAACTGCTCTTGCAACGGTTTTAATACCTGCTTTTTTGCAAACATCAAAAAAAGCATCAATTTCTTTTTTATTATCGTTAACATTTGGAAAAATAATATATTTTATTTTTACTCTGTTTGCTTTATCTTTCGCGTCTTTTACATAGTGCTGAATAGTATTTGTTACTTCTTCAAACTTATTTACTCTTTTAATTTTTTTGTAAGCTTCTTTTGTACCACAATCAAGTGAAATACATATCATATTGTGATTTTCAGCTTGAAGCATTTCACCTATCACAGGTTCATATTTTATTCCGTTTGTAAGAACTTCAAGTCTGCAATTTTGACTTAAAAGTAATTTTACAATTTGCGGAAACTCTTCAAGCATAGTCGGTTCACCGCCCATAAATGCTATAAAAGTATCCGAGGTTAATCTTCCCTCTTGTAATAATTTCTCAATATATGGTAGTGAATCGTAATCATCACTTTTCTTTATCCCTTCATAAAAATCAGAATGAACGCTGCAATAAAAACATGCTGCATTACAATGTTTCCAATTAAAAACAGTTATTTTATGAACTTTTCCGTCAAATTCTTTCCAGTCTTTTTCTTCTAAAATAGGGCAGAGTTTGCAACGCTCTGGAATAATGCCGTTTTTCATTTCTTCAATAATTTTTAAGCGGCGTTCTTCGTTCTTTTGAAAAGCATTTTCTTCTGTATATGGAATGTATTCAGGACCCTCCCATACTTCATTGCAGTATTTAAAACCGCTAAAACTTAGGTCAATACTTCCTAAAATGTGGCCACAGCATTTATATTCCATTGTTTCTCCTAATTTTAATATTTTTAATATTTACAAAACAAAAATTTTTAATTTTCTACTCCTGTGTTTTTTGCCCTAAAGGACAAGAAAACAATGGAGTTGAAAATTCTTTGTTTTGTAAATATTATATCAAAATAGACATATTTGTGTATTTTGTATATATTTTAATTGGAGGTATTATGGCAAACAATCAAGCAATTTGTACATTTCCGTTTGAATCGGCACAAATTAGTATGCAAGGTGATGTTTATGTATGCTGTCCTCCGTGGTGTAATTCGTATTCTTTTGGTAATATTTATGAGCAATCTTTCGATGAAATATGGAACGGTGAAAGAGCAAAAGAATTTAGGCGCCAATTTATTACAGGAAATTATAATATATGTAATTTAGATTTATGTGTTAAAGATTGTTCTCATAATGTTAGGGCTGAAGAAATCGTTGCTAAGCCGAAAACATTCATATTTTGTTACGATGCAACATGTAACGTAAAATGTATTTTTTGTAGAAACTGTCATCAAAAACAAGATTTATCTTATTTTGATGAACACATGGATGAAATAATTTCTAATATGCTTGAAAACGCTGAAAATGTTGTGCTTTCAGGCGTGGGAGAAGCAATTGCAAGCCCGCACTCACGCAAACTGATAAAGCGTATTTCTGAATTGTTCCCAAATGTTAAATTTTCTCTTATTTCAAATGGTGTGCTTTGTGACAGAAAGAACTTAGAAGAACTTGGAATTACAAATAAGCTTTTATCAATAACAGTTTCAATGCATGCTGTTACAAAACAAACTTATGATAAGTTAGTTGTAGGCGGAAATTTTGATAGAGTAATGCAGAATTTATACTTTCTTTCTGAACTCAAAAAAGAAGGTCGGCTAGATAGATTTATTTTAAATTTTGTTATAAATTCATACAATTATAAAGAAATGGTTCCATATATAAAAATGGCGCAAAAACTCGAAGCTACAGTTGGTTTTTTAGAACTTTTAAAGCTTGAAACTAATGAAGATGTATATGAAAAAATCAATATTTTTGATGAAAGACATCCAGAATATAATAAGTTTGTTAAGGTATTAAAAAATCCTATATTTCGCTCCGATATGTGTACAATTAATGATACGATGCTTAATATGAAGCCAATTAGCTTTATAAAAGCTTTGAAATACAGATTTTCTAAATAGCAATGTTTAATATATAATACTTTTATTAACGGCAATGAAAAAGGAATAGACATGGGTAAATATTTATCTTGTGAATTTGTTGAAAACGGTATGTGTTTTATAAGAGATGCTGCAGTATTATGCAGTTACTCAATGTGTATGAAATTTGAAGCAATTAAAATAATAGAAGATTATAAAGGTGAATTATTTGATTGGGATAAAATCAGACAAATAAAACAAGAATATCGTGACAGATTCGCAAAAGGAGATATTCCGCCTATATGTGACGGTTGTCCAAGTTTAAAAAATAAAGAATGGGCTGGCGATATGCAATTAAAATACATTCTTATTAATCACTGGGAAAATTGTCAGCTAGATTGTATTTATTGCCATACTCACGACCAAAAGAAATATTTGAATTCTTTAAAACCTTGGAAAATTTTACCTGTTTTAAAAGATGCATTAAAGCAAAATATGCTAAGTTACAACGGTAATGTTAACATCACAGGTGGTGAACCGACTATATTAAAAGAATTTCCTGATTTAATGAAATTCTTCTTAGAAAAAACAAATATTTTCATTATGATTAATTCTGCTGCAGTTGATTATTCTAAATGGATTAAAAAAGCCTTAGAAAAACGCAGGGGTGCTGTTACAATTTCACTTGATGCAGGTACAAGAGAAACTTATAAGAAAATTAAAAATGTAGACTACTTTAAAAAAGTTATTAATAATATAAAAAAATATAAAAAAGGTTTAGACCCAATATCTGCAAGTTTAATTGGTATGAAATATATCTTCATACCAGGATACAATGATACGCTTGAAGAAGTTCAGGCGTGGTTAAAAATTGTTGAAGACTTAGGTATGACTAATATTCAATTAGAACTTGAACATCATTGGTATGAAAAAAATAAATATCTTCCTGATAATGTTAAAGAATATATTGATATGATTGTTAAATATGCACATGAACACAAATGCAATTTGGCATATAGAGAAATTCTTACAACCTGTGGTTATACAGAAGTTATAAGATATATTGATAACGGAAGATAGTATGGCAGATAAACACATATATTGCCCGAATCCATATATATTGGCTGAAATTATGCCTTTTGGCGAAGTGTATCCATGCAGTTGCGGCTGGATACGCGGTTATTCCTTGGGTAATATATTTGAACAATCGTATGATGAAATTTGGAATGGTGAAAAAGCTAAAGAATTTAGACAAAAATTATATGATAATGATTTTTCACTTTGCCCCGGTTGTCAAAATCTTGAAATATTGCACGAAATACATGATAAAGAACCTAAATTAATTTCTGAACCGCCTGAGCGTATATTGTTGGGTTTAGATGAATTTTGTGATGTAAAATGTATTTTTTGCAGAGGCGAAAATTATAAAGTAAATCCTAATTTAATTCCTAAAGATAAAGAAGATAAATTGTTAGAAATATTAACTCCATGGCTTCAAAATGCAAAATACGTAAAAACAAATGCTGTTGGAGAAGTTTTTGCCAGTAAAATTTCAAGAGATTTAATTAAGCAAATAGCAACAAAATTTCCTAATTTAAAATTTGAAATTATAACTAATGGTATTCAATGTACAAAAGAGAATATTGAAGAGTTAAATCTTACCAATAAAATTTCAATGATGACGGTTTCATTACACGCTTTTACCGAAAAAACATATAATAAAATAGTCAAAGGCGGTAATTATCAAAAAGTAATTGAAAATATAGAGTATTTGTCTTCACTCAAAAAGAGCGGGCAAATTGAGCGTTTTGAGCTTCATTTCACAGTCACAAGCGTAAATTATAAAGAAATACCTGATATGATTAAATTGTGCAGAAAAATTGATGCAAAAATCAGATTATTGGGTTTAGATTGCTCCCGTGATTTGGAAACACTGTATAATAAAATCAATATTCAAGATAAAAAACACCCTGAATATAATAAATTAGTAAAAATAACCCATTCAACAGAATTCTTAAATGCAAAAGATATAGTAATTCAGGGGCATGATTATTTTACAGCTTTGTCCCCCGTTTCTTTTATAGACAATTTAAAAAATAAATTTAGAAAGTAAATATATTTTACGTACAGCAAGAATAAAAAAGGAAATTTATGAAAAGACGTGAGTTTATATGTGGGTTATCTTGTTTAATTGCAGGATTTGGTATTGGGCAAGTTGTACCTTTTAAATTTTTTAAATATACTGATAAAGAGGATGGTATAGAAAGAGTTGGTCTTGGTGGGTTTACTGTTGCAGTATCTTCTCATTGTAATTTGAATTGTAAAGGTTGTGATACATATTCTCCATTAGCAAAAGAAGAATTTGTATCTTTTGAGGATTTTTCACGCGATTTGGATAAATTAAAGGAATTAGCTCCAGATAGAGAAATGAATATAGCTTTTATGGGCGGAGAGCCATTATTAAATCCGGATATAACAAAACTAATACGGAAAACAAAAGAGGTATATCCTGAACCAAGATCAGTTATATTAACAAATGGTATACTCCTTTCTCAGATGAGTGATGACTTTTGGAAAACGATAATGGAATGTGAAGTTGATTTAAGAATTACTACATATCCTATTAATATAGATAGAAGTTCATACGAGAAGAAAGAAAAAGAGTTTAATATAAACATAGGAAAAGATATTTTAAAAGCAGATAAGTTATACGATTTTAATAAAAAAGAAGTTATAGATGATAATTATAAAGAATATTCGGAAGGCTTTGAATGGAGTAAAAATGTTTTAGATTTAAACGGTAAGCAAGATTATGTTGAAAAAAGAAAAAGCTGTCCTCATCGAGGTATAGTGCAATATGCTCGTGGTAATATTTATTATTGTTATGTTCATGCATTTATAAACGCATTTATTGATTATTTCAAGGTTGATATTCCTATAACAAAAGATGACTATATCAGAATAGCTGATGTAAAAGATATTAAAGAAATTGATGATTTCTTAAGTAAACCAAAACCACTTTGTCGTTTTTGTAAACAATGCCATAATACTTGTTATGGTGGCGAACCTTTAGAATGGGGCTTTTCTGAACGAAAAATTTCGGAGTGGACATAAATATTAAAAGCCCTATAAAAAGGGCTTTTAATATTTATTCTTGATGCAGACCATAACCGTCTTTATCAAGTCCTTTTAATTTTCTGTATTGATTTGCAACACCGTAGTATTGAATATCAAGTCCACGTTGTTTGATATTATCAACCATATATAAGAACAAGTCATCGATGTATGCTGGAATATTATTTGTATTTCTTGCCAGCCAATCTGCTTCAAAATCAAGAATAACTTGTTCAATACCTATTCTTTGCGTGTCATCAAGCCATTTATTTACATCTTCTTTTTTGTCGTTTACATTTGGAATAATAATATATTTAGAACGAACCATTTTTTTATTGCTGCCTTGAGCTTTAACATATTTTTTTAAAGTATCCATAACTTTGTTATATGCGTCAACTTGTTTTATTTGTTTGAACTTTTCTCTGTCGCCGCAATCTACGCTTGCTGTTACTGATAACGTGTCTGTTTTGAGCCCTTTTAAAACTGATTTTACAGGTTTTATTGCATTTGTATGCACCATAATCAATTTTTCGCCTTTTTTGATGAAGAAGTTAGTAATATCATCAAATTCTCTTAAGCTTGCAGGTTCACCGCCTGAGTATGCCAACTCTCCATTATAATCAAGCATTCCCATTTTATCTAATTCTTTTATAATCGGCATTATTTTATAACGTTTTTTAGGCTTTACAAAATCATTTGATAAACGGTAGCAATATGTACAGTTGCAATTACATTCAGACCAGTGAGCAATTTGTATCCATTTAAATTTTGTATTATCATCCCAGTCTTGTTCCTGAAGCCCAAAACATCCTGTGCAATGAGAATCTATTATTCCATTTTTTGTATTTTCTCTTATTGTATTTATGTTTTCAATGAGCTCTTTCCAATTAAGCTTTTCCCCATAATAATCTTTTTTTATAAATAATGGCTCTGGCGTATTAGAACCCATAAAACAACATAGTTTTATACAGTTATATTCAAATCTTAATCCGTTTTGGATGTTAGAACAACTTAAATATTTCAAGATAAACTCCCTTTTTAGATAATTATATCATAATTTAATTTTGCATAAACAATATTATTGTAATAAAATCTAACTATGGAAAAATATTGTAAACATCCATATAATACCATACAAATCCAAAACACAGGTGAAGTTTATTGCTGCTGCTGTTATTGGACAGACTTTTATTCTTTTGGCAATATTTTTGAAAAATCTTTTGATGAAATTTGGAATGGTGAAAAAGCAAAAGAATTTAGAAAACAGTTTATAGAAAATAAGTATAAATATTGTAAATTAGATTTATGTGAGCCTTTTTCTCAAGAATTTGAACCTGATTATACATCTGATTATCCTAAAAAGGTTGAATTTAGTTACGATAGAAGATGTAATGTTCGCTGTATTTTCTGTCGCAATGAAAAGAATAAAGAAGAGGAAGAATATAACAGGCAAAAAGAAAAAAGAATAGAAGAAAATTTTGATAGGATTTTTACTCCAATTATAGAAAAAGCAGAAGTAGTTGAGATGAATTCTGCAGGTGAACTTTTTGCAAGTAAGCATTCTATTGAAATTGTAAAAAAAATTACAAAAATCAATCCAAATATTGAGTTTAGTATTATTTCAAATGGAACATTATTTACTAAAGAAATGATTGAAAATTTGGATTTAAAAAATCGTTTGAGTTCTGTAATTATATCTATACATGCTGCAACAGAAAAAACATATAATAAGCTTGTTGAACATGGTAATTTTAAAGCAGTAATGAAAAATTTAGAATATCTGTCTGAACTCAAGACTCAAGGAATATTAAAAGGATTACAACTAAATTTTGTTGTTACATCAATTAATTATAAAGAGATGGAAAAATTTGCTAAATTAGCAAAAAAACTTGGTGCAAGAGCATTTTTTATTAACTATCATAGACAAATTGATTCTGATGAACTTATGAAAAATTTAGATGTTTCATTACCATCACATCCAAAATATAATGATTTAGTTAAAACACTTTCTAAGCCTATATTTAAAAATGAATATTGCATAGTGAATGACTATCTTAAAAATTTAAAATGTGTGAAGAAAAGTTTTGTTAGTTTTTTTATAAGAGGAAACTTTTAAATGTTTAAAATTCTTGATAGAAAAAGTTTTATTATGATATTAAATATTTTTTGTGTTATTTTTACTTTCTTTATCATTCCATCTCTTTTATATAATGATGTAATAACTAATCATGATAGTTCATATGTATTTCAATATACATATGATCATAATTGGTTTTCATCTGCAAGGTTTATTTCACGATTTTGTGTCTCATTCTTTTATGTGGGATTACCTTCTATATTTAATATTCATCAAAATGATATTTCATCGTTTATTGTTCCTGCTTTTTCATCTTTATTCATAAGTATTATGTCCATATTTACTTTGAAAATTTATTATTTATTCAAAGATGGAAATCAATCTATTTTTAAAAATTCTGATTTCTTTATTTTATATCCGATTATATATATAATAAATGCTTTTATTCCTCCTATCCATGAAAATTTAGATATGTTTTATTTGTCTGGATTATCAGAAACCGTAGTTTATTATGATGATTTGTTTAATTATTTATTTTTTATAATTTTTATATATTTTATTATTAGTTCATTTTTTAAAGAACGAGGAATATTTAAGAATCATTTATATGCGATAAATGCTTTTTTATTAGGAATTTCGTATGAACCTATTTCATTTATTTCAAGCATTATTTTTATTTTAACTTTATTATTAGTGATTTTATTTAATAAAAAAACAATACACGAATTGAATTGTAACACTGTTATAACATTATCTTTTGTTTGTTTTCCTCTATTAATTGGCGCATTTCTGCAATTTATACTTTCTAATTATAGTCATGGACAAATTACAGAATATGCGATAAGTATTCCTGAACAATTAATGAGTATAGGCAATATTTTTATACCGTATATACAAGATTTATTTGCATTGATAATAAAAGATAATATTGCATTATTATTACCTATTTTAATATTATCAATTTATATTTTTAAGCATAAAGATGATAAATATGTAACCTATAAACTTCTTTGCTTTTCATTTATAGTAATTATCTCATGCTTAACCTATTTCCTTTTATTGATAATCCCGGGACATTGTGATGTTTATCCATACGATTTTTGGTTTTATCATCCGCCATTTAGAATAATATTTTCAAGAATATTGATCGCATTAATAATATTAGAAGCCGGATATATTATTTTTAAAATGCAATGTTTTACAAAAGTGTTGAGAACATTTCTAATTATATTTTTATATAGTTTATTAATATTTAATTTTAATGAATTAAAATCTTGCTATGATTCAGAATGTAATGATATTCATCAAATGAGAAAACAAATTTATATATCTGATAAAATCTCATTAACATATTCTAATTTAGATGGTATAGCATTGTTGCCGATTTCTTATTATGAAAAATATTCTGTCCATAAGTTTATTTTTAGACCAAGATGTTATGATGCAGATGCTGATATTCGTGAAAAAATGCGTGATATTGTAAAAAAAGAAGTAGAAAGTGAACAATCAAGACTATTTTCTAATATAAATGAAAATGACTACCTATTATATCTGTATTATACATATGGTATAAAACTAAAAGGTATAATTTGGGTTGATGATGATATTGCTTTTTCTGAATTTAATAAAAGAAACGGAAGTTTTACAGAATCTGAATTGAAAAATTTAAACTTTACTTCATTAAAAAAACAGATGAAACCAAATAACTATACGATTGAAGAACTTACAGAAAAAATAAAACAAAATAAAAATAAAGCTTATTTATTTGCAACATGCGGGCTTTTGTATGAAAAAAATAACGAATTTGATAAAGCTGTTGATGATTATACAAAAGCACTCTTATTAGATAATAATTCATATAAACAATACTATTATCTTCGTGCAGAAGCAAATTTAAAAAATAATAAAATAAATGAAGCTGAAAAAGATTATATTTCTTTTATAAAGATTTCTCCATATTCTTTTGAAGCAAGAAAAAAATTGGCTGATTTATATATTTCTCAAGAAAATTATGAAAAAGCATTGATTGTCTATAATGAATTAATAAAAATATTTGAATTTTATAATGAAAATATTAAAAAAACATTTCATAGTGATATTGCTGATATTCAATATCAACTTAAACGTTATGATGATGTCTTGAAAACGGTTAATAAAGATGAAGCACTAACACCTTATTATGCTAATTATCAGGTTCGCGCTTTAGCAAAAATGGAAAGTAATGATTATGTTGGAGCTTTAGATGATATTAATAAAGCAATACAATATAATTTAAGTGATGAATATACTTTTAAAATCAAAGAACGGATTGAATCAAAAATAAATAATAAGTGATTATTTTATTATTTAAAAAATGCCCCTTTATCTAAAATTTCTTTAATATATTCCCAAATATGGGGTTCAATATCAAATTCTTTTGCTTTTGTTTGATAGAATTCGAACAGTTCATAATAATAATCTGGGATTTTAAATTCACCGTTTTGCAAAAATTCATTGTCACATTGATCTATCATAAGTTCGGAATTTTTAATCCCTATTTCTTTCATAAGCATTAAATATTTTTCAATTTCTTCTTTATTATCGTTAACCCCACGAACAAGAATATATTTTAACCTTAAAAGAATAGGAAGTTTTGCATATTTCTTTAAGTTTTCAATCAAATCATCAAATTTATCCACTGTTTTAATTTTTTTATATGTTTCACGGCAGCCTGCATCAATAGAAATATTTACATCGACAAATGTATCTTTGCATATTCTTTCAATTTGCGGTAGATATTTAATACCGTTTGTAGCTATTTCTACACGTTTTACTCCATTAGACATAAAAATATTAACTAAATCATTAAATTCGTCTAAAACAGATACATTTCCACCCTGAAAATGGACATCAAGTTCTTTTTTATCAATCATATTTTGTTTATAGAGTTCTTTTATTATAGGCAGTAAATCGTAATAATCACTTTTTTTAGATTTTAAAACAATTTTTCGTCCTGATAAATATTGCTCACAGCAGTATATGCAGCTACAATCACACTGTTTAAAGTGTTTTACAATAATCATATTTGCTTTTGGCGGTTTAGAAAGTTGACTTATTAATAGTGGTTTTGGATTTTTTTGTTCTTCTAAATCAAAACATCCTTTGCATTCTTCAGGAATAATTCCTCTGTCAAGCATTTTAATCAAAGAATTTCTTCTTTTTATAATATCTTTTATGTTTTTCGGTTTTGGAACATCAATGGATGGACCTGTTCTTGTAGCACAGCAATAAAATACTTTCTGTGCATCAAAATTTAGAGTTTCATTTAATCTTTTACAAAAATATCTTTTTTTCATAATCACATTATACTAAATTTCTGATATTATAATAATAGGATAAAGAAAGTATTTTATGAACCTTTTAAATTTATTCAAAAAGAAAAAATCATATATATGTGAGTTGATGAATAATCATCTTCATTTTTCCTGCAGAAATGCGCTTGAACCGTGTTGCAGCGCAAATGTGGGTCCTGCGTTTGTTAGTGATCTTTCAAACAGAGAATCAATAAATGATTTTGTTAAAGAAAAAATGAAATACATAAAAATGCTTAAGGATGGAGAAATCCCATCAAACTGCAAAAATTGTGTTCACTTAAAGCCTTTTGAAAAAACAACAGATTTTAGAATAAATAAAATTACACTAAATCATTATACACAATGTAATTGTGCTTGTATTTATTGTACTCAAGGAAACAGAACATTTGAGAAAATAAAAGAAGACGAGAATAAACCTGTTTTATTTGATGTTTTAAAATTTATAAATGAACTTTATGATAATGATTTAATTGATAAACAAAAATTATATATTGATTTTCAAGGTGGTAATATTTCTTGCTTAAAAAATCATGAAGAAATAATTAATACGTTTTTACACCGTGGAGTTGGAACTATATATATTCCAACGAATAATATTGTATATTTACCTGTAATAGAAAAGTTACTTGTTTCAAAAAAAGGGGAATTGTGTACTGCCCTTGATTCAGGATATAAAGAAACTTATTTAAAAATAAAACAGGTAGATAAGTTTGATAAATCTATAGATAATTTAAAACGTTATATCTCAGCAGCAGGTAATGATTCAATTATCATCAAGTATATTATTGTTAACGGTTACAACGATAATCTTGACGAATTTAAAATGTTTATGGATAAAATGATTGAATTGAATGTTAAAATTATTGTTGTTGATATAGACTATAGAGATATTATTGATGGTGCATTTACGATTCCTAAACATTATTATGATATTGTTCATTATGCAGAGCAAACCTGCAAGGAACATCATATGGATTTAGGTATTCCCCCCTATACAAAAAGCGTATTAGAACGCGGATATTCAATTAAATAATTTTAAAAACCAAAGTTTTTTAATGTATTATATTCTTTAAATTTTTCCGCAATCATAAAATATGTAGGTAGTTCAACTCCATATTGTTTTGCTAATTCAATAACTATGAAGAATAGGAAATCGATTTCTGAATTTTGCCCTATTTTCATATCATTTAAAATCGACGAATAAACATTTGCGTCATCGCGTTCTTTATATAGTTCAAAATTATTATAATATTCTTCTAAAAAGCCTTTTCTAACATTTATGTTCATTGCTTTTGCAAGAATTAAAAGTTCATTGCATAGTTTCTTAAATGTTTCTAATCTTTCACCTGTGAAATTGTGAGCGCAAACATCATAATAAATGCAAGTTGCTTCAAATGGTGAACGTGTAATTAAACGCTCAAAAGAAATTTCTGTAAATTGTTTTTCTGTTATAAAAGAAGTATTCATTCCTGCTTGGGTGAAATCATCTTTTATTTGTTCAAGAAGTTTTTTATCAGCGGAATTATTAATATCAGCAAAATTTAATTCAACATATTCTCTTTGTTGCAGATATTCAACATCTTGTCTATTGTACCATCTGCATTTACCTACAAAATTTGAGTCTAAAACGTGAACATTTTTAAATCTTTTACTAAGTGCATAACCTATGCCAAAACCATTTGAGATTGAAAAGACAACGGTATTTTTTTTCGCTGCTTTTTCAATTATAGGCATAGCTGAAAGTATATCAGGTGTTCTAATACAAAGAATAATAACATCAGCTTTTTCTTTATACTGTTTTTCTGTTTTTATATTTAATTTATAGCGTTTTTCGCCTTTAACATTTGATATTAATTTAAGCCCGCCTTTTTCTTTTGCATTCTTAATTACATCTTCATATTTAGAAATGAGAGTTACATTTTTATTCGCAGATTTAAGAAAACAAGCAAAGGTTGCGCCTGTAGAGCCTGCCCCAATAACAAGATATTTTAATTTCGGTTTGAAAAAATTAAACATATAATTTATTTTACCACAATTTAAACAAGTGATAATTTATCATACATTTTAAGATATATTTAGTTTGTGAAACGGGAATATCGTTTAGTAAGTTCCATAAACGGCGAGGTCTGAAGTAAAATTTCCAGTAAACGCGTTGAATTGCGCGTAAAATTTCATCTTCTGTTAAATTTTCAGGCAGCCAATCCGGTTTGGAAATAAAAGAATTATCATAATCAAGCTGATATTTTTCTTTCATTTTCTTTGATAAATCAGACCCCGGTAATAGTCTTAATGCAAAGAAACCGGCTCTATCCAGCTTGCTTTTTACAGCATAGTCAATTGTTTCTTGTATTGTTTCTTTTGTTTCACCCGGCAGACCAAAGATAAAGTTTCCTTGTGTTATCATACCTGCATCATGTGCAAGATTAATTGCTTTATCAATTTGTTCTATTGTTTCGCCTTTCCTGATATTTTTTAAAATTTGATTATTGGCAGACTCAATACCAAAATCTATTAAATAGCAACCTGATTTTTTCATCAGTGCTAGAACTTCTTTATCAACTTTATCGGCTCTTACTCCATTTGGTGTTGACCAATCAATTTTAATATTATTTTCAAGAAGCGCATTACATAACTCAATTATATAATCTCGTTTTAATGTAAGGTTATCATCTGTGAATTGAAGTTCTCTAATTCCAAGATGTTCAATTTGAAATTTTACTTCTTTAATTACATCCGGAACGCTTCTTTGCCTTATTCCTTTGTAAAAATTGTTTGAAGAACAGAACGTACATCGTGATGGACATCCGCGTGATGTCATAACAATTCCGATTGGATTTCCTCTTGCGATAACGGCATGTGGTGAATGTGGATATGATGCAGGTGGTAATTGAAGCCAATCCGGCATAGGAATTGTATCTAAATCCATAACCGTTTCTGCTTTCAATACAGGGGTTCCGTCTATAAGTGTATCGTTATCTTTTAAATCTTCTAAAGCATAAACTCCTTGGATACCTCTGTAATTTAAATTATTATCTAAAATCTTTTTTATAGGAATTTCGCCTTCACCGCAAACAACAAAATCAGCTCCGCTATCTTTTAATGTTGTATATGGCATAAATGTTGGATGAACTCCCCCTATATGAACCATAAAACCTGCTTGTTTCAAGCTTCTTGCTATATCTATGGTTTGTTTGTAAAAAGCGGTTAGACAATGTATACCTACGATATCTGGTTTCCAGTCAAGCGCAATATTTGTAATTTGTTTTGTATTTAAGTTATCTCGTAAAGCATCAACTACTTTCACATCTGCATTGCAATATTTTTTTGCATACGAAGATAGATATAATACTCCTAATGGTGGTGCCATCACATAAGAATCAAAATTTGGAACAATATATAATACTTTCAATTAAATATTACCTTTTATTTGTTACTTTACATTTTTTATTATGCCACAATAAATGATATTTTAAAAATTTTATATTTTTATTAAAATAATCATATATTAATTATATTTTGTTTCAATTTTATTTTGTTGAACAAATACTAAAAAAATATTATTATTAATAAGATAGTTGTAGAATATTAATACAAATGGATATGAAATTTATGACGGGTAAGAAAGCTTTAATAACAGGGATTACAGGGCAGGATGGCAGTTACCTTGCTGAATTACTTATTGAAAAAGGATATGAAGTTTTTGGTATGGTGAGAATGTCTTCTGTTGATAATTTATGTAGGTTGAATCACATATTAAATAATCCTCGTTTACATATTTTATATGGAGATATGACAGATGAAGCAAGTTTATATTCAGTTGTTAAAGAAGCAAATCCTGATGAAATATACAACTTGGCTGCTCAATCGCATGTAGGTTTATCTTTTAATTTTTCAGAATATACAACAAATGTTAATGCTCTTAGTGTGCTTAGATTAATTAATGTTATATATAATCTGAAAATTGAAAATAAAGTAAAATTATACCAAGCTCTAACTTCTGATATATTTGGTAATTCAGGTGATAATGTTTTTAATGAGCAAACACAAATAAAACCAATAAATCCTTATGCTTGTGCTAAAGCATACGCGTTGATGTTAACAAGAACCTATCGTGAAAGAGGTTTGTTTGTAGTAAATGGAATAGCTTTTTCGCATGAATCTGAAAGACGCCCTGACAAATTTGTTACTAGAAAAATTACTAAAGCAGCTGTAAGAATAAAAATGGGTAAACAGGATAAATTATCATTAGGAAATTTATCTGTATGTAGAGATTGGGCGCATGCTAAAGATGTAGTTAATGGAATGTATCTTTCAATGCAGCAGGATATAGCTGATGATTATGTATTTGCAACAGGTACTACAATAACTTTGCGTGATTTTTGTACAAGAGTTTTTGCTAAACTTGGAATCTACCTTGAATTTAGAGGTTCCGAAGAGGAAGAGAAAGCCTATGATAAACAAACAGGTAAATTGATAATTGACATTGATTCAAGATTTTCAAGAAAAAATGAAAAAATGAATCCTGTTGGCGATTATTCAAAAGCACAGTCTGTTTTAGGGTGGAAGCCTCAATATACTATAGATGATATTATTGATGAAATGGTTAATTGCGATTTAAAATTAGAATCATAAATTGAAAATATATTTAAATATATATTTTCAAAATTTTATATTTTTATTAAAATATAGATATGATTAAACAATTTTTTCATAATGAAAAACAAATTGCATTAGTAATAAAAAATAATTATCGCAATGATGGTATTAAATTTTTTACCCAAGATGATTCTGCTCAACAAATAGCATTTATGAGTCATCCAAAAGATACCATTATAAAAGCTCATGTTCATAATGAAGTTGAACGTTGCGTATCATTTACCCAAGAGGTTTTAATTATAAAAAAAGGGAAATTAAGACTTGATTTGTACTCTCAAGAAAAGGAATATATTGAAAGTACTATTTTAGAACAAGGTGATATTGTTTTTCTTCCGTATGGAGGACATGGTTTAAAATGCTTAGAAGATGTAAGTATGGTAGAAGTTAAGCAAGGACCTTATTTAGGTGTGAATGATAAAGTTCGTTTTCCTGAAATTGAGGACGAAAAGGTAGTTATTAATGACTGATTTTATTCCTGTTTTTGAACCTGATTTAAATGGAAATGAAAAACTTTATTTGGCACAATGTATAGATGAAGGTTGGTTGGGTTCAAACGGACCTTTTGTTAAAAAGCTGGAAAAAGAGTTTTCTGCTTATTGTAATCAAAAATATGGAAGCTGTGTTTCAAACGGTTCTGCGGCATTAGATGTTGCTATAAGAGCTTTAAAAGATTTTTATAACTGGGATGATAACGATGAAATTATAATTCCGTCTTTTAATATAATTTCTGCAGCCCAAAGCTCTATTTGCAATAATTTAAAACCAGTTTTTGTTGATGCTGAACCTTATACTTGGAATATTGATGTTTCTAAGATAGAAGAATTTATAACAGAACGAACAAGAGCAATCGTTATTGTTCACATATATGGATTACCGTCTGATGTTGAACCAATCTTAAAAATTGCTAAAAAATACAATTTAAAAGTTATCGAAGATGCAGCACAAGCACATGGTCAAACATATTTAGGTAAAAAATGCGGTAGTTTTGGTGATATTTCAACTTTTTCATTCTTTACGAATAAACATGTTGCATGTGGCGAAGGTGGCATTGTTTTAACTTCAGATGAAAAGTTAATTGAAAAAATAAATTATTATAAAAATCTTTGTTTTACAAAAGATAAGTTTGTTCATAATGATTTAGGCTGGAATTACAGAATGAGCAACTTACAAGCTGCAGTTGCATGTGCTCAGTTTGAAAAGCTTTCAGATACAATTAATAAAAAACAGTTTATAGGAAATCTCTATAACAATTTATTAAAAAATATTCCTGCTAAACTTTCTGTTCCTAAGACAGATTATGCTGACAATCATTATTGGATTTTTGGTATTGTTCTAAATGATGATGTGAATTTAGATGCAAAGAAAGCAATAGAAAAACTTGCAAAAGATGGTATTGAAACTCGTCCGTTTTTCTATCCGATGCATAAACAACCTGTATTTAAAAAACTTGGTATTTTAGATTCTATTCAACGCCCTGTATCTGAACAATTGTATAATAAGGGCTTTTATATACCGACAGGTTTAAATCTTACTGAAGAAAAAATAAAATTTATTTCTGAAAAAGTAATAAAATTATTTTCCTAATCTTATTTTTAATACAGAAAGAAGAGCTTCAATTATTATAAACGAGCTCATTTTAGATTTACCTTTTTGTCTTTCTTCAAAAAGAATAGGGAATTCAACAACTTTGCAACCTGCTTTTACTGCTTTATATTTCATTTCAGCTTGAAAGATGTAACCTTTTACTTTTATTGAATCTAAATTAATTTTATTTAGTGCATTTTTTGTATATGTATTAAAGCCTTCTGTCCAGTCTTTTATGTTATTTCCAAGAACTAAATCTGCATATATGTTACCGCCAATTGATATAAAGTTTCTGAACCAATGTTTTTCAGTTGTGTGCCCGTCTTTTGCATAGCGTGAACCGCATGCAATATCTGCGCCTTTTTCTATTAATTCAATCGCATTCTTTATATAACAAGGTTTATGTGAAAAATCTGCATCTATAGATGTGAATAAATCAAAATTATTTTTCATTCCCCATTTAAAACCGTTAATATATGCAGTTGCAAGCCCTGATTTTTTGCTTTGATTTAATAAATACAATTGTTTGAATTCTTGTTGCAGCTTTTTTACAATATCAGCAGTTCCATCAGGTGATGAATCGTCTACAACAAGTATAGAAATCGTAGGGTACAGATTTGTTATTTCAATAATCATATCCTTAATATTTTCTGCTTCATTATAAGTAGGAATAACAACTAAATGATTCAATTTTATAATCCTATATTAAATATAAGCACTAAAAAATGGGCCCGGTAGGATTCGAACCTACGACCAAGGGATTATGAGTCCCCTGCGCTACCGCTGCGCCACAAGCCCACATGTTTTTCTTTTTTAGGCTTATACTCCGCGGTAGCTCTTGCGCTACCTACCTCTCATAAAAAGATATTTAATCTTTTTATTCGGCAGAGTGCCACAAGCCCATGTATTTCTTATTCTTAGACTTATACTCCGCTGTAACTCTTGCGCTACCTACCTCTCATAAAAAGATATTTAATCTTTTTGTTCGGCAGAGTGCCACAAGCCCAAGACATAACATTAGCGTATCATAGAGATTTTTATGTGTCAATAGATTTATCTTTCATGTAATTTTTTGTGTAAATTATCAATTTTAATATTTTCAACTTTTTTTTTGATTAATTGAAAATATTCCTAACTGGTTAAATTACGTGGGAAACCAGACATTTTTCACAAAATTAAAGATTTGGGAAAAAGTAGTCAAACAAGTTCAGCATGACAGGGAAATAATAACTTTAGTAATTATTCTGATAAATATATAAAATACTTTTAATTATTTCATCTCTATAATTCATTCAATTTACACAAATGCCTATAATCGCAAAATTCGCATTTGCGTTCTTCTTCTCGCGGAGGTTCAAAGTTTAGGTTTTGAATATTCTCATAAACATAGCCTATTTTGCCTTTTATTATTTCATTATCAGCCTCGGTTAAATTTATATAAAAATTAGCGTGAGGCTCCTCTATAAATATCAAACCTGCCCTTGCTACCTTTGTATCAGGGTTTTGTTCTTCAAACGCGTATTTATAAAATCTTAATTGGTTTAAATAATTTTCGTAGTCTTTACCGTCTGCTATTTGAGATTTTGATTTTGCACTGCCTGTTTTATAGTCATATAATTCAACAGTCCCGTCTGAATTTTTTTCAATTCTGTCAATAAATCCTTTTAAAAATTTATTGTCAAACGGTACATAATCAAATGAATATTCGGTTGCAAAAATCCTGTCAAAAGGTGTTTCTAATAGTTGTTTATAATATTGTTTTAAGCTTTTTATACCGCGTTCTTTGTATTCATCACGTACAGTTTGATTTTCAAATTTTTCTAAATTTAAATTTTTAATAAAAGCTTCTTCTAATAAATTATAGTCTGGGTAGCGGTCATTTTCTTTTGCATGTTGTACTGCCCATTGAAGTGTTCTATGAATTGCGCTTCCGTAGTGTGCACTTGCGGTGTCTTTATCTAGTATAGGAATATTCAAAACAGTTGAATATAAAAACTGTCTTGGGCAAGCCAAGTATTGATTTAAAGAACTCGGGCTGATTATAAAGTTTTTAATTCGTGCTTTTATTTCATCATTAAATGCAGATGCATAATCAAAGGATACCTTTTTTATGCTTTGTGCAAGTTCAAATAAAAATTCTTCATTTTGCATTGTATGATTGTATGTTTCAGCAATATTTTCATTATCAACAGGCAATGATAAATAAGAGGTCAGCTCTTGCGGTTTTCCGTCTATTGAATTTGAATATGTCAAAGTTAAAGAATGTTTTGTCCTTGTAACACCTACAAATAGAAGTCTTAATTGTTCGGAATATTTTGCCGCTTCTTCATCAATTTTTTTATCAGATTTATCAATAGGAAGCGACATTTTATTATTCACATTTTTATTTTCCCATTTTCTTGCAATAAGATTAGGAATATAAACAAATTCAAACTCTCTGCCTTTTGAACCGTGCAACGTAACTAATTGGACGGCATTTTGAGTATAGTCTTCTTTCTCAATTGTTATAGGAATATTGCTTTCAAAAGCTAAATCTAAGTGGTCTAAAAAGTCGTTTAGCCAGCTTCCTCTGTTTGTATACATATAGGCTTGAGCTTCATCTGTAATCTTTTTAATTGCATAAATATTTTCGCTTCTGTTTACTTCTGTTTGAAGAAAATATTCTAAAATGCCTGTTCTGTTAATTACTTCAATAATTAAATCTTTTGTATTTAAAGAACTTCTCAATCCCAGTAATGCATTAAACGTATTAATAAATTTTTTAACCTTTTTCTTGTTATCCCATTTATGAGTTTCTAAATTCTCTTTAATATTGGTTATAAGGTCTTTATGGTTTAATCTGTTTTGTTCTAATAAAAATGAATAATCTGCATTTGTAAATGCAAAAGGTTCAGATAAAAGCAATCCGAATAATTTATCGCCATAAAATTCGTGATTTACAAGCGCTTTTAGATAAAAATATAAAACAAGTGAAGATTTAATATCAAAAATACTTTTGCTTGCTTTTAATTGGTATCGTATATTCTTCGCCTCTAATAGTGAAGCAAAATTTTGCAACTCTTGGTTGTCGCGAGTAAGAATTGCAATTTTAGATAAATCTTTTTCTTTTTCATCGTTTAACGGAAGTCTATCTGATTTTATTAAATCTTCAATATTTTTAACTATGAAATTATTTTCTTGCTTTATATCTGCAAAGCCGTGTATTTGAATTTTAGAATTTAAAGGTTTTATTTTTTCATTTTTCGCTGTTAAAACTTTTGAAATATTAAATTGTGAAAAGTTAGGGTTAAATTCAAGTCTGCTTTTATCTTGTGAAATAATATCATAGCTAAAATCTAAAATATTTTGTGTTGAACGGTTATTTTCGTTTAAACAGATTACCTTAGTATCAGGGAATAATGTTAAAAACTTTTCTAAAGTGTCTGTTTTTGCGCCTTGAAATTCATAAATAATTTGGTCATCATCACCAACTACAAAAATATTTCTGCTTTTTGCGCCCTCTGCCAATTTAAAAACAATTTTATTTTGAGAATAATTTGTATCTTGATACTCATCAACTAGAAAATATTTAAACTGACTTGATACTTTAGTTAAAAATTCTTCGTTACTATCAAAAGCTTCAAGTACCATATTAATCATATCGTTAAAATCTATGTAATTATTTTGTTTTAATTTAATGTCATATTTTTCATAGATTTCCCACAGTTCTTTTGCTTTGTTTATTTTTCGTTTATGAGAGTCATAAGAATTTAAAAATGTTTTAACAAGTTTTCCTTTTTGTTCTCGCTCAATATATTCAGCTTCAAGTTCTTGCATTTTTCCTTGCCATAAGGGATGCGTATTTAAGGTATTAAAATATTCTTCCTTTGTAACTTGGTTAGATTTTATTTCATCAATTGATTTTAAATGTTCAGGTATAAAATAATAAGCATCGCCCCATTTTGTTCTGTACTCCTGCGGGTTTGCTTCTTCTAATGCTAATTTCATAATAGAACGTTTTGTAATTTCATCGGCAGGAGAAACTCCGTCCAAAAGTTCAAATTCATTCGGATATTGTTTTATAAGTTCATTGCAGAACGCATGGTAAGTATGAACGCAAACAGAAGCTGCAATTGTACCTATTTCTTTTACCAGTCTTGATTTCATTTCGTTTGCGGCAGCTTCCGAATATGTAAGGCACAATATTGAAGCAGGAGTTATTTTTTGATTTAGCATGTGTTTTACGCGCTGAATAATTGTAAATGTTTTGCCTGTTCCCGGACCTGCTAAAACCATTACAGGGCCATCTATAGTATTAATACATTCTTGTTGTTTTATATTTGGTTTTATTATTGTTTTTATTTCGTTCATAAATAAACAACTCCTTTAAAACAATTATAAAGTATTATTAAAATTTTTTCACAATTGTTTCAAATTAAGGCATTTTTTAATTGTATATATTTTTTATATATCTATAGAGATAATTGTGAGAGTATTTTGATTAATTCAACCGGTTTAAATCAATATAGATATCTTGATGATAACACTGTAAAAACAAACAGTGTTAGTACGGATAATGTTACTCAACCAATTAATATATTTGAAACTCCTGTTGATACATTTGAGTTTTCAACCGATAATTCTAATATTTTCGATACTGAAAATAACGCAAAAGAATTGGAAAATGAATTAGCTTCTATTCAAGAAGAACAAGGTTTTATCGGAAAAGCTTGGAATGGAATTAAATCTATATTTGGCGGAGGTTCATCTAAAGTTGAAAAGAATATAGAAAAATATAAAAATGGCGAAATTTCTTTTGATGAAGCTAAAGAATCAATAGAAAAATATCAAGCCGGTCAAAAAATGAGTGTTGATGTTGTCGGTGATATAGGTTCGGGTATTCTTGCCGTTGGTGCATTCGGACTTGCTATCGGCAGTGCAGTTGTTACAGGCGGTGCTTCGTTACCAATAGCATTAGGTATTGCAACTGCAGCAGGTGCAGGTTCTAAAATTGCAATTAAAGCTTCTGATGCTGCTGTAGGTAAAAGAGAATACAGTGCAAAAGATTTAGGTTATGATGCCGCAACAGGTGCAATTAACGGTTTATTATCTCCTGTTACAAACGGAGTTGGTGCTTCTGTTACAAAAACAGTTGGAACTAAATTAGGTTTAACTGTTGTAAAAGAAGGAACCGAAGAAGTAATTGAACAAGGTGTTAAACAAGGAATTAAATCTATAATAACTCAACAAGGAGTTGATGTTATAGGCGGCACATTAAAAGCTCGTGCAGTTGCTACTGCTGCCGGTATGGCTGTTGATGGTGCAATTGGCGGTGCTGCTGATAATATGGTTCGTGCAGCTCTTAATGGTGAAGATGTATTTGAAGCAGGCGTTCAAGGAGCTGTCGGCGGAATGATTATGGCACCTGTTATTGGCGGCGGCTTTAAGCTTGCAGGTAAAGCCGGCAAAGCTTTAAATAATAAAATTACAACTTCATCTGTAATGCCTGATGGTGTTAATACCAAATTTGCTCAAGGTGCAGAAGGTGACTGTGCATTATTAAGCGTTCTTGATGGTATGATGAATTCTAAAGATGCTCAAAAGAAAATTAAAAGTGCTATTTCTTCACCGGTTGGAAGTGATTTCTATAATGTAAAAATAGGCAATAAGAGTGTAAATGTTCTAAAATCTTCACTTGCTGATGAGGCATCTGATTCTTTATCAGATTCAAAAGCAATAAGAATCTTTGAACTTGCATATAAACAGCTTCAAGGAACAGATGATGCGCTTGATGGCGGTTTTGCAGAAGTTATTGCGAAACAATTCGGCTTAAATCCTGTTCATATTTCATCTGATGCTATTTCAGACGAAGTATTGGATTCAATTGCAAAAGAAAATAAAAATACTGTTCTTTCTTTAGGTGCATTTGTTGATGGTGACGGAAATATTGCAGAATCTGGTTCAAGACATTATTTTTCAATAAAAAATATTGATGCAGACTCTAAAACCGTAAAAATTGCAAATCCTTACGATAGTTCAAAAGTTATAGATTTATCTTATGATGATGTAAAAAAACTTGGTATTTCAATTGATGGCGGAAGTGTAAAAGAAACTTCACTTCCAAATTCTGTAAGAAATTCTGCTGATGTTTTATTTAAAGGTGTTGATGTTTCAGATACAAAAGCTTCTTTAATAAAAACATTAAACGAACAAGGTGCAGAACTTTCAGATGTAGAAACAATTTTATCAACAATAACTTATTCAAATGGTTCATCATGCAGCCTTGATGATATTGCAGCAATGATGAAACAATATAATATCTCAGACAAGCAAGTTGCAAGTTTTATAAAAGCTCGTACAGGTTCAGATTCCTTAGGTGATTGGATTGCAATTGGTGAAGGAAAAGATTTACTTTTTGATTTGACAAAATCAATGCAACAACATTCTTTAGTTCAAAATAGCGGTTTCTTTGATTCTTATAAACTTTCATTGGAAGAATCATCTGCTATTTTACATGCAATAGACAAATATGATACAAACGAATTGTCTAAAATTTTAAGAGCTAATAATGCTTCTGTATTTGAAGCAATTGGCGGCGAACAATACATTCAAAAGAATATAATTAACATCTCAAACGGATTTTCTGATATGCAGGGTATACAAGGTATAACTCCTGATAATTTGGTTAAATTATCTGCAAAAATAAATGGTGAAGATAAATATTTTGTATTTAAAAATGCTTCTACTATTACATCTTCATCTTCAACTCCGAATTTTGAAACTCTTATTAAAAGTAATATGATTACAACTGATGCTCTTGATGTTGTAAAAGAATGCGGTATTGATTTACCAAAACAAATAAAATGTACGTTTAAAGACTTAGACGGAAATAATTTTGATTATTTATTTGACACAGCTGAACTTTTAGCAAAAATAAATGAAAAAGGTTATGGTAGTCTTACTTCCAGAGAAGTACATGCATTAACTGATACATTGAAAAATTTATATAAATCAGACAGTAATTTCGCTAAGAAAATTAGCACAAATAAAGCAATACAAACAAAAGGAAAAGCTGTTTATGATGCTGTTTCTTATTTAAAACAAAATGCACAAGCTGCATTAAAAAATACAAATGTAGAAATTGATGACCACGCATTTATGAGAATGATAGATAGAAACATTGCAACTGTTTCAAGTAATGCTGATGGTACATTATTAGATACAGTTACTTATATTCAAAAACTTGCACAACAAGCTGAAATGTCTTCTGCTAAAGGTTTAAAAGAAGCAGTTCTTGAAAGTTATGGTGGCAGCGACGGCATTAGAATGATAATAAAGAAAATGCCTAACGGTAAAGTTAAAATTGAAAGTATAATGTAACTTATATTATAAATCTTTTTTGATTCTTTATTTCAGTATTAATATACTGTTCGGATGCGTTTTCAATTAAAGCATCAAACGAATTATTGTCTGTTTGTTCTTTTGTATATGAATCACATATCTGAGAAATTGCTTTTATAAGCGATATTTCATTTTTATAATTTTCTTTATATTCTTCTGCATCTTGCCCAAGTTCTATTCTTGTATAAAATGGTACAGATTTATTTATATGACTTTGAGCATAATTTGTTTTATCAATATTGCCTTTTAAATAACCAACAAGACCTAAAATAATGCTATCCATTTTCATTGGCATTTTTTTTGCTCTTTTTTCTAAAGTGCTGATTGCATTATCTTTGTTAAATTGTGGATTTTGTTGTTCGTATTTTTGAGACATTTGAGGTTTTTCTTCTTTCTTTATATCGCTTTTACAAAATTTATCACAAGAATTTGTATTTAGTCTTGTGTTTATTCTTGTGTTATTTCCGTTTTTTCTTTGTTTAAAAGCGGGTCTATATATATTATTTATTGCTGTAATCATTTTCTTTATCCATTATACGTTTTGTTATTTTATTTATCAATCTTTGTAGTTAAATATTGGCTTTATAATTTCTTGAATTTCTGCAGTATCTTCAATTGTTTCAATTATTTCTTCTGCCGGTTTATATGCTTGAGGTGCTTCATTAAGTGTTGAACTTGAAACTGTTCTTGAATATATTCCACACATTGTTTTTTGATAGTCATTCAGAGAAATTAATTCAGATGCTTCGCGCCTTGAAAATTGTCTTCCGGCTCCATGTGGTGCGCTATGGTTCCAATCTTTATTTCCTTTTCCTTTTGCAATTATTGCTCCATCTCTCATATTTAACGGAATAAGTATTTGTTCACCGTTTTGAGCACTAATGGCACCTTTTCTAATCATTCCGCTATCAGAAATATAATTATGAATACTTTCAAATGAAGCTTTCTCTTCCCATCCCATTTTCTTTATTATTTCATCTGCAATAATTCTTCTGTTTATTTGTGCATATTTTATTGCAATTTTCATATCTTCTAAATATGCTTTTGCTTCATCTCCGCTTAAATATGATAAATCTTTTATTTTATAAGGGTTTTGTCTTTCTGCAATTTCTTGATGATGATTGTGCACTTCGTTTCCGAAACTTCTTGAGCCTGTATGAACAACTAAATATGTTTTTCCATCTTTTGATTTATCAATTTCTATAAAATGATTTCCGCCGCCCAAAGTTCCCAGTGTTGACATTGATTTTTTTGAATTTTGTTTATACTTTTGCTTTGTCAATCGAGTTATATCTTTTTGAATTTTATTTGAATAGAAGTCTAATACAGAAGGATTTTTTTTGCGTGATTTTGAAAAATTATTGTTAATAATACTGTATAAATCATCAAAATTTATATCTTCACCTTTTGTATCAACTTCCACACATAACATTCCGCAGCCTATATCTCCGCTTATAAGATTTGGAATGACTTCTTTTTTATCATTAAGTGGAGCAGTAAATCCTACAACACTTGTTTTTCCGGCATGCGTATCGGGCATTATTCTTATAGGTATATCTTTGAATACAGGATGTGAACATATAGTCCTAATTTGGTTATATGTTTGAGAATTACAATTATTTGTATATATTTTAGCTTTTGTTTCTGTCCCTTTTATCTCGGTTGGCTTAGCTTTATATCCTTTTACACCGTGAAAACCGGGTGATATCCGTGTTATCATGTTATTAATTTCCGTAGGGTGTTATTTCAATTATATTAAGTCCAAAAATAAAATAATTTGCTTTAAGTTTTAAAATTTTTTACTAATATTAAAGTAAATTACAATTAATGGGTTTAAAAGTTAGCATAAATCGGGTATAATATCTAAGTAGATATTTTATGGAGGCACACTACATGCGCATTACAGTAAAAGGGCGTAATATTGAAATTACAGATGCAATTCGTGCATATGCGGAAGAAAAAATCGGAAAGGTTATGAATCATTATGATCAAATTCAATCTATTGATGTTGTTCTTAATGTAATAAAAAATCCTTCAGTATCACAAAGTCATACTGCCGAAGTAATTTGTAAATTTGTTTCAGGCTCTGTTCAAGCAGAAGAAAGCGCAGAAACAATGTATGCAAGTATTGACCTTGTAGCTGATAAAATTAACAGACAAGTTAAAAAGTTTAAAGAAAAACAAATGACATCTTCAAAAACTGCATCTATCAGAACAGACGCTTCTGTTGAAGAAGAAACTGACGCTGAATAATTTTATTGAATTAAAAAAGAACCCGATTTTCGGGTTCTTTTTTTAGTGTTTTAATTTCTCTCTTGTATAATTAATTAATCCTCCTGAATTAACTAAATTTTGTATTTCTTGAGGGAATTTATTACAGGTATATTTTTTTCCTGTTGTTTTGTTTTCTACTATACCTGAGGTTAAATCAAATTCTAAAACATCATCTTTACTGCATTCATCACTTAATGTCGGATGTTCTAAAATAGGTAAACCAATGTTTATTGCATTTCTGTAGAAAATTCTTGCAAAACTTTTAGCTATAACAAGTGCTACTCCTGAGGCTTTTATTGCAATCGGTGCATGTTCTCTTGAACTTCCGCATCCAAAATTTTCTCCTGCAACTATAATATCAGAGGGTTTAACTTCTTTTGCAAAAGAAGTATCAATGTCTTCCATGCAATGTTTTGCTAATTCTTCATGTGAAGCTGTATTTAAATATCGTGCAGGTATAATAACGTCTGTATCTATGTTATCAGCGTATTTCCAAACTTTTCCTTCGTTCATCGTGTCTCTTTACATCCTTTATTCTCTATAATATACTATAAATTATACATAACATGTGCGAAATGTTAATAGCATTTACGAAAAGGAGAGATAAATGGTAGAAATGATTGGGCAAGCAGCAGGTAGCATTTGGAACTACTTGAATGAAAAAGGTGAATCATCTGTTTCAAAAATGAAAAAAGAATTAGATTTAAAAGGCAACATGGCAGACTTAGCCTTAGGCTGGTTAGCACGTGAAGGTAAAATTGCCATTGCAAAAAAAGGTTTAACTACTAACGTTAAATTAGTTTAATTTAAAAAGTTTAAAAAAGTCCGGAAAAAACCGGACTTTTTTTTATGCGTTTTTTTGAGATAATAAAACTATATTATTATGCAAAATAAGGTGAAATTATGGAAACTGTAAAAATAAAAGAAGAATTTTTAAATCAAGCAGCATTATTAGCACGAGGTGCAGAGGTTTTACCCGGGGGAGTTCAAGAATTAGCGCTTAAACTTCAAAAGGCTAAAGAAGAAAATAAACCGCTTCGTATAAAACTTGGTATGGACCCTTCAAGACCGGATTTACACCTTGGACATACAGTCGTAATGAGAAAAATAAAACAGTTTCAAGATTTAGGACATCAAATTATTCTTATTGTAGGCGGAGGTACTGCTATGATAGGGGATCCGTCAGGAAAATCTGATACAAGACCAAGCCTTACAAAAGAACAGGTTGCAGAAAATGCACAAACTTATTTTGAGCAAATTTCAAAAGTTGTTGATGTTGATAAGGCAGAAATTAGAAATAATTCAGATTGGTTATTTGATTTAAATTTTGTTGATATGTTAAAACTTGCTTCTAAAGTTACAGTTGCTCAAATTATGACAAGAGATGATTTTGCAAAAAGATATGCAGAAAACAGACCAATATCTGTTCACGAATTTTTCTATCCTTTAATGCAAGCTTATGATTCTGTTGTTGTTGATGCAGATATAGAACTTGGCGGTACCGACCAAAGATTTAACAATTTATTAGGCAGAGAAATACAAAGTGCATATGGTAAAGAAAATCCGCAAATGGTTATGCTTCTTCCTCTTTTAGAAGGTACTGACGGTGTTGTTAAAATGTCTAAGTCATTCCCTGAACATTGTATAAGTCTTACTGACTCTCCTAAAGACATGTATGGCAAATTAATGTCTATATCTGATAACTTAATTGTTAAATATTTTGCTCTTCTTACAGAAATTCCAAATGAAGAATTAAAACAAATTGAAGAACAATTAAAAACTATTAATCCTCGTGATATAAAAATGAAATTGGCTTATACAATCACTGAAATGTATAATGGAAAAGAAGCGGCTGAAGAAGCTCAAGCTAACTTCATTAAAGTTGTTCAAAATAAAGAAATTCCTGATGATATTCCTGAAATAAAAATTGAAAATGATATTACTTTAATTGATTTAATTTCAAACTTTGATAAGTCATTAAGCCGTGGCGACATAAAACGCCTTGCTTCATCGGGTGCATTAAAAATAAATTCTGAAAAACAGGCTAACCCTGCTTTCTTAATTACAAAAGATATGCTTCCTGTTACTATTCAATACGGAAAACGTAAATATATCAAAGGTGTATAATGAGATTAATTAAAAAAGTATTTTCTCAAATAAAAGAAGATATTAAAACTATATACGATAAAGACCCGGCAGCAGAAAATATTTTAGAAGTATTGTTCTGTTACCCTGGTCTGCACGCTTTAATAATGCACCGTATTGCTCATAAACTTAATTATTGGAAAATACCTTTGATACCAAGAATAATTTCAAACATTTCAAGATTTTTCACTGGTATTGAAATTCACCCGGCAGCAAGAATTGGCAGACGTTTCTTTATTGACCACGGTATGGGTGTTGTTATTGGTGCAACTACAATAATCGGTGATGATGTACTCTTGTATCAAGGTGTAACTCTTGGCGGTACAGGTAATGAACACGGTAAGAGACACCCTACATTAGGTGATAATATTGTTGTAGGTTCAGGCGCAAAAGTACTTGGAAATATAGAAATCGGTTCTAATTCACGCATTGGGGCAGGAAGTGTTGTTGTTGACTCTGTACCTGAAAATTCAACTGTTGTTGGCATCCCTGGTAGAATTGTAAGACAAAAACTTTTAATCCAAGGTCAATTAATGCACAATAGAATACCTGACCCAATTACCTGCCAATTAAACAGATTAAAATATGAAATGCAGGATTTGAAAGAAAAAATAGATGAAATGAAAAAAAGCGAAGACTAATCTTCGCTTTTTTGTTATTTGTTTCGCTAGTTGTTATGTGTTTATTATTTTACTTTTTTGTTTCCGTTGAATAACATATTGCCAAGAGTTTCGAATGGCATTGCAATTGTTGAAACGAAATCTAATAATAAGTTGTGGCTTTTATCTTCTTCAATGTCACACATTGCTAATAATAAGTCTTCTTGAGAAGTGGAATCGCAATTACCTGCTGTTCTGATTTTTTGAGCTTCAACACCTGCTGCGTTTCTTGAATTTTCTCTGATGAATTCTTCTAAATCACCGCCTATTTCAGATTCAATTAATTGTCTTGCAACAGCTCTTAATTGTGAGTCATCGCCTTCTTCTGATACTAATTGACCATATCTTGTTTGTGATTCCATTTCTGTAAGAAGTTTTTCATAAGCTGCCATTGCTTTATCTTCTTCACCGTTTGCTAAGTAAGATGCGATATTTGAAATTTTTGTATTTATTGCTGCATCTCTGCCTGAATAAGCTATTTCATAAGATTCTTTTGAATCTGTATAACCATATTTCTTTTCTAAATAATCTTCATTGTATAAACTTCCAACTGTTACTCCGCCAGATTGTGTTATAGAGCTAACACCTGCTGAACCGCTTAAGAAACTACCATTTTGAAATGCTACTGTCATAACTAACCTCCACTACCATAATTAAATTAATCTAAACTAACCACATATATATAAAAACAATTTCTCTTTGTGAATTTACTTTTTAAATATATTTTGTTAACAAATCTTAATAATTTATAAGGCTTTAATAATTATACCGCCAATAGCACCTGCAATAATAACAAGTAGAGGATTTTTCTTTATTAATGAAAAAGGAATAATTAAAATACAAAAGAGTATTAATGCTTGATAATCAATTTGTATAGGAAACGACCAAGCTTTTTCTGTGTATGTAATAGTTTGATAAAATAGTTTTAATCCAATAGAGGTAAGAAGTGCACAAGCGGCAGGTCTTAAACCTGTAAAAATAGCACAAACGGTATTACAGCTTTGAAATTTTGTGAAAAGTCTGGTAATACAAACTGTCATTATAAACGGAACAAGTACAATTGCAAACGTAGCAATAATTGCACCTAACAAATTTGCAGTAGTGTACCCTGTATATGTCGCCATATTTATACCTATTGGACCCGGGGTAATATTGGAAACTGCAATCATATTTGTAAGTTCATCTATTGTGAACCAATTATATTGGCTTTGTAAATAGTATAAAAACGGCAGTGCTGCATAGCCTCCGCCCAAGGCAAAAATGCCTATTTTAGTAAATTCATAAAATAATAAAAAATATAATTTAAGCATTTTTACACCCCGTGATTTTGTGATGTAATAGTGCAATGACTGCAGAGATTATTATTATTAATGTTGGTGAAACAGGTAATAAAAGTAATGCTGTTAATATTATAAAAAATAAAATATAAGTAAATACAGAATTTACACTTTTAGCCCATAAGTCTTTAACAGTTATAAGTATAAGTATTACAACTGAAATTCTAATACCCCAAAAGGCATTTTGTATTAACGGATATTCTATGATGCTTGTTAAAATATTTGCTAATATTACAATAAAAAGAAAGGACGGCACAATTATTCCTAAAATAGCCATTAATGCGCCCAATATTCCTCTTGCTTTATATCCTGCACAGGTTGCAATATTGCCTGCAATAATTCCGGGGATACATTGGCTCATAGAAAAATAATCGACAAGTTCTTCTTCTGTTAACCATTGACGTTCTTCAACTATATATTTTTTTAACAGCGGAACAATGACGTATCCTCCGCCTAAAAGTTGGATACCAATTAAAAAAAATATTTTAAATATTTCTAATAATGATGTGTTCATAACTTTTATTATTGCATAAAAATATAAAAGCAAAAAACGCTAAAGTAGTTTAAAAAACGTAAAAAACGGGAATACTACAATTGTAGGAGTTATGTATGCAAAAGGTGTTATTATTAGATATTTATAATCATCCGATAAATATTTGCAGTTGGAAGCGTGCATTAATTCTGCTATTAAAAGGCAAAGCCGAGACCACAAGACGATTAAATAATATAGAAAATATGATTAAAGTTGATAATACTTTAATCCCCTATGTCATTAAGTTAACTTATGATTTGGCAGTTCCTTATAAAGAACTGCCTTTTTGTAGAGAAAATATTCTTGTTCGGGATGAATTTGTCTGCCAGTATTGCGGTAAAAAATTTAAACCCGAAGAATTAACTTTAGACCATGTTTTTCCTAAATCAAGATTAGGCCCTGACATTTGGGAAAATATAGTTGCATGCTGCAAAGAATGTAATCAAAAAAAGGCTGATAGAACGCCAAAAGAGGCTAAAATGAAGCTATTAAGACGTCCTTATCGTCCAAAAGATTATTTAAAATTTGAATTAAAAAAATACCCTGAAACTGTAGTTAAATATTGGAAAGAATTTTTTGAAGCTTCATAGTTATATTTATTTTTTAGGTAATATTGTATTATCGTACATAACGCGAGAATAAAAGCCAAGGTATTCTTTTTCTTCTTGTTTAAGTTTATCAACAGGTTTGAAAACAAAATGCTGTCTCATTTCGTAATCGTCATAATTTATAAATGTTCCTGTTTCCATATATTTATTTAACCTAAATAAAGAACGATGTTTTGAAGCAAGTTCACGTAATTGGGTATCGCCAAAAACTTGTTTATATTTCCCTTTTGCGGCAGATGTACTATCTGCAAAACCAAGCCAAGAATCTATTATTATTTTATCTTTTTCTTTTGGATTGTCTTTATCTAAAGAGGTTATTACAAATGCATGATCCAATGGGTCAGCGTCTTTGTATTCGGATTTTCCGGTTTGTTTGTTTATATATTCTGTTTCACAGTATAGATACATTTTGTCGGAATTATAATACCCGTTTGCAAATAAAGTTGCCAATACTGCATCTGCGCATTCTTCGCAATTACCGACTTTCATTAATTTAACGCCAGTTAAAATATTTTCATAAGGCGGATGTGTCATTGAAGCGACAGGGTACTGTAAATTTTTTGCAACTGTTCTTAGTGCAGTTAGTTTTCTGTCTAATTTTTTAAAATATTTTCTTGCAGTTGGATTTTCAGCATCATTTTTTTTCATTTTGGTTGATAAGTAAAATTCATCAACATAAGACGGACTTAACATCGGAAAGGCTTGTTTTGATGCTCTTTGTATGTCATCAGCTTTTCTGATATTTTTATTTTTTGCTCCAAATACGGCTGATATTTGATTATAATTTTGTAGAATTTTCATATGGGTATTAAAACTGATGAAAAAAAATTTTGCCATAATGAATAATTCGTATAGAGAATATCATATTTTATATATTTTTTTACCATAAAATAAAAGGAGTTTTTATGGCTAAAAATATATTAATGGTTGTTACTAATTTTTCAAACATAAATGAAGAAATACAAACAGGTGTATATCTTGAAGAATTTGTTGTACCTTATTTAGTTTTTAAAGCATCAAATTTTGAAACAACAATAGCAAGTCCTTTAGGCGGAAATTCACCAATAGACGAGAATAGTTTATCGTGTTCAAACCCGATGGAGTGGGATGAACCTGCAAAATTATTACGAAATACTCAAAAATTATCGGAAACTAATTATAAAGAATATGATGCAATTTATATTCCGGGCGGACATGGGCCGATGTTTGATTTGGCAAATGATGAAACATTAAAAGAAATTGTCGAATATATGTATAGAAACGACAGGATTATTTCAGCAATTTGCCATGGTGTAGCAGGGCTTTTACTTGCAAAAGATGAATGTGGTAATTCAATTTTAAACGGTAAATTTATAACTTCATTTACAAATAAAGAAGAACAAATTGTAAAAATGAAAGAATTTATGCCGTTCTCATTAGAAGATAAAATCAAAGAACTTGGTGCAAATTATGTAGCAAATAAACCTTGGGATGAACATGTCGAAATCAGCTGTAATATAATTACAGGTCAAAATCAAAATTCTGCGTTATTGACAGCTGAAAGTATTATAAGTCTGTTATAAAATGCCTTTTGTAGAAGGAATTTTGTCCATATTATTTACATCATAACTTACAGCTGTTTTTAATGCTCTTGCAAAAGACTTAAAAACAGCTTCTATAATATGGTGCGTATCATAACCATCAAGCATTTTGACATGGATTGTCATTAATGCTGATTGTGCAAAACTTGCAAAGAAGTGAGGCAACAATACTGTTTCAAAATCAGATGTACGTTCATCTCGAACTGTTATATCAACTTTTGAAAAAATTCTTCCCGATAAATCTACAACGCTTAAAATTAGTGCTTCATCCATCGGTAATATTTTTTCACCGTATCTTGTTATGCCCTTTTTATCTCCAAGAGCTTCAGCTAAAGCGCTTCCCAGTGTAATAGCAACATCTTCTACAACATGGTGATTATCTTTATCGTGAGAAACAACGTCTATTTCTAAATCAAAACCGGCATGATGTGCAAGCTGCTCTAGCATGTGGTCAAAAAACTTAATTCCTGTGTTAATTTTTTTGTTTCCGTTACCGTCAATATTTAAGTTAACGCTGATTTCTGTTTCTGCTGTTTTTCTTACTTTAGCACATTGCCTCATTTGTTTTCTCCAAAATTGTATTTATATCATTTATAGAAGCTATAACGTTGTCTGCTCCTTTTTCTTTTAAAATATTTGTTAATTCTTCTGATTTATCCTGCGGAGGAAGTACGCCTACAGCTTTATAGCCGGCATCTTTTGCAGCTAAAATATCATCTGACGTATCACCAAAATAATAATATTCATTGGAAATAGTTAAATCTTTGGTTATATTTAACCCTAACGGATTTGGTTTACCCATTCCGTGCGGAATATCGTCTGTTGTAATTATAGGGTAGAATAAATCAGCAGCTTCAAATTTGTTTAATGCAAACATTGCTTCTGCTCTCAATCGCCCTGTAAAAATTGAAAGATTATAATTTTTTGAAAGTTCTTCAAAAAGATTTTTATCAAAAAGAGCATTTTCGTTATTTATTAAACCTTTTCCGTCATTCCAATAAATTTCTTGAAAAACATCAACTATATCTTTGTAAGAAACGTTTATGCCTTCTTTTTCAAGAAGATATTTTGTTAAATCCCAGTCGTTGTTAAGCCCGCCAAGATTTTTTGCAGCTTGAATTTCTTGTTGAGTTATTTCTTTGCCTGCAAATTTTTCATAAGTTTTTGCGATTGTTAGCCTGTATGAATTGCCTGCATTAACAAGTACACCATCCATATCAAAAACCAAAGACGGTTTTATTTTTAAAGCTTCTTTTATTTTATTTAAACCATTTTTCGTAGGAATTGTAACTCTTAAATGGTTTTCAAGCTGATGCCCTTTTTTATACAGTTTTACCGATATATTTTCTTTTTTTAGTTTGTTATAGATAAATTCTGCTTTTTGTTTGAAATTAACAAGTAAAAAGTTTGCTTGTGACGGATAAACAGTTGCGCCAAGTTCTTCAAATAATTCTTTTAATTCTATTTTTGATTGAATAATTTCAGATTTTACGTGTTCAAAATATTCAACATCACTAAGCGCAGCAATGCCTGCTTTCATAGCAAAAGCATTAACACTAAACGGGCTTACAACTTTTTTTAATGTTTTAATATTTTCTTCGTTACTTAAAATATAGCCTAATCTCATGCCTGCAAGCGCAAAATCTTTAGAGAAAGACTTAACAATAAACACGTTGTTGTAAGTATTAACATATTTTTTATATGTAATACCTGCATAATTTGCATAAGTTTCATCAATAATAACAACTTTATCTTGTGCTTTTTCTAATATTTTTAAAAGGTCATTTTCTTCAATAATGTTTCCTGTCGGATTATTTGGGCTTGCAATATAAACGATTTTGATTTGTTTATTATCCAGTTCTTTTACAAAGTCTTCTATCGGAAAATCCCATTTGTTTTTGAGCGGAACTTTTATTATTTTTCCGCCTTGAATTTCAGCATATACAATAGGCATGTCAAAAGAAGCATCTATAGTTAAAAGTGCTTCATTTTGTTCAAGATATGTTTGAATTATTGCTTGAAGTGCTTCATCTGCGCCGTTTGTAACTTTAATATTATCTATATTAAAACCTTGGTAATCAGCAATTTTTTTTGATAATTCACCATAAAACGGATAAAAACTTATATTATGAAAATCAATATTTTTTAAGGCTTCTATAACTTTTGGCGATGGCCCGTAATTATTTTCGTTACTATCAATTTTAATGTCCCATTGTTTTTCGTACATTGGAACAAAGTATCCGTTCATTTTTTCTACTGATTTTTTAGGTTTTATCATTATAAAAGCTCCTATTTAACATAAAAATCAGCATTAACATAAACGCGAATTTTTACTTTTCCTGCTTCAACTACTGTTGGTGCAGCTTCTGGCATTGCAGCGTCCATTGCCATTCCTGATGATTTAGCATTGAAAAATCTTCCGTTTGAAGCATAAGAATCTGTGTTACAAGTTGCATTAATTTGTTTTACACCGTCTAAAGAAGAACCTGCTGCTTGAGCTAAAGAGAATGCTTGGTCTCTAAGTTCTTTTACAAGTGCAGGATATAATTCCTTGCAAATACTTGTATCATTTTCATAAGCGTAATATAAACCGTCTGTTCTGTTTGCTCCGTTTGCAATTGCAGTATCTATTAATTTTGCAACTTTATTTATATCTTTTGTTTCTACTGTGATAGAATTAACTGCTGTATAATTTTTTATAACTCTTTTACCTGATGAAGTTGTGTTATAGACAGGGCGAATAGAAAAATTATTTGTTTTAATTACATCTGTTTGAGTATTTGTAATTGTTTTTAAAGCGTTAATTATTTTATTTGAAATTTCATTGTTTTCAGCTGATGCTTTTATTGCATTTTCAGCTGTATTTTCAACTGCAAATGTTACTTTTGCAATATTAGGGTCAACTTCTTTGTTTTTTGATGTATTTAAAGAAATATAGCCTGCATCCTTTTTTGTTTCTGCATTAACTGCTGCATTTGCATTAACATTTACAAAAAAAATAGCTGTACAAAACAAAGATATCAATAAATTCTTTTTCATATTTAGCTCCCTATTTCTTCTTTTTGTTGTTCATCTGTTTGAACTTGTTCATTGTTTGCTTCTTTTTTTATTTCTATATTTTTAAATTGAAGTTCTTTATTTCTGTTCAAATCAGCTTCTTTTTTCCTGTTTAAAATATTTCTGATTTGCTCAGGAGAAAGACCCGGGTATGAACCAAATCCGATGATTGATTTATTGTTGTTTAATGCGTACAAAGACAATGCAATGATAGTCCAAAGAAGAATACCTTGATATATATTCATTGTTGATACAATTCCGGAGTCTGAAATAAATTTATTCCATAATTTCATACAAGCCCACCCCGGAGAAATAACAAATCCGGAAATAAGTCCAAGTGCAAGAAAAATAATGGCAAGAACACCTCTTACCCCATGAATGGTAATAACTTTATAATTTTTATTCATTTGATTTATCCTCAGATAATAAATTAAAATCCCTTTCAGTTAGTATTATAACACCTAAAGAGGACGCTTTGTCAAATTTTGAACCTGCATTTTCTCCTGCTAAAAGGTAAGATGTCTTTTTACTTACACTTGAAGAGGTTTTGCCTCCAAGTTTTTTTATCTTTTCTTCAAAAACTGTTCTTGGCTGAGATAAAGTTCCTGTTATTACAAATGTTTTTCCTTCAAAAATATTGGATATTTTTTCAAAAGCGCTTCCTTGAGGATTAACTCCGTATTGTTCAAGTTTTGAAAGTATAATTTTATTATTTTCATCATTAAAGAAATTCATAATGCTTAAAGCAGCTTTTTCTCCAATGCCATCAATATTTGTAAGCTTTTCGAATGTTGCATTTTTAATATCTTCTAATGTAGGAAATTCATTTGCAATTAAATCAGCAGTTTCTTTGCCGATAAGCTTTATACTTAGTGCTGTTAAAAATTTTGTCATTGAAGGATTTTTTGAATTTTGAATTGCAGTATATAAATTATCTGCAGATTTTTCTTTGATTAAGTCAAGGGTCATAAAATCTTCAATTGTTAATTTATATAAGTCTGCGAAATCTTCTATAAGATTTTTCTCCCATAATTTATCTACGATTGAAGAACCAATACCATCAATATCCATTGCTTCTTTTGATGCCCAGTATTCAATTCTTCCTTTTACTTGAGCGGGGCATTTTAATGTATTTGGGCAATATAAAACAACTTCTCCTTCAGGTCTTATAAGTTCCGAAAGACAGCACGGGCAGGTTTTTGGTGCTTTGTAAACTCCAAAATCTTCATCTTCTTTTTTTCTAATAACTTTGGGAATAATTTCTGCTGCTTTTTTTATTAAAACGCTGTTGCCGATGTTTAGTTTAAGTCTTTGAATTTCGTCAAAATTGTGTAAGCTTGCTCTTTTTACTATTGTACCTGCAAGCTGTACAGGTTCAAGTAAAGCAACAGGAGTAACAGCACCTGTTTTTCCTACACTTAATTCTATTCCTGTGAGTTTTGTCCAGACTTCTTCAGGCGGAAATTTAAAAGCTGTTGCCCATTTTGGCGCACGGGAAGTAAAACCTAACTCATTTTGTTTATCTATATCATTTATTTTTATAACCATTCCGTCTGTTGCGTAATCAAGGTTAAATCTTTCTGTCTCCCAGTATTTGCATTGTTCAATAATCGGATTTACTCCTTTTACCAATTTATGATTGGGATTTACTTCAAAGCCTAATTCTTTTAATAAATCTAATGCTTCTTTGTGTGTATTAAATAATTTTTTATCTGGAGAAATTGCAGTGTATGCAAAAAAGTGTAAATCTCTTTTTGCTGTTATTTGGGCATCAAGCTGTCTTAAAGAACCTGCTGCAGCGTTTCTCGGATTTGCAAATTCCTTTACGCCGTTTTCTATATTCTCTGCATTTAATTTTTCAAAAGAAGAAACAGGCATATAAACTTCGCCTCTAACTTCAATATTAACCAGTTTTGTTAATTTTTGAGGAATACTTTTTATTGCTTTAATATTTTCTGTAATATTTTCGCCTATAATACCGTTGCCTCTTGTTGCTGCAAGTTTTAATTCTCCGTTCTCATAGGATAGAGCACAAGAAAGACCATCTATTTTTAGTTCTACAACAAGGTCTAAATCAGAATTATTTTCATATTCTTTTTTTACACGCTCATACCATTTTTTTAAATCTTCAATGTTGTTTGAATTATCAAGGCTGTACAAACGGTATTTATGTTTTATTTCTTTAAATTTTTCAGAAACTTTATCCCCTACTTTTTGAGTCGGGCTGTCTTGTGTAATTAATTCAGGATATTCTTCTTCAAGCTTTTTTAATTCTCTAAATAATTCATCATATTCAAAGTCTGTGATTGTAGGTGAATCGTAAACATAATAAGCTTCATTGTTTTCTCTAATAAGCTTTTTTAGTTCATCTATTCTTGTTTTCGCTTGTATATTATTCATTTGTTCCTTAAATAATTTATAAAATTTAATAATTTAGTTATATTTATTGTTTCTATTTTATAATAATGAAAGTATGTCTATTATTAATTATATTGAAAAATACAGAAAAAGTAAAAGAACATTATTTACTACTCCGTCACATAATCAAGGTGAGTTTGTAGCTCCTGAATCATTAAAAATGCTGGGTAGGAAATTCTTTACATGTGATTATTCTGAAATAGCAGGGTTTGACAACCTTTCAAATCCAATCGGAATTATCTGTTCGTTAAAAGAAAAAGCTTCTAAAATATATAGTTCAAAAGAAACTTTTTTGCTTACAAACGGTTCTACATCAGGTGTAATTGCTGCTATGTATTCAGTACTTTCAAAAAATGATAAGGTATTAATTGCTCGTAATTGTCATAAATCAGTATATAGCGGGTTAGTATTAACAGGTGCTGTTCCGATATGGCTAATGCCTTCTTATAATGAAGAATGGGGCGTTTTTGATTCAATAAATCTTGATTATTTAGAAGAATTATTAGCTAAAAATAAAGACATAAAAGCTTTTATTATGACAAATCCTACATACGAGGGCATAATGTTTGATGTCTTCCGTATTTCAAGTGTTTGCAAAAAATATAATGTAAAATTGATTGTGGATGAAGCGCATGGTGCCTTGTGGAATTTTAATAAAGCGCTTGGAACTCCATCTATACTTCAAGGTGCAGATATTGTTATTCAATCGTTACATAAAACGGCTGGTGCTTTAAATCCTTCTGCTTTATTGCATATAGCAAAAGATTCAGAAATTAATCCGAAAACTGTTCAACAGGCATTAAATCTTATAACAACTACATCACCTTCATATCCTTTGTTAATCAACATTGAGGGAACTCTAAATTATTTGAATTCTACTCGCGGTAAACAGGATTTACATGAACTATTGAAAAATGTAAATAGATTAATCCGCTCTTTGAAAACAATTCCAAATTTAGAAGTGTATTCATATAATAATGATGTTACAAAAATTCTTGTAAAAGTAACGAATATGTCAGGTTTTGAACTTTCTGATATATTGTTTGATAAATATGATATCGAAGACGAACTCGCTAATGAAAAATCTGTGCTCTTTTTAGTAGGTATCGGTACAACTAAAGCTAAATTGAAAAAACTTGAAAAAGCTTTATTTGATTTGTGTTCAAATAACATAAAGATAATACAAGAAGATAAAAAAGAAAAACATTTTATTCCCGTTGAACCAAGAGTCAGATATACTCCTTATTTAGTTTGGAACAGACCTTCTAAAGAGGTAGATATTAAATATTCTTTATCAAGAGTATCTATGGAACTTATTACTGATTATCCACCGGGTGTTCCTGTTTTGCTTCCGGGTGAAGTTATAAAGAAAGAACATATAGAATATTTGGCAGATAGACAAAAAATAAAAGTGTTAATATAATATGATATCCATGTTAAAAAGCTTATTTAAAAAGAAAAAATATCTAAATTGCCATTGGATGAAACATTCCCTGCATTTCTTTTACGATGAAATAAGAGCGTGCTGTACAAATGTTTCAGGGCCTGTATTTTATCCTGATTATAGTAATGAAACTGTTGATTGGAACTTTATTTATAATAAAAGGCAAAATCTAATAAAAAATATAAATTCTTTTTGGAATAAAGATGAAATACCGCAAGATTGCAAAGGCTGCTGTGAGGTTAACTCTTTTATTGAAGATAAAAAGGTTTCAAATTTTGAAAATATAATAGATAGAGTTTATTTCCATAACCACATGTCTTGCAATGCAAAATGTACATATTGTACATATTCATATATAGAAAGAGGCTTTAAATATAAAGTATTGCCTCTTGTAAAAGATATGATAGAAAAAAAGATTTTATCGCCAAACGCTTCTGTATATATGAGTGGCGGAGAAATTACAATTTCTCCCGAATTTGAGGAATTATTATCAACTTTGTTGAATTATCTGCAAAGCCAAGTAGAAATTCTAACTTCCGGCATTAGATATTGTAATTCTATTGAACAGGCTTTTATTCAAAATAAGTGCAGATTAATTATTTCATTAGATAGCTCATCAGCTGAAACATATAAAAAAATAAAACAAGTAGATTGTTTTGATAAAATTGTAGAAAATCTTAGAAATTATATTAATGCATCAGAAAATGCAAAAAAATGTATTACCTTAAAATATATCATTGTTGATGAAGTGAATGATAATATTGAGGAAATTACTAATTTTGTTCAGTTGGTTAAAAATCTTGGAATTGAAAATATACGTTTAGATTTTGACTATGAAAAATATAAATTTACCAAAGATATAAAAGTTCCGGAATATTATTTCGATTTATATAATGCTTTTAATCAAAAAGCATTAGAGCTTGGTTTGAATATTCAAAAGTGTGAACAAGTTGAAGCTATTTTAAATAAGAGTCATTAAAACAAGTATTATGAGATTTCTGGCAACATTAATATTTTTAATAATTAGAATAGTTTCAAATCCTGTTGCAAATGTTTTTCAGAAGAAAATATCAAATGATATTTCATGTGTAGTTATAAATTTCTATTCATATTTAATTTTAAGCATTTTATGTCTTCCTTTTTGTTCAAAATATTTAAGCTATGAAATGATTACATCTTATTTTATCTTATTAACTTTATTAGCGGGGTTTTTATGCGCATTAGGTACTGTTTGCGTCATTAAGGCTATTAATATCGGTGAACTTTCCGTTATAGGACCTATAAACTCATATAAAAGTGTTGTAGGCTTAATATCTGCCTTTATATTTTTAAAAGAAATTCCGTCAGTTTGGGCATTATTTGGAATTTTTCTTATAATCTACGGAAGTAAATATGTTTTTGATTGTGAAACAGAAGGATTTTCTTTTAAATTATTAAAACGAAAAGATGTTCAATTAAGATTTTTAGGACTTATTCTGACAGGAATAGAAGCTGCAATTTTAAAAAATATTATATTAATTTCAAGTGTTGAAGCTTGTTTTATATTTTGGTGTTTTATGGGATTATTGTGGTCTTTTATCTTTTCTTTAATTACAAAAAAAGATTTTTCCGTAAAATCAAAAAATGTAATACTGAATTTATTTATTATTGCTGTTTGTTTAGGTTTAATGCAGTATTCAACTAACTTTGTTTTTGAAAGAATGAATGTAGGATATGCGCTTGCTCTTTTTCAATTATCTTCTTTGCTCACTGTATTTTTTGGTTATAAATTCTTTAAAGAAAAATCCTTTAAAAGAAAATTATTAGGTTCATTAATAATGATAATTGGTTCTGTATTTATAATTCTTTGTCATTAATTTTAACATTTATTAATAAAATTCTATTTTGAAGCATATTATTAATGCCTGTATACTTATATATAAAGTAAGAATAAGGGTGTGTTATGAAAATTAATTTTGCTTCATCTGTAAATAATAATTATTTTATAAATGGTAAAAAGTCAGATAACTCAAATAGTTTAAGCAATCCAATAAAAACATTTTCAGAAGCAATTCAAAAAAATTCTTTGTCGGAAGCAATTGGACGCAGTCAGGTTTCTTTTTGCGGTGAAAACAGAATGAAAGGTAATATTTTTCAACACACTTGCAGTGAAGTTTTAGGTGATAAAGAAGCAATTTCTTATAATAAAGATGATGGAAGTTTTGTTCACCAAATCACAGGACGTGACGGTTCTTTAAAAAGAAAAGAAGAGTATTTTCCTCAATTAGGTAAAGAAATTATTACAAAATTAAATAATGGCGTAAAGACAATTACAACAAAAATGTCTGACGGTTATCAAATAGAAAAATTAAATCAAGATGGCGAACAAATTTATTTTGAAACCTCTGATAATAATGGCAATAAAAAAACAGTAACAACCGATTATAAAAAGAATGTAAGAATTACAACAAGAGAATTATACGGACAAAAAGATGTTGAAGTTATTGATTTGACAACAAATCAATCTGTTACATCTGGTGAATTGGTTCAAAGAAAATATAAAGACAAAGAAACAGGCGATTTACATACAATAAATGTAATTACAGGGCAGATTTTAAAAACAGAAAAATATGCAGATAATGGTAAACTGCAAACTGTTATTGAGTTTTCAGAACAAACAGGTAATCCTGTAAGAAAAATCTTTTATAATGACAGAAAAGGTATTGAACAAGAAACTTTATATGATGAAAACGGAGTAAGAAAATCTGTTACAAAAACTGCATATAACGGCAGGGAAATTGAAGAATTTGAATTTGCTTCTGATGGCAATACAGTAAAGAGTCATATTGTTTCAGAATATGACAAAAATGGCAGTTTAACTGCAGAAACTTCTTATCTACCGGGTACTGACCTTATTCAAACTTATAGTGAATATACAAATGACGGATGTATTGTTTATCAATACAAAGAATCACCTAATGTTGCAAAAACAGCGGAAAGATTTGTGGATGGCAAATTAGTTGAAGAAATAAAATTCCAACGCGATGGAAGTACTTATGAGTATTCAAAAGAATATAAAAAAGACGGCTCTTATGAAGAAAATTTCTTTAACAGATATGGATATCAAACACAGTCTAAAGAATATAATTCAAATGGTTTTATGACTGCATATACTCAATATAATTCACAAACAGGTGCAGTTCAAAAAATTATAGATTTTGATGAATATACAGGCGAAAGAACAGAATCATTATTTGATGAAGAATCAGGATATGTAAAAAAAGTTGTTATTTCCGATAATAATGGAAACTTGAAAGAAGTAATTGAATTCTATCAAGATAGTGAAACTCAAAAATCTAAAAGAGTATATAATAATGATGGTTCATTCACATATATAAAATATGATGAAGACGGAAACACTATAAATAAAGGAGAATATAATGCTGACGGAACTAAAAAAACAGCAAAAGGTTCTTCTTATACACAAAGAACTCAAAATCAAACTCAATCTACAGGCTCTAGAACTTTAGATGATATTATTGATGATGTATTACACGTAATTTCAGATAAAGACAGCAGCCTTAAAGATGTAAAATTAAGTGATTGGGAAATAATAGCTAAAGCTTTAGGTTTTGAATCTCCTACCGATTTATTCTCAATGGATAATAAAGCATATAAAAAACTTTGCAAACAATATCATCCGGATTTACAAACTGATGAAAGTAAATATTCAGCTGAACAGAAATTTAAATTGGTAACAAATATTTATTCAAGATTTAATAAATAAAACTATTTCAAACTTTAAACATTGTTAAAACTAATCAATGCGTTATAAACAAAAACAGATAGCTATATTTCTTCCTTTTTAATATTCTGTAATTGTTTTAAAGGAGGAAACTTATGTATAAATTATTATTAATGGGTGCTACTTTCGCCCTTGGACTAGGTGTTGGTAAATTTATCGGCAAGAAAAAAGAAACTCAAGAAACCGAACAAAGTAACGAACAATAGCTATAAGCAGGAAGTAAAGATTTAAAGTTAATTTTGCTTCCTGTTTTTTTATTTGATTTTTAGTTTTTTATTTATTTTTTCTGCGCATTTATAACAATATTTGCATTCTATTTCGCAAATCGATGAACATAAATGCCCGTATTTTTTAAAATATTCTATATCGGGTAAATAATCTTTTATATCATCAATATTGTATTTTAATAAAGTATCATTATTTCTTAACCTGTGAATAAATATTCTAAGCGATTTGTTTTTTATACTTCTATAATCGTCAATTCCTGAGAGATAAATGTAATAGTCTTCAAATAAATTTCCTGAATTCATATTTGAGTAATTATCTCTGCCAACAAGTTTAAAGTTTTTTATTCCTATTTTTCCGTATTCTTTTATATCCCAAGGAAAAATCATATTTGATTTACATAATTCTAAAAATAGATTTCTTTTGTATATTTGGCTGCATTTGTCAATATGATAACTGCTATTAAACGGATATATATTATCTGTCGGTTGAGCACAGCTGTGTTCTCTTCTTAAAGGACAGCCGCCCAGACAACCTTCATTTACAATCAACTCTATGTCTGTGTTTGTAAAGTGTTTTTTCAGATTTTTTAATAGCTTAAAGTTTTTATTATTATCATGTGAGGGGATAATTTGCTGCACTTTCGGATAAAGAATACTAAAGTTTCTATATTCTTTAATCGTTTTATATTCAAAAGAAGTTGATGAATATAGTTTTATTTTAGGGTAATTTCGTACAAAATATGATAATAACCTTAAATTTGATATCCTAAATGTATTGCAGCCTGATTTAACTAAAGCATTAATTAATTTATCCAGTTTTTCTTTTTTTATTTTAAAATCATTGTTTGTTATATTTATATTTGGATTATTTAGTGTATAAATAACTTCATAACCATCATCAATTGCTTTTTTTAATATATCACTCCAATATTCAAGTGATGTATTTGCAGAAGAGTTTCTTGCTTGTTCAAATCCGGTGTATAATTCACAATTTATTGGCAGACTAAAATAAAAACTGCTAATCATACTTTTTTCTATATTTTTATTTATATCATTAATTAACTCTATATGCTCTTTATGAAAAGGCATCGGAACAGAAAATTTGTATTTTTCGTCTGCCATTATTTTACCTTTTATTAATGTCTTAATGCTAAATTTTCAAGTTCTAATCGATTTAATTTATTAATTACTATTTCAAGGTGTTCTTCTAATTTTTCATTTTTTGCAGATAATTCTTTTATAGAATTAACCATTGCAAAAAATATATCTTCTGTCCTAATTGAAAGAAATCCTTTTTCATCTTCAATTACTGCATTTGGAAATATTGTTTTAAGTTCTTGAGCAATAACACCGACATGAGGAGTTTTATTTAAATCTTCTTTATAAATATAATTTTTTATATTTAATGAATTTATTTCTTTTAATCCGGATGTATTATCTGTTATATTGTCTTTTAATCTTCTGTCTGATTTGCAATATGAGTGCCCATTTGCAATAGAACAAGAAGCTAAAATATGTAGTTTGTCTTCTGTATCTCCGCTATCAACTATATCATTAAACAGTTTTATAATCTCATTTTCACTTAACGAATCTAAATCCATTTCTTCAAAATTCATACAACACTCCTTTATTTTTTTATATTTAACATTTTGCCAAGTTTGTAATTCCAGCTGTTGTCTTCAAATAAATAATGTCCTGAAAATGGCGTAAATGTCATTTCATTAAAGTACAGCCTATCTTTATAAATTAGCCAGTCAACTCTTACCAGTTTAAAATCACCTGCAAGTTTTTCAGATAAATTAACAGCTTGTTTTAAAAGTTCATCTGCACGTTCTTCTTTTAATACATAAGTATTTAAAAACTTAAGATTGATATTCTCATAATCTTTGTTAAATATACTTACTTCTGCATTATCTCCATACTTAATCTTTTGAAAAATCTGTGGTTTACCGTTAAAACAGTATATTTCAATCTCTCGAGGCGTTTCGTTTACATTTTCTAACAATAGTTCTTCTATAATTATTTGAGGATTAATATCTTTATATTGAAGTTCAAAACCGGCAAATGGGAAAAATGATATTTCCATATATTCGTTCATTCTTTTTCTGACGATTTGATAAAGAACTTCGTTTTTTAAAAACAGCTCTTTGTTTTTAATTCTATAATTCCATCTGCAGCCGTGATTTGCTTTTATAATAAATGTATTAGGAAGTTTATCAAATGGAATTTCATCAAAATTTTTCCCTATCCATAAAACAGGTTTTAAGTATTCTTCGCCAATTTTTTCTTTTATCCAACCTCGGACTAAGACTTTATCGGTAAGCTGCGTTTTTAATCGGCTATTGTCATATAATTTTAGCCATTGAATTTTTTCATTAAAAGTTTTTGGATTATTTAAGTTTAAATCTTTTCCTGTTGCATAAAAAAAGAATTTTTTTAGATACTTTGGATACTCTCTTTCCTGCAGATTTATTATAAATTTATAATCATATGGCGGTGCTGCTAATTGTTCGGAATTAGAAAGAAACTTTTTTAAATATTCTATAATCAAATTTCACCTCAACACGTTTCAGACAGTTATTATATTATGGAATTATCCATATATTATATTTAAATGCATATTAATTATATGCAAACAGATATAACATGTCAATATTTTGTTTTTATATTGAAATAAATATATGCTTATAATATGGACTATAAATTCGAGAATATATCTTTATTGGATTTTATAAAAACACTAAGTGCATATAAAGGTACTACATTAAGAAAACTACTTGGAAAGTTAACTATAGAAAAGAAATACAGTAATTGTTATGCTGGTTTTTATAATAAATTGAAAAATAATACCTTAAAATTTAAAGAAATGAATGATATTGCGCAAGTTTTAGGGTATGAGATAATTTTGCGTGAAATTAAAAAATAATTTTAATTTACAAGTTTTAAAATTGAATTTGAAATTTTTATTGATTGTTTATTTAAGCTTTTTATGTATAAGATAGTATTTTTTAGATTATCAAGCTTTTCTTTATTTTTATAGAATTTTTTATTTGCTAAAATAGCAAACTCAATATGTTTTATCTCCAGATTATTGCATTTATTTATGAAACTTTCAATTTCTTCAATACTATCATTGCTTCCCGGTATAATTTCATATTGAATATAAAGTTCAGAGAAGAAAGATGGACAATTTTTGGAAATTTTAGAATATAATGAAATATTTTTCCAGATATTATTGTATAAATCTGTATTTGTTAGTTTTTGATATGTGTTTTCTGTTCCGGAAAGTACAACAATTTTAACTGTAGTGTTACCGCTTAGAATTGCTTTTTCTATTTTGTCTTCATATTTTCTCGCGGTAGTGTTAATTTCTTTTATCGGAATTACTGATTTAAAATATATTCTTTCATCTTTTAAATTTTGTATATGTGTAATAAGATTTTTTATTTTTTCTGTTGGAGTGACTGTTAAAACGCTTTTGTCTTGTTGGAAATTTATATCCATAGATATTTCAATATTTTGACAGTTTACTTTATTACACATATTAATGAATTCGTCGAATTCTTCTATATCATCATTTATACCGTCAAGTATGATATATTTTATTACAACATCGGCATTTTTATTATTTATAGATGCTTCTATGTATTTTCTTAGATTATTCCAAACATTATCATAAAATTTAACTCTTTTTACTTTTTCAAATGTGTCTTTTGTCCCTGCATCAACAGAAACAACCATTAAAATTTTATCTTTTGTCAGTGAATTTTTAAGTGCTTCAGAATAAAAGGCTGCAGAACTTGCCACTTCCAGTGAAAAGTTATTATTGTTTGCGTAATCTATAAGCCATTGAAGTTCTTCTTTTGGATATTCGCTGCATTCCCCTGCACCTATAAATAAAGTTCCTTCATTTTTTAAAAATTTATTTTGAGAAAGATATTCCAATACGGGTTTAATATCCCAAATTTCTGTTTGATTAAATTCACGCCTTTTTTCCGTTTCTCCGTTTGTAACTATACAGTAAATACAATTGCAAGAGCATTTTTTTCTTGCTGTTAATGAAATATAATCAATTCCGAAGTCTTCATCCCAGTCTTGTTCTACAAATTTTGAACAACTGAAACAAACATCATAATTTTCAGTTCCATTTTTACAATTTTCTATAAATATTTTTCTTGCTTGTTTATATTTTTCTATAAAGTCGGTTGTCCCGTTGTAATTTTCTAAAAATGAATATCCGGCATGTTTAAACCAACAACAAAAAGAGAGTGCATTATCGCCAATTATTAGTGAAGAAAGGGCTGATTGACAGCATTTAAATTTCATTTTGTCCTCCTTTTGTTTGTTAAGAATAAAATATATCCTAATAATTTTTTATGTCAATAATCATTTAATTTGTAAATGATTGTAATAATTTTTAAAGTAATTTATATAAATGCCGATATTGTATTTGTGTAGTAATGAGAAAAGCAAGTTATGGAAAATTTAACACAAATAAAAACAGGTTTTATTGATTACCTAAAAGATAAGTATGGCGATGATACTTCAATGAAACTTGATTTGGCAAATGTTGATACCAGCATATTTATGTACAGTTCTGATTTTCAACATTATCTAAAGGATAATGGATATGCGGATGCTTCTATCTTTTCTCAAAGTATAAGTGATATCAAAGATATGCTTGCTTCAGGTGAAATGCAGCCGTCTGACAATGTTCAACTGTCAGGTGAAACGCAAGAAACAGACGGTGTAACAATGCCTGAAGAAGTGCAAATTCCTGATAATATTGACTTTATAGGCGGAATGCAAGTAGACGGATCAGAAGAAGTTATTGGTGACAGCTTTATGCTTAACACTTTAACTGAGGCATTTACACAAGATGAAGATTTATTTGCAGCTATTAATACTAATGAAAATGATACAATTGATATGGATGAAATAAATGCATTTTTAGACTCTGTAGATGAGTTAATGCAGGCAAATCCAAACGATTTTGATAATTTATTCGATGGTATTGCAAAAAGTATACAAAATATAAAAGGTTCAGAACAAACTACTGATGAAATTCTGGATTCTATATACGAAAGTGAAGAAGCCATGCAATATCTTGATATAGATGGTGATGGTGAAATCAGTGACTTTGAAAAAGAATTATTTGAAAGTTATGTTCAAGGTGAAAAAGATGAATTAACTTCCGAAGACTTACAAACAGCATTTGATGCTATTAAAAACGGAACTTTTGAATATGATATGAAATTGCCGGAAGATGCTGTTCCTGTTCAAGATATTCCTGAAACAGCAGCTGCAGAAAGCGGTGAAAGCACTGAAAATATTGCTGCAAGACAAACAACAAATCCGACACAAAGCGCAAGTCCTACAGGTAGATCAGGCGGCGGTAATGTAAGCGGCAGCCTTCCGAATGTGCAAAAAGCTCCAAGCAGTATTAATGAAATGAACTTGGAACAATTAAAATCAGAACAAACTAAACGTCAAGGTGAAGTTGACAGTGCAAAAAAAGGTGTTGATACAACTTTATCCGAAATAAGTGATGTAGAAAAAAATGAATATCCTGATGCAAAAGAAGCTTACGATGAAGCTGTAGAAAATGATGAAAATATAGATGAAGATTTAAAAGAAAGAAGAACAGAAAATTTAGATGCAATTGAATCAACAACAGGCGAAATTGATTCTTTAAATTCTCAAATAGCAGAAACAGAGGTCTCTCTAGGTGAAGCTAATGATAAACTTGACGGTGATAAAAAGAATTTAGATGCATTAAAAAGTTCGTTAAGTTCTTTTGATGGTGCAAAAGGCTCAACTGATGAAGAACAGGCTCAAATAGATAAACAAAAAGCTGCTATTCAACAGCAAATTGATACTCTTGAACAAACAACAATTCCTGCGCATGAAGAAGCTCGCGATAAATTAGAAGAACAATTAAATGGCGATGATGGCTTAAAAGATCAGCTGCAAGAAAAAGAAGATGCTTTAAAAGAATTACAAGAAGAAAGGACTGAAATAGAAAAAGAAATTGCGGAAAAGGGCAATGATGAAACAAAAGAAGCACTTAAGAACTTCCAAGAGGTAGAACAAAAACTCGATGATTTAAGAGCAAAATTACCTGAAGCACAAGAGAAACTTGTTCAGGCACAAGAAGAGTTGACTAAAGTTAATGAACTTATAAAAACTAAAGAAGCAGAAGAACTTGAGTCTGAAAAATCATTCTATAGCGGAAACTTGCCTGCTGAACTTGTTTCTGCATTAGATGGTAAACTTGGTTCTGGATTTAGTGCGAAACTTGAACAAGTTGCTAAAAATTTAAATTGCGACCCTGCGGACTTATTAGGTATGATGCAGAGTGAATCAGGTTTAAATCCAAAAGCATATAATAAAAACGGCGGTGCTACAGGGTTAATTCAGTTTATGCCGTCAACAGCACGTTCATTAGGTACAACAACCGAGGCTCTAATGAACATGAGCGCAGTAGAACAATTAGATTATGTTGAAAAATACTTCTCTAATTGGACAGGCGGTTCCGGTCAAAAATTAACAGGCGGTGATTTATATACTTTATGTTTCTTGCCTGCATATTTAGACAGAGAAGTATTATGTTCAAGCGGTGATAAATACTATAGTGCAAACTCCGGATTGGATGCTAATAAAGATGGACAAATAACCAAAAGTGAATTAGGCAACCGTGTTCAAAATAAATACCAAGAAGTACTAAAAAGCTTTGGTTTAGCATAATAAAAAAAGAGATGAAATTCATCTCTTTTTTTAAAAATACGCCCGGAGCGATTCGAACGCTCGACCCTCTGCTTAGAAGTAGCTAAAATGCCGTTTTGTAGGGGTTTTTAGGTTTTATCACAGTTAGTCAGAAGTTATTATTTTTATTACTTTCACTCTTGTTTCATTTCTCAACCTTTACCCCCTTTTGCTAGGCTTTATTAGGATTTTTGTAAGATGTTTGTAGTGTAGATGTGGTGTGATGTAGCTTTAGAGGTTCAAAGGAAAATTCAAATATTAATTTTTTGTTTATTTTTTAAGGAAATTAGGTGAATAATGCTTTAATGATAATGGAGGAATGAAAATGACAGAAAAAGAATTATTAGAAGAACAATTGAATAAACTTAATGAAACGACTACTTTAACTCTTGATAATTGGAGAACTGAAACATTACCTATAATTGCAGAGATATTTGCAGAAAAAAGCCCTCAATATAATCAATTTATAAATATTGGATTATATGCAATGCATGGGTATAAACAGGTTCATATAGATGACTTTAAGCACTGCTTAACGGGTATGATTAAATGTTTAGATATACGAAAAAATCAAAATAAAAAAATGCTGAGTACAAACAAAAACAATGTTATTATAAATAATAATCCAAATTTCTCTCAATCACAAACCCAACATCAAACACAATCACAAAACATAGATGATATTATTAAAGACGAACTTCCGCCAGCTAAAATGCGTGAGATTGAGGAAATATTACAGAACGAAGAACCAGAAAAAACAAAACTTGAAAGAGTTGGTGAAGTATTGCAAAAGGTTGGAATTGGTGTTACTTCTTCTGTCTTAGCAAGAATCATAACTTCATCAATGGGGATATTTTAATCATGAATCAAAACTATAATTACAATTCGGCTTTCTTATATCCTAAACAACCGACTTCAGCGCATGAAGTTGCAGAAATGGCAAAGCAAAGAAACCCTATCATTGAAACTGATAAAAATATGGAAAAATGCTTGATTGAAAGCAAACAACAAACTCAAGTATTAAATAAAACTCAAAATATAATTGAACAAAATGCGCAAACTATTGAAGAATTAACTCAACAAGTAAAAACGATTCAAGAATCCTCAAACAAGCAATATAAAACAACTCTTATTGTCTCAATAGTTACCGGTTTATTTGCGGCAGGTTCTTTTATCTTGGCTCTAATCCAAATTTTTAAGTAAATTTAAGTCCCAAACTTCCTAACTTCAAAAGTTGCTGTCTTTTTAACAATATTATCAAGCAAATTGACACATTGCTCGTTGACTTCAGGTAACAAGTGAGTGTATAAATCCATAGTCATTTTGATTATCGGCGCACCGTTAGCTAATAAAAGACATGCATAAGTGTGTCTTAGGTCGTGAAATCTTAACAAATCAATGCCGGCACGATTCAAAGCAGGCTTAAATCTTCTTTTAATCATATTATTAGCGTCTTGATAACCGCCATCACCATTTGGAAAAACAAGATTATTTTTACCTTTAGGACAAGCCAAACGCCATTCTTTTAAAACTTTTACAAGTTCCAATGACATATCGATTTTTCTTGTTTTGCCTGTTTTTGGACTTCCAACACGGCCATGAGTAAAATTCTCATCAACCGTTATTTTTCTTGTGACCCAATTAATTGAATCCCAAGTTAAACCCATTAACTCACCCTGTCTCATGCCGGTAAATATCGCAGTAAAAAGCAATGGATAAAAATCAGGATATATTTCTTTTGTTTTAGCTAAAAGTATTTTTGTTTCTTGTGTAGACAATGAGCGGATTTCTTCGCTTCTTTCTTCTTTCAATGATTTGATACGAGCAAGAGGATTTTTAACTACAATATCCATATCAATCATAAAGCTAAAAATCTTGCTCATAAGTTTTTTATATTTATTCACAGTTGAATTTTTACGGCCTGTTTCAAGTTCTTGTGCTATAAATTCATTAACGGCAAGCGGAGTTATTTCACAAAGTTTTAACTTACCAAAATACGGTAATAAATGATTTTTCAAGTAACCCTTGTAACCGTGTTCTGTGTTATACTTGCATTTTTTATTAGCGTGAAGCCGCATAAATATCTCAGACGCGTCTTTAAAAGTCATTTTGCAATCACCCGGTGCGGTACTTTTTGTACTTTTGATAAAATATCAACCATAAAGGCTTCTGCTTCAACTTTTGTTTTAAACCCACCTTTAACTTTTCTTTTACCAAAGAGGTCGAGATAATCGACCTCCCAGTAATTTGTTCTTTTATTTTTTCTAACTTTTGCCATAGTTTTAATCCTTTTATTTTTTTTATGACGTGTATTTAGCTTTCTGTAAGCACTTTGACTACAAATTGCTAACAGAATTTTTCTTGATGTACTCTTGAATCTCGTTTTGTGAAAACCTTAGCTTTCCTCCGAGTTTCACAAACGGGATTTCCCGTTTGTGTACCCAACGATAAATCGTGCTTGTTGAGGTTTGAAAGAGTTCTGCAATTTCTTCTACTGTAAGTAATCTCATAGCGCCCCCTTTAAATCAACGGTTCTTGATATTCTGATTCATCTAAAAGCTCAAAAGAAAAATAGTATTGATTACCATGACCTTTTTTATATTATACAAGGATTTCATCTTTTATATTATCTTTGATATTTTTAATTCTTGTACTTACAGCTTTTGGATTTTTGTACACTACTTCAAAAGGCTTTAACAAACTCTTTTCATCAGCTTTGTTTTTAAATTTTTGATATAACTCTGCTGGTGTAAATCGTTTATTTTTATATGATGAGTCTTTGACAAAATCCTTTATATTTTCAAAAATAGGCACAAAAAATATGCCTGCCACGATTCGAACGCGGGTCCCTCTGCTTAGAAATTGCTTATGCCACTATTAACAAGGGTTTTCAGTTTTTACTATAATTTATCTCTATTTATTACAACACATTAATTTGAGACAAATTTTATTCTCAATTTTGATCATCATTATTTTTGATTTATTAGAAATTTTGCAACCTGGGGTAAATGTATTAGCTTTGATTTATAACTACTAACTTAAAGCAACGATTAAGGAAAAATCGAAACTTGAAAATTTCCAAATTTCTACGAGGGCGGGGGATGGGTAAAATCCAAATCCAGCCTCCTTTAATCGAAGTAATAGAAAAATTTCTTAAAATTCGAAAATCTAAAAGTGCTAGATACGAGATTGAAACACTGTGACAAATCATTTAATCTTATTTCAGTTTTAATTGCTAAATTGAAATAAGCATGCTATAATAAACATGTTCTTTCAATTTAGGAGTTTGCATGAATAGAGCAGGAACATATAAAAATAACCTATCAGGTGATATGACATACAAGTCATTCATGCCGGCAACTTTGCCACCAAAACCGCCGATTGAATTAACAAATGAAATAGTCGAAATCCTTATAAAAGCTAATAAACAACTAGCTTTGCTTGAAGGAATTGCAACAAGAATTCCAAATATGGATTTATTTATTTCAATGTATGTGAGAAAAGAAGCGCTTATGTCGTCACAAATTGAAGGTACACAAGCAACATTAGAAGATGTTTTGGATCCGTATTTAGAAGAAAACACTAATAGACCAGTGGGTGATGTTGTAAACTATATAAAAGCAACTGATTATGCGATTAACAGATTGAAAGAATTGGCTTTGTGTAATTGCTTAATAAAAGAAACTCATGAAGTTTTACTACAAGGTGTTAGAGGACAGAATAAAAGTCCGGGTGAATTTCGTCATTCTCAAAATTGGATTGGTGCAGCAGGTTGTAATTTGCAAAATGCAAAATTTGTTCCACCATCAGTAGAAGATATGAAACAAACAATGTCTGATTTAGAAAAATATATTAACGAAGACGATACTCTCGATGTGCTTATTCGTGCCGGATTAATTCATTATCAGTTTGAAACTATTCACCCGTTCTTAGATGGGAATGGCAGAATTGGGCGACTTTTGATTACTTTATTTTTAATGGAAAAGAAAGTTTTAAGTACTCCGGCTTTGTATATTTCTTATTTCTTAAAGAAAAATCGTATTGAGTATTATGACCGTATGAGCGAAGTTCGCCTAAAAGGTAATTATGAGCAATGGATTAAGTTCTTCTTAGAAGCAGTATATGAATCAGCGCTTGACGCAACCGAAACAATAGATAAATTAGTTGCTTTACATGATAGAAATTGTGCTGCAATTGAGCAGTTGGGGCGCCGTGCTAAAAACGCTATACGAGTTTTTGAATACTTAGAAGCAAATCCTATAATTGAAATTCAAAAAACTTGCAAAGAACTGGGAATTGCCTTTAATACAATGTCAAGCATAGTAAAAGACCTAACTAATATCGGCGTCCTCGAACAAACCTCAATACAATCAAGAAATAGAACTTTTGCGTATAAGGAGTATTTGGATGTATTAAAAGAAGGAACCTAGGAACGCGTCTTTTCAAAATGAAATTATATGTTAAGAAAGAAGTCCTCATCAATTTCATACGTTCTGACTTCTTTAACGCCAATACCTAGTTCTGCAATTTTTGTTATAAATTCTTCACCACTAACTAAATCTATTTGTTGTTTACCTGGCATTGTTGCTTCTTCAATAGCAGCTTTTGTAAATGTTCCTGTTGTAATTAACACACCTTTTTCCATATCGGTAGTCAAAGAACCACGAAAATCTCTAATATCAGAAGCCGAAACAGAGCCAGAAAATCTTTTGCATTGAAAAGCAACACTAAAACTAAAAATTCCATTTATTTTTAGTTTTCCAAAACCATCTATACCACCATCTCCTGATTTTTTTGTTACTTCAACTTGCGAAAATCCACATTCTCGTAGTAATCTTTGTGATAACCTTTCAAAACCATATGGATTCATATTGTGTAAGATTTCAGACAACTGTGTTCTCCAAGGTTTGATTTCATCTGGGTATCCACTTGCTTCTTCTTTTAAATTATTATTTGATTCTTTCTTCACACTATTTCTTATTTTATTGAAATGTTCTATAATTGCTTTAGTATCTAATATTTTAATATCATTGTAATTATTGCATATAGACCATATCCCCCTAGTACTATTATCTATTACACCGTATTTAGATAAATACGTCCTTGCCCATGCTAATTGGTATGCCAGTTCATTCTGGTAATTATTATATTTGCTTGGATGTGGAATATCAACAATTTCATCGGGAATTTTTAAATCTTGAATTACTTGATCTAAAATTTCACTATTACTACCCGAACCCCCTAAATTTTTTAAAGCTTCAAAAGTTGGTTGTAATAAGTTAATACTACGCAATATAGATTTATTTATATTTTTATTACTCATACATTCTCCTTTAAAAAATCCTTTTTAATTGTATATTTATTAATTGAATTAAAGTTGTAATTATATTCAATGTCAGAAATATTATTAGGAATCTTCTCAATAGAAGGGAGGTCAATAGCTTGATATATATTAATACTATTAACATTCATTTTTTTATTTTTGTAATCAGATGAAGAAATTTTTCTTTTTTCTTTTTCCAAATTAAGCTTGAAATCATATAAGAGATTAATTGGTTGCATTTTCTCAATTTCTTCTACTAATTCTAACAATGATTTACCTGTTATATTCTCTTGTAATTGAACTATCCCTAGAAAAATTTTATCTGTAAAATTATTAAAAATTTGTTGATGTTTTAATTTAATAATTGGCTCATTTTTTAATGTTGACTTTATTTCAAAATACACATTTTTGAGTTTGAAATCATAACTATCATTGCTCCCAGAGCAATGCCAAAAACTTGTTAAATCTATACCATATGTTTGATAGATGTATAGTATAAATGATAATTCGCCATACAAGCCAACAATATTCTTAAACTGTTGCTCTCTAGGAATTTGAAATAAATTAATTAGAGAATTAAAAAACATATTTAAAGGTTTTTGTTCTGCGATATTTGCATGCATAAAACATAAATTTATAAATGAATCAAAGTTTTCGCTATTTATATCATCTTTAAATTCTATCAAATTGTAATAATCAGGTTTCAATGAACAGTTTTTATCTATGTTAGAAATATACCTATTTATTTGAAGGCTTAACAAATCTGTTACAATTTTTTCGGATTGCAATTTTTGAAAATTTTTAGAAACATAATAAGGTTTTTTGTTATGTACAAATATTCCGCTATTTATATTTATGGAACAAGCTAAGTAAAAATATTCATCATCAACACTATTTAGTATTTTACTCTTAACTTCATTAATCATTTTCACCTCTTGCATAATATGATTTAAGATTTGGAATATACAAAGCAAATGCATATTGAATATCCTGATGGACATTATTATAAATAGGTAATATTTTATGAATTTGTATATTTATATTTTCAGGATTAACTATTACACTAGCATCTCCTTCATAAATAATTTTATTTGGCTGATCCGAACTCGCACCTTGTTGTAAAACCGGAATTGCGTAGTCATTTGTTAAAGCACGTTCTCTTGGGTCTCCATTCTTTTTACTTATGAAAATTATTGGAATATCCTCTAGTTGTTCTAAAATTAACGATTGAATTCTTTTATTGATAGTGCCAAATTGACGATTTGAAAAAATTCCATCAAGTTTTAATATATAATCAATTAATTCTGAAGGCGGTACATTAATATAATCTGCCGAATATGTATTGTCTCTTCGTCCTTTAGTTGTTTGTAAGAGTGAATAACTATTTTTTAACTCCTCAATAATATCATTATTCTTTTTTATCGAAATTTTATCCACTATTGAGTATTTCTGGGATAACCAACGATTAGCTTTTATCCGTTTATATAGAGCTGCGTTTTTCCTAAATGGTTTTTGCTTTGATAAATCAGGTATAGGAATAACAATGTCATCTATGCTTAAATTTCCTTGCCCAAACTGATAAAATTCTTCCCATAATTCATTTTCGGATTCTGCTAATCCAGAAAACTCATTTGCAATATCTATTGTAGTAAATATTTTACATAGTTTTAAATATTTACTCCTATATCCAAACCACCTTGCTCTTTGCAAATTAGTATCCATATTTCCACCTGTTTTAGCCCATCTGGTAAAATAAGTAGTTATAAGATTTTTAAATGTGACTCCTCTTTGTAATAACTCGCCCCCGATATATATTTTGTGCGGAATTAATTTTTCAAAATCAGGGTTACTAATTGATGATGAATTCTTTAAAAATAATTTAGTAGTAGCTATTACCACAAATACATCTTCTTTTATGCTATTAAAAGAATAATTCTTATTATAAGAATCTTTAAAATATTTATTGTAGCATTGTTCTAATTCACTGCACTTAAGATCCAGGTCAGGAGAATTATTATTAATACTAGATTTTAAGTCATCTATGTAACTATTGACTATTTCTTCTATATCAAAATGAGCGGCCGTTTCTTTATAAGAATGAATAATCATATCACTTTTACTACCGTTCTTTTCGTCAATATGGACTTTTAAAGCACTCGCAATGAAAAAGTAATTTAAAGATTCCCTTAGCGATATAGGAAGTCGTTTTTCATTTGATATTGCTGCAATATCATCATTAACGATTTGAACTAAGTTATTATTCAAATGAAATTCATTGCAACCACAATAATCTTCTGCTGGTTCGATAAGCAAAATATTGTCTGGTTTTATAGCACTGTATTCATCTAAAAAAATATTTACATGGGGAGTTGCTGTAACAGATAAATATGGTGGATCTTTTAATATAGATTTCATTTTTACAATTTGTTTATATGTTGCAGACATTTCCTTTTGTTTATCTTTTGCAATATTAGGCCCAGCCTGATCTCCTTCATCATCTATAATAAATGTCTTTAGGTTAAGATCAGAAATCTTTTTAAGAAGAGCATTTGTTTTTTTCATTGCAGTAGAACGTTTCATTGTTATTACAATAATTGGCTTCTTTTTTTTAACATAGATGTTTAAGATATTACTATCTATTTTATCAAAAACGCCCTTATCATCTGTTGTTAGTAATACAACTTTTTCAGTATTTGCATCAAAAGATTCTGCAAATCGATCTTTAGTTTGTCTTAATAATGTAGAATCATATCCGCCATATATTACAACCATTTGATAACCATTATCAAAAGCAAGTGCTGTAAACATTTCTAATGCAGATGTTTTCCCAGACTGAACTTTGCCAACTAACAAAGTGTTGTTTGTTAAGTTTGAATTATCTTGTTGCAAAATTATTTCTTGCAATTTATGGGTCGCACTTATTAATGTTTCGTCAGCACTCAATTTCCCATAATTCAGCTTATTTTTTTCATAAATCAAGTTTTTGAACGAACCATATAATATTTCAGGGCAATCTTCATTATTATTGATAATATACTTTTCTAAATCCATTTAATCATCATCCTCCGCCATTTTTGCTAAAAATTCATTCATTTTATTTCTAATTGTGCACGGCTGAATATACCCTTGTTCATTAGCCAATAAATTTGCCTGTTCTTCTGCCGTTAGATATGCAATAACAAATTTTTCAAGAACGACTTGAAAATCTTCTTGATTTGAGTATGGTTTAAAAAATGGATGATTGATATTGATTAAAACGCCAAGATCGTTATTTTTCTGTTTTACTTCAAACCAGTAGCGATCATTTGCGATAGCCCATTGTATTTTTACTTTTTTGCTACAATGATCACTTATTGGTATTTTATATTCTCGTAAGTGTTCAATAACAACATCTTCACTAGTATTGTTAATTTCAGATATAACTTGTTTATATAAATTAACATCATCATTACTATATTCTTTGGACGAAGAATTATCGGGACTATCTGCTAACGAATCCTCCTTATATAGATTTGAAATTGAATTGCTAACTTGTTTTTCAATTGATTTTGATGTGGTTTTTGAAAATTGCTCTTCTCTAGCCCTTTCTTCTTTTGAATAGGAAGCAATTTTTATATATTCTTGAATCTCACTCTTTAAATGAAGTATAAATTCATCTTCTAGTCCATCATCCCACACAAATCCATCTTTGGCTTGATTTACAGGGAAATCATTCATATTTAATTCCCCAAAAAGTTTTAATGATATCTGGCTTTGTATTTGTCCAAATATTTGTGATGGCTTATAATTTTGATCAGGTCCTCCTATTATAACTCTATCTTGTCTAAACAGAGCGAAACCTGCATTTAAAAAACTCCCAGGATCCATTATTGCAACAAATCCTGTAACGTGATATTCCTTATTTTCAAATTCAAAAATAAAATCAATGTCTTTTTTCCATTCTTTATCTTTATAGTTTAAAATACTGTATTCATTAAAAGAAATTGGCTCCTTATTAAAGTTTATTATAATGTTTTTATTGTTAATATCTCTGCGATACATACTTGATAAGAGCTCTTTTATTTTTTTAATTGTACGAGGAGCTGTTATCTTCTTTGTAACATCTTTTATAGTAATTTTTGTACCATGCGATAAAACATCAACATCTGTTCTATCAATATCAATTATATTCTCTTCTGATTCTTTTAGATGAGGTATATTTACTATTGCAGAGTATCTATTTTCAGATCCTAATTGTGTACTTTCTACTTGCCAAATGTTTCCAAACCAAGATGCTGCAGTTTTTAACCCTATTCCAAATTCATTACGTCCAGTTTGACCATCATTTTTTGCATCCAAAAGAATGGCATCTTTAAAACGGTCCAATTCCATACCATAAGCGTTGTCAGATATAGTTAATACGTTTTCTTTTTCATCATAATCAATATCTATTATTAGTTGATTAAAGCCTTCTAATTGTCTTAACTTTTCTTCGTTCGATAAAAAAGATTGTGTAGAGTTATCAACAAATTCTGCAATAGCATACCAAGCTTTGTAATTTAATCTTGAAAATACATTTAAAATGCTTGCTTTAGGTTGAATATTCAGATTGTATGTATTATCATCAATCTTATTTATTAAGTTATTTGTAATGTTTTTAATAGCATTATATATTCCCATATCAATTCTCCACTTTTTCAAAAGAGAATAATTTTTTTGTCAATTTCTTTAAAATTGATACATTGACAGAATTCCCTAATTGACGATATATTTCTTTATCAGTTCCTGTAAATTTATAGTTTTTATCAAAACTTTGTAAATTCGCGGCTTCTCTTGGTGTTATTTTTCTATAATATTTATTTTTGCTATCCCAAATGATAGGTGTATTAACCATAGCAACTAAAGAAGGATAATAATTTGGTCTTTTTACCCGAATGCCTGATTGTCGTACTTGTATAATAGTATCTTTAATGCTTTTACAATCTTCTCCGCAATTCCATTCAAATTTCTGATATAACTTAATTCTATTTAGCATATCATATTTTTGAATCCAACCATCTATAAAGTCTTTGTTGTCTAAATATAATTGCCTATTTTTCATTACATAATTTTGTTTCCATCCAGGCATTTCTTTTAACTTAACTTTTTTCTTAAAATATGAATTACCTTTTATATTAAGCCCAAAATATTCTATCCAAATTGGAAAACCAATAGTTTTTATTTTAGTTTTTCGCCTAAATTCATCCCAGGCTTTTATCATTAATTCGCATTCTTTAGATATACGATAATCATCAGAAACATCATCATCCAATATATTCCATGCATCGCCCATATTGCAATTATTTACATTTATATGTTTTTCTAGATTCATATCCGTAATGTGAATAAAATCATTGGTAAGCTTTTTATCATCTCTTAAATCCTTTCTTATTCCCAAAATATATACACGTTCTCTTATTTGAGGAATACCAAAATTGGAGGGAGACAATATTATTGGATCTTCTGTTATGAAGAAATTTCGTTTTTTCAATTGTTTTTTTATTTCATTCCAATATTCTTCTTTATCTGCAAGATTTCTAACATTTTCAAGAACAATAAATTTTATTTCTGGATGAGCATCAATAATACTGAGAATAGAATAAAATAACTTTCCTCTCGTTTCATCTTGAAAACCTTTTCTATCACCAGCTTTACTAAATGTTTGACAAGGGAACCCCCCACACAATACATCAAACTTTTCTATAGTTTCTGGTTGTTTGGCTACCTCTCTAATATCACCAACCATTTTTGTTTTTGGAAAATTTTTTTTATAGGTTCGTATACATGCTTGATTAATCTCGGATGCTAATATACATTCTCCACCTAATGCTTTCATAGCTTGATGGAAGCCTCCTATTCCAGCAAATAAATCAATGAATTTAAACTTATCTTTTTTCACCATTCTTTAAACCTATTGTTATTCTACTATAAACACTAATAATTTCTAGACTCTTAAATTTGAGCCTTGAAATAAAAACGCAACTTTTTTGCAACCCAAAGCCAAAATTGACCTCAAATCACCAAATTCAACCCAAACAAAAAAGGCTTGGAACTCAGTCCTCGCCTTGTTTTAAAAAAAATACGCCCGGAGCGATTCGAACGCTCGACCCTCTGCTTAGAAGGCAGATGCTCTATCCAGCTGAGCTACGGACGCTCATATCTTTATTAAAACATATAAATTTTTAATTTCAAGATTTATTTTTAAATTCTTTTGTAACAATTGTAAATTTCTTTGTATATTTGGCAATTTCCTCCGCTAAAAATACTTTATGTAAATAAGGAGTAATATGCAATGATTGGACTAAATCCTTTACAATTTCAACAAATGCAATCCGGTGCCGCAAGTTCCGGTCACATTGCTTTTGGTGCAGGAAATCAACAGTTCTCTCAAAACCCTGCAGTAGAAAAAAATCCGTTTGAAACTTCTTCTGTAAACGGAATTTCAGGTGCTGCACATGGTATTAACGGTGGTGTTAATCCTGCTGCTAAGCCAAATGAAAATCTTGGGCTTGTAGGTCGTTTGGACAGAATGGATTCTTCCATTATAAAACCTCAATACCAAAATGAATTCATGGCTAATAAACTTGATTTATATGCTTAATAATTGATAAAAAAATTTTTTTTTATATAATTATTGTATGAAGAATCTGTATAATATTGATGATTGGTCAGATGTTTCTTGTCTTAGGTTAGGTGAGATTCTATTAGAAGCAGGGAAAATCAACCTTGTTCATATCTCAATGGTATTAGATATACAGAAATTCAATAAAATGCCTATGGGAGAAATTTTTCTTTCTATGAAAGTCATAACAAAAGATGACTTAGAACAGGCTTTGTTGGTTCAGAAAATAATACAGAAAAGATGCAATAATGCATAAATTTATAAAAAAGTTTTTTTTATCTTTATTAACAGTTCTTTTATTACAAAGTTTTGTTTGTGCGGCTGAGCTTGAGTTCGCACAAATTAGTGATGTGCATTATTCCGTTGACAATTTAGATATGGGAAAATATTTGTATTTTCTTTCTTTATCATTGAAAAAACAAGATGCGGATTTTGCTGTTTTCTTAGGTGATAATGTTGACAAATCAAGAGATGTAGATGTCATTGCTTTTATGCAGGCGGTTCATTCTATAAGAACACCTTATTATCTTGTTCTTGGACATCAAGATGCACATAAATTAAGCGGTTTGGAAAAAAATGAATATTTAGACATTGTTTCTACTTTTAACCGTAATCAAAACGAGAAAGAAAATTATTATTATTTTAAACCTAATTCTGATTTTATTTGTGTTGTGCTTGATGATACTCCTGATTTCGCACAATCTAAGCATGGACAGGTTCCTGATGAACAATTAGAATGGTTAGATAAACTTCTTACTAAATATTCAAATAAATTGTTTATAATCTTTGAACATAGTCCTATTCTTCCTCCAAGAATTGAATATAGTTTATCTATGTTGGAAACTGAAAAATATAAAGAGGTTTTAGATAAACATTCTAATGTTATTTTGATATCTTCGGGACATTATCATCAAGAGGCTGTTCAGCAAGATGAAAAAGGAGTAAGGCATATTTCTGCACCTGCTTTTAAAAATACACCTCACTCATATCAATTAATTAAAATTATATATGATGAAAAAACTTATAAATCACCAAAAGATGTTGAAGTTATTGTAACTAAGGTTAAGGTTTAGTTTTTATTGGTTGTTGTATACATAATCTCTGGCACAATCAAACATTGCTTTTGACAGTCCTTGGTTATTATCAAAATTAAAACCTGAGACTTTTAGAAGTTGTCTTAAACGTTCTTCCCAAAAATCATACATTTCTTCTTTTGAAATATCCAGTACTTGAGCAATAACACTTACTTCTTGCCAATCTAACGGGATTGGTCTTGCTCCTCGTAAAATATCAACTATTTCAAGTCTTTGCTTTCTTGGAAATGATTTTAAAAATTGGACGGTTGTTAAATTTTTTTCTTTTTGTTTCTCTCTTATAAATTCAGTTGTTTCATCTATTAAAATAGGGTCTTGAGGTATTTTGTATTCGACAAATTCTTCGGGTGAAATGTCCATTACCGTAGCAATACGTTCCAATGTTGTGCTTCTTGTTGAAAAAGGTATTGTTTCATCAATTAAATTGTATACATAAGAAAGAGTTACGCCTATCATTTGCGCAAAATCCTTTTTGTGTAAATTTGTACTTTCAAGAAAGTTATATAGCATTTCACTGCTTTTCATCGCAATTAAGGCATCTTTTTTATTTTTCATAATCAATTCTCCCGTTTTTTTATAATAATTAGTCATAATAATAAGTTTTTAATTGGTAAGTTGAATATAAATATGGGATAATTTAAGAAAAGGAAAGCATGTATGAAATTAGTAATTTGTTTAGGCAATCCAACGCCAAAATATGAAAGAACAAGACATAATGCAGGTTTTATGTTTGCTGAGTTATTAGCGGAAAAGCTGGCATGTAATTTTAATAATGAGAGCAAGTTTAAATCTGAAATAGCAAAAGGAACATACAAAGATGAAGCTATTTGGATTATAAAACCTCAAACTTTTATGAATTTATCAGGTGAAGCACTTCTTGCTTTAAGAAATTTTTATAAAATTGATATGAATGATTTATTTCTTGCTTACGATGATATTTCTTTAGATGTAGGTAAAATAAGGTTTAGAGCAAAAGGTTCCGATGGAGGGCATAATGGTGTAAAATCAATAATAAAATATGCTCAGACTCAAACTTTTGATAGATTAAAAATTGGTATTGGACCTCAGCCTCCGTATATGAAATCAGAGGATTATGTATTACAAAATTTTAGTTCTGATGAAATGAATATTTTGAAAGGAACATTACAAAATAGTGTAGACGCCTTTTTATATTATTGCGATACTGATATTAATAAAGTTCAGAATAAATATAATTAAAAAAAAAGAGAAGCTTATGCTTCTCTTTTTTTTATTTTATTTACTAATCTTTTATCCATTTGTTTGCTGCGTTCTGAAACATCATTCTTTGTAATAATATGTCTTTTTGATTAAATAATCTTACTGCTATTCTATTTGTTCCGTCTTCTTCAATTCGTGCAGTTGTTTTCTTTTCGGGATTGATAATTTCATAAGGAATATTAGAACCTTTTTTGTATTTTTCAATAGCGTATGGTTTGCCAGTAGCTTCGTTTATATAAGTAACTGTTCCGCTTTGAGGTTCTATTTCACGTTTTGTATGTTGAAGCTGATTATAAACATGTTTTCTTATCGGGTTAAATCCAAGTTCATCATCAAGTACTTTATATTCTGTATCTGTGATTTTTTTGATACTTCCATCTTTATTATATTCTGTCAATCTTTCGGCTGTTGAAGAAACAGGTGTAGCGTTTTTGCCATCAAAGTATAAAACTGTTGATTCTTCTGTCCTTACAGGTCTGCAGCCTGATGTAAATATAGTGGTTTTTCTTGCAGAAGTTTGATTTGGAGTTTTTGTTTCATATTCAAACTCACTAACGGGTTCTCCATTTTTGAAATTTGTTATTTTTGTTTTATATCCCATTGCGGCTCTTGTTACTGGATTCTTAAGATTAGTTTGAACTCTTGATGCTGTAGTTCCATCTTCTTCAAAATCTACAATTTGAGAACCCATGTCTTGTCGTTTTCCTGTTTTATCAATGTCTGAAAAAGCATTTAATTCTGTACTTGCCAGTTTGCCGTTTGAGTTATAAGTTTCAATATATATAAATTTATTATTCTCACTTGTCCAAATAATTTTTTTTCCGCTTGTTGTATTTGGCATTACAAATTTATTGCCTAATAAAAGACCTTCAGGTCTGTTTAGTTGCGGATTTTTATTTTCGAATTCAATAAGGTATTTTTCTCCATCAGAATAATACCCCCCCCCACTTGTTCATCTTTATATTTTCGTGTAAGTTGTCCCGTAAAAGGTTTTCCATCAACAGTAGCAGTGTCGAAATGTATTTTACCGCCATTTTTTATAAAATCTAATTGTTTTTGTTGTAAATCTGTAAGGTTAATTTCTTGTTTTTTCTTTTGTCCTGAAAAAGATACATGATTATTTATGTTTCGCGAATAAGTGCTTTTAGCAATCGAAATAGGAGCTATATTCATTTTCATTTCCTTTTTTAATTCCCAATACAATTTTTATAAAACTTATAAAAAAATTTTTTGCTAATTATTTACAGGTAAAAAAAAGAGGGCAATTAAGCCCTACTGTCTGGAATTAAGAATAGTTGGAAGTATGAAAAAGATACTTATATATAACGAAATAAATACTTTATGTACAATTCGACACTTGGGCTAAATTAAAATTGCCCATATAGGTAATATAAAATAAGAATATTAAGTGCATATAATACACTTAATGCTTAATCGCTTATACAGTAAGGATTTTAGCAAATGTAATTTTTTGTGTATTGAACTATTGACAAAAAATTTTTTCTAATACATAATGAATATATAAAATAAAGTGTATGTAAAACACTTAACAAAGAAGAGGAAATCAAAATGAAAGTTAATTCAATAAATTCATTTAACTATAATATAAACAGACCAAGCTTTAAACATTCTGCAGTTCCATATCCTGAATATGAAAGTGCATATTCTTACAATAATGATTCAGAATTTGTTAGTCAAAAAGTAGATTCAGTTGTTTCTAAGCTTGCATCTTTGTTTAGCCCAAAAGTTACAAAGGAAGCTAAATCAATTAAATCTGATATAGATAGCATTTATAAAAAGCCTGTAGTTAATGACCCAAGAAAAAATAAGTTGTCATACGTTGCATAAATAAAAATAATTAGTTTTCTTTCTCATTAACAACCCATTTTTTTCTTAATTGCCACTGCAATATTGTTAGAATAAAAATAAAAGTGAATAAAATATATGCTATTGCAGAGGCTCTTCCAATATTAAAAAATTCAAAAGCATTTTTATACAGCCAATATACAAGTATATTGGTTGTATTGTTTGGTCCGCCTTGTGTCATTAAATATATAAGGTCAAAAACTTGAAATGAACTTATCGTTGTAATTAAAAGTACAAAGAATATTGTAGGACTCATTAAAGGAATTGTTATATTAACAAATGTTTTGCAATCATTAGCACCATCTATTTTTGCGGCTTCAAAAACTTGCTCGTTAAGAGATGAAAAACCTGATAGAAAAATTATCATGTTATATCCTATTAGCTTCCAGACAGAAACAAAAATAAGAACCGGCATTGCAAGGTTTGTATCATATAACCATTGTAAATTTGACTTAAATAATATATTAACAAATCCTATGTTTGGGTCAAAAATCCATTGCCAAACCATTGCAATTACTATCATTGGAGTGATAAACGGTAAAAAATAAGCTGTTTTAAAAAATTCTTTTTTTCTTATTTCTGTATTAAGAATTGAGGCAAGAAGCAGCGGTAAAATTGTTGCAAAAATCGTAACTGATACTGCATAAATAACAGTATTTTTAAATATAAACCAAAATTCCTTTGAAGAAATCAGTTCAATGTAATTTTGAATTCCGTTAAATTGTGCTGAAGATATTAAATTCCATTTAAAAAAACTTAAAATAAATGAACATATAGAGGGTAGAAAAATAAAAAGTAAACATCCCGCTACAGATGGCAGTAGAAAGGCTAATATCCATATATTTAGTTGTTTTTGTTTATTTTTTTTATAACAATTTCTTATCATCTTTGATTTTGACTTATCTTCTTTTTATAATGATAAGTATATTAGTTTTTTTAAATATAGACAAGGATAAAAATATGACAAAGACAATTGATTTTAGTGCTTTTGGAAAAAATGATATAAGGGGCATATATGGTGAAAATGTTACAGAAGAACTTTTTTATTACACAGGGAAAGGTTTTGTTAAATATATTGAGTCAAAAACAGGTCTAAAACCAAATGAAATTTGGATTACGGTAACTCGTGATGCAAGACTTCATTCTGAATCGTTGACAAAAGCTTTGATAAAGGGAATTACTCATATTGGAGCCAATGCTGTAAATTTAGAGTTAGCACCAACTCCAATCGGTTATTACTCTGAATTTGCTTCTTTCCCTGAGAATATTTGCAAAAATGTAACAATATCTGGTGCATTAATTGTTACAGCAAGTCATAATCCTTCTGAATACAACGGTTTAAAAATGACATTTAATAAATCATCTTTAAATGAAGAAGAAATAAAAAAAGTAAAAGAACAAACAATGCTTCAAATGAGTAATGATATAACTGCTGTAAAACACGGAGAATCAAGACTCTATAATATAATACCGCAGTATAATGATTTTCTTGTTTCTAAATTTGGACGAATCGGAGAAGGAATAAAAGTTGTAGTTGATAGTGCAAATGGTACAGGCGGAGTTGTTGCTCCTAAATTATATTCTGATTTGGGCTGTGAAGTTGTTGAATTATACTCTGAACCTGATGGAAGATTTCCAAATCACCATCCAAATCCGAGTGCTATGTCTACACTTGGAGACATAAAGAAAAAAGTTATTGAAACAGGTGCTGATTTAGGTATTGCCTTTGACGGTGATTCTGATAGACTCGGTGTTATTGATTCGGAAGGTAATGCTTTAACGGGTGACATGTTGTTATGTATATATGCTCAAGATGTAATTAAAGAACTATCCGTTCGAGGGGAAAAACCTGTTATTGTTTCTGAGGTTAAATGCTCTCAAGTACTGTATGATGAAATCAATAACAATGGCGGCGAAGCAATAATGTCAAAAACAGGACATGGCTTTATAAAATCAAAAATGAAAGAAATGAATGCACTTCTTGCAGGTGAAATGTCAGGTCATATGTTCTTTAAAGACAGATATTACGGTTTCGATGATGCCGTTTATGCTGGCTGCCGTATTATAGAAATTGTTGCGAAAAATAAAAAAGTAAATCCTTCATTTAAACTTTCTGATTTATTGCTGCCGTTTAATAAGGTTTGTACCTTAGAAGAGGTAAGACACAATTGTAAAAATGAACTTAAGAAAAGAGTTTTAGATGCTGTATCAGAAAAAATTCAAAACGATAATACAATTTTTGGAACAAAAATAAATGATATAGTAACTATAGACGGTTTAAGAATTATTTTTGAAGATGGTTTTGCTTTAATTAGACAAAGTAATACAGAGCCTGTATTTACCTTAAGATTTGAGTCAACAACAAAAGAACAAGCAACTCATTACAAAAATGTAATGATTTCATTATTAGATGAAATCATCGAAAAATGCACAGATAGCGAGGACTAATGAAGGCTTCATTAATAGCAAAAATATTAGTAATATTATGTTTTTGTTCACTTTTATTGGGAATCTTTTCCATTGAAAAACAAAGACCTTACCAAGAAAATAAAAATTCAAAGGTAAGTATAAAAACAAATGCAAATAAAATTGCTGTAATCGAACTTGATGGAGCTATTGCTGCATCTTCTGACGGCGGTTTCTTATCTAAAGAAGCAAATGCTTCAAATATGTTGAAATCATTAAAACTTGCAAAAGAAGACAAGGATGTTCAAGGTGTAATTTTAAAGATAAATTCCCCGGGTGGAACGGTTGGAATGTCTCAAAGTATTTATAATCAAGTATTACGTATAAGAAAAGATAAGCCAGTTATTGCAGTTCTTGATGATGTAGCTGCCAGCGGAGGTTATTATATAGCTTCTGCTGCCGATAGAATAGTTGCACAAGAAGGTACATTAACCGGCAGTGTTGGGGTCATATTCTCTTTTATGGATTATCATAATCTTTTAACAGATAAATTGAATATTAAGCCTGTTGTAATTAAAAGCGGTAAATTTAAAGATATTGCTTCAGGTTCAAGAGCTATGACTTCAGAAGAAAAAGAACTTATGCAAGACATTGTTAATGATTCATACCAACAATTCTTAAATGCAATAAGAGTTGGCAGAGTTCAGCGTAATGATAATTATGCTGCTGTAAAAACACAGTTAACAGAAGAAAATTTGAAAAAATATGCTGACGGTCGTGTATTTACGGGTAAAATGGCTAAAACAATCGGTTATGTTGATGAAACAGGTGATATTGATACTGCCAAAGATATGATTGAACAAATGGCTAAAGAAAAGTTTAAAAATGAACTAAAGGCGAAATTAATCAGTTATAATAAACGAAGCACTTTAACTGATTATTTTAGCGGACTTACCGAATATAGCTTTCAAGGAAGCCTTAAACTAACCGATATTGTTCCGACAAGTATGATTTTAAGTAGAAAGCCGTTATATTTATGGGAATAACAACTGACGAATTTTTTGAGAACGTGTATAATGTTATTTTTTCGCCCAAAGACTTTTTTGAGAAGAAAGATATAAATATATCTGTCAGATTAGCAGTTGCAACTGTTGCTGTGATTGCTTTAATTAATAAATTTACTTTTGGTATTTTTGACGGTTCTGTTTTTCATATATCATTTGTATTTTCATTAATTGCAAAAATTATTGGAGTTATAATTTTATGGTTTTTAACTTCTTTATTTTTTGAATATATTGCTAAAATTTTTGATAAAGGCGGAAATTTAGAAAAATTATTATTCTTGACTGCTTTTTCGCCTATACCGTATATCTTTTTTGCTCCGCTCAATATATTAAAACATATTGGAGAAATTGGTTATGTTTTAGCTTCAATTTCAGAGGTTTTATTATACTTTTGGATAATATTTTTATATGCCCTTGCGCTTAGAGCTGTTTATAATATAACAATTTCACGAGCTTTTATGCTGATTTTTATTCCGTTTGTATCTTTGTTCTTTGCCATTTATTGGCTAGTGTGTTTTATTTCTAAAATATGGTATATATTTTTCATATAGAGAAAACGACTATGAAAAAATATATTTTAACAATATTAATATTATGTTTGACCTCAAGTATAAATACTGTTGAAGCTCAATTAACTCCAAAAGAAACAATGAGTGCAATAGAAAATAATATGTTCGGTTATGACTATAGTAATGATGTAGATATAAAACGTATTGAACGTATTGAAGAACATTTGTATGGTCAAAAGAAATCAGGTACTGTTCAAAAAAGGCTTGATAATATTCAAAATGATGCAGGACTTGAGCTAAATCAAACAAATAACAAAATAGACAATAATAAAGACCATAAAACTCTTTCAAGTGCTAATATTCAAGATTTAAAGGAAGATGCCACTGTAGAATACCCAATGGTGGATAAAATAGAACAAGAGCTTTTTAATACCGATTATAAAAAAGAAAATATTTATACCCGCTTAAATCGTTTGGAGGAAAAAGTTTTTGGTAAAACAAGCAATGAAGATTTAAATACAAGAGTAGAAAAATTATCCTCTGTTGTAAGACCGAAAAAACAGATGTTAGCACAATCTCCAAATTATAATTATTCTCAAAATGATATTAACAATTATTATAATAATAGCGGATTGGAAACTGTAAATGACCAGTCTGTTCCTTTCCAATTGGCAGCTTTAGAAGAAGATTTGTTAAAAAGTGCATATATGAATGATAATATTGCAAACAGATTAAACAGATTAGAACAAAAATTATTTAACAGAACATTTTCTTCAGATACTGATATTACAAGACTTCAGCGTATAATGGTAGCTTATGACGCAAAAAAGAACAGCTATAAGTATGAAAATAATCGAAAAATGCAAAACATGGCAACAGCAACGCAAATTGGCGGTATTTTGCTAATGATATTGGCAATGCTTTTATAATTTCATATCTTCAAACAGCATGCCTGCAACATTGTCTTTCGATAAATCCTCATCTAAAGGAAATGGCGTAGTATCAAAAGGCGTTGTATTGCTTATATTGTCTGTTTTCCTTATTTTGTCAACTATATGCTCTGCACCCTTGCTTCCAACACTATATCCGGAAAGAGAAGCAGCCGCGTAAGCTGCACCTTTGGCAATATAAATACCCATTCTAGCCAGTTTATGATTTTGTGCAAAATTTGTATTCATTAACTTTTTGTTTATACTATTTAACCCTTTTTCAGCTATTTGTTCAAAAGCATACATTGTTGCAATACCTGATGCTTGAGAAGTACCTGTTTTTACTTTATCATCTGCTTTTGCAGTATTGTAAATACCTGAAGCTATAATAAGCGGATAAACTATTTTTCTTGCAACAGCAGCAGCTTTACTAAAAATACCTTTTGCAGGTGCAATAGGAGTACCTCGAAGTATGCCTGTCTGTGTAAATGTATCAATGGTTCTTGCAGTTTGTGCACCTGCAATACCTTCCTTGAATACATTTTCTTCTTTTTTTCCATATACAAGATTTCGAGCAGCGAAATATGCACATGAAACACCGTTTGGCATACAAATTTCCCTATTAAAATTACTTACCTATTAATATAAAAACAATTTATAAAGCTAAATTTCCTAAAATCATATAATAGTTTACAAATTTAACATTTTATTAACTATAAATATCATTTATGAGAAGATATTATAGGAGATTAATATTTGGTTCAGTTGAAGTATATATTTAAAACTCCGGCAAAGTTTATATTACAAAAATAGGGGACATTATGAAAGTATTAATAACAGATAAAATTAACGAAGCAGCCGGAAAAATTCTTGAAGATGTAGCTCAAGTTGACTTTGTTCCGACTCTTAGCGAAGATGAATTGGCAGAAAAGATTAAAGATTATGATGCTTTAATGATTAGAAGTCAAACAAAAGTTACTAAGAAAATTTTAGAAGCCGGAAAAACATTAAAAATTGTAGGTAGAGCCGGTGTTGGTGTTGATAACGTAGATATAGAATCAGCTACACAAAATGGGGTGATTGTAGTAAATTCACCTGACGGAAATACAAATGCAGCAGCTGAACATACTTTAGCATTAATGCTTGCAATGTCGAGAAATATACCTGCTGCAGCTGCTTCAACTAAAGAAGGGAAATGGGAACGTTCTAAGTTTACAGGTGTTGAAGTTTTTGATAAAACTTTAGGTATTATAGGCTTTGGTAAAATAGGTCACCATGTAGCAACAGTTGCTTTAGCTTTAGGTATGAAAGTTGTTGTATCTGACCCTTATACAACAAAAGAAGCTGTTGAAAAAATTGGGGCAAAATATGTTTCAAGCCTTGATGAATTCTGGGGACAATGTGATTATATTACAATTCATACACCAAAAACTAAAGAAACAACTTCTTTAATTAATAAAAATACTTTAAACCGTATGAAAAAAGGTGTAAGAATTATTAACTGCGCTCGTGGCGGCATTATTGATGAAGCAGCTTTAAAAGAAGCATTAGAGTCAGGGCAAGTTCAAGCAGCAGCAATTGATGTATTTGAAACCGAACCTGATATAACCGCTTCACCTTTATATGGCTGCAACGGTAATGTTACTATGACTCCTCATTTAGGCGCAAGTACGAAAGAAGCTCAATTTAATGTAGCAATAGATGTTGCAGAACAAATTAAAGAAGTTTTAACAGGCGGAAGTGCTAAAGCTGCAATTAATATTCCTGCTTTAAAATCTGATGTTTTAGAACCTGTTAAAGAATATATGCAATTGGCTGAAAACCTTGGTGAACTTGTTCAACAATTATCTAAAGGCAATTTGAAAAATATAAATATTACCGTAAACGGTAATTTATCTGAATTAAATGTTGCACCATTGGAAGTTGCTGTTCAAAAAGGTATATTCTCTTCAACTGTTGAAGGTGTTAACTTTGTAAATGCACCTTTAATTGCTAAAAAAAGAGGAATTAATATAGTTACTTCTAAGTCTCAAAAAGATTGTACATTCTTAGGTTCTATATCTGTTACTTTAACAACTGACATTGATGAAAATACAGTTACAGGTGCATTAGTTGCAAAAAATATGCCAAGAATTGTTAGAATTAATGATTACAACATGAGTATTGAAGCTGAAGAACATATGTTAATGATTCCTCACGAAAATAAACCTGCAATGGTTGCTAAAGTTGCAGCTGTTATTGGTGAAAATAATATAAACATTAACAGAATGCAGGTAGCTCAAAAATCAAATAAAAAGGACAATGTTTCTATAATGATTATTACAATAGATAGAGATGTTGATAACAGCGTAATGTCAACAATTAATGAAATTGATGGCATTCAAGGAGCACAATATATTAAATTAAATGCGTAATTTATAAGTATTTAATTTTAGTAATAAAAAATCCCTTACTTTAAAAGTAAGGGATTTTTATTTTTCTAAAACTTATTATTTGCCTTCATGTTTTCCTTCAATATAACCTGCTTTTGAAGCTTGGCCAATAGTAGCTAAAGGTGCAATGATTGCTAATGCTGCTGTACCAACTGCAATTGCAGCTTTAGCCGGAGTAGGTAATGAATTGAATTTTGTATATAAAGAAGAATTTTTAACAGCTTCTTTTAAATTTGTTCCGTTAATATCAACTTTTGATAATGCTTCACCTACGGAATGTCTAATTGCTTTTAAACCATTAACAACTTTGTTTGATTTACTTGCAATAGCACCTACACCTGCAGCACCTGCTGTTAAGGTAGTTAATTTTACAGTGTCTTTTAATCCTTCTTTGTTTAATTCTTTATAACATTCTTTTTTTTCAGCTTTACTCATATTATTGTTTGTTAAAATATGTGCTGGTGAACCTTTCATACCTATTTGCATAAATAAACCCCTTTTCTATATTAAAAATACTTACCTACTTTTATGCTTGTATTCATAAAAAAACTCAAACATAAAAATAATTGTCTTTCTTTTGTTTTTTGTTAAGAAATATTACATAATGGGTTCAATATAAGTAGGTGCTGTTTTAGGGCTCTTTCCCTTTATCACATTGTGATAATAGGAATATGTCATTGGATCGTTTTTATCTAAAATATCTCCGTTTTCAACACTTGCTATAAACACAGTATGAGTTTTAGTTTCTATTTTATCTATTACTTTGCAAATTAAATATGCACAAGAATCTTTGATAACAGGTAAGTTATCTATAATTTCGTATGGAATAATATTAAATTTATCAATATCTCGTCCGCTTCTAAAACCAAAAGTTCCAATTGCTAAAGGATTTGATTTTTCTGAAAGAATAGAAACTGCAAAGCTTTTTTCCTTATCAATACATGAATGTGTATAATTTTCGTGATTTACACTTAGTGCTATGGTTGCAGGTGAAGATGTTATTTGCATTATGCTGTTTACGGTGCAGCCTGTATATTTATCATTAATTTTACAAGATACTATATAAACACCATAAGATAGGCATCTAAAAACATTATTATTCATTTTTTCTCCGTAAAAAAGGATAGGTATTTTTTACCTATCCTCGTAATTTTATTAACCAATAACAGGTGCAACAAATGTTCTTGCTGCAAGTTCTTTATCTAACATATATAGGCAATTTTTATCATTGCATATTAATTTTAATGTTTTTAATACATTACCAACATTTGCTTCTTCTTCAACTTGTTCTTTTATATACCAATCTAAGAAAGAAACTGCAGCTCTGTCTTTTACTTCATCTGCAACATCTGTTAAGGCATTGATTTTTGAAGTAACCAGTTGTTCATGTTTTAGAACATCTTCAAAAACTTCAAGAGGAGATTCCCAATCTGTTTTTGGTGCTTCAATAGCTTGAAGTGTTACTTGTCCGCCTCTTTCATGAACGTAATCAAACATTCCCATTGCATGAGCATGTTCTTCTTGAACTTGAACATTCATCCAATTTTTGAAACCTTGTAAGTTTAATCTTTCAAAATAAGCCACCATTGATAGGTAGAAGTATTCTGAATATAATTCAGCATTAATCTGATCATTAAAAGCTTTTTCTAATTTTTCATTCATCATAATAATGTCTCCTTTTCTATCTACTATTTTACAACTAAATAAGATAAAATCATTAATCTCATATTTATTTTTTGTAGCAAATTTTTTTTTGTTTGTTTTTTTTAGTTAGAGAATGAAGGGAAATAAATATGAGAACATCTATTATAAATAAAGCTGTATCTGGTTTAATATCTAAATTGCCGGAAAAGAGTGCAAAATTACCTAAGCAAATGCCTCAACATATTATTCAAGATGGAAAAAATCAAGCCCAAAAAGCAATGTATGACCAATTTAATGTTGCAATTCAAGCTTTAAATTCAGATACATTTCAATCAATGGATAAAAAACAACAAAAAGATATGTCAAATCTTCTTTTTCAAATGCTAATGACACCTAAACATTAGAAATTTATTAAAAATATTTTTTTTCTTTTAATTCATCAGGCATGAATTGTTGTTTATATTCAGGGTTGTCGTGTGTATAAACATAACCTTTTCCAAAACCGTATTTTTTTGCATCTTTGTAGTGCGCATCACGAAGGTGCATAGGCGGTTGATAATTTAACCCGTTATAAATATCAGACATTGCAGCGTCTATTGCCATACACGCTCTGTTAGATTTTGGACATCGTGCAATATATTCAACTGCTTGTGCTAGTGGAATGCGGGCTTCCGGCATGCCTAAAATTTCTGATGCCCTAAAAGCATTAATAGCAATTGTTAATGCGTGTGGTGCTGCATTTCCTACATCTTCCGACGCACAAACAATCATTCTTCTTGCTATAAAACGAGGGTCTTCCCCTGCTGTAAGCATTTTTGCTAACCAATATATTGCAGCGTCGGGGTCAGAACCTCGCATACTTTTTTGAAACGCTGATGCCATATCATAATGTTCTTGTCTTGAGTATCTTATTGATGCTGTTTGCGCTAACTGTTCAAGTGTTTCAATTGTAATTTTTCTTGTATTGTCATTTAACGGTGAACAAAAATAAACATTTTCAACTAGATTAAGTGCGCTTCTTGCGTCGCCACGAGCATAATTAATAATATATTCTGTTACATCTTTATCTAAAATTGCTTCTGTATATTGTGATGATAAGTATTGAAATCCTTTTGTTATAACTTTTTTCATACTTTCATCATCAAGAGGAAGAAGTCTTATAACTTGTGTTCTGGATAGAAGAGCTGAATTTACTTGGAATGACGGGTTTTCGGTTGTAGAACCTATTAAAAATACTGTTCCGTTTTCTAAATGAGGTAATAAGGCGTCTTGCTGAGTTTTATTATATCGGTGAATTTCATCAATAAATAATATTGTTTTTTGTCCGTAGACAAGTTTTTCTTTTGCAGAGTCTACTGCTTCTTTTATATCTTTAACACCGGAAGTTACGGCACTTAATTCTATAAATTGACTATTTGTGTGATTTGCAATAATTCTTGCTAATGTTGTTTTCCCGCACCCCGGTGGTCCCCATAATATTAATGAGAATAGTCTGTTTGTTTTCAAAAGTGAAATTAATGGTGAATTTTCTCCGACAATATTGCCTTGTCCGAGATATTCTTCTAATGTCTTAGGACGAAGCATTTCTGCTAATGGTATTTGTTTATTGTTTTCTTTTAAATTATCGAATAAATCCATTGTAAAAAATTGCCTTTCACTTAATAATATTTTATCATTAATTAAAGAGATTAATTATGAAAAAAAGCTATTTATTATATATTTTAATATTTTTAGTATTGATTTTATTTTCAGGTTGTTTCTTTTTTCCTGAGCATAAAGAAGAAAAGCAGTCAGAAGTTGTATTTTGGACTCTTCAGTTGGGCTCTTTTGATAAATATATAAATAATATTATTTCTGAATATGAAAATGACCACAAAAACATAAAAATAAAATGGATAGATGTTCCTTATTCAGAAGGTGAAAAAAGAACTTTAGCTGCAATTTTAACAGATAATCCACCTGATTTGGTTAATTTAACGCCGGATTTTTCTCTTTTATTAGCTCAAAAAAATGCGTTATATACTATAGAAGAGGAAAAACTTTGTTCCTTTTTACCGTCTTTAACTCAAACTCTTAAATATAATGATAAATATTTTGGAATTCCATTTTATGCGACTTCTGCTGTAACACTTTATAATAATGACTTAGTTCGTCAATTAAAATTAAAAGAAATTCCAAAAAATTACGATGATTTATTTTCAATTGTATATACAAAATCTCAACCATTTTACCTTACAATGATTAATTTCGCTGAAAATGATACACTATTAAAATTATTAAATAAATATAATATAAATTCTCCTGAAACTATTAATAATGAAAAAAGTGCTCACTTATTTAACCAATTTAAGAACATGTATGTAAATGAACTTGTTCCTAAAGAAAGTATAACGCAAAGCCATAGAGATGCATTAGAAAAATATATGTCAGGACAGTTAGTTTTTCTTGTGACAGGCGGTAATTTTATTAATATGATTAAAGAAAATGCTCCTTCGATTTATAATAATACAGCTGTAGTTCCTCAATTGACAGGTGATACAGGACTTTATGATTATTCTTTAATGAATTTTATAATTCCTAAAAAATCTAAAAACCCTGAAATTGCACTTGATTTTGCTTTATATTTTACAAATAAAACTAATCAGTTGGAATTTGCAAAAATGACACCAATTCTCCCTGTTAATAAAGAAGCTTTGGAAGATGAGTATTTTAAAACAAATTCACTTGATATTGAAGTGCAAGCTCGGAAAATCAGCGCAGAACAATTAAATAATTTGCAGCCTCCATTAAAAAATATCAAATACAAAAAAGAATTAAATACATTATCTTCTAATTATGTTCAGGATATTTTGATAAATAATGCGAATATTAAAAAAACTCTTGATAAATTTTCTAAAGATTGGCAAAAACTATAATTGGAAAAAGATACTGTTTGTTTTAAAATCTTATTATGAAATCTTTGTTTAAATTCACAATATTAGATAAATTTATACTGAAGCAGATATTTGAAGTCTTTGTTCTTGGTGTGGTGGTTTTTACTTCAATTATTTTTGCTTCAGATACATTTATTTCTTTAATTAAGCAGATTTCAGCATACGGAATGTCTATTAATATTGCATTTATGATTATTCTATTAAATCTTCCTGCCGTAATTGTAATGACCATTCCAATGAGTGTTTTATTTTCGACAGTTATGACTGTTAATAAAATGTGCCTTCAGTCTGAAATCACAATACTAAAAGCCTGCGGGATAAGTATAAAAAGAATTTCCAAGCCTATATTTTTGTTTTCTATTGTAATGGCATTTTTGACATTCTTTATTAATGAAACAATTGTTCCTGTAACGACAGCTCAATCTAAAACATTAGCGTTATATGCACTTGTTCAAAGAAATATACCTGAAGGAAAAAGAAATTTTACTATAAAAGAATTAAAAGAAGGAAACAGATTAAAACGTTTATTTTACGTTGAAAAATGTGAAGATAAGCAATTTGCCAATGTATCTATATTAGATTTATCTGATAAAAATAAGATACAAATACTACAAGCAAAGACTGGTACATCTGTTCTTGAAGGCTGGCAGTTTGACAATGCTTCTGTTTATACAATAAATAAAGAAGGCAAAACCCTTAATACATCTTGGATTGAAAAAACAATTGTTGACTTTGGCAGTGATATTCAAAAACAATTGGATAAAGCTAATGATGGTTCTGATTATAATTTAATTCAGCTTATGCCTTATCTTCATTCAAATTATTCTGATTTATCTGCAAAAACTCTTGCAAAATATCAGGTTCGCTTTTGGGAAAAGCTCGCACTTCCAATTACAACAGTTGTATTTGTATTGTTAGGTATTCCTTTAGCGCTTACTCCTCCTCGTGTTCGCCATAATAGAGGTTTTTTATTTAGTATAGCAATTATATTTTTCTATTATGTAATAAGGGCATTTTCAATGTCACTTGGCTACAATTATACTATAACTCCTTTCTTTGCAGCTAATTTGCCTAATGTCATTTTAGGTGTAATTGGCTATTATTTATATAAAAATAAGTCTGAAAAAATCTAATATTAAGTTTTGTAAAGTGAATTTTAAAGAAAATTTTATATAAATTATATATAATTATTCTATAGTGTTTATATTGTTAATATTTAATATTTCTATATGTTTTGAGTGCTAAAATGGTATCAAATGCTTGTAAATATTGAGTTTAAACAAAAATAACTCTGAAAACCCAAAAGTACCATCTGTTTGAGCAATTCTCGTTTTTAAAAAGTTTTTATATAAGTGTGGGTTAGTTAAAACAAAGTAAAGTTAGAAAAGGTAGGTTAGTTATGGGTTACGCATTATTTGCAAATCGTAAGATTTATTACACAAATTTAGTTTTTACTCTTCAATCAAAGTTAGATAACATTATGCAACAAAAGCAAAGTATCTTAAACTTTTCAGCTAATATTGCAGATGGTAAAGTAACTGTTGATGAAATAGCAGGGGATGCAACAAACTTTAACAACTATGCTGAGTACTTACAAGGCGCTGATGCTTATGTAAATACTGCAGATGATGAAGGCGGTGCTGCAACTTCAATTGGTGAAATCGGTTCTATGGCAGCAAGTCAAAACAATAATGAAGAATATTTAGCTTCAATAGCTGAATTATTAAATCAATCTGTAAACGAAGAATATTCAAAACAATATAATAAAAAGTTAGAAGCACTAGAAAATCAACTTGATATGCAACAAAAGAAACTTGAAACTCAATTATCAGTTGCTCAAAGTCAACTTCAAGCAGTTGAACAAGCTGAAGGTCAAGCAATTCAAAATGCAACTCCTAAATATAACGGTGTTGGCTAATAATCAAAGCTTAAATAAAAAAATATTTAACAAAGAAAAAATAACTAACCAAAATAAACGAACTATAACTAACCATAAAACGACCAATAAGGTCGTTTTTTTTTTTAGTTTTCAAATTTTAATTTTGGCGAGTACCCTTTCATTTTTAGGCGTCCAACTAATGCAGTAGCTTTTTCTTTATCGGAAAATGAGCCTAATTGAACAATATATGTATTACCTGTTGCTTTAATGAATGGGGTAATAGTTGCATCTTCGTTTGCTATTTTATTCTGAACGGACATTGCTTCTTCTATTGAGGAATAAGTACCGAGATATACTTTTGTAATGCTTGGTTTTGGGGATGGAATTATTGCCGGTTTTGTCGTTGCAGCACGGAAATCACTTACTTGTGGTTTTAAATCCATTATTGATGGCAATGGCGGATTTTTAGCTGTGTTGTTTCTTTCATCATCTTTTTTATTTTTTGTAATTTGTTTTTCTTCTTCTTTTTTTACATTTTGTTTATTTTTTTCATTTTGAAGAGTTGAGTCTTTTTCTTTTTTTTGCTCTTTTTCTTTTATGGATACTGTTGGCATTTCATCTTCCATTTGAATCCATTTTAATCTTTCATCAATTGGTTTAACTGTTATATCCATTTCTGAATCACTTAATGTTAAAGAATCATTATTTCCAATTGTTACATCTATATTTGGAGAATATGTTTTTACTAAATAAGATAAGCATAAAAGTGCACCGACAAATACAAATGCAAATAAATATACATACCCCCAGTTTTGCTTACGTTTTCTGCGTTTTTTCCCTATTGGAATAGCTTTATTTTCATTATGTTCTACGTTTGTCATTATACAACTCCTCTAACTTTTGAAGCCGCAAAATTTATATCGGTAGTTTCATTTTTATATTCAGTTAAAATATCAAGTGCAAATTGTTTTATATCTTTAATGCCTATATCACTTGCTAAATCAGATGCATTTACAGGTGCACCGTTTGCATCAATGTTTAATCCAAAATGAATTAATGTTGAAGTTATTGATTTTGTAGCAATTGATACTGATAATTTTTTATTATTAACAAATAAATCATCTCCGCTTCTTCTAATATTCACAGCGGGATATTTTTTTTCAATTAATTCTTTTGTGATTGTAACAAGCAGTCTTTGTTTATAAACCATTTCTACTAAAGAAGAATTAAAGTTTTCTTCAATTATACTTAGCATTTTTTTACTATATATAGGTTCATTATTTATAACATCTTCAATATCAACCATGTGGTCAAGTTTTACTTCGCATTCCCCAATAAATGCAACTATTGCATTTCCCATTATATTAAAATTTTTATATATCCAATGTGGTGAAAGCTGTTCGCCTGTATATTTTATTTCTTTATCGATAAATAATGTTTTCATTTTTGTATCCCGTATTAAAAAATTTTACTAATTAAATCTTCTCTATTATTTAATTTAAGCGCTCTTTTTAATCTTTGGCAAGATTCACATATCCCGCAATGTTTTTCAAAAGAATTATAACAACTATATATTAATTCAAACGGAATATTTAATCTAATACCTTCTTTTACAATATCTTCTTTACTCATTTTTATTAATGGAGCATCTAGTGTTATTATTTTATTTACTGAATTTTTTAATTGAGTATTTACTGCATTTATAAATTCAATTGAGTTATCTTTAAAGGTTTCGCCTTCTTCTTTATTAGCACCTAAAATAATTGTATTGTAGTTTTGTGCTTCTGCATAACATGCGGCAATATTTACAAAAAGTCCGTTTCTATTTGGTACCCAAACAGATTTTGCTGTATTCTCTGCTATTTCTTTTTTATCTAAATCTTCTGTATTTATTTTCGGTATTTCACTATTTGTGTTTAATGAAGATGTAGATATTTTTGCAAGCCAATCGAGATTAATTATTTCATGTCTTATATTATAATATTTTGCTATATTTTCAGAAGCCTGTTTTTCTGCATTAAATGATTTTTGACCGTAATTAAATGTTAAAGCAAGAATTTCGTTATATTGTTCTTGTGCTATTGCTAAACTTACAACAGAATCTAAACCTCCTGAAAGAAGAATAATAGCGTTATTCATCAGAATTTTCTTCCTCTTCGCTTAAATCATCTCTTAATTTTATGGCTTCTGCTTTTGCATCAGCAGGTGAATTTTCATCATTAATAATTTGATATAAAATATCATCACCTAAAAGGTTATAAAGTGCTATAACTGCATTTTGTACAACTTCTCTATTAGAGTCGTTAAGCATATTTTTTATTAGGTCAACAGCTCTTTCATCTTCTGAGTTCATAAGAACTTCAATGGCATTAATTCTAACTTGAGGTGACTCATCTCGTAAAGATTTTACCAATGCATTAAAGACTTTATCACCTTTGAAATTAATTTTGTTTAAAGCTTCTAACGCTCTTTCTTTTAAAAATGTAAATTTATCTAAAAATCCTTTTTTACTTTCTAAAATAGAAACAAGTGAATCTACAGCCTTTTCGTCACCTATCATTCCTAATGCAGAAACGGCTGATTCTTTTACGTATACTGAATGTTCCGATTCATCTTCTAATATATTCATTAATGGAAGAACTGCATACCTGTCGCCAATTTTTCCAAGTGCTTCTGCGCATGAAAGCTTAACCTTATAGTTTTCATCTTTACTGTTTAAGCAATATAAAAGCGGATAAACAGCTTGGGAATCTTTTGTATTTGCAAGTGCTTTTGTAATATTTACTCTGATTCTTGTTATATTATCGGCATCAGAAATTCTTTCAGCAAGCTTACCTTTCATTAATAATGAATCAATTAGAATAGGTCTGCTAGATTTATCTTTAAATTTATCGATTTTGTGTAGTAAAAACATTATAATTTCATAGCTATTAGATTTTTCAAAGAAATAGTTATAAATTAGAACTAAATATTCACTAGGATAGTCAGAAGAAAGTGCAACGATTTTATCTATAGCCTCTTTTGTATTTTGAGGATTAATAATATTGCATTCTTGTGCCAAGTCTTCGAAAGGTATGTTTAAATTTTCTTCCATATCTCACATATATTACTACACATGTATAGGATATATAAAAAACAAAAGTATCGCAAGCTTATAAGGCAAATTTTGCTATATTTAGCAACAAAGTTAAATCTTTTTTTTCAATTGCTTCTTGAATAGATTTATTTATATCAATTGGAATATTTTTATCTTTTAATTTTTCAGGAAGAACAATATCAGCAGTGGTTTTTGTATTTATGAATCCGTTGTTTTTTTCTAAAAATTCAGAATATAATGCCAATATTTGTTTCCATTCTTCAGGTATTACATATTTTTTACCTATATAATACAGGCAGTCTCTTTCAAAAGAATCAAAATAATTATCTAAAAAGTTTACCTGAATCATAAAATCATAGTCATTTTTTTGTTCTTCTGTCATGTAGAGAAATATATTGCCATCTATCGTTTTTGGCTCTGCTAAATTTGAGTTGTGTATATAATATGCCCATAGTAAGCAGCCCAGATAGAATGATATGTTGTTTTTTATGCAGCTTTCTATTTTTGAAGCATATAATTTAAATCTTGCTCTTTTTTGATGAATTGTTCTTAAGTTCATTAATCCGGAATATACATCATTAATATAATTGTTAAAATCAACTGCTAAATCGCCAATTCCAGGGTCAAATTTTACGCTTTCAGTCATTATATTCTTACCTCAATACATTGTTTTCTTAGTTCTTGTTTTAAGTTTGGAACACTTAATGTATTGAAGTGGAAGATTGAAGCAGCTAATGCTGCATCTGCATAGCCTTCTTTAAATACATTTGTGAAGTGATTAGGATTAGCACCCGCACCGCCTGAGGCTATTACAGGAATTGATGAATTTTGTGCAGCAAGTTTTGTCATTTCAATATCAAAGCCATTTTGAGTTCCGTCTGCATCCATTGATGTTAATAATATTTCTCCGGCACCTCGTTTTTGAACTTCTTCAACCCAATTTGCAAGTTTTATGCCTGTATTAACTTTTCCTGCATTTATAAATACATAAAAATCGTTATCAACTCTTTTTGCATCAATAGCAACAACTATGCATTGAGAACCAAAATAATCAGATGAAGTGTTTATTAAATCAGGTGTTTTAACAGCTGCAGAATTAATTGCAACTTTATCGGCACCAGCCAGTAAAAGCATTTTCATATCATCTAATGAATTTATACCACCGCCTACAGTAAATGGAATAAATACCTGTTTGGCAACTTGTTGAACCATTTCTAACGTAGTTTTTCTTTTTTCATTTGTTGCAGTAATATCTAAAAATACTAATTCATCAGCGCCTTCATCCGAATATTTTTTTGCTAAACTTACAGGATCACCGGCATAGCGTAAATTCTCAAAATTTACACCTTTAACGGTTTGTCCGTCTTTAACATCTAAACAAGGTATTATTCTTTTTGCTAACATAACTAGAACTGTTTCAAAAATCTTGTATCATTATTGAAGAACAATCTTATATCGTTAATAGCGTATTTTAACATTGTAAGACGTTCAACCCCCATACCGAAAGCGAAGCCGGAATATACTTCTGGATCAATGCCGACATTTCTAAGTACATTAGCATGAACCATACCTGAACCTAATACTTCTAACCAGCCTGTTCCACTGCATGTTCTACAGCCTTTACCTCCGCACATAATACATTGAACATCAACTTCTGCACTTGGTTCTGTAAATGGGAAGTAGCTTGCTCTAAATCTTGTAGGACGGGCAGAGCCAAAATAAATTCGTACAAACTCATTTAAAATACCTTTTAAATCAGCAAATGTAATATCTTTATCTACAAGTAAACCTTCTATTTGGTGGAATAAGTTGTTTTTCCTTGCACTTACGGATTCACATCTGTATACACGCCCGGGAGAAATGACCCTTACAGGAGGAGTTTGATTTAACATTTGTCTAATTTGCGCACCTGAAGTTTGGCTTCTTAAAATAACGTTTGGAGCAACTTTTGTATAGAATGTATCTTGCATATCTTTTGCAGGATGGTTTGGAGGGAAGTTTAACATATCAAAATTAATATATTCTGTTTCAACTTCAGGACTATATTCTGATGGCATAACAGAGAACCCCATCCCTTGGAAAATTTCAACAATTTCATTGACTGTTTGAGTTAACGGATGAACTTTTCCTTGCGGTCTAAAATCAGAAGGAAGTGTTATATCTATTCTTTCTGATTTTAATTTTTCATCAAGTTCTATTTTATATAATTCTTCACCTTTTGTTGTAATTTTCTCTTCTAATTCATTAGAAACTTTATTTGCTAAAGCACCTACAATTCTTTTATCTTCATCAGATAAATCTTTAAGGTTTTTCTTTATAGAATTTAATTCGCCTTTTCTGCTTAAATATTTTAGTTTAACATCTTCTAAATCTTGCAGCGATTTTGCGTTATTAATTTCGTCTGATGCATTTGTTAAAATTAATTCAAGTTTCTCTTTCATATATGCCTCTTAATTTTCACTATGTAAAAATTATAAGACAAATAAATTAACATGTCATTAAAAGTTAAAGATTACTTTATGTTATACTCAATATCATTAGGGGATTTATTTATGAATTTAAAAAAATTGATTTATATTTTAGCTGTTTTATTTTTAACAAATAGCTTTTCATTTGCTAATGATACAAAAGAGCAAAATTTAAGGGAAATGTTTCAAAATAATTCGGCAATAATATATTCTTTAAACTTGAGAACTTTTAATGCTGATGATAAAAATGGGAACGGAATTATAGAATTTTCAAAAGGTGAAACGGCAGGTTCTTTTATAAATGCAATTGATAGGCTAGATGAACTTAAAGAATTGGGTATTAATACAGTACATGTTTTACCTATTACACCTGTTGGTAAAATTAAAGCGCTGGGTACAGCAGGCTCTTTATATGCGATGTCCTCTTTTAACTCTTTAAATCAGCAGCTTTCAGACTCACAAAGTGATTTATCAATCAAAGACCAAGCTGTAAAATTTGTTGACGAATGTCATAAACGAGGTATTAAAGTAATTATTGATTTACCAAGCTGTGGTGCTTACGATTTATTTATAGACAGACCTGACTTATTTGTTCTTGATAAAGATGGTAATGCCTTTGTTCCTGCTGATTGGGTTGACGTCCGATTATTTAATGTACCAAATGATGATAAATTATTAAAGTCTGATATTTTCTTTCTTCATAAATTGTTTGTGAATTATGTAATTTCATTAGGTGCAGACGGTATAAGGGCTGATGTTGCAACATTAAAACCTTATATTTTTTGGAAAGAGTTAATAAAATATGCAAGAAATAAAAAAGCAGATTTTATGTTTTTAGCTGAAGCATCTGAAAGCTGGACAAAACCTGCATCTGAAAAAGCTTATTTTACAGATTATAAAAGGTTGTTAGAAGCTGGGTTTGACGGCTATTACGGCAATTATTTTGAGCTTAAAAATTGGAAAACAATGAACGATTTATCATATGCCGTAAATAATCAAAAGAAGGTTTTTAAAAAATATAAAGAAAAAAAATCAGTAATAGGCAGTTTTGAAACTCATGACGAAGTTAGCCCATTAATTATCGGCGGTGAAAATTATTCAAAAATCATTATATGGTTAAATGCTACTTTGCCTTTAAATCCTTATTATGTTGATGGTTTCTTGCAATCAGATGACTATATTTATAATTATTCAAACAAAAAAGCAGCTGAAACATATACAGATGATGATTATTATTATGTTCATCAAGGACAAATTGATATATTTAATTTTTCAAGACGTCCTGGTTCTGACAGCTCAATTTTAAGTGATGAACATAAAATTTCAATGAAGCTTAGAAACGATTTTTCCGATGTTATTCGAAAAGGTACATTTATTACTTTGAATTCAAATAATGAAAAGGTTTTTGCTTATCAAAGAACCTTCAATAAAAAATCTGTAGTAGTGATTATAAATAGAAATTTGGTAAATTCAGAAGATGTTAAATTAAAAGTCGAACATATTCAAAAAAAATCTAAAATTAATTTTGTAAAAAATATAAATAATAGAAGTCTGGAAAAGTCTGTATTTTCAGCTAAATTGAAGCCTGCTGAAATAATAATTTTTACTGTTGAATAGGTCAAGAAGCTACTTTCGCAAGAATTTTCTAAGAAATTTTTCTTAAAACTATTGCCAAAACTAGAAATATAAGTATAATAAAATTTGTAATACAAGAGGAGGTTCTCATGAACAAAGAAGAATTAGTAAAAGAAGTTGCAAAAAAAGCAAAAGTTTCACAAAAAGCAGCAGCAGATGTTTTAAGCGCTACAATTGATACTGTACAAAAAACAGTTGCTAAAGGTAAAAAAGTTACTTTAGTTGGTTTTGGTACATTCGAAGCTCGTAAAAGAAAAGCTAGAACAGGTCGTAACCCACAAACTGGCGCTGCAATTAAAATTGAAGCTAAAACAGTTCCTGCATTCTCTGCTGGTAAAAAATTCAAAGACGCTGTGAAATAGTTTGTTCTTTTATATAAGAAAACCGCTTGAGTAACCAGGCGGTTTTTTTATATATTAATTTATTTTAATTTAATGCTCTTTTACAGCACGGGCATGTTTTTTCATGTACCTTTACTTTTGTATTGCAATATGGGCATATCTTATAAACTTCGCCCATTTCAGGTGCATAATTTATTTTTTCTTCATTTTTTTTATTTAAGTATGCTTTGTATATTAAATTTCCGTAATAAGCAACAATTGCAATTACTATTAAGCCAACAATCAACCACCATAACTCTTTTATTAAAAATAAGATTAATAAAAATATAAATAAAGAACTTAAACATCCTGTAAAATCAAGTCTATACATTTTTCATTTCTTTCGGTTTTGTAATTGACGGTTTTTGTATGTATAAAGGTTTTACTTTTGCCCAATTATAATCATCGTTATTTTTGTTTAATTTTTTGTTTACTATTTCAGCTAAATATAGTCCCAGATTATAATCAGATTTTTCGTAATTAATTGCATTTATATTATTTTCTTTTAAATATTCGAAAATAGATGAATCAGTAATTACAGCTGCATTATCCGTAATTTTATTTATTAAATCTTCTTTTTCGATTAAACAAGGTGATGTAACTTCTTTACCTTTTTTATATTGCGCAAAATACACTTTGTTTTTTCTTGCATCTAATGCTACAACTGTATTTTCAGTATTGGCAGAAAGTTTTGAAAGAATTTCTAATGAAGTAACACCGACAAGTTTTAAATTTGCTTGTTGCGCCATAACTCTTGCAATTGTAATACCTGCCCTTATCCCTGTAAAACTTCCCGGACCTATATTTATTCCAATTGCATCAAGGTCTTTTATTAAAATATTATTTGTTTTTAGTAAATCCCTTATTTGGGGTATTAAAAATGCACTATGGTAGTTTGAATCGGTGCTATTGATTACTTCTGCATTTATTATTTCATTATTTTCGCTTAAAACTATATATGATTTATTAAAACAAGTATCAAATACTAATGTTTTCATTGCTCCAACCTTTTTATTATATTTTCGCTTTTTTCCCCGTAAGCATTAAATACAAATTCTCTTTCGTGTTCGTCTATATAATTAATTTGAATATCTATTCTATTAAAAGGAATAGCATTTTGAGAAAATTCAGCCCACTCAACGAAGGTTAATAATTTTCCTTCTGAATATTCCTCTAACTCATTTATTATTGTGCTTATACCTTCATTTTCAAGTCTGTATAAATCAAAGTGATAAATAGGTAAAATACCTGTTTTATATTCATTTAAAATAACAAAACTGGGGCTTGTTACTTTTTCTGTTACTCCCAAATATTTACAAACAAACTTTGTAAATGCTGTTTTTCCTGCGCCTACATCTCCCAATAGGCATATAAAAGCTCCGCAATCTTTTACAGTATTTGCAAATCTTTCAGCAAGTAATTCAGTATCGGCTATATTTTTACAAAGCACTGAGTATGACATTAGAAGATATCTCCAACTCCGAATGAGAATGCGCCTCGTCTGTTGCCTTCGCCAACATTTGTGAACGGAATACCATAATCTATAGATAATGGACCTACACCTGGAATAAACAATTTAATTCCCACACCGCCTGCGATACCGTATTCGGGTCTGTTATATAATTTGTTTGTAATTGTACCGTTATATAATTGACCTGCATCAACGAATAATGAAAGTTTAATATTATCTAGGAATTTGGCTTTTTCAATTCTGTCTAAGAAGAAGAATGGAGTTGTCAATTCCGCACTACCCATCATAAATCCTTCACCGGTACCGATTGTACTCATTCTATAGCCTCTAACCGTATACGGACCACCTAAGTTATAAGCCATAACCTCAGGCATATCTCCATGGATTTTTCCTGCAGCTCTTGCCATTAATGAGAACGAAGACTTCTTCATAACAGGGAAGTATTTTTTGATACCGCCGGCTAAAGTACCATGAGTATAATCAAAGTCTGTAATATTAACATTTTCATTAAATCTTAATGTAGCTAAAACACCATTACGCGGATTTAACATATTATCTCTTGTATCATATACAAGACTTGGTCCGAGAGTTATGTATGTTCCGCCTTGAAGTTGTTTTGAACGTTCAGAGATAGGAATATTGTGCCTGTCATATAATCTTGCAATTTTACTTGCGTCACCCTCTTTAACTTTTATGTATTCGCCGCCAAGTTTTATTGATGCCATTAAGTTCTTATATGTTTTAAACGGTCTTGATAAAACAACTTCACCGCCATAACGTTTTTCAACTGCTAACGGAACTTGGTAACTGCCGAAATCACGTCCGAATGCTTTCACTAATAAAGAGTTATCAGTTCCTCTTAATCTTGGTTCAAAGAAGCTTACTTCTGCCTGTAAGTTAGCGTGGTCAATTGTTGAGCTGTCCGACATAATAACACCGGTACCTGCCATAAAGTTAATACCGACTCTTTGACCATTACCCATAAAGTTATTTTCAACAAAACCTGCTTGACCAAACAAACCTGTTGCAGTATCTAAACCACCACCAAGAGAAATTGTTCCTGTTCTTTGTTCTTCTAAAACTATTGTTATATCATATTTATCAGGATCTTCAGGGCTTCTTTCTATTTTTCTGTCAACATCTTTAAATGCTTGTGTTGCAAATAAACGCATTAAATCTTCTTTTAAAGTATTTTCATTATAAACACTTCCTGCGGTGGATAATATATTTCTTTCAATAACAAAATCTTTAGTTTTTTTGTTTCCTTCAAATGCAATAGAATTAATAATACCTTCATCAATTTCAATATTGATACAACCGTCGGGGTCATCTTTAAAATCAGCAATTCTAGCAAGAACATAACCTTTTGAAGCATATAAATCTTCAACATTAACAATTGCATCAGTTAATGTTTTTAGGTTCTGAGGCTGACCTTCTAAGCTGTTTAATATTTCTAAAATTTCACCTGTCGGAACTACAGTATTACCTGTAACCGCAAAACCTGTTATAGGAATATTTTCCTCAACATAAATTCTTAATGTTAAAGAATCCGGATCTGTCGGAATCGGAATAGCTTTCATTTTTTCAGAAAAATAGCCTGTTTTATATATAGCTTTCAGATTTTGTTGTACAAGGTCTTTACTATATACATCGCCGATTTGCATGTTCATTATTTTTACAATATCGGAAGAATTTATCAGGTGATTTCCTTCAAATTCTATTTTTGTAATTTTTGAACCGTCTGATATTTCGGATGTTATGTCTTCCGGCGCAGCAAAAACAGCATGGCTTTGAAAAAACGCCATAAACATAAACAACATACCCGTAATTAACTGTTTTCGCTTATATTTCATTCTCTATTCCAAGATCCCTCAATAAAAATTATAGCATATATAAAAAAAATTATTATCTACTTTAGAAAAGGTTACAATAGCGTTACAGGTTGATAAAATTTTCCAAAAGTTTTATTCCGTTTTCTGTCAAAATTGCTTCAGGATGAAATTGAACACCATATATATTAAATTCGTTGTGTTTTACTGCCATTATTTCGTTTTGGGCTGTTTTAGCTATGCATTTTAAGCAGGAGGGTAAACTATTTTTTACGATTAGAGAATGGTATCTTGTTACTTTTTGCGGACTTTTAATCCCGTTAAAAAGTTTTTCATCATTGTTAAAAAATATTTCTGATACTTTTCCATGCATTGGTTTTTCTGCTTTTGTAATTTCGCCTCCAAAATATTTACAAATGCATTGATGACCAAGACAAACGCCTAAAATGTTCTTAGTTTTATAGCATTCTGAAATTAAAGGTATAGAAATCCCTGAATTACTTGGGTTTCCCCACCCGGGAGAAATGATAATATTTTTAAATTTTATATTTTTTATTTCTTCAACAGTTATTTCATCATTCTTGAAAACTTGTGGTTCTATGCCAAGTATGCGAATGTATTCGACGATGTTATATGTAAAAGAATCATAATTATCTATTATTATCATTTAATTCTACCTTAATAATTCCTCTTACTGAGTTAGTGCAATATATTGATTTCGCATTGTATAAATCTTCTTCATATAATATTTTTTCTGTTATTTTCTTTTCTTTTATTAGCTGTGACCTAAGTGTTCCGTTTAGTAGTCCGCAGCTTGTCGGAGGGGTGTATAATTTGCCGTTTTGTTCTATTACTATATTACTTCTTGACCCTTCTGTAATTTCACCTTTTTCATTTAAATAAATTTCATCAAAAACTTTATTCGTTTTTATTTTTTCAGTTGTTTCTTCATAATGATTTCTTATGGTGGTTTTATGGTGTAAAAATATATTTGTGCTACATACTTTATTTTTGGAAATTTGAATTTTATTATTTTTTATTTCTTTGTCTATTTCTTTATATTCCATCGAATAGCTTCCGTCTTTATTTACAACAATACGAAGCATTCCGTCTTTTATGGGAATATAATGTTCAAGTTCGTTTGGATAATTAAATTTAAAAAAGCTACAAGATTTTTTTAATCTCGAAAAATGTTCTTCTTTTAAGAAAATTTCGCCGTTTTCTACTTTCATTGTTTCTATCAATTCAAAAGTTTTATTTTTTTCTAAGAATTTTCTTTTTATTTTTGTTTCTGCCCATTCTTCTTCTGCGTCAGAATCCCATACTATTGCACCGCCTGAAAAGTATTTATATGCAGTGTCTTTATTTTTTTTCTGTAATATTCTTATTGGTACACTGAATATTATTTCTTTGGGAGCGAGAAAACCAATTGCTCCGCAATATATGTCTCTTTTGTTATTTTCTATTTCTTCTATAACTTTCATTGTTGAATGTTTAGGAGCCCCTGTTATTGAACCGCAGGGAAATAAAGCTTCAAGTATTTGATATAATGAGATGTTTTCTTTTAATAGTGAAGTAATTTCAGATGTCATTTGAAAAAGAGTTTTATGCTTTTCTATTTCAAATAGTTTTTCAACTTTAACTGTTCCTGATTTTGAAATTTTTGATAAATCATTTCTGATTAAATCAACAATCATTATATTTTCGCTTCTGTTCTTTTCGTCATTCTTTAAATAATAATAATTGTTTAAATCTTCTGTTATGCTGTTTCCTCTTTGTATCGTACCTTTCATTGGTTTTGTATATATTTTATCTTTTTCAATTTTAAAAAATAATTCAGGAGAAAAAGATAGCAATGTTTCATATTCATTTTTTAAAAACGTATTATATGGTGTTTTTTGTTTCTTTAGTAAATAAGCATATAATTCGATTTCCGTACAATCTGTGTATACATCTACAGGGTATGTATAATTAACTTCATAAGTAATTCCGTTTTCAATTAATTCTTTGATTTTTAATATGTTATTTGTGTATTTTTCTTTAGTTAATATTTCGTTTATATGAATATTGGGTGTGTTTTGAGGTTCGTTTAAGTTTTTTATTTTTTCATATTTATCAAATATTTCAAAGTATAAAAGCGGCTCTTTGTTTGATATATTTATTCCTTGAAAAATTTTATAAGCCTCATAACGAATATATCCAAGTAAATAATATTCGTTTTTTAATTTATCAATTGTTTCTAAAGCGTCTAAAAATGTACTATTGTTAAAAGCTTTAATGATTATAATCGGATTATTGAATATTTTATTATTGTATATTTGCATTTTTTTATTATATTTCAACATAAAAAAAGAGGAAACTTTGTGTTTCCTCTTTTTTTGCGAAAAAAACCGATTGAAAAAATAATAAATATAAAGACTATTTTATGTTGACTAGCCCACACCGTTAAATTTAGGAGTAGCTCTGTCAATTGCTTGACCTTCAGCCTGTTCAACAGCTTCAAGTTGTTTTTGAAGAGTTGTAACTTGGGTGTCAAGTCGTTTAACTTCCATTTCAATAGCGTTTTCTTTAACTGAAACTTGATAGATTTGTCTGTTAATGTCGTCTATTTCTTGTTGGAATGCTTCTTCTTTTGATTTAATTTGAGCATTAATAGAACTTCTGGAATCTTCATCAGGTGCTTCAGATAATTTAGCATATAAATCAGCAAGTTCTCCTGATTGTGCAGAATTCATACTGGTTAATTGTTGCTGCAAACTCAAAGTTTGAGTTGCCAATGCATATTGCTCGTTAGATCTTTGTGTCTGTTGGAGCTGAGCATTGTTCAACTGTCCGTCAAGGACAATCTTCCTTTGTGCAAATAATGCGTAACCCATCTCTTTTTCCCCTCGGTTTTTTCCTCTTATATACATGAAAACTTTTTACTTTGAAATCATGACATTTGTAGTAAATTTTGTTAACATTTTGTTACAAACTAAGAGAAAATAAATTTTTATTATGGTTGATACATTGAGAACAATAGGGCGTTTCAAGGTAATTTATATTTGAAAAATCAGTAAAGTCTGAACCGCATTTCCCTCTGTTATCACCGCATAATAACGGGCATGAAAATATTCCGTTAATAGTTAATGTTCTGCTTTTTGAACATTCTAAGTTAAGTAATTTAAAATCTGTATTTTCAGCTATTTCTACATTTTCATCTTTATTCATTAGCGGAATAATTTTAAAGTTAATATCTGTTGTTTCAAAATTAAATGAATTACATAGTTCTTTAAAATTCTTTTTTATTTCATTTTCAGGTAACTTTTGGTAATTTACTATTGAAAGTATAGGGTTAAAATCGTACTTTATTAGGCTTTGAATTGCGTGGATTGCTTTACGGTATGCGCCTCTGCCTCTTTGTTCATCATTTTCTTTTTCATTACAGTTATCAATGCTAATCATAAATATAATTTCATTTCCAAGATTGTTTTCTTCTTCAACTTTTCTTAGAAATCTTGCTTTTTTATCATTAATATTCAGAGCATTCGTTTGAATTATTACAGAAGAATATTTTAAACATAATCTTAAAATATGGTTGAAATCAGGATGCATCATTGGTTCTGCACCTGTTAAGTGTATGTATTTTAAATCCTTTTTATTTATACAATTAAGGGCTTGTTTTATTTTCTCTATTTGAATAAAGTCTTTTACTTTTTTCTCTTTAAAATCAATATAGCAGTGTTTGCAGCGTAAATTGCAGTTTTGCGATGTCATTTCAATAAACAAAGTTTCTATTTTCTCCATGCAAATACTTGGTGCTTTAATAATAGTCTTATTCATATTAAATCCTCATTTTGACTTGTATGAGTATTTTTTATCATTTAAAAAATTTTTCATAAATTAGCCATTTGTATATAATCTGAAATGCTTTTACTAATTCACTCGGGTGATATTTTGTTATTTTTGTAAAAATATTTAATAAAACAAATTATAAATGTTGTTGGAGGTACATAATGGCAATTATAGTTGAAAATAAATCAGGAAGAAGAAATATTAGATTAAACACAAATGATGTTATAGATATTGTAAGAGAATATCAAAATATTTCTAAAAATGCTTTATCTTATGAAGAAATACGCAATAGACTTAACAAAGTAGAATTTTATTTGCCTGAAGATATAATTTAAAGAATATATCCATATAGAGAATTTCATTTATACTTATATAGTGTAATGTTTATTCATATAGGAGGAAATAACATGAAAAACATTATAACTATATTACTTGTACTAATATTACCTGTTACAGCATATTTTTTTATGAGTAGAAATTCTGATGAACTAAGCGCAATGGCAAATGATAAAAATCACCCGTCAATGTTGATTTTTACTTCAACAATGTGTATGGATTGTCAGAAAATGAAATCTGTAATCAAAGAAGTAGAGCCACAGTATAGTAATAAAATTAATTTTGTACATATAAATGCGTTAGATAAAAACAGAAAAGTACAGGAAAATATAAAAAAATATCATGTTGTATTGGTACCTACGTTGGTATTTGTAGATGAAAACGGAAATCAAACAAATAAAATAGAAGGTTCTGTATCAAAAGAAGCTCTTATTACTGAAATAGAGGAAGCTATAAATGGATAATTTACTTCAAGCTTTTTCTGTATATTCAGCAGGCAATTCCTTTGTAATGCCATTATTATTAGTAATAGCATTTTTTGCTGGTGTATTATCTTCTTTATCTCCTTGCAGTTTAGGTATGCTGCCTTTGATAATTGGTTACGTCGGAGGATATTCAAAACAAGGAAATAAAAAATTATTTATACAAATGATTTCTTTTTCTCTTGGATTATCAGTTGTGTTAAGTATAATAGGTGTAATTTGTGCATTATCTGGACGTGCATTTACCGGTTTTGCTTCACCTGTTGTTATTTTGATTTTTGCATCGGTAATTATTATTTTAGGGTTAAATTTAGTCGGTTTTTTAGATTTTCAATTTCCCGCAATAATAAAAAAGATGCCTCAAAATAAAACGGGAGGATTATTCCTGCTTCCTTTTTTAGTAGGTACATTCTTTGCGTTGGCTGCAAGTCCTTGTTCTTCACCCATACTTGCAAGTATCATGGCTATTGCTACAATTTCAAGTAATATATTCTTTTCAATAGCATTATTGTTTTGCTTTGCTTTAGGTCAATGTATTATTGTAATTGCATTTGCTTTATTTACATCAACATTGAAACATATGAATTCACTTGCTAAATATTCAAATATACTTATGAATGCAAGCGGAGTAATTTTAATTCTAACAGGATTATTTATATTTTATTCAATATTTAGAAATATATAGTTATATCTTGAATATTTTTTGAAATAAATATATTCAAGATATAATATAAATATGAAAAAGTTTTTTATATTAGCCTTGATATTCCTGTTAAATGTAATAGATTGTTTTGCGATAGAAGATGTAAATAAAATTACAATTAAAGAAGCTGTTGAAATTGCAAGTAAGAATAATCTGGATATGCAATCATCAAGGCTTAATTTAAAGATAGAAAAGAATAATATAAAAGCTGCAAACAGATTGCAAAATCCCGGTGTCGGTGTTTATTATAACTTGGGAAAAGCAGGTAAAGGCAATCCTCAGGAGATAGGATTGACTCAAACTGTTGAAATTGCTAAAAGAAATGCAAGAAAAAAACTTGCTAAGTCTGTATATGAACTTGAAGAGAAAAATATAGAATATCTTGAAGTTGATTTAAGAATGGATGTTAGAGAAGCTTATACAAATCTTCTTGCTAAAAAATCTGTGTTAACAACAATGCAGGAACAGGCTGATTTTATTAAAAGGCTTATTGAAGTTGCCCAAAATAAATATAAATCAGGTAATGTTGATGAAATCGATGTATTGCAGTCTAAGTTGTTATTAAACCAAATTAATACTGAAGTAAATTCCGCAAAATACGATGTAAAAACAGCTTTGTATGATTTTAATAAAGTTATAAATTGTCCCGATAGTTTTTATGATGTTGTTGAAGATAAATTTACAGATGAATATCAGCCTCTTTCGATGCCAAAACCAAGTGCGAAAATGCCTGATTTTGAGAAAATTTCTATTGATGCAATAAATAATAGAATTGATATTAAAATTGCACTACAAGAAATAGAAGTTGCAGAAAAGAATTTACTTGTTACTTTAAGACAAAAAGTACCTGATTTTGAAATTGAAGCGGGATATAGTTATCAAAATAAAGGTCAATCTGATGACGCTACATTTAAACATGGGGCATTTATTGGTGCTAATCTTGTTAATATACCTTTTCTATATAGTTATGGACCTGAAATACAAAATGCAAAACTAAAGTTAGAACAAGCACATTTGAATTATGCTTCGGTTGAAAATAAAGCAATGAATGATTTGAAGAAGGCTTATGAGAAATTTCTGACAGCACAGGTTAACTTAAATTATTATAATGATGAATTGTTATCAAGTTCGGAAGAATTGATTAAAGCTTCAAGAAAAAGTTACAGAGAAAATAAAATTGATTTGACCACATTAATTACAATGGAAGAATCATATAGAATGATTATTGTTGCGCATACTTATGCACTTGCTGATTATTATAATGCTTGGAATTTTTTTATTAGAGAAGTTAATAATGAAAAGTTTGGTGCAATGATTGATAATTCTGAAATGCTATAGAAAACAATCAATGCTATATATCAAATATTTAGACCTGTGTTTTTAGTTACACAAAAACAATGCTCTAAATATTAGATATATAGCATTGATTGTTTGTAAAGAATTTTTAAATTTCTAATAAAAATTATCATGTTTTGTTTGTCAGTATCTTTAAATTACTTGTAAAAAGTAAGGTAGATATATGAATATAACAGGTAGTAGTTTTAATTGTAATTTTAAAGGCAGTGCTTACAATATAAATCAAGCAACTGATAGTGATTATCAAGACATTGTTAATGTTTTTAGAATAAGAGATGCAAAGCAAGCAACTCAACCTCAAATGAAAAGACAACCGGCTGCTGATACTTTTTCTTATGAAAACAGAAGACCCGTAAGAACAAACAGACATAGAAAAAATTCTGCTCCGTCAAGAACTTTAGCTTTTATTTCTGCAGCTATACTAAGTGGTACTATTGCTACAGGAACAGTTATCAATTCTTTGTTAAATCCTAATAATCATGATGATATTTTACCTGAAAATTCAATTGTTGAAATAGATACAAGCAAAACTGAGCAAGCACCTGAAATTTTATATGAAATAGGTGATAGTGACGAAATTAATGCAGACATTGTTCAAGAACCTGAAATTGTTGATGAGCCTATTTTCGATTACGAAATTAATTTATCACCAGAGCAAGAATATTCAGTTTCAAAATTTCTAGAAAATTGGGAAAAAAATAGCAGCAGATATGAAACAATAGAAACTGCTACAGGTATTCCTGCCGAATTAGTTGCAGCTATTCACTGGCGAGAAGGCAGCGGTGATTTTAACAGATGTTTGCAAGATGGCACAAAAGTTGGCTCTCCTATTCAATCACCTGTAGACAACGGAAAAGTGTTTAATTCTTTTGAAGAATCTGCAATATCTGTATTTTCAGATCCTTATTTCAGTTCAAGCAGCATTATTGAAGGTGATTACGATACATATTTGAATTTTGCCGAAAAATATAATGGGTTTGGTTATAAAAACAACGGTTTAGTATCTCCATATGTTTATGCAGGTACAGACCAATATACATCAGGTAAATTTGTTGCAGATGGAAGCTATGACCCGACTTGTGTTGACCAACAACCAGGTGTTGCAGTTCTTTTAGAAGCAATTTGCTAAGTTATCTTGTATAAACTCTTGATAAACGAGCTTTTAAACGGCAGGTTAATTCGTAGTTTATTGTTCCTAATAAGTTTGCCCATTCATTTATAGAAATGGTGTCATTTTCATCTGTACCTATTAAAGTAATTACGTCACCTTCATTTGCATTAATACCTGTAATATCAAACATCATTTGATCCATTGTTATATTCCCGATTTGAGGAACTTTTTTTCCGTTTAATATACCATATATTTTGTTTGATAATCTTCTATCAACACCATCCGCATAACCAATAGGAATTGTTGCAATAGTTGTTTCTTTATCAGCCATAAATGTATGAGAGTAACTTACACCGGTTCCTTTATGTGCTGTATGAATATTTATAATTCTTCCTTTTAAACTCATTGCAGGGATTAAGTTTGGTTGTTTTTCAGTAAATTCTGGTAAGTCAGGAACTAAACCGTAAAGGGCAAGTCCTAATCGAACCATGTTGTATTTTTGTTCATCATATTGAGCAATTGTTGCTGCCGTGTTAAAACAATGTAATATTAAACCTGTTGTATCAACTTGGGATAAAACTTCCTCCCAAATTTTTAGTTGTTCTTTGGTTTTTTCTTCTGTTTCCGCGCAGGCAAAATGAGTAAAAATACCTTGAAGTTCAATTGCTTCCATTGATTGTACTTTTTTTATAAATTCAATAGCGTCTTCTTTTTCAACACCAATTCTATTCATGCCTGTATCCAGTTTAATATGTGCTTTTGTCTTCAACCCTGTTTTTTTATAGGTTAATTCCGCAGCTTCTAAATGATTAGGCAAAAATAGCGATAATGAAATATTGTTTTGTGCTGCATAATCAAAAGCCCATACAGGAGCTGCACCAAGAACTAAAATCGGACATTTGAATTTATTATTTCTAAGTTCAATGCCTTCATCAATAGAGGCTACACCAAGGTAGTCAACACCGCTTGCTAAAAGTGTAGGCGCAATCATTGAACTTCCATGCCCGTATGCATCAGCTTTAACAACGGCTAAAACTTTTGTATCGTTTTTTACAAACGATTTTAATTCAATAATATTATGCTCTATAGCGTCAAGATTAATCTCAACCCATGCATCTCTTTTTGTATTTATATTTGATAATCTTTGAAATTTCATACTTATATTTTAGTTCAAAAAAAATAAAATAAGAAAAGAAGCATGTTATAATTATCGTATATTAGGGAATAAAATAATGAAAAAAGAAGAACAATTAAAAATAATAGAAGAAATGCAAGCTGTAGTTGAACAAATGAGGCTTGATGATATAGAAGAAGACCCAAGTTTAGCTGATGAAATGTTTGAATGCTCTTGCTGCGGAAAAACTCAGCCGTTAGCGGGTTCAGTTCAATACGGGAAATATCGTTTTTGTAATGATTGTGTATTACTTGCTGAAACAGGTTTTGCAATCGGCAAATTTAAAAATGCCGATGAACTTATAAAAGCAATGGAAGATACAAGACTTCAAGAAATGTGTGACTTTATAAAACAGGAAGAAAAAAGAGAAGTAAATTAGTATGCACAGGCTTACTTATTTAAATGAAAATCTTAAGAACGGCTGTCTTATAAGATGGCCAAATCAGTGTTTCCCAATGCCTGTATACATTGCGCCTTGTACTTGGTATTCATTATCGGAAGCTGACCGATATTCTTATGTTAATATGGTTATAGAAGCATTAAATACTTGGGAAACAGTAGGTCAAGGTAAATTTTCATTTTATCTTGCAAATACATTAAATGAATCTCAAATGAATATTGAATGGCGCAGAGTAGATAGAAAATCGCTCGGAAGCTGTTCTTTTATGTATGACAATCAGGCAAGATTATATTCCGCAGAAGTTTCTATAGGTATTTCTGACGGGATTATTCATAAGCAATATATGGATGAAAATGAAGTTTTTCATACAATATTACACGAAATCGGGCATGCTTTAGGCTTAGGTCACTCTAAAAATACCGGTGATATAATGTATACTCCTCACCAATATGGTGTCGTCGGACTTTCAAAACGTGATATTGACTCTATTAATTGGCTTTATTCTCTGCCTTATGGTGCTTCGGCAAAAAGTTTAAATGAACTTTATTCTACAAGCTATGCAAATATAGATGATATTGTAATGCATATTGCTACGGGCGGCGCAGAATCAAAATTTCAAAAAACAATGAATAGTATAAAAAGTGCTCCGAAACGTGATTTGGAAGACGAACAAAATAAACTTGCTCAAATGAAAAAATTTCAAATGTCTATTCAACATATAAAATTACCAAAAGAAATTGCTGATAAATTCAAAGAAAGATAATTTTGTGTAATAATAAATTAGAGAGCAGACGAACAATCGCGTATAAGTTAACTTATATGAGGAAAGTCCGGACACCTTAGGGCAGAACGACGGATAACGTCCGCCGGGGGTGACCCTCGGACAAGTGCCACAGAAAAGTAAACAACCTTTTAGGTTCAGGTGCAACGGTAGTGTAAAGGACTACCAGAGGTATTGAGAAATACCTGCTCGGTAAACTCCGTTCGGGTGCAAGATTTAATTAAAGGTTAAGGTGACCCGCCGTCTTTTAAGAAATCGCTAGAGCTATAGGGCAACCTATTTCCCAGATAGATGATTGTTTAGAAACAGAATCCGGCTTATGAACTGCTCTCTTTTATCCGATAATTATACCGTGCTGCGCCATATATTCGGATAATTTGTCTATTCGTTTTTTATTCTCTTCCATATTTGGATAGTTTTTCATTGCAAGTTCACAAATATCAATTTTGTTTTTCTTCATTTGTTCAACGTCAAGTTCCGGACGTTTTGCAATACTTGTTACTAAATCAAGTTTTCTTTTTGCATCCAGTCTTGATTGTACTTTGGGATAGTTTGAAGCATAAATTTGGCTTGCAGAAGCTCTATCTGTTAATGCTGCATAAGAAGCTTCCAATAAATATCTTGTAACTGCTGTTTCTACATCTTCAATTGCTTCATGGGCTTTCTTTGTTAACGATTCTTCACCAAGGTCAACATTATCGCCTTTACCTAAAACCTCCATAATTTGGAATTTCTTTTCAAGTAATTTTTTATGAAGTTCAAAACCTACTTTTACTGTATAAGGTAAAGATGGGTTTAAAGAAATAAAAGAAGTCATACCTATAAATCGGTTTAATCGGGAATCTGCATATAATATGAGCGGTTCAACAGGATAATCTTTATCGTTAGGATCAATCGTTGTTTTATATTGTTTTGCAATGGTTTCAGTAAACAATTGAACTTCAGGTGGTTTTTCCCTAAATTCTAATCTTGGTAAACCTGCACGACCTTTTCTTATAAAACAATCTTGATTAGGATATTCTTGCGCAATTTCATTTAATAAAAGGGCATCTTTTTTTAAAAAACGCGGAGGTGTATTACTTTCAGCAACACTGCCAAGATCAACAATATCTTCAACATAAATACCTTTAAATGAAGGTTTTGATGCCTGATTATTATTTTGATTATTTACTTTATTTTGGGAAAAAGAATTATATATGTTTGATATTGATGAAATTTTCATACAAATCTCCTGTAGTAACTTTTTGAAAAAGCCTAAAAGAAAAATTTGCTTGTTTTTTTAAAGATGTAAAAAAAAATTAACAATTACTTATATTTTGTCAAAAAAATATATTTACATTTTTTCCAGTTGTTAAGTAAGGCTAGCATAAATTTTATGAAAATAAGTAATTCTCTCTCAAATACAAATCAGAAGGGATATAATCAATCTTTTAAAGGCATTCCAAAAAATCCCACATATATTCCGAACACTATTGGTAAGTTAGGCAAAGTGGTCGGAGAATACGTTAATACGCCTGAACAAAAACTGTTTTTGGCTACAACTGCTTTAATGTTAACACCATTAATAGATTTAAAATTTGCTGATGAAGAAAAGAAAACAGATGTTGCAATCAAATCAGCATCTAAATCAATTGCCGGCGGTATTACAGGTGTTACAATAAGAGCGGCCTTTTTAGCTATTACAGAACATTTTATCGGTTTTGATAAACATAATAAGCTAAATCAGCACTTTTTCCCTGATGATGCCGTTAAATTAAAAGAAAATAGCCCTGCTTTAGCGGCAATAAGGATGAATCAGTACTGCAAAACATTGGGTACTTTATTTGCTGTTATTTTTATGATTCTCTTCTCTAATTCTAAGGTAGATGTTCCGTTAACAAGTGATATGCAAGACCTTATTACTGGCGTGGTTAAAGAAAATAAATCGTGGCTTAAATCTTTAAGTGATGTTTCAACTGCGCGAAAAGACAAAATCAAAAATTGGTTTAGTCAAAAGAAGAATACATTAACAAAATTAAAAACAAAAACAGAAAAAGTTATTAATGCACTGCAAGATGAACCTCAAACCGAAAAACAAGGAGCTTCAACGAAATGAAAACTCCTTTGAATATTTTGCAGGATTCAATAATAGTTCCTGTTTATAATTTTCATAAGAATTTTCTAAGCAAGAATGCTGTACATGCTTCTTGCAAAAAAGTTGCGAACTTTGTTTTTAATTGCAGTAAAGAAACAGCGTTAATTATGTTGATTTTCAATGCTGTTTCAATATTATCAGGTCATATCTCTCATATTGGAGGTTTGAAAAAAAGTAACAGAGAAAATAAAGATTACCTTATTTCTCAAGAAAAGAAAGAACTTGCTTTAGATTTAGGTTTAACTATTGTTCCTCCGTTTTTATTAAATAATTTCTTGAAAAAGAAATTAGAAAGCGGCGTTATTACAACTCCGGAAGCTCAAGAAAAATTAGTAAATCTTGTTGCTCCTGTAGTTGGGGTTTCAAAAGATGAGTTATACAGCACGGAACATATAAGACCTATAAAAGAAACAATTGCATCTGTTTGTTCTAAATTTACAAGTGCTGTTTTAAAGCATGATAAAAAAATGCCTAAAAAATTAGAAGAAACATTAATTAGTTTAGACCAAAATTTTAAGTCAAAACTTCCTGATTATGTCAGCAAATTCCCCTCTCCAACATTAGAAGATATTGCAACAGACTTTGATAATTTGGCAAAAGAAAATAAAATCAGCCAAGGTATATTAAAAAAATTACACAATGGCAGTGCTTATGATGATTTATGCGGTCAAAATAACGGTATTCTTATCATGGCAACAATTGCTTATACAATATTAGCAAGCAATGTCATAATGCCGATATTAAAAAATAAACTTGCAAACCGTTCTTATGAAAAACAGCTTGCTAAAATGGGTGAAACTCGTGAAAGCATAAAACGTAAAAAGAAATTTGAACAATGCTCTTATTCAATATTTGAAAATAATGAATTATTTAGTCCGTTTGAAGTCTCTGAAAGTTTATTATCGAAAAACAGTGAAAATAGTGTTTTTAATTCATTCCAGTCACAATCAAAAAACAATACATTTAATTCATTTAATACATACAGTCGAATTGCTTCTCAATCATCAGGATTGAGAATTTAGAGTTTTATCGATATAATAATAATGCCTTGCGCCCGTAGCTTAATTGGATAGAGCAAAGATCTCCGAAGTCTTTAGGTGTGGGTTCAATTCCCATCGAGCGCAAATATAATATAGAAGTTTTAATAATAATATATACTAATAATGTCATTCTGGACTTGTTTCAGAATCTGTCCAATTGTAAGCCCCTGTGTAAATCCTGCTATTTTTACAAAATCAAAGATTTAACCTATGGCATTAAATCAAAATTTATACTATAATCAATTTATAGATTTGATACAGAAGGTTTAATATGGCAAAAGAATTAGATACAGTTCCAATAGAGGTAATTATTTTAACAGCTGACCATGAAATTAAAGGTACGGTTCATGTTTCAAAGTATACTAAAACAAATAGAGAACTTACTGATTTATTAAATGATAAAGAAAAACGTTTCATTGCTGTGACTAATGCTGAAATTATTGCAAGAAATTCTAATGTACCTCCAAGAAGATATAATTTCTTAGAAATCCATATTGATTCTATTATGATGGTTCATCCTTCAAGTCAGGTTGTTTTCCGTGAAACAGGCAAAGCTCAAGAAGATATTGCTCGTTTTAGAGAATTAAGAAATAAATTAAATCAAACAAAACCATTTTAATTATGAACGATTATAAAAATATTTTATTGATTAACTTTGGAGGTATTGGTGATGAAATACTATTCATGCCTGTTATTCAAAGTTTAAGAAAAACTTATCCGTCATCTAAAATTACATTGTGTTTAGAAGGCAGAAGCAGTTCATTTGTTAAATTGACGGATTTATTAGATGCGCATTTCTGCATAGATATAAAAACTAAAAATAAATACATAGAAATGCTTAAATTGTATTTTAAGGCATTAACAGGTATGTATGACCTTGTTATTGCCGCAGGTGGAAACCCTTTAATTTCTTTATTGCTGTTTTTTACAGGTATAAGAACAAGAGTTGGATATTGTACTTCCGGTTTATCTAAGAAAATATTGACTTACCCTGTAAAACTTAACAAAGAACAATATGCATCAAAAATGTATTTTGATTTGGTAAAACCTATTACTAACTCAGAATATGAATTGCCTCGTATAGATATTGAAGAATTGGACAAAATGCAAAATTCTGTACTTATTCACCCGGGGGTAAGTGCAATGAGTGTTTCCAAAAAAATTCAAAAAACAATAACTGCTGAAAAATGGGCAAAGTTAATAAAAAAACTTTGCGAAAAAGGTAAAAATGTTTATTTAGCCGGAGGCCCAGACGATACTATCTGCATAGAAAAAATCAGAGAAAAACTAAAAAATTGTGATTTGCCAACTTTTACAGATATGTTTGGAAAAACTAAAAATATTTTTGATTTAGTAAAACTGATAAAACAATCCGAAGTCTTAATTTGCTCTGATTCCGCACCAATGCATATAGGTGTTGCAACAAATACCAAAACAATTGGTATTTTTGGACCTACTGATGATGAAAAGCTTTTACCTAAAAGTGAAAAATTTATTGCCGTAAAAAATAACGCAGATTGCCGTCCATGCTTGTGGCACAAACGGCAAGAAACCTGTGAATGCTTAAAATGTTTAGATATTGATTTGAATGAAATTCTTAAATTAATATAATTCTACTGAATTATCCTGTTTTTCAAAATCAAGCGAATATACGTAGTATCCGTCTAAACTTAAAAGTGAATCCATTTGTATTTGAAGTGGTTCTCCGCTGTTCCAAGGATTTACTAATGTTACAATGCCATCTTGCACATTTTTTACGGCATAAGCGTGGGATTCATCAGAAAGTTCTATATCTTCACCATTAACACCTTTTACAATATTAGTACCACTTTTTACTGCAAAGACGGCTACCGAGTTTTCATCAAAACTTTCTAATTTAGCTTTTGCAGATGCTTTATCATCTACAGCATCTTTTTTAAATGCATTCTTGATAAAATCATTATAATCAAGTGACACTGTTTTATCGTTTTTAATATCATAAACTTTTATACTGGTTTTATCTGGGGAATATCCTAATAAGTTATAATATTCATTTGCTTTAAATGTAAATTCTTCTTTTCCGTCCTTAGTTTTAACTGTATAGTCTTGATTTGCAAAAAATCTTTTAGTTAGATTATCTTCCGGACGAATATCATAATTGCTTGTTTTTTCGCCTGTTAAGGCATAAGTAACACTTGCAGGATTTACTCCGAATAATTTGTCTTCAGCATTTAAATCTGTATAGTTATCTACTAAAAGACGAAGTGTTTCATCTTCTGATTGCTCAAAACAATCTTCAAGTGCAAGTTCTAAAATAGTCATATCATCGTCACCATAACTATATTTTCTTGCTTCTTTTTCATTTGTTTTTGCTTGGTTTAATTCTTCTTGTGTAATATGGTAGCTTTCACCTGTTCCTTTAAATGTAACATCGTAACCGGTTATATTTCCGTTATCATCTTTATTTATTTTTATTGAATCTTTTATTGCTTCGCTTCCGTCTTCTGTTAACGAAAGTCCGTATACTGTAGAAAGTAATGCACAATCTTGCAAGTTGCCTTGTCCAAAAATAGAATCAATCTCTCCGTTTACACCTCCTGCTGCAATTTTGCTTCTTCTTATAGGCGTTGCATCTTGTGCTGTATCATCTTCATTAATGTAATTAAAATAGTTATTGTAATTGTTATTAATTTCCATATAAACCTCATTTAATACTCTAAAATGTCAGATTATAACTTTGATTAAATTTATTATTTTAAAGCATCGCAATTTTACTCCTTTTACATATTTCATATCTTTTATCGGCAAAATTCCCCTCCCCCTTAGTAATTGGCGGTGGTTTTTTACAAAAATTTACATTAAAATTAATCATTATAAATCTAAGCAAAAAAAAAGGAACTTTTAAGGGTTCCTCTGAAATCTTTTTCAATTTCCTCGTGTGTTAGTAAAGGTAGTAAGTAAGGTATGTGTATGAATATAAAATCTTTTTATTTTTTTATTTGTTTATCATTTACATATATATAAAGTATATAAGTTTTCAATAATTGCGCATCAAGGCTCGTTTTGTAATATTTCTTTACAATAAAGACGACAAGTTATGGATATTTATTTAGAAGTCCATTGTTTTCTTGCTTCCCTGAAGCAAAAAACGCAGGACAAAAAATAAATATCCATAACTTGTCGTCTTTATTGGCAAAATAGTTAATCTTTAGTTTTTATATTATTATGAACATAACACCATTAAATACTTTTATTGAAAAATTTGGCAGTAACTTTTTTCCTGTAAGGAAAAATATTCCGGCTCCTGATATTGTGCGTGAAAATGAGTCATTTTCATCTCCGGTAAATCCTGAATATTATCATAAATTATGTTCGATAAATCAAAAAAGAATTTTAAGTACATCAAATACGATAAGAGATACTTTGTTTCAAACATTTGATGATATTTCAAATCAAATATCTGATTTTTGTAAAATGAAAATTAAAAACTCAAATTTTAGATTTAATCTTAAATATCCTCGAGATAAATTTATGTCTGATGTTTATGTTGCTGTTAAAAATTTGTCAGCATCTGAACGTCAAATTGTCTGGAATTATTTTGGATTTGAAGTGTCTAAAGATAGTCTCTTAAAAATGTCAGGATTCCCATCTATGCCTGAAAATTCATATACAGATTTAAATGGCAATATAAATGAAGCAATTAAAGCGTTAGAGCCTTTAGTTGATGAATTTGTTAATCATAATGAAATAGTTCCTGACGGAGAAAATGTAACAGAAAAAGCTGCCGGGGATATTAATGTAATTTTAAATTCGTTTCCTGAATTATATTCAATAATTGGTAAAAAACAGCATTATTCTCATGATTTTACTCTTGATGTTCATACTTTTGCTGTTTTACAAGAATGTATTAAAAATCCTGATTTTGAGAAACTCAATATTTCAGAAAAGAGAATCTTAATGCTTGCTGCAATTTTTCATGATATAGAAAAGGCAGAAAATATTCCGGATTCAAAACATCCTGCAAAGTCGGCAAATTCCTCTGTTCTTCTACTTGATAGGATAAATGCTTCAGATGTCGAAAAAGATAATGTTTATAGATTAATTAAAAATCATAATTTATTAGAACAATGCAATAAGGCTGATGTTAAAACAAAACAAAGGATGTTAAATTATTATGCTTCTGAATTAAAAAATGAAAAACTTTTGGAAATGGAAAAAATTCTAACAAAATCTGATTTGTTGTCTACGAAAGAAAATAATAAATCTTTTTATAAATATCAAGATGCATACAATTCTGTATTCTGTATGCTTTTCGTTGATAGGGTAAAGTTTCAAAGTTAGTTTTATCAAGTATTTTATACCAATGTTGTGTTATTTTTATAGTCTATAGAAATTGTTATTTGCAATATTCCTTTTAATATGTTTTGATTATAATCTAATTTTACATGTTTTTAGAATTATTATAAGTAAATAATAGAAACACTAAGGATTTATGAATAAAAAAATTGATTTAAAACAAAATAAATTTTTATGTATAAATATAATCATTTCTTTAATTTTCTTCTTTTTTATATTTTACTTAAATCAAAATATGTGTTTATTCAACGATGATTTATATGTTGGAGTTGATAATTTAAATGATTTATCTGCATTTAAAAATCCCTTAAAAATGCATGGAGGAGGTTTTTTATGTTTTATTCTGTTTAAATTATTTAACTATTCTCTACCAACTGTTCTAAATTATCATATTTCTGATTTTATTTCATTTCAAGTAGCTATATTTAAAAGTGTAGCTACTGTTTTGATTTGTTTTTTAATTTCAAAATTTTCGATTTTATTTTTTCAGTCTAAGAGAATTTTGAGTCTGTTTTTTTCTATTACATCTATATATATTATATGTTTGGTATCTAATCCTAAAGAAGAATATTTTGTATCAGGACTTATTTCTAATTTTGTATATTTTAGATATTTATTCATATTATTGTTTTTTAGTGTGTTTTGGTATTTTATTTATAAAAATATATTATTCAGCAGTAATGTAAAAACATACAAATTAATTCTTATCTCTTTATGCGGATTTATTATTTCTTCTTCTATTGAGATTTTATTATTTTCTTCATTTATTTTGATTTTTTTAATAATATTTTATAATTTCATAATTAATATTTTAAAAAAATTAAATGTGAATATTAAATTCTCAGATTTAAACTTTTATTTAAATCAAAATTTCTGGATTCCGATAATCAGTTTTATATTAGGGGCATTGTGGTATATTACTTCTGTTGGATTTATTGATGTAGCAAAGATGCGCGGGTTGAATAATATTTATATAGATTTTGATACTATAAAAGAGTTTTCATTGCTATATTTTAAATTATACATTGCAGATTTTTGGTTATATTGGATTATTTTTATTTTTTCAATTATTTTGATAATAGGATATTGTATTAAAAGTAATCAAAATAAAAAAATACTTTTTCTTGCTTTGTTTATGCAAATATCTATCATGCTGGCTGTATATTCTTTAATATTATGCGGAAAAACTGAATATACAGGAAATTATTGGCTTGTTAGCGGTCGTATTATAGCTTTATATAAAATGATTATTCTCTATAGTTTATATATTTTTCTCTCTGTTATTTTGTTTGAGTTTAAGAAAAATACTCCTTTCCTTAACATTTTTGAAAGAAAAATATTAGTTTATGTTATACATTCCATTTTGGTAGTATGTTTAATTTTCTCAATAACATTTTATCATACAGGATATAAAAGCCTGCTTAATAAAAATAGTTGCATTAAATTTTATAAATCAGTAAAGAAAAATAACTATATTGCTGAAAAAATGCTAAGATTTTATTATTTGAAAGATGAAGTTCCTGTATTACCTATACAATTAATACACGATGAAACAGAAGAAAATTCTTCTTATTTACCGTTCTTTATGTTTGGAGGTTATTCAGAAAATTGTTCAAATTCATCTTTTATGGCAAATATATATTATCCTTTAATATACAAGGATAATAAGTCTATTAAACAAGGGTATTGCTTTAGCCGTAATGCATATGAAAAGTTTTATGCTAAAGGTGGTATTATAACAGATGAAGAACTTGAAAATATCAACTTTTCACGTCTTTTAAATAATAATTTTGTTTTAAATAAATAATAATAAAAACGAAATCTTCAAGTTTTTTATATTAGATTTACCTCTTTTCTATGTTTAGATTATAATTTAAATGTAAGAATAGCAGGAGTATACAATAGTGATAAAAGATAAATACTATCCGCAAGAGATTGAGAAAAAATGGCAGAAACATTGGGATGATACTCAATTAAACAAAGTAAACAATGATTTTGATAAAGAAAAATATTATATTTTATCTATGCTTCCATATCCGTCGGGTAAATTGCATATGGGACACGTTAGAAATTACACTATTTCTGATGTAATTGCACGCTATAAAAGAATGAACGGATTTAACGTACTTCATCCTATGGGTTGGGATAGCTTTGGTCTTCCGGCAGAAAACGCTGCTATTCAACACGGTGCAAATCCTAAAAAATGGACTTTAGATAACATTGCGTATATGAAACAACAATTAAAAGAACTAGGTCTTATGGTTGATTGGGATAGAGAAGTTACAACTTGTCTTCCTGAATATTATAAATGGACTCAATATTTCTTTATTCAAATGTTCAAAAAAGGTTTGGCTTATAAAAAAGAAGCTGCCGTAAACTGGTGTAATAATTGTGCTACAGTTCTTGCTAATGAACAAGTTATTGACGGCAAATGCTGGAGATGTGACGGAGAAGTAGAAAAGAAATATTTGTCACAATGGTTCTTAAAAATAACAGATTATGCTCAAGAACTTTTAGATGATATTAACAAACTTGAAGGCTGGCCTGACAGTGTTAAAACTATGCAAAAGAATTGGATTGACCGTTCTCAAGGCGCAATTTTAAGATTCAAAGTTAAAGAAGTTGAAGGTTTAGAAGTTCCTGTTTATACTACAAGACCTGATACTGCTTATGGTATTACATATTTAGTTGTTGCACCCGAATATAAAGATATTGAAAAACTTACAACACCTGAAAATAAGGAAGCTGTTGAAGCATACAGACAAAATGCAAGAAAAATGACTGAAATTGAAAGACTTTCAACAGAAAGAATTAAGACAGGTGTTCCTTTAGGTACTCATTTAATTAATCCTTTAAACGGAGAAGAGTTCCCAATTTGGACAGCTGATTATGCATTGGCTGAGTATGGTACTGGTGCTGTTATGGCTGTTCCTGCTCATGATGAACGTGACTTTGCATTTGCGAAAAAATATAACTTACCTTTAAAAATTGTTATTCAAAATCCTGAAAAACCTTTAACTGAACTAACTGAAGCTTATACAGAGAAAGGTATATTAGTTAATTCGGAAGATTGCAACGGATTGGAAAACGAAGCTGCAAAACAAGCTATTATTGATAAAGCTGTAAAAGGCGGATTTGGTGAGGCAAAAGTCCAATTCAGATTACGTGATTGGTTAATTTCACGTCAAAGATATTGGGGAACTCCAATCCCTGTTGTATATTGCCCTAAATGCGGTACAGTCCCTGTTGATGAAAAAGATTTGCCTGTATTATTACCTGAAGATGTTGATTTTAGTGTAAAAGGTAAATCACCTGTTGCAACATCAGAAACATTTAAACATACAACATGTCCAATATGCGGCGGTCCTGCTGAACGTGAAACAGATACTATGGATACATTTATGTGTTCTAACTGGTATTTCTATCGCTATACTGATGCCAGAAACCAAGATGCTCCGTTTGATAAAGATGTACTTCATTATTGGGCACCGATTGACCAATATGTGGGCGGTATTGAACACGCAATTTTACACTTATTATATTCAAGATTTTTCACAAAAGCACTTCGTGATTTAGGAATTATCAATATTGATGAACCGTTTAAAAACCTTTTAACTCAAGGTATGGTATTAAAAGACGGCTCTAAAATGTCAAAATCTAAAGGTAATACTGTTGACCCTGATGAAATATTTGAAATTACGGTGCTGATACTGCAAGATTATTTATTCTTTCAGATTCACCGCCGGCAAGAGATTTTGACTGGTCAGATGCAGGTGTTGAAGGTTGTTACAAATTCTTAAACAGATTATGGAAAATATATAGCAGCAATCAAGAAAACATTGTATTAGATTATAAATTGCCTGAAGTTTCAACTCTTTCAAGAGAAAATAACGACTTTGTAAGAGAAGTTCATATGACAATTAAGAAAATTTCTCAGGATATTGCTAATGAATTCCAATTCAATACAGTAATTTCAAAATATAGAGAATTTACTAATGTTGTTTATGATTATTTGAATGCTAAAACAGAATTTAATGAAGAAGATAAGATGGTATTCAGTTATGCTGTAATAACATTCTTAAAACTTATTGCTCCTGTTCTTCCTCATATGGCAGAAGAAATATATGAAGGTTTAGGCGGAAAGGATTCTGTTCATAAGTTAGAATGGCCTAAATATGAAGAAGCATTAGCTAAAACAAGCAAAATTACTTTAGTTGCTCAAATTAACGGTAAAGTAAAAGATAAAATTGAAGTTGATGCTGAATCTTCTAAAGAAGAACTTGAAAAAGTTGCTTTAGGAAGTGCAAAAATTCAAGAATTAACAGCCGGAAAACAAATTGTTAAAGTTATTGTTGTTCCAGGAAAACTTGTTAATATTGTAGTTAAATAGTTTAATAACAATACGGAAAGACCGCTTAGTATTAAAGCGGTCTTTTTTATGTTCAGAAATTAATTTCTATGAATATTAATTTTATCTATTAACGGTGTAAATACAGATAGAATTAATGCTCCGAAGAAACCGCTCCAAAATCCGTCTATATGGAAACCGGGTGAAAATTTTGCTACTAATAAAAATAGCAGTGCATTTATAATTAAGCTAAAAATACCAAGGGTTATTACATTCAATGGTAGTGATATTAAATTTACCAGTGGTCTTATCAGTAAATTTACTACACTTAAAATAAGTACTACAAATAAAGCACTTAAGAAACCTGTGATGGTAATTCCCGGAATAACCCAAGCAATAAACATAATTAAAAGTGCAAACAGTATCCATTTTAAAATCATATTCATAATATTTGTCTCCTTCTTTTAAAAGATAACATATTTATAATGAAATATGATTAGACAAAAGTTTAATTTATTCCTTTTGATAAAATTACACCTCTGTCTATTAATTCAATATCAAGATTTTTTTCTTTTATTTGTTCAATAGTGTATTGTACCAAATCATATATGTATTGCGGTATATTTTCTTTATTTTCGTTATACCACATCATTTCAACATCAAAAGCTAAATGTTTTACTCCGCATTCAATTGATTTGTTAATCCAAGCATCAATTTCTTCTTTTGAATCGTTTATATTCGGAATTAAAATAAATTTTGTTTTGACTCTATCTGATTGAGGCTGTACCTGTGCATATCTTTTAATGTTTTCCCAAACTTTGTCATAGAAATCAAATCGTTTAACTTTTATAAAAGTTTCTCTGGTTCCGGAATCAACAGAAATAACCGTATTTACATTGCCTGATGCAATACCGTTTTTTAAGACTTCACTATAGACACTTGCATTTGTAAGTACTCGAATAGGGTTTAAATCGTATTCTAAAAATAGTGCAAGTAAATCATTGAATTCAGGCGCAACACAAGGCTCTCCGCCTGCAATTGTGATATGACCGCCCTTTTTTAAATAACCTTTTTTTGCCATATCTTTTATAGCAGGAAAAACATTATATTGAATTTGATGTGGTTTATCTTTATCATTCAACCAGCAATATATGCAATGTTCATTGCATATTGTCCAATTGTTGAAATTTATGAATGAAATATAATCGTCATTATCCCACTCTTTTTTTTGTAAATAGATACAATTTTTACATTCGGGAATTATGTTCCCTTTTTTCATTTGATTTCTGTAATTTCTTTTTATATCAAAGAAATTTTTCCAATCTATTAATTCACCATTATAATTTTCAAGAATTTTTTTGTAACCTTTGTCTGTTGGTGGAATTCTACAGCAAAAATTAATACTGTCTGTAAAAAAATCAAGACCGTGTTCGATTAAATCGCAGCTTGTATATGTTTTCTTTTGAGGTTTAAATATATTAATTATTTTTTTTAGCATAAAACCTCCTCTTTAATTTCATCAATTGTTGAGTTTAAATAGAAATTTTTAAAAGTATTTATATCGTTTATCTTGGTTTCTAAATCTGAAATCATTTCATTTTGTTTTACTTTTGATAATTCGACAGGGTGAATATAAGTTATTTCATAATTGTTTTCATCAATTTTATTTAAGTCTATCATTTCTATATTTTCAAACATCGTAAGTGCACAATCGATGGTTTCTTCTTCGACACTTAGTGCTCTTGCCGCACGTTTTACATCGACTGTTCCGTTTAAATTAGAAATTGCATATTTTATCATTCCTGATAATTTAACAATCAAGTTGTCTATTGTTATCTCGTTAAAATCAAAATTCATTAAGTGTACTACATTTGCATTTGTAGTTTTTATAATATGTATGAATTTCTCTTTCGATGTTGGTATTTCAAAAAACATCAATTGTTCAATATCGTTTGGTATATTGTCTATAGAAAATGTTTTTTCTTTTATTTCGTCAGATAATTTTAATTGTTTTATTAATGCCGGATTTTCAATGTATATCCCTATATTTTTATTAGAATTCATTACAAAATCTAAAACCTGTATTAGAATATTAGTTTTTTTTCTATGGTCAAGAATTTTAATTTCATTTTGTTTTATTTGTTTTTCTAATAGTTCACTATGAATATCTTCAATCATCAATTGAACAGAAGTTATATTATTATAATTGTTTATTTTCATAGAAAATAAAATGTCTAAATCTGAATTTAAAGGCAGATTAAAATCAGGATAGTTCCATTTTACACATTCAATATTTGAACAATTATCTTTAGAAATAAACATTTTTAAATGATTATTGTTTTGCCCCATCATTCTGAAATTTTCTAATTTTGCTTTATTTAGTATAAATAATGGCGATGGATTAGCTGAACCAAATGGCTGCATTTTATCTATTAATTCAACAGTTTCAATTGAAATATCATCAGGGGTAAGTTCCATATCTGCATCAATAGAAATTGTATTAAAATCAATATTTTGTGAAAATTCATCAATTGTTTGATTTAATATTGATTTGAATTTGTCAAAAGTAATTTTTGTTTCATCAAAAGAAAAGCCTGCAGCCATTTTATGACCGCCAAACCCTTCAAAAAGTTCTTTGTGGATAGAAAGTACCGAATGTACGTTCAAATCATTGATACTTCTGCAAGAACATCGAATAATATTGGGTTTATTTGCATCTTTTGTCATTAAAAATACAGGTTTATTATATGTTTCCAGTAATTTAGAGGCAACTATGCCGATAATACCTATATGCCAGTCTTCATGATATAGAACAATACTTTTTTTATTGTTTTTTATATCTCTTTCATACATTAATTTTGCAGCTTGAAATGTTTCGTCGCAAAGTTCTTGTCTTAATTTATTTAAATCATTTAATGTATTTACTGCTGTATTTATTTCTTCTTCATTGTCTGAAATCAATACTTTTAAAGCCGTGTAGGGTGATTCAAGTCTTCCTGCTGCATTGATTTTTGGTACAACACTAAAGGCGATAGTTTCAGAAGTAATTGTTGTAGGACTTTCAATACCTGATGTTTTTAATATATTTTGAATTCCAAAGTGTTTACCGCTTTTTATCAATTCTAACCCCATAGATACAATACTTCTGTTTTCACCGATTAATTCCACAACATCGCCTATTGTACCTATAGCAGCAATTGGAAGAATTTCATTAACAAAATCTTCCATTTTGTATTCTTCAAGTAATTTACAAGCAAGTTTAAAAGCAACACCTACACCTGCTAAGTAGTTTAAACTTTCAATTTCTTCTATATCAAGATTTTCATCAATAGAATTTTGTGCTTTAGGGTTTAGGATTGCAAATGCATTTGGAAGTGTTTCCGGTGCTTCGTGGTGGTCTGTAATAATTACATCTGTTTTAAATCCGTTTGCAAAATTTACTTCTGAAATATTCGAAATACCGCAGTCTACAGTAATAAGTAGTCGTGATTTTTGTTTCGCAATAATTTGTACAAGTGCTTTTGTATTTATACCGTGGCTTTCACTGCTTCTATCAGGTATATAATATCCAACATTTGCCCCGATTTTTTTTAATACTAAATACAAAAGTGATGTTGATGTAACTCCATCTGCATCAAAATCACCATATATAGTAATGTGCTCTTGTTTTTCAACAGCTGTTTTTATTCTGTTAACAGCTTTGTCCATATCTTTAAAAACGTTAGGATTTGAAAGTTTTGCTTTTAACGGGTTTAAAAATCTGTTGATTTTTTCTTTTGTATCAAGGCCTCTGTTTTTCAAAAGCATAGCAAGTACACGGCTATTATTACAACAACCGATTAAATCCTCATCAACTGTATTGTTTTTAATTTTCCAAATTTTACGAACAGGCATTTTTTAATCTTTTATTTTTCAGAATTATAGAAATCGTCATTTTCGTCGTTAAAGAATTCTTCTTTTTCAAGTTCACGTTTCAGTTCTTCAACATCTTTATCTTCTTTTATTTTATCTATAACGATTTTAGCCATTTCTTTTGCTAATATTTTTTGTGTTTCGGCAGGTGAATTTTGAAGCATATTTATAGCTGCTCTAACTGTTCTGTCGATATCATACCATCTTGAATTAGCTCGAGTATCCATACCTTCTTCAACTGCTTCAATAATTTCATTTACATCTGTATATTCACTAAATGCTAAATTATGTTCAACAATAATTTTAATTAGATTTAAAGCAACTTTAATTTGAGTTTCATCATCTGATGCCTCAAGAGTTTTCATAGAACGTGATAAAATAGGATCTTTATCATACCATCTTCTTTGTTTGCTGTTGTATTCTTCACGCATAAATACCTCTCTTTATTAACCGTTTTTAAATTTTACACCATATTCTGCATTAGGATATTGCCATAATATGTTTTTTTTCTCACAAGCTATTTTACAAGCTCCGCATTCCAAACAATTTTCATATCTGATAGTCATGAAACATTTTTGCTCATTCCATTCATATACATTTGCCGGACATATAAATGTACAGTGTTTTTCGTTGCATTTCATGCAAATATCATTATCTACAGATAAATGACTTTCACTGGATTTATTATATTTTAAACTTGATAATTTTTCATTAATATTCATTTTTTAAAACATTTCTCCATTGCAAAAAGACCAAGCGGTATCGATTTAAACAAACATCCCGATTTTATAATTGTTGCCAAAAGTTTGCGATATTTTGCTCTTTTGGGAATTCCATCAGCATCAGAAAGTGTTTCAAAAAACATGGCTGCCAGTTCGGGGTATAAGTTTGTTATTGTTTTTATATTCTTTTTAAGAACTGAGATTGTGTTATTGTGTGTTCTTAAGTCTTTTATTATTATGCTGTTTTTTAACTTTTTATAATAAAGAGATAATGTTGAAGCAGAAAAATCACCTTTTTCAATTGCAAATATAGCAGTTTCGGCAGCTAATTTTCCGCTAAGCATTGCAAGATTTGTTCCTTCAAAGTGAATATTATTAACAAAACCTGCCGCATCACCTATAACCATTACTCTGTTATCATATACTTTCGGAAGTTTATTAAAACTGCCCTCGGGTATCATGTGGGCTGAATATTCAACAAATTCAGCATCTTTTAAGAATGGGGCAATAGAAGGATGTTCTTTTAATTCATCCATTAATTCGTAAGGCTTTTGTCCGCACTTTTTTAGTTCATCAAGTGAAATTCCGTATCCAATAGCTATAGTATCTTTATTTGTGTATAAAAAGCCCATTGCAAACATATCTTTTAACGGGCCGCCCATAATTTTTGCAGCTATTCCATCTTCATTGTCTATATTAAATCTGTCTTCAAGACGCTGTTTTGGTAATCTGTAGATTTCTTTTACGTTCAAAGTTAAATCTTTATCCTTAAATTCATTTCTTAAACCTATTTGTTTTGCAAGTAATGAATTTACTCCGTCAGCGATTATAACAATATCAGAATAAAATTTTTCAAAAGCTGTCTGCACACCTGCAACTTTTCCGTTCTCTATTAAAAGTTCTTTTACAAGGGTTTTTGGTGCATAATATACGCCTGCTTGTTTTGCTTGTTCTACGCACCATTTGTCCCATTTTGAACGTATAACGGTAAATGCTTTATATGAACCTTTTGAGGCATATCTGTATGCAAATTGAGTAGAATTATAATCTGTCAGCATAAAAATTTTATGCTCTGTAATACTTCTTTCAACAGGCGCTGTCTGCCAAAATTTAGGAAAAATTTCGGCTGTTTGTTTTGCATAAATGCAGCCGCCAAACATATTCTTCTCACCGGCATTATCGCTTCTATCTATAAGCAGTACTTGTTTGCCTGCACGTGCAAGCGTAATCGCAGCACTAACACCTGCCGGTCCTGCTCCTACTATTATGACTTCTACTTTATTTTGTTCTTTCATATATCCCCATATAATTTATTGTATTATACAATTAAAATATTGCTTATAGCAAACTATATAAGTATTGTAAAGTAATTTGATAATATAAAAATTATCCTATAAAATACTCTTATGTTTAGAAACATTATTTTAACACTTTTTACTTTATTTATATTTGTTGGCACTTCGAATGCTAAAATTGATATTGTTTATCCTTCATCAATCAATGCTACTATTAATGCCGACTCAACTTTTTTTGTTGGTAATACTGATGAAAATGCACTTTTTACTATAAATTCAGAGCCTGTTAAATTATGGGAAAATAATTTTTTTGTAAAAGTTGTTCCTTTAAAATATGGCGTAAATAAGGTTGTTTTAAAGTCTGTAAAAAATGGAGTTCAAGAAGAAAAAGTATATAATATAACAAGAAATAAACCTGCTGTTTCAACTGCAAAACCTATTGTTTTTCAGCAAAAAAATGATGGTGAAGTTATATATTCTAAAACAGTGAAAGAAAATGCGACTATTAGAGACAAGGCTAGCGGGGCTTCAAATAGAATTGTAGATTTACCTCAAAATGTTATATTATATCTTTCAGGTAAACAAGGGGATTATTACAAAATTGATGAACAATGTTCTTCTCCATTTTGGATTCATAAATCAAATATTTCAAACCCTGTAAATTTAAGCGCTAAAATAAAACCTGTATTGAAAAAACAAAAGTTTTATTCTGATAATTTATATGATTATCATAAATTTTATCTTTCACATCCTGTTCTTTATACCTTAAAACAAAATGGAAATATTATAAATTTAACATTATATGGAGTTGAACAGAAAAACCAAACCGGTAATATTGAACCTAATTATACTTATACATATACTTTTGACAGGCAAATTTTAGGTTTTGATTGTTATTATGAAGATAATAATTTGATATTTAAAGTAGCTAAAATTCCAGAAAACATTGATGATAAATTTCCGTTAGAAGGGCTTAATATTTTTATTGATGCTGGGCATGGCGGTAATGAAAAAGGTGCTGTGGGACCTACACGAGTTAATGAAAAAGATATAAATCTTTCAATTGTAAATAGGCTTATTACTTTGTTAAAAGCAGAAGGCGCAAATGTTATTACCTCAAGAACTGATGATAGAAAAGTCGGATTGTATGACAGAGTAAAACTTGCTAAAAATAATAAATCTTTGATTTCTTTAAGTATACATTGTAATTCGCTCCCAAACGGTAAAGATCCGTATGTTTATCATGGCAGTGAAGTTCATTATTACAATGAAAATGCAAAACTTTTGTCTAAAATAATAAATGATAATCTTTCAAACGATTTAAACATAAAAAATAATGGAATTCATAAATCAAGTTTTGCGCTTAATCGTTCAACTAATCCTGTTTCTGTTCTTGTTGAAGTTGCTTATATGATAAATCCCGAAGAATATATTTTGTTAAAAAATCAAAACAATCATCAAAAAATAGCTGAATCTATAAAAAATAGCTTAAAACAATACATTATTTTGCTAAAAAATTAAAAAATATGATATAATTTTAACGCTAAAGCCGAACATGGAGGATTTTTATGACAACACAAGAAAAGCAGCTTAATTCAGAGTATTTAAAAAATGTAATTGAAAATACTGAAGTTAAAAATTGCTCTGAAAAAGAATTCATTCAAGCATTGAAAGAAGTTTTATCATCTTTAGAACCAGTAATTCTAAAAAATGAAAAATTGTACAAAGAAACAGCTCTTCTTGAAAGACTGGTTGAACCTGAACGAGTTATCTCATTTAGAGTGCCTTGGGTTGATGATAACGGTAAAGTTCAAGTTAACAGAGGATTTAGAGTTCAATTTAATGGCGCAATCGGTCCATATAAAGGCGGTTTAAGATTTCATCCTTCTGTAAACCAAAGTATTATGAAATTTTTGGCATTTGAACAAATTTTTAAAAATGCATTAACAGGTTTACCAATCGGCGGTGGTAAAGGCGGAAGTGATTTTGACCCTAAAGGTAAATCCGATATGGAAATAATGAAATTTTGCCAGAGTTTTATGAGTGAATTATACAAACATATTGGTCAGGATGTTGACGTTCCTGCCGGTGATATTGGTGTTGGCGGTAGAGAAATCGGTTATTTGTTTGGTCAATACAGAAAATTAAGAAATGCTTATGAAGCAGGTGTTCTAACAGGTAAAGGCTTGGAATACGGCGGTTCTTTAGCAAGAAAAGAAGCTACAGGTTATGGTTTAATGTATTTTATGCGTGAAATGCTAAATGCCAATAATCTTTCTATTGAAGGTAAAACTGTTATTATTTCAGGTTCGGGTAATGTTGCAATTTACGCTTGTGAAAAAGCACTGGCTATGGGTGCTAATGTTGTTGCTATGAGTGATTCATCAGGATGTATTTATGATGAAAACGGTATTAACCTTGATGTTGTTAAAGAAATTAAAGAAGTAAAAAGAGGTAGAATTAAAGAATACTTAAATTCCGTACCAAGTGCAAAATATATGGAAAATAACGGTTCTACACCTGCAATTTATACAATAAAAGCAGATGTTGTTCTTCCATGTGCAACTCAAAATGATATAAACCTTGAAACAGCAAAACTTCTTGCCGCAAACAGTACAGTTGCTGTTGGTGAAGGTGCAAATATGCCTTGTACAAATGAAGCTGTTGATTTCTTTGTTGCAAATAAAATATTACTTGCTCCCGGTAAAGCAGCAAATGCAGGTGGTGTTGCAACTTCTGCTCTTGAAATGAGCCAAAACTCAATGCGCCAATCTTGGACATTTGAAGAAGTTGATAAAAAGTTAGAAAATATTATGGTTAATATTTTCAAACAATGCCAAGCTGCTGATGAAGAGTACGGATTAGGGGTAAATTATGTTGCCGGTGCAAACATTGCAGCATTTAAGAAAATATCTAATGCTATGATAGCTCAAGGTATTATTTAGTTTATTTGTAAACATAAAAAAGACCCGCTAAACTTAGCGAGTCTTTTTTTTGTTAACTTTATTATTCTTCTATTTCGTCTTCAAGTTCTTCAATGTATGCAGCAACTTTGTTGAATTCATCATCATCATCAATTGCTTCAAATGAATATTCTTCTCCGTCTTTTTTCAATCTCATTAAAAGAACTTCACTTTCTTCTTCATTTTCATCTGCATCTGCATCTGTAGGTAACAATAGCGCATATTCAACATCATCTACAGCTACAATATCAAGAAGTTCAAATGTAACTTTGTTTCCATTCTCATCAAATGTTTCAATTAAATCTTCGTTTTTGTTTGTCATATTATCTCACTTTCTATCTAAATACTGTTGTAATATTAAACAAGCACTTTTTAAATCTACAAGTTTTTTGTCTTTTGTATATTTTCTTCCTGTTTGAGCAAGAATATATTCTGCTTGTCTGCTTGTTAATCTTTCATCTTCAAATATAATTTCGTATTCATCTTTAAAATTATTTGTAAATTGAATGCAATCTTCAGCTTGTTCACCTATAGTATTATTCATATTTTTAGGCAATCCTGCTACAATTTTTTTTACATTATTTTCTTTGCAAATTTGTTTTATCTTTTCAATTGCAATATTTTCCGGTTCTCTTGATATTGTTTCTACAGGGTGCGCAATAAACCCCATTATATCGCTCATAGCAATACCTATTCTTTTCTTCCCGATATCAAGTCCGACTATTTTATCCATTTATCCAGCTTCTTTGCAATTTGTCTATTATTTTATTCAGTTTTTTGATGTCATATTTTTGTTCATCTGTATTTCTTTTTTTGAATATATTTGATGGTAAAAATGACTCTTTTTGATTTTCTTTTATAGTAATAAAATAGCTAAAAATGCTTCTTTGAATTAAGACTTTTTTGAATGTATTAAATAATTCATTTGTGTTTAACATTGTGTAAAACATATCCGCATCTTTTACAAGTAATTTATTCCTTAATAAATATACTAAATTTATAATACGGTTACACCATATACTTTCAGTTTTTTCATCAAAAATATTCTGCGTTTTTTCTTTTATTTGATTATTTAATACATCAACATCTAAGTTTTCTTGATTGTATATAAAATCAACTAATTCTTTTATATATGCATTTTCATTTGGTGTTATAAACCATCTAAGCGTATAATCTTTTGTTAATAAAGTCAGAATTTCATCTTTTGTGACAGATATTATTTTTGATTCGGCAGCAACATTTTCTTCAACTGTTGTATCAAGCGGATTAATATCGCAAACTAAAGGACACCAGCATATAAATTCGTATGGAAATGTTCTTTTGTTTTCGATTGTTAGTTTTACTGCTTCTTGAATTCTTGTTTTAACATACGATGGATTTACTTTATATTTGCCTTCTGATTTATAGAATTTTTCAATTATTTTTATAATTTCATTTTCCGAAATATTATAAAATCCAAAACAATCAATAATACCGAATGTATCGTTAATTACTATTGCCGCAAGAGAATATTTCTCTGTTTTGTTTAATCTTGAGGTTAGCAATGCTTGATTGCCGTTGCCGTCAGGAACGGTTGTATAAAATTCTGAAGGTTTTGAATCTTTTACAATATTTTTAAAATACGCATCTGCTTTTACAATAGTTGCCCCTGCAAGTTTTAATTTTTTTAAGCCTGTTTTACAAGCGTTTACTATATTCGGATTGTTACTTGTTTTGATTAAATATTCAAATGGGTTTATAGCTAAAGAAGATTTTGAATCACCAAGTATTTCTATTGCTTCTAAAATAAAATCATCTTCAAAGTTAGAATATAATATAGGATAAACTATATTTGCAAGTTCATCACCTCTGTAATCCTGTTTTAAAGAATTTAATAATAAACTTCTATCTGTTTTAGAAACTGCTGATATAAAATCTAAAAAATCAAGCATTGCTTCAGGATTAAATACTGCATTTTCAAGAAGCTTTTTAGTTTCTTTATCTAAGATTTCTTCAGGATTTTCAAAATATTCAGGTAAATTGTTATAATTGCAGCTTCCGCCGACAATTCTTAGTAATTGTACAAGTTTGTATTTTGAATCATCAGAAAGAGCTTGAGATGTTAAACTTTCTAAAACTTTATCATTAATATAATTAACGGGTACTAAATTCTTTAATAAGCATGCAGAAAAAGTATACTGAGCCTCGTCAAGTTTTATATATTCCTTTATAAAAACATCAAATAAGACTTGTTTATCATCAATTTCATTTAAAATATCGGTAAATTGTTTTAAATCTTCCTGATTATAATTATCAGCAGATTTTATTTCTGCAATAACAGAAAGAACTTTTGATCTGATTTGCAGTTTAGAAAGTTCTGCCATTATCTTACTTTACTCCAGAATATATCAAGGATTTTTTGTGCTTCGCCTGATGGTAGTCTGTCTTCTAATATTAAATATTGAACAGCAATCATTGTACATTCCGAACAAATGTTTACATTAGGACCTTGCACCATCTTTGCAACTTGCGTATTTGGTCTTCCGCAAAAGCTGCAATAAACAACTTCGTTGTCTTTATTATCTTCTTTTGAAGTATCTTTTGCTTTATTTCTTACATTATTTAAAGAAACAATTTTTTCTGAGTCGCTCATGATAATCTCTTTATAATCTACTCCTCCAAATATTGTATACTATTTTGAAAATATTGCAAAATTTTCATTTTACGTTTATAGTTAATAAAATCTTGAGGGGATTTTCATGAAGAGAATATTATTGTTATTTGCAATATTACTTATGTCAGTTCTTACAACGGCATGTATAAACAATCTTGCTATTCAAGAATTGAATAATAAAGCAGAATTATATATGGATAAAGGCGATACAGAAACAGCTATTTGCCGTTTAAAATCAAGTTTGGATTTAGATAATGAAGTATTTCAAACTCATTATAATTTAGCTGTTGCATATAATAATATTGAAAATTATGAAGGTGTCATTGAAGAATCAAAAAAAGTTCTTGAATTAAAACCTGATTTTGCTGATGTATATTACAATATGGCAATAGCAAAAGAAGCATTGGCTTATAAAGTAATTGATAAACAAGCTGATGAAAATGGAAATGTTGCAGAGCTTACACTTGATGAAATTGCTGATTTCAACAACAAAGCTTCAGATGCAGTAGAAACATATAATCAATATTTAGTAAAAAAAGTATCAGCTCCTGAAACAGAGCAAATTAATGCAAGAATTGCTGAATTAAATAAAAAAATTAAAGAATATACAGATATTTATGATTCTAAAACATCTGTTAATAATGCAAAAGTTCAGGAAGAACTTGATAGTTCTACACAAACAGGTGGTTCTAATCAGTAAGAATGTTTCAGTCGCCGGGAGAAATTGCATTTACAATTGGTAATCTTGATATTCATTGGTATGGTATTTGCATGTCTTTATCAATGTTATTTGGATTATTTATAATCTTTTTTATTAGAAATAAATATTTTAAGCAAATTTCAACAGATATAATTTGCGATTTATCCTTCTTTCTTATTATATGGGGATTAATTAGTGCAAGATTATATTATGTTATAGTCGATTATAAATATTTTAGTCAGCATCCGTTTGAAATTTTTGCAATATGGAATGGGGGTATATCTATTCAAGGTGCAATTATAGGTGGTATCATTGCAGGTTTGTATTATTGTAAAAAAAATAATTTGAATTTTCTTCAGTTTGCAGATTTGTTTTCATTTGGAATTGTAGCAGGTCAAGTTATAGGGCGATTTGGAAATTTCTTTAATTCTGAGGCTTTTGGTCTTCCTACAAATCTTCCGTGGAAGTTATATATCCCATATAAAGCTCGTCCGATTGCATATAGAATGGAGGAATTTTTTCATCCGGCTTTTTTATATGAATCTTTATTAAGTTTATTAATTTTAGTTATTTTATATTTTATGATTTCAAAGACATCTTCTCGCAAAGATGGTGTTGTGTTTTGTTCTTATATAATGCTTTATTCTATTGCAAGATTTCTTATTGAAATAATTAGAACAGATAGTGTTTTGAATTTTGGCAATATTCATATTGCTCATATTACATCTGTAATCTTTATATTTGCAGCTATTGCAGGCTTGTTTTTTATAAATAAAAAGAAAAGTAATTAATTTTGTAATATCTTCAATTTGATTTATAATATAAGAATGAAAAGAAAATATATTTGGCTAATCGAAATATTTGTATGGCTCTTGATAATATCAGGCGGTTTGTTCTTTTTTATTTATAAAACAACGATTAAAGACAATGTTCAAAATACATATTATATTTTTTTTGATGATGTTGAAGGCTTGGTTAGAGGTTCTCCTGTAAGATTAATGGGCATAAATATCGGTTATGTAAGAAATGTAAAAATTTTTGATAACAAGGTTTTTGTTTCTTTACTTGTAACAAAAGAAGATGTTGTAATGCCTAAATCCGCATTAGCTACTATTGAATTTTATGGCTTAGGTGGTTCTACTTCTTTGGAATTAATGCCTTCAAATTCTGCTTCTCCTAATGATAGTGAAGAAATTATTCCATCTGAATCATATAGGGTTCAAGACTTTTGGGACGGTCAAAAGCTTGTTTCAAATGTAATGATTGATATATATGGAGGTATCGGAAGAACTATTCAAAATGCAGACTTACTTAACCACAAAGATTATTTTAAACAGAGCCGAACTGTTCAACATATTTTAAGCCAATCTGAAACTGTAAATACAACGCAATCTGTAATCATATATAAATTGACTGAACAAACATTGCTATATATAAGACAAAAGAATGAAGAAAAATTAATGGAATTAGAAGCAAAAAAAAATGCTTTAAATGAAAAGGATAAAGAGGAACTTCAAAATGAATAAATTTCAAAATGTATATGTTGTAAATCATCCTTTATGCTGTCATAACTTGAGCATAATAAGAAATAAAGAAACAAGTGCTGAAGTATTTAGAAATGCTATAAGAAGAATTACTTATTTATTATTTTATAAAGCAACTGAATATTTGGAATTAGAAGAAGTTACGGTGGAAACTCCTCTTGAATCTTGTAAATCTGAAATGTTAAGCAGTAAAAAAGAAGTAATTATTGCTCCTATTTTAAGAGCAGGTTTAATTTTTTCTGATATTGCAAATGAAATTATGCCCTTTGCAACTGTTCGTCATATAGGTATGTATCGTGATGAAGATACTCTTACACCTGTTTGGTATTATAATAAAATTCCTGTAGAATTTGAAAACCCTGAAGATAAAATTATTTTAATTTTAGACCCTATGCTTGCAACCGGTAACTCTGCAATTGATGCTATTAAGCTTTTTGCAAATAAAAAAGTACCTCATAAAAATATTCGTTTTGTAAGTTTAATCAGTGCTCCGGAAGGTTTAGAAAAAGTTCAAGCTGCATATCCTGACGTAAAAATTATTACTGCGCACATTGATAATCATTTAAATAGTCAAGGTTATATTTGTCCCGGATTAGGCGACGCAGGTGATAGAATATTTAATACGGTAGAAAATTAATGTTCTATTTTGACGATTTTTATGGCAAAAGAATATTAAAATCTACTTTATTAAGTGATTATGATTGTTTTTTTACTACAAGAGATTTTGTTTTAACGCATTCAGCTTTAACAGACTTTGAAGAGACAGCAAAAAATAACAGAAAATTTTTAAAAGAGAAATTGAATTGTAATGAAATTACAACTGCTGTTCAAACTCACAGCAGTAATATAGCAGTTGTAGACGATGACAAATTTCTTTATGAAAATACTGATGCTTTAATTACTAATTTGCCAAATACATTGCTGCTAATGAATTTTGCAGATTGTGTGCCTATTATTTTGTATTCAAAAAAATATAATACAGGAGCAATTGTTCATGCCGGTTGGCGTGGAACGGCTGCTGAAATAGTCAAAAAGACAGTTGCAAAAATGAAAAATGATTTAAATATTTCATCTGCTGAAATAACCGCTTTAATAGGACCATCAATCGGAAAATGTTGTTTTGAGACGCATGAAGATGTTTTTAATCAATTAATAAAAGATAAAAATGATAATGATTTATATGAAAAAAAGGGCGATAAATATTTTATAGACCTTAAACAATTGAACAATAGACAATTGATAGATATTGGAGTTAAGGAGATAGACACATGCAGCTATTGCACATGCTGTATGTCTGATATATTTTTTTCATATAGAAAAGAAAACGGACTAACGGCAAGACATTCTGCCATTGTTAAAATAAAAGGGGATTAAATATGTCAGTAATAGAAAAATTAGCAATTATTTCAGATACAATTACAAAAATAATGAATTTTGTTTTGGCAGATGAGCTTGTTAAACCTGATTTTGAAGAATATTTGGCTACACTTTCTGCTAAAAATGCAGATAGTGCAAGAATTCAAGCATTATTAATTCCTTATATTTTTGAAAGAAGACTTACGGAAGATAGAAAAACAATTATTCAATTATTTGAAGAAAAAAATACAGATTTATCAACTGAAGAAAAAGAAATTCTATCTTGTCTGCAAGCTTCATTTTCTTCAGTATTTGAGGTGGGACGTGTATTAAGTAATGGTTTTGAATTATATAACTTAGTAAATGAAAATAAATACAAAGTTTTATCTTTAGTTAAAATGAATAATTTTAGAGGTGTAACTCCGGGGCAATTTGCACTATGCAGAATATTCCCTATGAATGGTGAATATTATCTTTTAGAAATTTCAAATGTAATATCAAGCATAAATAAAAATGAAGTTTATAAATTTGCTATAGCAAAAATAATCGAAAAACCTGAAGATGCTTATGATGATAACCCTAAAAAATTAGAACAAATAGAACAATTAGTATCTGATTTCGGTGAAAAATTCAGTCAATGTTTTAATTCTGATGAAGTTATTACAACAAATATTTATGCTGATAATTTAATCAATTTATTTAATATATACTGTGATGAAGGTGTGATGCCAGAAAAAGAAGAAATTGAAAAAAATATCAAGCAAGTTGAAAACAACAGATATTTTACTGTTTCTGATTTTAAAAATTCTTATTCTGATTTTATGGAAAAATCATTAGAGGGATTTTCTTCTCATTCTTCAATATATGATATCGGTATTATTTATGATAATGAACTTGGATTGTTTGTTCTTCCGTTCTTTCAAACTTTCTGCAAAGTATATGAAGCAGAAGACTATAAAACAGTTCAAGGTTATAAAGATTGCATCAAAAGCTTTTTAGAAAATGATAAAGTTCCTGCAAATATTATAAAAAGAGTTGCTGCTAAGTATTCTAACTTTATGGATAGAACAAATGAAATACTTGGAACTTCTTATAATTTAGACAGCCTATTAAATTACTATAAAATAGATTCTGTTTCTAAAAAGATATTTTCATCTGCAAGTGTTTTATATGCTTCAAAAGTATTTGAGCAAATGATGAATTCCGTTTCTGTAAAAGAAGAAGTAAAACAAAATGAAAATGTAGATTATTCAAATGTAGGCAGAAATGATAAATGTCCTTGCGGAAGCGGAAAAAAATATAAAAATTGCTGTATGCCGAAATAGTTTAATTGTTTTGAAGAAAATATCGGCAATATTTGCAAAGATTACATTTTGAACAATCAGGTTTTGTAGGCTTGCATACATTTTGACCCAACGTTACAAATAAAGTATTAATTTCAGACCAACTTCTTTCAGGGAGTTTGTTTTTTAATGCGAATTCTGTTTCTTCCGGCTCTTTTGTATCAACAAAACCTAATCTGTTTGAAATTCTATGTACGTGTACATCAACGCAAATGCTTGGCATATCATAACCTTTAGATTGAACCAAATTTGCTGTTTTTCTTCCTACACCTTTAAATTTAATCAGTTCTTCAATTTCTTTAGGTACTATGCTGTTATGGTTATGATAAAGTTCATAAGCTATATCTAAAATTTGTTTTGCTTTATTTTTATAAAAACCTACAGGGTAGATTGCCTGTTCTAAATCTTCAAGTTTAACATTTAGAAAATCTTTTGGAGTTTTGCCGAGTTTTAGCATTCTCATTGTAGCCGGGTATGTTGTTCTATCATTTGTTCGTAAGGACAGAATACAAGCTATTAAAACAATAAAAGGATCGTGAATATCTTCCATAAATTTTACAAATTCTGTTTGCGGAAGATTCATTTTTTTTATATTTTTAATTATTTTATCAAAATTTTTAATCATAATTATATATTATCATCTAATAAATTTTCGGATTTAGAAGCAGCAACTGCAAGTTTATCGCAGCGTTCGTTAAATTCATGCCCGTTGTGACCTTTTATCCATACTAAATCGATATCATGAGATTTCATAGCGGTTAGAAGTCTTTTCCATAAATCAACATTTTTTACAGGCTTTTTAGACGCGTTTTTCCAATTATTCTTTTGCCAGCCATCAATCCATTTTTGCTCGAAAGCATCAATAAAATATTTACTGTCTGATGTGATTGTAACTTTGCAAGGTTGTTTTAGAGCTTCAAGTCCGACAATAACAGCAAGTAATTCCATTCTGTTATTTGTTGTTAATTTATAACCTGCACTTAATTCTTTTTCGTGATAAATTCCTGCTGCGTCTTTATATCTTAAAATCGTTCCATATCCGCCTGCACCAGGATTTCCGCTGCAAGCACCATCTGTATATATTTCAACAATTCTTTTATTTTCACTCATATTGAGCATAGTATGTTAAGTATTTTATTCTGTCAAGGTAGTTTTCCAAAAAGTAAGGAATTTTAATTTGTGGAACCATTGTTTTTAGGTATCGCGAAAACACAGGTTCCACAAATTAAAATTCCTTACTTTTTGGAAAACATATAACATAAAAATTAAAGTTTTCTGATATGTAGCCGATGAATTATATATTATAAATCATGTTTGGAGCGAAAATAATGTATATAAGAGATACTGCAATTTCAACAGAAAATACAGTTAACAATACAAATAATGCCTATGAAAATTCAAAAGTTAAAGAAGAAGAAAGTATTTTTTCTTCTCAATCAACAGATAATGATTTTACTGAAGAACTAATAACAACAATTTTAGATTGTGTATTAGATGAAATATTTTCAGATGGGGCTTTTACAAAAGATGAAGCTTCAACTTTTGTAGCGGGTGAAAAGGAACTTGCTCAAATTATAAAAGATGCGAAATCAAAACAAGGTTTTTTTGAATCTTTATTTGATTTTGGTTCAACTGAAAAGAAATGCCGTGAGGATTATGCTAAATCCCATCCTGAATATGCCAAGGTAATGAAAGAAGGTCAAAAGGTTCAAAGCGAATATGAAAATGCAATGAAAACAGCAAAAGAAGAGTGGACAAAATCAAATCCACAGCCCGAAACTTTATATGAAGAGGGTGGATTGCTTGGTATGAAAAGAACAGAAGAGTATTCTGCTTGGCAAAAAGAACTTACTGAATTTTTAAATGAATTTGAAAAAGAATATATATATAATAATAGTGATTATAAAACATTAAGAACTGAGCAAAACAAAGACAAAGATGTTTTTGATGAGTTCGCTCAAGGTTTTATTTCATCGCTTGTTGATAGCATAATATAGTTTAACTTTCACTTTTCTTTATAATTGTTGATAATTTCTTTCTACTGATTGAAGAAAAAAAATGCTTATGTTAGAGTGAAAATATATGCTCATTTGAGCTTTAGGTGGAAGGAAACTATATGGATATATTCTCAATATTTACGCTGTGTGGAGGGCTTGCGTTCTTTCTATACGGTATTTCAATAATGTCTTCGGGACTTGAAAAAATTGCCGGCGGAAGACTTGAGAGAATTTTAAAGAAGATGACATCGAACCCTGTTAAAAGTTTAGTTTTTGGAGCAGGTATCACGGCAGCAGTTCAATCTTCTTCCGCTGTAACGGTTATGTTGGTTGGTCTTGTTAATTCGGGAATTATGAAATTATCCCAAACGATTAGTATAATAATTGGTTCAAACATCGGAACAACAATTACAGCTTGGATTTTAAGTTTATCAGGGATTCAGAGTTCGGTATTCTTTATTAGATTACTAAAACCTGAATCCTTTTCTCCTATTATGGCACTTGTTGGTGTCGTGATGATAATGGTTGCTAAAAGTAACAAAAGAAAAAGTGTTGGAACAGTTTTAATCGGTTTTGCAATTCTTATGTTTGGTATGGAACTTATGTCCGGTTCTATGCGTCCGTTAGCAGATATGCCAAGTTTTCAGCAGACACTTGTAGCATTTACAAATCCTGTTTTAGGTTTGCTTGTAGGTCTTATTGTTACTATGCTTATTCAAAGTTCTGCTGCCTCATTAGGTATTTTACAAGCACTTTCAATGGTTGGCGGTATTACTTATGGTATGGCAATTCCTATTATTATGGGACAAAATATTGGTACTTGTATTTCAGCAGTACTTTCCGCTATAGGAGTTAATACTGCAGCGAAAAGAGTGTCTGCAGTCCATGTTATATACAATGTTCTTGGTGCGGTGATTTGTTTGCCAATTCTTTTATTATCTAATAAAATATTTCATTTTTACTTTATGACCCAAGGTATTAATCCTGTTGGTATAGCTACTGTACATACCATATTTAATATACTTGCTGCAATTATAGCATTTCCTCTTATTAAAGTTATTGAAAAAGCTGCAATTGCTTGTGTTCCTGATAAAAAACAAAAAGATAAAAATGTTCTTATTGATGAACGTTTACTTATGGCGCCTGCATTTGCAATTGCAGAATGCTACAGACAAACAATCAAAATGGCTGAAATGGTTGAATTTAATTTCATCAATTCCACAAAAATGTTAAAGAGCTACCATTCTAAAAAAGCAGAGCAAATTCAAAATAACGAGATTAAAATTGATATGTATGAAGATAAACTTGGTGCATTTATGCTTAAGTTATCAACAAAAGAATTAACAGAAGAAGATAGTAACAGAATTTCTCAATTATTGTTAGCTATCGGTGATTATGAAAGAATTGGCGACCACGCTTCATATATGCTTAAAATTGCTGAAAAATTAAAAGAAAGTGAGAAAAAACTTTCGGATGATGCAGTTGAAGAATTAAAAGTTATTGTTCATGCAGTTTCTGAAATTTTTACGGTTTCTTTAGAAGCATATAAAACTGATAATGTGCAGTTGGCGCAAGAGGTTGAACCATTAGAAGCTGTAATTAAGCGTATTATTAGAAAAGTTAAAAACCGCCATATACAACGTTTGAAAGATGGTTTATGTACTGCTGAAATAAGCTTTTTATTCTCTGATTTATTAAATGATTTAAGAAGAATAGCTGCACATTGCGGAAACATTGCAACAAGCGTTATTCAGCTTCATGACCAAACAATTGATAAACATGAATATAACCACAGAAATAAAGATGAGGATATTGAATTTATCAATAAATATGAAAATTACAAATCTATATATTCTGTTTCAAAAAATAAATCAATGGAATCAATACAATAATATAAGAAAAATATATAGCCGGCAGATTTTATATCTGCCGGCTTTTCTATATATTACAATCTATTAATTAATTTCCCTTCGGGGGGGGTAGGTTATAATGCCATAATAGATTTTTGATTGGTATTATGAGACAAATAAAAAATGATATGGTTTATACAAAGACCGTATATGAAAAAAACGGAGTTATTTTTAGAAAAGTTGATGATATTGAGTCAGCAAAGCAAATTATAACTGCATTAAAAAATAAAAATTTAATGGGAACTTGTGTTGTTAATACTGATATAGAGTCTTTTCAAAATAATCTTTTAAAACATGAATATATTCCTTATATTTTATATTCAGGTGAATTTACACCATCAATGATTGTTGATTTAACTGAATTATCACTAAATATGGCATTAGATTTAATCGACGAAAAAATATATTCTTGGGATTTAATGCCAAATAATTTCACGTTTACCAACGGTAAATGGTTATTATATGACTTTGACGCGTTTGATACACATCCTAAAAATGTTAAAACTCAAATTCGTTCAATGTTTAAAATATCTTTTAGTTCTTTTGAACTAACAAAAATAATAGAGCGAGGCAAGCTAAAACATTATTATTTAAATAGAATAAAATCTTTTGATTTATATAAAATGATTTCTTTTCATAATTGGGTTAACTATTTTTTCAATCTTCAAATTTCGTTGTTATTTTACTCTTTGGGATTATATAAAATTGCTTATTTTTATTTGCGCAGAGTTTACAAAAATTATAGTAAAAATCATATAAAACAATATTATGAATATAATCTAAACAGTGAAGAAAAGTGCTTATACGATAAAACAGCGGAAATTTTATCATCAAAACAAATTTCAAGTTGTTTCTGTGTTGGAGAAAACACTTCTAAATTTGTATTTGAAACCCAAAATGATTCAATAAATTATTTCTTATGTTTAGATGATTATAATTTATGTGACAAAATTTATAATTCAATATATAAAAATTCATACAAAAATATAATAGCTGCTGTTCTTTATCCTTATATAAATGAGAAAAATATACCCCAATCGTATACTTATAAAGGCTTATACGATTCTTTTAATCAAAAGCGCTTTTATTCAGATGCCGTAATTGCCATTAATGCTGATGATTTTGTAAAGAATAATATAAAAGTAGCTGTTAAAAATCTTTCACTGTTCTCATTAAATACCTTAATAATATCAGTAAATAAAAGTACAAATATTGAAGAAGTGAAGCAGGCGCTTAATAATAACTTTGAACAAGTTGTGGTTCATACTTGTGATAATTCCGTTTTATTTGAAGCAAGTATAAAAAAGACTATTGAAAATACTCCTAAAAATAATAAAGAATACAAAAATTACAGCAGAGGGTTTGAGGCTGACGCGCATACAAAAGCTATTTTTAAAATTTTAAAAGAGAACAAATAATTATTTTTCTTGTTTCATTGTGTAAATTTCTTTTGTTATTCCGTAATTTGTTATATTATAAATCTATTGGAATTAAAGTAGGAATAAGGAAAAAATTATGTTTAAAAAATACTTTTCGGAAAGAATTAAAAATACGCCATCATCTTTTATAAGAGAAATATTAAAAGTTACTCAAAATCCTGATATTATTTCTTTCGCGGGTGGGCTTCCTAATCCTATTTCGTTTCCTCAAGAAGCTTTAAAAGTTTCAATGAACAGAATAGCTGACGATTTTGGTGCAAAAATCTATCAATATTCAACAACAATGGGCTTAGACAGTCTTCGTCAATATATTGTTGACAGATATAAAAAATTATGGGGAATGGATATTTCTATTGACAATGTTATTATTACAACAGGTTCACAGCAGGCTTTAGATTTAATTGGGAAAGTCCTTGTTAATGAGGGCGATAAAGTAATGGTTGAAAAACCTTCTTATTTAGGCTTGTTACAATCTTTTTGCTTATATAGAGCTGAATTTGTTCAAACACAATTAAACGATGATGGTTTAGATATTGAAGATTTAAAAAATACACTTAAAACTCATAAGCCTAAAGTTGCATATTTAATTCCTAACTTCCAAAATCCTACAGGACTAACTTATACAAAAGAAAACAGAGAAAAAGTTTTTGAAGTCATTAAAGATGAAGATATGATTTTAATTCAAGATGACCCTTATGGTGAATTAAGATTTGAAGACGGTGAAAGAATTCCATATATCGGATTAAATCAAACAGAAAAAAATATTTATTTAGGTTCTTTTTCTAAAATTGTAACTCCCGGTATGCGTTTAGGCTATATTATTGCCAATAAAGAAATAATAAAAATGCTTGAAACCGCAAAACAAGCATCAGATTTACATTCAAATATCTTTGGACAATACTTAATCTCTGATTACTTATACAATAATGACTTAGATAAACACATTGAAAAAATTAAAGCATTATATAAATCGCAAGCAACAGCAATGGTTAATGCTATGGAAGAGTATTTCCCTAAAAATGTTAAATTTACTCATCCCCAAGGCGGTATGTTCACTTGGGTAACTTTAGAAGAGGGTAAAGATGTACTTACATTGTTTGACAAAGCAATTGCAAAAAATGTTGCTTTTGTTCCGGGACATCCGTTCTATGTAAATCCTGATAAAGTTAATACATTACGTTTGAATTATACAAATGCAGATGAAGAAACAATTAAAATAGGTATTAAACGTTTAGCGGAAGCTTTAAAAGAAATATAAAATCCAAGCGGTTATGTAAAAAATACATAGCCGCTTTTTTGTTGATATTACAATAATTTAACAATTATTTTATTTCTTAATTTAGTTATACAATTGTAATGAGGGGGACAACTTCATGAAAGATTTAAGAGTCAAGATATCAGGAACTTCAGGGCAAGGAATTATTAGTGCAGGTGATATATTGTCCTATGCTACAGCGAGAAAGGGCTATTATGTTACAACATATAGAGCATTTCCATCTGAAATAAGAGGGGACGGAAAATGCTATTATACATTAAGAATTAGTGAACATAAAGCATTAACAGCTACAGGTGATACTGATATATTAGTGTGCTTAGATGAAGGAACTATATATGAAGGCTTAAAATCAATGGCGACTAACGGTGTATTGATTTACGATAAAGATTTGGTGCCTGAATTAAAAGAAACAAGAGATGATATAGTTATTTACCCAATTCCATTAGGAACGATTGCAAAAGAGCTTGGAAGTGAGCGTTCAAGAAATATGGTTGCTCTTGGTATTGTAGTTGGTATTTTGAAAAATCTTCATTTAGAAGAACAAATATTAAAAGATATAGAATTAAGATATAAGTTAAAACCTCAAGCGGTAATAGATTCAAACAAACAGGCATTAAATGCAGGTTTTAAATATGAAGAACAAGAACTTGAAAGAAAAGATAATTATGATAAAGTTCAAATGACTTCAACAGGTGCAAAACTTATTATGTCAGGTAATGAGGCAATAGGTTTAGCAGCGTTAACAGCAGGCTGTAGGTTTTTTGCAGGATACCCTATTACTCCTGCTACAGAAATTATGGAGTGGCTTGCAAAAGAACTTCCTAAATTCGGCGGAAAAATGGTGCAATGCGAAGATGAAATTGCAGCTATAAATTACGCGTTAGGTGCTTCTTATGCAGGTGTAAAATCTATGACTGCAACATCAGGTCCTGGGTTTTCATTGATGCAGGAAGCATTAGGGCTTGCTTCAATGGCTGAACTTCCTGTCGTAATTGCTGATGTACAAAGATGCGGCCCGTCAACAGGTGTTCCGACAAAAACTGAACAAAGTGATTTATTTGCGGCTATGTACGGTACTCACGGTGATTGTCCGAAAATTGTATTAGCGCCAATGAATGTTGCGGATTGCTTCTATCAAACAATTAATGCATTTAACTTTGCAGAACAATATCAGGTTCCTGTTATTGTTCTATCAGATGCTTCATTAGGTCCAAGAAGAGAATGTGTAGATTTAATTGATATTGAAAATTTAAAAATAGTAAACAGACAAAAACCTCAATTAAAAGAGGGTGATGTTTATAACAGATATGAAAATACTGAAAGCGGAATTTCTCCAATAAGCAGTGTAGGCGATATGTATGGTGAACACGTAATTACAGGTTTAGAACATACAGAAGCTAATGCCCCTACTCCTGCACCTGAAGTTCACAAACAAATGACGGAAAAAAGATTTAGAAAACTTGAAACTGCAGCAGGACAGTTCTCAAAAGCAAAAACATACGGTGATGAAGAAGCTTCAATCGGTATTATAAGCTGGGGTTCTACTTCAGGTCCTGTATTTGAAGCTATAAATAAAGCAGCAGAAAAAGGTATAAAAGTTCAGGCATTATATCCAAGAACTTTATATCCTCTTCCTACTGATTGGATAAAAGGTTTTGTTAAAAATAAAGATGTAGTTATTGTAATTGAGGCTAATTATAATGCTCAATTTAAATCAACAATTGTTGAACGCTGCGCACATATTAATAAAGGAACAGATGTTCTTGAATTTTTAAAATATGACGGAACACCATTTACTCCTGAAGAAATTTTTGAAGAAATTGAAAAAGTTGATAGTCTTCAAAAACAAAAAAGTGCATTATTAACAAATAAACATACTCGTTTTTAAGAAGAGGTATTTATGAAAACTATGGAACCAAATGATTATAAAGGAAAAGTTAAGCCGTCTTGGTGCCCCGGATGTGGTAATCACGCAGTTTTAATGGCATTAAAAAAGGCAATGGCTGAATTAAATTATCAAACACATGAAACAGCAATAGTTTCGGGTATCGGTTGTTCAAGCAGATTTCCGTTTTTTATGTCTACATACGGATTTCATACTATTCATGGTCGTGCCTTGCCTGTTGCAATCGGTTTAAAACAAGCAAAACCTGAAGTAAATGTTATTGCAGTAGGTGGTGACGGTGACGGTTTAAGTATCGGAGGAAATCATTTTATCCATGCCGGTAGAAAAAATCCAAATATAACATATATTATGATGGATAACGAAATTTATGCTTTAACAAAGGGGCAATGTTCTCCAACTTCAAGAATAGGCACGACAACAAAATGTAATCCTTATGCTTGGACAGCGGATAGAATTAATCCTGTATTAATGGCTCTATCATTTAATGCTTCTTATGTTGCAAGAGGATATTCAGGTGATGTTAAGCAATTAGAAAAATTAATACTTGGCGGATTACAACACAAAGGATTTGCTTTTATCCACATTGTTTCGCCTTGTGTTCAATACAATAAAGTCTCTTCTTTTGAAAAAATAAAAGAATTGGTAAGAAATTTACCATCAGACCATGATGTAGAGGATAGAGTTAATGCTATGAAATATGCTTTTGCTCCTGAAGGATTATATACAGGTATATTCTATAAAACAGAACGACCAACTTATGAAGAAAGATATCAGGAAGTAATTTCTAAAGCTAAGGAAATAGCGGGTGAAAACTGTACAATAAAAGATGTAATGAAACAATTTCAATAGGTGACATAATGACTAAATTAAAAAGAACTTTGCTTACAATTTTACCTTTAATAGGATTGGCGCTTTCGATAGAATTGTGCCTTGTATATTATAATGCTAATTTTGCAGTAGATTCAAAACCAAGTATTTGTGCAATTAATGATGCTATGGATTGTGATGGTGTTGCAAGAACTCCATATTCTCAATTCTTTGGTGTGCCACTTGCAATTTGGGGGGTAATTTTATATTTATTCTTCTTATTTATGACTTATGTTGATAAATTGCAAAATATAAAATTCTTAGGGTTTCTAAAAGTATTTAAAAATCCAACTTCTTATATTTTTATAATAGGTTTATTATCTTTTGTTCTTTCAATGATATTGGGGTGTATATCTGTTTTTAAAATAGATTCAATATGTATTTTCTGTTTTATGACTTATTTTACGGATTTACTTATAGCGTTAGCCGCAAAAACAAAAGGAGTGTCTTTAATTTCGGAATTGAAAACTTGCTTTAGTGATTTTATTCAGGCAATAAAAGTGCCGCGTTATGCAATTGCTTTTTCGGTTATAGTACTTATTGTTATTGGCGTACTTGTATATACTTCTATTTTCAATGTATTAGCACCTCAAATTGCAAAACAAATTCAATTTAAAAAAGAGTTTAAAAATTACTCTAATATGGTAAGCGAAAATGAAATGGGACCGGAAAATGCAGGCCTTGTTATTCATGAATACATGGATTTCAATTGCGGTGGTTGTTTTATGGCTCAAATTTATTTGCATAGAATAGTTCAAGAATTTGAAAATGTTAAAGTTATCCAACACAACTTACCTCTTGAACAAGCCTGCAATCACAATATGAAATTTGAAGGACATAAAAATTCTTGTTTAAAAGCTCGTTATGCTCTAGCTGCAAAAAAACAGAATATGTATTGGCAAATGGCAGATGTATTGTTTGAGCAAGTTCCTAATACAGAAAAAGAAATCATTGAACAAGCAAGACTTTTGGATTTTGATATAAAAAAATTAAAAGAGGATGCCAATAGCCAAGAAATTAAAGATGAGTTATTATCTTCAATTAAAGAAGCAGATGAGAAAGAAGTGGATGGAACTCCAACAATGTTTATTGGTATAAAAAGAATCTTAGGTTCCGGCGGAGCTTATCCTGATTTAAAACAAATAGTTATTGAACAAGGTGGTATAGAAAAACAAAACAATGGATAAAAAAGTACTTGTTCATGCTTGTTGTGCAGTATGCAGCGCATATCCAATTGAAAAATTAAAAGAAATGGGGTACACTCCTGTACTCTATTTCTTTAATCCTAATATTTTTCCTCAAGAAGAGTATGAAAGACGTTTAAATGAATTAATAGCTTACTCTAAAAAGAAAAATATAGAATTGATTGTCGGGAAACAAGATGTAGAGGGTTGGTATAATTGTATCGCTGGTTTAGAAAACGAACCTGAAAAAGGAAAACGCTGTTCCAGATGTTTTGAATACAGATTATTATTTACGGTCTTAAAAGCTTTTCAACTTGAATATCAATATTTTACAACAACTTTAACCGTAAGCCCTCATAAACAATCAAAAGTAATATTTGAAATAGCACAAGAGCTTGCCAATAAATATGAACTTACTTTTTTAGATATTGATTTCAAAAAAGAAAATGGTTTTTTGAAGACAATGCAAATTGCAAAACAAGAAAATTTTTACCGTCAAAACTATTGCGGTTGTGAGTTTAGTATGTTTTCTTAATATTTTTTAATACAAATTTATTTTTGAGCAAATTTTCATTATTTGATTTTTTTTATAAAATAAAATAATGAGTTAGTCGAAATAAAACAAATACTTATTTAATTGAAACACAATAAATGCTTACTTAGTAGAGACAATATAAAGGGTTTATTATGCGAATATTTTCTAAGATTTCATCGAATTTCACTCCAAATATTAATTCAGCTAATGTAAAAAACGTGGCTGTAAAACTTCAAAAATCACATGATGTTTTTGAAAGAAGTACTGTTGTTAAAGATACTGCTTCAAAATTTAGGAATACGGTTGTTCAACCGTTTGCAGAGTTTACAACAAAAGGTTTAATGCCTAAAGATACAGATAAGGGGAGTAGTTATTTAAAATCTGTATTAGAACCATTTATAAAAACAATTGAGCATTTTAATGCACATGATACTGAAAAATTCTTAAAACTCTCAATGGGCTCAGACCATTTACCTATATTAAAAGATGGTGCAAAAGTAAATTCTGATGTTCGTTTGTTTGTTCAAACAATGGAAGAAAAAATGGGTAAATCTATTGCAGATGTATTAAAATAATAATTATAAATTGCATATAAGCAGCTCTTTCTGTTTTCGAGAGAGCTGTTTTATTCTATATTCTTCTTTTTGAGCTTCTTTCTTTGTTTCAAATTCTTGTGTATAAACAAGTTTTAGAGGCTTGTTTGCTCTTGTAAATTTAGCGCCTTTCCCTTCACAATGCAGTTTATATCTATGTTCAACGTTATCGGTGTAACCGCAGTATAGTTTGTTATTTACTGTAAGAATTATATATACGTAATATTTTTTATTCGTTATCTGCATTTTGTAAAATTTCATCCAGTATTGCAGTTATGTTGTTGTAGTTTAATTCTGTTACAAGTTTATGTCTGTATTCGCCACCGCCTCTAATATTTCTTATATAGCAAGGGTAGAATTTTCTAAAGAATTTAATTCCTGTTTCTTCCCCGCGGAAGGCTATTTGAAAATCTAAGTGTTTTTTTAGCATTGATATTTTTTCGGCTAAAGTTGGTTCGGGTAACAAAATATCTTCATTTAAGTATTTTTCAATTCTGTAAATTAATGATAAATCACCCATTGCAGCTCTGCCTATAGCTACGCCGTCTGCCTTTGATATTTCTAAACATTCTTTTGCCGTTTCAGGGCTTACTACATCTCCATTTGCAAAGTAGGGAATATCAATTTCACCTTTTAATTTAGAAATTTCTGCCCAATCAGCTGTACCGGCATACATTTGAGAACGAGTTCTTCCATGTACCGTTACTGCGCTGACTCCTGCTTCTTGCAGCATTTGAGCAAATTCTACAAAGTTTTTGGTATCTTGGCTCCAGCCTAAGCGGAATTTACAAGTTACGGGAATTTTTACTGCTTCTTTTACGGCAAGAACAATATCTCTTGCAAGTTCAGGGTTTTTCATTAATGAGCAGCCGTCATTACCTTTTACAATTTTATTTATAGGACAGCCCATATTTATATCAATAATAGAAGCTTTTGGCTCTAATATTTTAGCTGATTTTGCCATTAGCTCAGGTTTATGTCCTTCAATTTGAAAAGCAGCAGGTGCTTCTTTTGCATTTGTATATGTAATATTACAATCAGGTCTTTGAACTAATGCTTCAGAACTAATCATTTCTGTTGTAAGCAGGCATGTAGGAGAATATTCTCTTATTAATTGACGCAAAACAAAATCTGTAATGCCCGCTAAGGGGGCAAGAGAAACTCTGCTGTTTATAACAACATTTCCTATTTTTATCTGATTTTGTTTCTTAGTTGTTTCCATTATTTTATCTCGTTAATTCTGCTTTGAGCGTACTTTTTGAAATCATTATCTTCATTTATTAATTCAACATATTTTTTGTAGTTTTCTTTTGCTGCACTGTAGTTTTCAATTGAATCATAATCTACACCTAAAGAATAGTAAGCAATAACCATATCAGGTGCATATTTTAGTGTGGATTTATAATCTGCAATTGCTTTTTGATAGTTGTTCAATGCGTCAAATGACATAGCTCTGTAGTAATATACAGTAGCGTTTGATGGCTCAATTTTTAAAACTTTGTCGAATAACGCTATTGCTTCATTATATTTTTGAGCATCATATAATTCAACAGCTTTTGCTAAATCTTTTTCTATGTCTTTTGCATTTACGTAGTCTAAAATTTCTTTAGCTTGTGTGTTTGCAGGGTTTTTTGAAAGTGAAATATTTGCATATACTTTTGCTTGTTCAAAATTGTTTGAATCTGCAAACAATGAAGCTATATAGTATGGTATATCGCTGTTTTTACTATCAAGTTCCATAGCTTTTTTGTAGTATTCAATAGCTTTTTCATAATTTTTCAGTGATTGATAGCAAGCTGCAATACCTATTAATGAGTCTGAAGTTGCAGGTGTTATTTTCATATATTCTGCAATAGCTTTTTGATAATCACCGCTTTGAAATGCATTAGAGGCTATGCTGTAATTATTTGCCGCATATTCCTTTGCTACTAAATCATATTGTTTTTTTACAAGCTGATTAGTTGGTTCAATAGCCATAGCTTTTTGAATGATGTCGTATGCGTTTTTATAATCTTTCTTTTGTCTATATGCTTGAGAAAGGTTAATATAAGCATCTGTTTTTTTATTATCTAATTTTATTGTTTGAGTGTAATAAACAATAGCATCATCTATTTTATTTGCTTTGTGAAGTTCATAAGCAAATTCATAATAAGAATCTGCATTCATCGGGCTGTTTTGAACATTTTTATATAAGAAATCTAATACTTGTTCAGCAGGCATAGTATCTTTTAAAAGGTCGAATAATTGTGCTTTTGCAGTTGTGTTATCAGGTTTTAAATTTAGTACTGATTTATAAAGTGCAATAGCTTCTTCGTTGCGTTTTAATCCTTTTAAACATTCAGCTTTATATGTCATTACATCTGTATTTTGAGGCTGCATTTGCAAGATTGCATTATATGTATTTATAGCAGCTTCATAATTTTTTTGTTCTTGATATAGAGTACCTATATTTATTTTTGTATTTATGTTTGACGGATTAAGTGCTTCTGCTTTTTTGTATTCAGCTAAAGCTTCAGTGTATCTTTTTTGTTTTTGGAAAACTACTCCAAGGTTTGCGTGAGCTTCCGCATCTTTTGGTGTTTCATCTACTTTCTTTTGCCATATTTTTTCTAATGAATTTATAATATCTTCGTTTTCTGATGAATTTTTTAATGCAATACTGTATTCATTTAATGAAGATGAAAAATCATTTAATTGTTCGTATGTTCTTGCTAATTTTAAGTGAATATCTGTATTATCAGGTGCGAAGACTAATGCATTTTGATAAAACCTTAGTGCCATATCAGGTCTGTTAAAAATTTTATAAATATCACCAATTGCAGAATTAGCTTGCACTTTGTATTTTTCATTATTGATTAATTGATAATAATCATAAGCAGCTGCTGCAAATTCACCTTTTGTTCTTGATGTTTTAGCGCTATTAAATCTTGTGTCAGCCGTAATTGTTTCTTTTGAATTATTTTCAAGTATTGATAAGTTTTTTTCAATTGCAGCTAATGTTTGAGGTGAAATCGTACCTCCATTTGAAAAATATTTAACAAAAAAGATTGAAGATTTTAAATCTGAAATAGCGCTATCAGTCGCTTTTACAACGTTATTATAGTATTGAGCGCGCATATTGTAAGAATTAAAAAGTCCTATTAATGATGAAGAATCATTAGGATTAGTTCTTAATGCTTTTTTAAATTCATTTATTGCGCTTGAATACTGAGAATTAGCTAGATATTTTGAACCTTGAATATAATTTGGGCTTTCTTGATAATTTTCATCATAAACAGTTTGCGAAAAAGCAGAACTTTGTATTAGTAAAATGCTTGCAAAAATCCATACTAATTTCTTCATAAACGACTAGCTCCTTAACCTTTACTTTATTTTATATCAATTATGAAATTCTGCATATAGTAAATAAGAGTTAAGATGTTTTAATAATTATTTTCATGAAATTTTTAGGTGATATAATGTAGTAATAGTAGTTAGTCTGCATAGAATAGGAGAAATACTAATGGGCAACGGAACTCCCCTTGTAATTAATACAGGGAAGCTTGATGAGATTATTAGTGCTTATGACGCTAAAAAATCTAATTTAATAGCAATTTTGCAAAAAGTTCAGGAAATTTACAGATATTTACCGGAAGAAGCAATGACTTACATCGGTACTAAAATTGAAGGCATATCGCCTGCAACTGTGTTAGGTGTTGCTACATTTTATGCTCAATTTTCATTAGAACCAAAAGGTAAATATGAAATTAAAGTTTGCGATGGAACTGCTTGTCACGTTAGAGGTTCAATGCCTGTTCTTGAAGCTATTAAAAAGAAAATTAATTTAACAGAAGGAAAAATTACAACAGAAAACGGACTTTTCTCATTAGAAACAGTTAGCTGTTTAGGTGCTTGCAGTTTAGCTCCTGCTATTGTTATTAATGAAAAAATTTATCCGCAAATGACAGCTGAAGCTGTAGAAATTATCATAGATACATTATTGAAAGAGAATGAATAATATGGAAAAAGTTGTATTAAATGTTGATATAAAAAAAGAACAGGAACGTGTTCTTGAAATAATTAAAAATGAAGGTACAAGAGTTCTTGTTTGTACAGGTACAGGTTGCAGCGCAAACGGTTCACACGATATTATTGATAAATTTAAAGAACTTGGTGCTAATGTTGAAACTTTAACTCATGCAGATAAAATCAGTGCAATTCCTACAGGCTGTATAGGTTTTTGTGAACAAGGCGTTTTAGTTGTAATTCCGGATAGAAAACTTACTTATGTTAAAGTAAAACTTGCTGATGTTGAAGAAATTTATAATTCACTAAAAAATAATACAGTTGTTGAACGTCTTTTATATGTTGACCATGCTCAAGATAATAAAAAGATTGTTAACAATGAAGAAATTAATTTCTATGCGAAACAGACAAGAACTGCACTTATGAATTGTGGTCATTTAGACCCTGAAAGCCTTGATGAAGCGATTGCTATGGGTGCTTATCAAGCATTATCAAAAGTAATAAGCGAAAACAATCAAGAAAATGTTATTGATGAAATTGAAAAATCAGGGTTAAGAGGCCGAGGCGGCGGCGGCTTCCCTACAGGCAAAAAATGGAGAAGCGTATATAAAAATCGCGGCGGTAAATCTTTTGTTATTTGTAACGGTGATGAAGGTGACCCCGGTGCATTTATGGATAGAAGCCTTATGGAATCTGACCCTCATAAATTATTAGAAGGTATGGCAATAGCAGCGTTTGCAGTTGGTTCTGATGAAGGTTATATTTACGTTCGTGCTGAATATCCTTTGGCTATTAAACGTTTAAAAATGGCTATTGCTGCAGCAGAAGAAAAAAATCTTTTAGGTAAAAATATTATGGGCAGCAATTTTAGCTTCCATATTCATATTAAAGAAGGTGCAGGCGCATTTGTTTGTGGTGAGTCTTCTGCATTAATCGCTTCTATTGAAGGCGAAAGAGGTATGCCAAGACCTAAAAATATCCACATGGCTGAATGCGGTTTGTTCAAACGTCCTACACTTTTAAATAACGTTGAAACCTTTGCTAATGTTCCGTTAATCATTACAAACGGTTCGGATTGGTTTAGTGCAATGGGTACAGAAGGTTCAAAAGGTACAAAAACATTTGCATTGACAGGTGAAGTTAATAATACAGGTTTAATCGAAGTTCCGATGAATACAACCTTACGCCAAATTGTATTTGATTTAGGCGGCGGCATTAGAAACGGTAAGAAATTTAAAGCTGTTCAAATCGGTGGTCCATCAGGCGGATGTTTAACAGAAGAGCATCTTGATATGCCTATGGATTATGACCAATTAACAAAAGTTGGTGCAATGGTTGGTTCAGGCGGTCTTGTTGTTATGAACGAAGACACTTGTATTGTTGAAGTTGCAAGATTTTTCATGAACTTTACACAACACGAATCTTGCGGGAAATGTACACCTTGCCGAGAAGGTACAAAACAAATGCTTGCTATTCTTGAAAGAATAGTTAGGGGTCAGGGAAAAATGGAGGATTTAGATACTCTTGAAGAACTTGGAAAAGTTATTAAAGAAGGTTCTTTATGCGGTCTTGGTAAATCTGCTCCAAACCCTGTATTATCTACATTAAAATACTTTAGAGATGAATATATTGCTCATATTAAAGACAAAAAATGTCCTGCCGGTGTTTGTAAAGCGCTTAAACATTTTGAAATTCAAGAGGATAAATGTAAAGGCTGTACAAAATGTGCCAGAAATTGCCCTGTAGGTGCAATTGAAGGAACAATAAAAGAACCGCACAAAATTAATCAGGATAAATGTATTAAATGCGGTGCTTGTATTGATAATTGTCCGTTTAAAGCAATTGTTACCAAATAGATAGACATAAGGAATTTGATAAAATGAGCGATAAGAAAACATTATTTATAAATAATTTAGAAGTTGAATTTACAGATGAAAAAACAGTTTTGGAGGTTATCCGCAATAACGGTTTTGATGTTCCTACTTTTTGTCATCGTCCGGATTTAACTCAATACGGCGCTTGCAGAATGTGTATTGTAGAACAAGAAGGACGCGGAATTCAAGCTTCTTGTACAATGCCGCCAAGAGCTGGTATAAAAATTCAAACTAATTCTGATAAGGTTAGAAAAATCAGAAAAACAATTCTTGAATTATTGCTTGCAAATCACAAAAGAGAATGCTTAACATGTGATAAATCAGGAAATTGTGAATTACAAAAATATGCAGCAGAATATGAAATTACAGATATCCGCTTCCCTAAATTAGAAGAAAAAGATTATCTACCGATAGATAATTCAAATCCTTCTATAGTTCGTGACCCTTCAAAATGTATTCTTTGCGGTGCTTGTGTAAGAGCTTGCAGTGAGTTCCAAGGTCATAGCGTATTAGGTTTTGTAAACAGAGGCTCAAATACTGTTGTATCTCCTATGAACGGAAGATGTTTATCTGAAGTTGATTGTGTATTTTGCGGTCAATGCCAAAGTGTATGCCCAACAGGTGCATTATCTATAAAATCTGATATTGACAGAGCTTGGGAATTAATAAATAATGCAGATAAAAAAGTTGTTGTTCAATTTGCACCATCCGTTAGAGTTGCATTGGGTGAAGAATTTAACTTAGAAGCAGGAGAAAATACAATTGGTAAAATATATGCTGCTGCCAGAAGATTAGGTTTTGATTTAATCTTTGATACAAACTTCTCTGCTGACTTAACAATTATGGAAGAAGCTAACGAATTTGTAGGAAGATTAACAAAAGGTGAAAAACTTCCGTTATTTACTTCTTGCTGTCCTGCTTGGGTAAGATATGTTGAAACACAGCATCCTGAATTGATTAACCATTTATCAAGCTGTAAATCACCTCAAGGTATGTTATCTCCTGTAGTTAAGGAATTTGTACCTAAATATTATGAAGGTTATACAAAAGAAAATATTGCAGTTGTTTCTGTAATGCCTTGTACTGCAAAAAAATATGAAGCAACAAGGGAACAATTAAAAGGCGAAACAGATATTGTTTTAACAACTCAAGAATTTGCTAAAATGATTAAGGCTGCAGGTATTAACTTCAAAGCTTTAAAAGATGAAAAAGCTGATTCTCCATTCGGATTATATTCAGGCGCAGGTACTATATTTGGTGCATCAGGCGGTGTTGCAGAAGCTGCTGTTAGAACAGCATATAATATGGTAACAGGTGAAGAATTAAGCAATATTGAAATCACTCCTTTAAGAGGTGTTGATGCTGAGTCAAGAACAAAAGATATGATTGTTGATATAAAAGGAACTCAAGTAAAAGTAAGAGTTGTATCAACTTTAAAAGAAGCCGAAAAATCATTGCAAGAATTGATTGCAGGAAAAGCCGATTATCATATATTAGAAGTAATGGCTTGCCCGGGAGGCTGCGTAAACGGCGGCGGACAACCTACAAGCTGCTTAGATTCTAAAATTAAAGAAAAACGTGCACAAGGTTTATATGAAGAAGATAAAAATCTTGAATATAGAAAATCTCATAAAAACCCAGATATCCAAAAACTTTATGTTGAATGCTTAGGCGGTAACCCCGGCAGCGAAACAGCTCATCACTTATTACATACATCATATAGTGATAAGTTCTCAGGGTCTTATAAAGATATTAAATAGTTTAAAGGGGCGAGAAATCGCCCTTTATTTATCTTGCAATTAACCTAGAAATAAAAAATAAGAAGCGATACTCCGTTTCTATTTCACTAACTTCAACCAGTGCCCTGTAACTTGCAAGCTCAAACAGACGGGGCTTTGTTGTTGTTTCAGTAAGTGAACTCACGAAACTGCATATATGCTTCTTATTTTTTATTTCTCGGTTAATTGCAAGATAAAAGCAGATACATTAAGTATCTGCTTTTTCTATATATTTTGTACTCTATTGCACATTTTTGTTATAAACAGCATCTGCTATATTATATGATTGTTGTACGTTATGAATTTTGTTCATTTGACGATTTGTTAGAAATCCTCTTTCATTAGCTGTTTTATCAGCACGTTTGTTGTTAACGTAATCAATTATATTTCTTGCATTAAGGGCAACAGCTGTAACTGCTAAACCAATAACGCCTTTGTTTGCCATTTTTTTAATTTGAGGGGTAATTTCTTGCGCTGTTTTTTGAAGATTTGCTGTTTTTATTGAATTTAAAACAGTAAATGTACCTGCTGCAAAAGCAACTAATGTAGCCACTGCTTTTCCTGCTTCAAATTTTCCGTTTTCAACTTCTCTGCCTTTAATCATTTTTAAAGTTTGGTTAGCTTGATTTTGGCTTACCCATTTGTAATACTGTTCTTTTTGTTCATTGTTTTTTTGAACTTTTGCTTTTTTTGCTCCGAAAGAAACGTTTGAAACTGAATTTACCCTCATGCCTGAACTCCTTATAACCTCTACATTTATTGTAACTCTTCTAAAAATAAAATTTGCTAGCAGTTATAAAATTTTTTCTTCTTACACTCTCATTTTGTTTTTGATATCATAGATTTGATATACATATAAGAAAGGTAGAGTATGGAACAATTTTACACACTGGTTCAAAACCATGCGATTGTAATTTCTGCCGCAATTTTAATATTGGCATATATTTTTATTGCTTTAGAAAAAATACCTAAAGTTACTATTGCTCTTTTAGGTGCGGCGGTTGTTGTATTCTCAGGTTTGGTAAGCCAAGAAAAAATAGCTGAAACTGGTTTAAACGAATTATATTTTATTAACTTTGTTGATTTCAATGTAATTTTCTTATTAGTTTCAATGATGATTATTGTCAACATTACAACAAGATGTGGTGTTTTCAAATGGGTAGCTATAGAACTTTTGAAAATGACTAAAGGTAAACCGTTAATGGTACTTATAGTTTTAGCATTTTTTACAGCTATTCTGTCAGCATTTTTAGATAACGTAACAACTGTTATTTTAATTATGCCTATAACCTTTGTTGTAGCAAAACAGTTGGATTTAAACCCTGTACCATTATTAATTACAGAAATTTTTGCTTCAAATATTGGTGGTACTGCAACATTAATCGGTGACCCTCCAAATATCATTATTGGCAGTGCTGCAGGATTCTCATTTATGGATTTCATATCTGAATTAACAGTTATCTGTTTAATTATTTTGGCTGTTGTGCTTGCATTTTTATACTTATGTTTTAGAAAACAACTTATTACTACAGAAGAAAAAATGGCTAGCATTCAAGAAATTGATAATTCTCAAACTATTACTGATTTTGCATTATTAAAAAGAAGTATGCTTATCTTAGGTTTAGTAATTGTTGGATTCTTAACTCACGATATTACTCACATTGCAACTTGTATTATTGCATTTATCGGTGCAAGCATTTTGTTATTATTTGAAAATCCTGAAGAAACATTTAAAGAAGTTGAATGGAATACAATCTTCTTCTTTGTAGGTTTGTTCATTATTATTGGTGCATTTGAAGCAGCAGGCGGTATTAAATTAATGGCTGACTGGTTATTACAAGTTACAGCAGGCTCACAAAAAATAGCTTCTTTTGTTATTTTATGGGCATCAGGTATTTTATCAGGTATTATTGATAACATTCCTTATACAGCAACAATGGCGCCTATGATTCACGAAATTGAACTTGCTCAAGGCAGAGACTTCGTTCTTCCTTTATGGTGGAGCTTATCATTAGGTGCTTGCTTAGGCGGTAATTTAACAATCATTGGTGCTGCTGCAAACGTTATTGTTTCTGAAAATTCGGCAAAACACGGTCATAAAATTAAATTCTTAGAATTTATGAAATACGGTGTAGTTGTTGTATTTATTTCATTAGCATTATCATCTGCTTACATATATGTTAGACACTTTATGTAATTAGATTTTATAATTTTAAAGAGCGGACTTTTAAGTCCGCTCTTTTTTATATTTAAAATTATAAATAGCTGCTTATTTGCGCGTATGCAATTTTATGGGCAAGATTTTCATTAAAATTGCTTGTATGCAGGATAAGGAGCTGATAAAACTAGGAAAAAGAATAGAAGAATTAAGAGAAAAAGCAGGACTAACAATGAGTGCTTTATGCTTTAGACATGGGATTGAGCTATCAACATTAAGCAGAATAGAAAAAGCTCAGGTTGAAGCAAAATATAGAACTCTATTGCGAATTGCAGAAGCGTTAAACATGACGCTTAGTGAATTGTTAGATTTTGAATAATCTCAGGTTCTAATTTTAGTTCCAATAAATATTATGACCATACGGATTGATATGGTATATTTTGTTGCAATTTCTTCGGCAAATGGTTAATAAGTTTAGAAATTAAGTAGTGTGAAATCATTTGTATCAAATTTGATATATAAAAACAAATAGTAATTTCTTTAATTAAAAATAGTTCAAGTTTAGTAATTAAATTATACATAATATTTTTCGTTAATTCTTTATCCTGCATACAAGCAGTTTTAAAGAAATTTGCACGCAAAAATAAAAGAAAAACTTATAAAAATTAATTTCCTATATTAGGAATTGTAGATTTTACATTGCCTTCGGCTTTAAAATCTTTAGGATTCATTGTAATTGTGATTCTGTCAGCCTCAATAGTTCTGCCTTTTGTTTCTATTTTTGAGCGTCCTAAAAATACGGCTTCATTCAGTTTCTTTGTTTGCTTATTAGCATATACATTAACTTTTGGTCCTGTTGCCAAATAATCTTCATATTTTATTTTTGTAGAGCCTGCTGCACTTATTACATTTGCTTTTTTATCATAAGATTGATAATTTGACCAAACTTCAATATGTTTATCATCTTCAGTAACTATGTTAGAATACGCATTTCCGCTTGCAACAGCTTCTTCTCTTATATTATCGTAAGTAAGCTTATTCGCTGTTATTCTGCTTTTATCTTGGTTTAATCTTGCATTTCCGATTAATTCTATCTTTTTAACATCGTTATTTGCATTTAAAAAAACATAAGCTTGAGTTGAAAATGTTTCTATATTCTTATAAATAATATTAACATTTCCGGCTGCTTTCATTGTGTTTGTTGTTTTATTGTATTCTTGTTTATCTGCTGTAACAATTACTACAGGTTTGTCGTTTTCTGTAATTGATGAAATAGTATTGCCTTGTGCAGAAAAAACTTTATTAAGTAAAGACATTTGTAAAATTTGGGCTTTAATTTCGTGTTTTTTACCACCTTCAAGTTGGTAGGAATACGCATTTTCTTTAAATTCAACCTTATTAACCTTGTTATTTTTAGGGTCAATTTCAACAACAGCACGAGGGCTTAATACATTAATATTATCTGTTTTAACTTTTACATTTCCTTCTAAATAGATTTTACTGTCAGTATCCTTAAACTCTTGAGTGTCAGATTCAACAGTCAAAGATGCAGCATACGCAAATCCTGTTGTTATACTAGTTAAAATCAATATTAAATTTATAATTTTATTTTTCATATTCTACCTTATTTTACATATAAAATTGTGATTTTGTTCTTCCCTCTATATGGAAGTCTAAATAGTCTCCGCTCAAAACTGCTTTTGTGCCCCAAATTACTGCTTCATTCGGACGTTCTATTCTAACATTGCCTTCTGCAACAATATCTTCATTCTTTCCGGAATATGTTATTCTTTCTGCTGAAAGGTTTGTTCCATCTTTATATACAAGTACAACGTTATCATATAATATAATTTCTTTATTGTTCGAGTTATAAGTTCCTTTATCAGCTTTAAAGCTTGCTTTAACCTCGTTTTTATCGTAAAAATTTCCAATTAGGTATTCAAGAAGAACAACCCCGTCAGTATCTGTGTACATACCATTGTCTGCATAAAGTTCCCAAAGTTTTAGACCTTCTTTAGTTTCAGTAACTAATAAACTTTCAATATTTGCTTCTTTATTTTTATATGTTTGAGATACGATTTTATTTTTAAACGTTTTCGTTATCATTCCTGCTGAGATAAATGCCCAAAAGCAGGCTAATATTATTACAGAAAATAATATTATGTATGCAATATTTTTTTTATCTTTTATGTAATTTTTTAATGCCATAACTTATAATTATCATATAATTAAAGTTAAATTGCAATTGTAAGATAGAAAATTTTATACGATAATTAATATATGGAAATTAGCGAAATAAAAGAAGAAGTATATAAATGTTCAAAGTGTGGCTTGTGCCAAAGCGTATGCCCTTTATATCTTGCTACTAAAAATGAAATGTTTCTTCCACGCGGCAGATATATTGTTTTAAATAATTTTTTTAATAACGGAAAAAAATTAACTAAATCTTTTATTAAAAATCTTGATATTTGTTTAAATTGCAATGCTTGTAAGAAGTTTTGCCCAAGTAATATTGACACTGTTGACATTCTTACAAATTTAAAATCAATGAATAATTTTAAATTTAAACTTTTTGATTTCTCTTTTTATTATTTTTTATATATGAATTTTCAGCGTTTTTTTAAACCGGAGGTTCTTGTAAAACGTAAAAAAAGAATTGTAAAAAAAGCTAATGAAGAAAAAGTTGTGTACTTCCAAGGTTGTGTAAATAAACACATAAATCCTTCTGATAAAAATGCAACACTAAATATACTAGACCAAATTGGCTATGATGTCGTTTCAATTAGTAATCATTGTTGTGGTTTGCCATATTTAAGCGATGGAAACCTCAATAAGTTTGAATTAAATGCAAAAAAAATTCTAAAATCTTTGCCGAAAGATTTTAAGTATATTGTTTGTTCATGCGATTCTTGTTTTAATACTTTGTCAAAAATAAAAGAATTATCGGACAAATTAGTTCATATTGATGACATTTTAAAAATGAATTATATTGATATTCCCTCATACTTAAATACTGTTTATTACAAGCCAATGATTAGAAATAATGAAGTTTATAAACCTGAAATAATGCCTGTTATTAACAAAAAAGGTACTTGTTCGTTAATGGAAAATTTCTATATTTTTAAATACCCTAAATTGACAAAATTACTTTTGAATACAGTCTTTTTTAAGAAAGAAGAATTAGAGAATAAATATATAATTACTTCTTGTAACCTTTCAAAATTAGGCATAGAAAAAGGAATAAAAGAGCTAAAAAGCAATGCAAAAGTTATAACTTATGCTGAATATGTTGCTTCAACCAGAGATTTTTTATAAATGTTTTATTGACACGAAATTTGTTTTTGATATGATTAATACATAGGTGAGCCACGTTAGCTCAGTTGGTAGAGCAAGGGACTGAAAATCCCTGTGTCCTTGGTTCGATTCCGAGACGCGGCACCATTTAAAAGATAAAATGAGGTTAAAACCTCATTTTTTTGTCTTTTAGTTTATAAATTTTTCTGTATTTTTACGTCCAGTTTCGGAATAACAACCAGTTTGAGAATAATTCCCGAAAGGCTTGTTATTATTGAGCTTTTACTATCCGAAAATCGCAAGAATAAAATTCTCAAACCATGTCAAAACGGACTTTTTCTACCACTTTGAGAATTCAAATTTCCACCCCCTAAAACCCTAATATATAAGGATTTCACAGCCAGTTTAAGAATAACAGCCACTTTGAGATTTTTTGACCGATTGAATTTTGAAAAGTTTAGTCGGTAATTTTTTATTCAAAGTTGGTAATAAAATTTTTTGAAGTTGGTAGTGGTTTAAAATTCACATTAGCATAAGTTAGCAAAGTGCTTAAATTTATGTGCCAACACGCCATAATAAAAATATAGAGAAATTCAAAACAGGTGTAATTATGGCAGAAGCTCAAAATACATATATTAATATAGATAAGATTGCTCAGCTCAAAGGGTTAGCAAATAATCGAACTTTAAGACTAGAAATTAATAAAGAAAACAGTAAGTACAAAGCAAGAAAAGTTCCTGTTAAAGGGGGCTACACTTATGAAATAGAGTTTTCAACATTAGAACCCGAAATTCAAGAAAAACTCATTGATGAAGAAATTAAATCTCATGCTCTGATTCCTGTAAATAATAATATAAATAATATAGAGAAAAAATCAGAATTTAGAACCGAAAAACTGAAACTTGAAGCTCTTGCAAAAGTAGATATAATAAAGGCGGTTCGTGAGCTTAGAGCAAAATGCAGAACTCAAAAAGAAGCAGATTTAACTTTTTTAGAATTATATAATTCAGGTGAATACCTAAAAGATGTGTATAAAATAATAGGGAAAGTTTCAGCTCGCTCAAGTCTTTTAAGGTGGATTAAAACCTATGAAGAAAACGGCGAAAAGGCACACAGCAGATATTTTTCAGAAGACGCGTTTAAAAAGCTAACAGGTGATAACAAAGAATTATATATTGTTGAAGGTGCTAACCACGTTGATTTATATGACAACTTAGAAAAAATCCCGTTTGATAAAATCGAACAATTTTTCACCACTTATTTAAAGGAGGGTAAATAATGAAGAAAATATTGACTTTATGTTTTGCAGTAATAATATCAGGAGGTATAGCTATGGCACAAGAATTAAATCAACCGTTTGCAAAAGGTGAACTTAATCCTTATTCAAAATTTTTCACAGGAACAACACACTTATCACGTTTGGTTGCAAAAGATGATATTTGGAATTCATCAATTGCCAATGTAACCTTTGATAAAGGTGCAAGAACTAACTGGCACAAACATTCAGGCGGTCAAATTCTTTTGGTTACAGCAGGCGTAGGAAGATATCAAGAAAAAGGCAAAGAAATAAGAATTTTAAAACAAGGCGATGTTGTTCAAATTCCGCCTGATGTAGAACACTGGCACGGTGCTGCGCCTGATTCTGATTTTGCACATATTTCAATTGAACCTAACTTGCCAAATAATGAAACTACTTGGCTTGAACCTGTAAGTGACGCTGAATATAAGTAAATATTTGTACTATAATTATAAAGCCCTCTAATTTAGAGGGCTTTATTAAATCTTAAAAGGAGATAAAAATGTCAGGCTGGCTATATTTAACACTTTCTATAATTCTTGAAACCGTAGGAACAACCGCTCTTAAAATATCAGGCGGATTTTCAAGTTTGTTACCTACAATTTGCACTATTGTATGTTATGTTTTGTGTTTTTTCTTCTTGGGACATGCACTGAAAACACTTGATATGAGCCTTGTTTATGCAATTTGGGGAGCGGTTGGAATATTTTTGATTTCACTAATAGGAATGTTTTATTTCCATGAGCCAATGAATGCAATCAAGGTAATATCAATACTTTTGATTATCTTAGGTACAATCGGGCTTAGAATGTCAGGTATTCACTAATATTATTCTTTAACTTTAAATGAAACTTTAGTATCACCTGTTGTTTCAAAGACTTCTACTCCGCCTTGTATAAAACCTAATTTTTGCATTTCAAATTTTTCCCCGTTTTGTTTGTACATAATAACAAAACTGTGCATTGGCGGCCAATAGATAATTTCACCCACCTTGTATTGCGTGTATTCCACTTTATCAGTTGGTAGCTGTTCAGGAAATCTATAGCACATTTCTCTTGAATATAAATCTCTCATATTTATTTCAAAAGGCATTTTTTCTAATATACTTTTAGATGTTGGATTGTCATAAAAATCTGCAATCATTGTTTTTCCGTTAACGGTAATTTCTACTTTTGTTGTCATATTACTCCTTTCTTGGTTTTCTTCTTGTTTATAACTTGCAGCACAAGCTGTAAGTACTCCTATTAAGCACATTGATAAAATTATTAATAAAATTTTATTCATAAACTCACTTTTTCCTATATTTTAGAAGATTACAGTTACTCTAAATGGAACTGTAAGACTTGATAATATTGAGAATACAAGCAATTTTAAATAAATACGGCACAGGATTTATTCTAAATTGCCTGTATCTCTTAACTTGAGTGCTTTAAGTGATTGCGATAAATAATTTTATGTTTATTTTTTAGTTTCAATATTTTTTATTATTTTTGCCGGATTGCCTGCAACTATTACATTATCAGGAACATCCTTAGTTACAACCGAACCTGCACCAACAACTGAATTTTCGCCGATTGTAATTCCTCTTAAAATCGTTGCGCCTGCTCCTATCCAGCAATTTCTTTTTATATGAATAGGTAAGCACGTTATTATTGACCTTGTATCTAAATCGTGGTTATTTGAAATTAATCTAACATTAGCGGCAATCATTGTATCATCGTCAATTGTAATTCCACCTGATGCCATCATTAAAGAACCATTCATTATAACAACATTGTTTCCTATTTTTACTTTTTGTAAATTTACCCCTGCAATAGGTGTTCTTATATCAACATTTTCACCTTTATGTGGGAATAGTTTATTTATTTGCTCATTGTATTCATCGCTATATGGCATAGTTTGATTTAGTTTCCAAACATCTTTAACTTCCTGCTTCCAATAGTTTTGTTCTTCAATTGTTAATTTCGCAACATCTATTTTGAGTTCTTCCATTATTATTGCTCCTTTATTTATTTCAATTTATTTTATATTTATCAAACCTATTATTTATTATATAAAAGGTAATATCAAATACTTATACTGTATAGGCTGAAATGCTTAACAGGTATAACAACAATAAAGAAAAGTTACTTTATTTGCTTGTCGTTTCTAATTTAATTTAAAAGGAGTGGCTTTATTAAATTAAATAGTTTAAGGCACATATAGTAAGAACTTTTTATGACTGTAAAGAAATATTGTAATTACGAAATTTAATCCTAAAATATTACTATTATTACTATATGCCTATCAAGTATAATTGGTCATACAATATAAGTATTTGCTATTTTTAAAAAGTCGTAAATAATAAGAATATGAATATAAAAGAACAACAAGAAATTTTACAAAATCTAAAAGATGCAGGTTGTAACTCATCAATAATCGCAGAGTTTTTTAAATTGGTATCAGATGAAAATACAAATGCTCTATTAAAATTATTACAAAATCACAGAATAGAACTTTTAAATTCTTTGCACAATATTCAAAAGAAAATAGATTGCCTTGATTACTTAATTTTTAATTTAAAACAAAACTAAAAATAATAGGAGGCTCCTAAAATGAAACAAGTTGTTAATCAAACATTTGATGAAGAACGTTCTTTATATAATTTGATTGATACAGATGTATTAAACTGTATGTTTGCAGGCAATGCAGATGGGGAATCTGTTTTAAAAGAATGCAGAAGAATAAATATTCAAAACTGCTCGTTTTCTCTTCGATATCCGTTGTGGCACGCCAAGAAATTCATTCTAAAAAATTCTAAAATGGATGAATTAACTCGAGCTCCGCTTTGGTATTCCAATGACGGTAGAATTGAAGATTGTAAAATCAATGGAATTAAGTGTGTTCGCGAATGTAAAAATATTGTTATTAATAATTGTGATATAAATTCTCCTGAATTCGGGTGGCGTTGCAAAGGTGTAAATATTACAAATTCATCTATAGATGCTGTGTATTTTCTTTTTGAATCTAAAAATGTCGAGATTAATAATTTGAAAATGACAGGTAAATACTCTTTTCAATATATGAAAAATCTGCATATAGTTGATTCTAATCTTGATACAAAAGACGCATTCTGGCATTCTAAAAACATTGTTGTTGAAAATTCGATTGTTAAAGGCGAATATCTAGGCTGGTTTAGTGAAAATTTAACCCTAATCAACTGCAAAATTATAGGAACTCAACCTCTTTGCTATTGTAAGAATTTAAAACTCATAAACTGTGAAATGATTGATACTGATTTGGCTTTTGAATATTCTGATGTCGAGGCTGATATAAAAGGTCATATTATTTCTGTTAAAAATCCAAAATCGGGAAGAATCGTTGCTGATTCTGTCGGTGAAATAATTAGAGAAGATGCCGTTATGCATTGCAATGGCATTGTTAAATTAAGAGAAAAATCAAAAGTAAATATATAATAAGGAGCAATAATAATGGCAAAAAATGTATTAGTATTATCATCAACTTTAAGAAAAAACGGTAATTCAGAACTTTTAGCGAAAGAATTTTTCAAGGGAGCACAAGAGGCTGGTAACAATGTTGAATTTGTAACTTTGCAAGATAAAGAAATAAAGTTTTGCAAAGGCTGTCTTGCTTGTCAAAAATTAGGTTCATGTGTAATTAAAGATGATTCAATAGAAATTACAGAAAAAATGAAAAATGCTGATGTAATTGCATTTGCAAGCCCTATTTATTATTACGAAATGTCTGGACAATTAAAAACTATGCTTGATAGAGCAAATGCCCTATTTACTTCTGATTATAAATTTAGAGATATTTATTTCTTATCTACTGCGGCTGATTCAGATAAACATTCAGCAGACATTGCAATTCAAGGAATAAAAGGTTGGATTGCGTGTTTTTCTAAAACAGAATTTAAAGGTGCCGTTTTAGCCGCCGGTGTTGAAGCGCCTGGGGACGTTATTAATAGTTCAGCTATGAAAGAGGCTTACGAATTAGGAAAGGATGTTTAAATGATAAAGAAAGCATTTATTTTATCTTTAATTGTACTATTTGCAAGCTCAAATATAGCATTTTCTGCAACAAATAAGCAAAAAGGAAATCAAACAATGAAAAAAATAACTCAAACAGCAGGTAGAGATGCACTCGGAAACTTTGCACCCGAGTTTGCTCATTTTAATGATGATATTTTATTTGGCGAAAACTGAAATAATCAAGATTTAGATTTAAAAACAAGAAGTATTATAACCGTTGTTTCTCTAATATCACAAGGTATTACGGATTCTTCACTTCAACATCATCTTCAAAATGCAAAAAATAACGGTGTTTCAAAAGAAGAAATCGCAGCTATTATAACTCACAATGCTTTTTATGCAGGCTGGCCGAAGGCTTGGGCAGCTTTTCGTCTTGCACAAGATGTGTGGAAAGATGATACAGATGTTGTACTAAGTGAACAAGATAAATATGCAAGTACTATAATGTTTCCGATTGGTGTTCCGAATGATGCTTATGCAAAGTATTTTATCGGTCAAAGTTATATTGCTCCTATTTCAACAACTCAAGTGAAAATGTTTAATGTTACTTTTGAACCAAAATGCAGAAACAATTGGCACATTCACCACGCAAAATCAGGCGGTGGTCAGATTTTAATTGCAATCGGCGGTAGAGGTTATTATCAAGAATGGGGAAAACCTGCTCAGAAACTTAACCCAGGAGATGTTATAAACATTCCTGAAGGAGTTAAACACTGGCATGGTGCGGCTTCTGACTGTTGGTTTTCACATATCGCTGTTGAAGTTGACGGTATAGAAACTTCTAATGAATGGTTAGAGCCTGTAAGTGATGCACAGTACAATAAATTAAAATAAAGGTAAATTAAGAAAGAATCATTAAAAAACAAATTTGTACTTGTACAGGTGCAGCACTATGAAGCGGACATGCTACCGATCAAAATTTGCTAAATGCGGTGCAAAAGTTATCTTGTATCACAGTTGATGGCGGGTTTACTGCTCACTAAGGAGAATTTTATGAACGATAAAATTAATGAAACACGCAGAAATTTTATTAAAACAGCAGGATTATTGAGTGTTGCACTTCTCGCGCAACCTATTTTAAGTAAGGCTGATGCTAAAATTTAGGGATGTGATAAATGGATTAACAGTTTGAATTTATGGTCGCTATTTAAACAGTATGTTTTTTAATGCTTTAGTATATGCTTTTGATTGTTCACAAAAAGGTTTGTGTTTTTCAAGTTTCTTACTGTTGTATAGAAGTATTTTCGGACAGTAAAAGCAATATTCGCAATAATCATCTTTAAAGCAATCCTTTAAATTATCTTTTGAAAATTTTTTTAAAAAATCGGGTAAAGCTTTCTTTCTTACTGATGTCAAAGAATCTGTTTTAAAATTACCTAGCGGATAATTAAAGTCATTACAAGGAGTAATATCCATATTTGGTGCGATATTCATAACTAATGTTCCCGCTGAATTACAAATTAAACTATTGTTGTTAATAAATGCTTTTGCACGAATATTTCCTTCTTCTTTAATTAAGTCAATATAATATTTATTAAGAGTGGCTTTATCAACCTTTAAATATTCATTGTGATTTTCAGGATTATTGATAAATAAACAACCAGTTTTCAGTTTTATATTCCATTCTTTTGAAAAAGCAATAACCCCTTTGTAATCATTTTTATTTATATTGAGAATAGGACAGTTAAGCATAACTTCAATATTTGAATTTCTAAGTTCTTTTATTACTGAAAGTGTTTTAAAATGAGAACCTTTTTTCATTGTTATATTATCGTGAATTTCAGGATTCATACTGTATAAGCTAAGTTCAACTCTCCAAGGATGAAGTTTTATGATATTTTGTAATAAATTTTTATCATCATATAGTTTTTGTCCGTTTGTAAGAAATGTTAAAGATATGTGTTTTGAACGAACATATTGTGCTATTTTGAGAAAATCTTTATTTATTGTACATTCTCCACCTGTCATTGAAACTTCTATAACACCAAGTTCAGCTGCCTCATCAATTGCTTTTTTACATATTTCAAAGTCTAATTGTTCATTATTTCTGTTTTTAGGATTAAAACAGTGTTTACAATTAAGGTTGCAATCATAATTTAGTTGTAGTATAAGTGTTTTCAATGCGTTATTATTATAAATTAGTTGGTTCAAACATTTGTAAAATATTCCATTATATTTAATATCATTTACAAATGATGTTAAATATTTATATCCTTTAAACGGTAAATTCGCAGATAATTTAATAAATTTTTTGTGTTTTAGCTCAGATAATAGTTGGTTTAATTCTTTTTCAAGACTGTTTTGTTTTGCATATTCATAGGCATAATCAGTATCTTGTTTTGATATAATGATATCCCATAAATCTGCGATATTGCCTTTTAGACAATAATCAATGTGATTTAATTCATCAAAAATCACTCCGAAGGATGGTTGTTTATTTTTGTATACTCTTGATGATATATATTCTGTTATTATTATTTCCATTTTTTCTTTCTACTTATTATTGTATAATTTCAATGCTTTCTTATATGCTTTTGCTTGGGCACAAAATGGTTCATATCTTCCTATTTCTTTATTCTCATACAAGTAGACATATTCCGGAGCGTAACAACAATATTCACAATAATCATTTGTAAAACATCCTTTTAAATTAGCCGGATTATAAAATTTTTCTACAAAATGAGTTAAAGCATTTTCTCTTACTGATTTTAAAGAGTCAGTTTTTAAATTCCCCAGACGATAATTAAAATCGTTACAAGGAGTAATATCAAGATTAGGAGCTATGTTCATAATCCAGATGCCGGATGAATTACAAATAGCACCTTTATTATTCGTATAATTATTTCCTTCTTCCTTTAATAAATCAATATAGAATTGCTCTATAACATTATTATCGACTTTAAGATAATCATTGTGATTATCAGGGTTATTAATGAATAAACAAGTTGCTCTTAATTTTATATCCCATTTTTTTGCAAAAGCAAAAACTTCTTTATAGTCGTTTTTGTTTATATTTAAAACGGGACAACTAATTGCAACACCAATATTTGCCTTTCTGAGTTCTTTTATTACAGAAAGTGTTTTAAAATGTGAACCTTTTTTCCCTGTTATACTATCATGAATTTCAGGATTCATACTATATAGACTTAATTGAATTTGAAATGGATATATCTTTATAATTTCTTGTAGTAAATTTTTATCATCATACAATTTTTGTCCGTTTGTAAGGAATGTCAAAGATATGTGTTTTGAACGAACATATTGTGCTATTTTGAGAAAATCTTTATTTATTGTACATTCTCCACCTGTCATTGAAACTTCTATAACGCCAAGTTCATCTGCTTCATCAATTGCTTTTTTGCAAATTTCAAAGTCTAATTGTTCATTATTTTTATTCTTAGGGTTAAAGCAATGTCTGCATTTTAAATCACAATTATAACTTAATTGAAGTGTGAGTGTTTTAAACGAATTGTTTGCGTAAATCATTTTATGTATGTACTGGTAAAATAATTCATTAGTTGAATTGTTTTTTACATCATATTTTACAAATGTTGTTAAATATTTGTATCCTGAAAATGGCAAATCTATAGAAATATCAATGAATTTTTTGTGTTTTAGTTCAGATAATAGTTGATTTAATTCCTGTTCAAGATTATTTTCTTTTGCATATTGAAATACGTACTCAAAATCTTTTTTATACAAAATAATATTCCATAAATCGGCTAAGTGTCCTTTTAAGCAATAATCAACATGCTTTAATTCATCAAAAATCAATCCGAATGACTTTTGTTTATTTTTGTATATTCTTGAAGATATATTTGCTGCAATTGATATTTTCATTTTATGCTTTTAATCCACATTTTGATGATCCGGCACCTAGCCCGCCACTACAATATGCAGCAAATAAATCATCGCCGGGTTCATCTAAAACTTCTTGAAACAAATTGATTATTTCATCTTCTGTTAATGAATCTAATTCTAATTCATCAAAATTTTTATTAATATCCATAAAAAGTACCTTTCTTATTTTAGTTTTAACATTCTTCCTAATTTTAAATCGTCCTTTGGGTCAGGAAATGAATAAAAGCCTGAATAAGGTGTAAAAGTCATTTCATTAAAATATAATTTATTCTTATATATTAGCCAATCAACTCTAACAAGTTTGAATCCCTTACATAATATTTTTGATAAGTCCACGGCTTGTTTTAATAATTCATCAGCACTGTCATTTATAAATATATGTTCACGCGAAAATTTCAAATCTATATTTTCGTATTTATCATTAAAAATACAAACTTTTGCGGGACTATCGTGTATTATTTTTTGAAAAATTTGCGGATGATCGTTAAAACAATAAATTTCCAGTTCCATTGGCATTTCCGAAGAATCTTCTCTTAAAAGTTCTTCTACCATTATTTGCGGAATAATATTTTTATATTGAAGTTCAAATCCGCCAAATGGAAAGAATGATACATTTAACCAATCATTAATACGTTTTTTTACTATTTCAAATAAAACTTTATTTTGTATAAATTTTTCTTTGTCTTTAACTGCATAGTTCCATCTGCATCCGTGATTTGTTTTTAACATAAAAGAATTTGGAAAACTTGAAAAAGGAATATCATCAAAACTTCTTCCTATCCATAAAACAGGTTTTAGATATTCTGAACCAATTTTCTTTTGTATCCAATCACGCACAAGAACTTTATCTGTTAGTAATGTTTTTATTGGCAAATTATCATTAATTTTTATCCATTGTATTTTTTCCTCAAATCTTTTTGGATTTTTTAAATCCAGCTTCTTTGCAGTTTTATAAAAATATAGTTTTTTTAAATATTCCGGGTATTCATTTTCCGGCAATTTCATCATGAACTCATAATCATAAGGCGGATCCGGAATGTGATTTGTTTTATCAAACATTTTAATAATTTTATCAAGCATTTTATATCCCTTTATAGAAAACCTGCTACTGTATGTATACAATGGTTAAATTTATTATAGCAAATATACTGTATGTATGCAATACAAAAATGAAAAAACTTATGAATTAATTAAAGTCTTTGGTGAGATAATAAAGGAAAAAAGGCAAAACAAAACAGGTAAATCGCAGACGCTTTTTGCCTATGAATATGAACTTGATTCAGGAAATTTGTGCAGAATAGAGAATGGAAAAATAGAGCCAAAACTTACAATGATGTGGAGGATATCAGAAGCTTTAGGTATTCCTTTATCAGAGATAATAAAAGCTTTAGAAGATAAATTAGGCGATGATTTTAATATAATTAATAACTAAAATTACTTTTCTTTTTTATTTTATTATCTGTAGTTGGTTACTTCAAAGTGATTGTTTTTTGTGAATTTAAATGTTTTAATACTATTCTTATTTATATTTACATGAATGTTATTTTGAATATTTTTCTTTTCGCCATCAATGTGAGAAGCAGTCCAATTATTTTCAATTTCAATGTGTTGAGCTTGAAAGTAACGGACTTTTTTTGTATTTCTTTTTATATTTAAACCGATTTTTACAAATTCAAAGAAAAAGCTTATCGGATTTTTTACATTCATTATAAATACATCAATTAATCCGTCATCAAGTTTAGAGTGCTTTCCTACGGTAAAAAAGTTTTTATACATATTTGCTGCGTTTGAAATTATTATGCATGAAGCTTGGGTTTTAAGTGTTTCATCATCTATATGAAGTTTATATTCTTTTTGTTTTAGTCTTAGTGCAAAAATAATACCTGCAATAAAATATGCAAAATATCCGAATTTATTCTTTAATGATTGCGGAGTTTTACATATAATATCTGCATCATAACCGAAACCGCAACGTAAAATGCAAAGATTTCCATTTATATCTAAACAATCTATTTTATTTATATTTTGATTTTCTATTATTTTTAATGCTTTATCTATATTTGTTGAAATGCCAAGTCGTGCAGCTAAAAGGTTCGCGGTTCCGCAAGGAATTATTCCGAGAATTTTATCTGTATTTATTAAATACGGTAAAACTCTGTTTACGGTGCCGTCACCTCCCATTGTAATTATGGTATCAAAGGCAGAAACATCTATAGTATTGAGTTCATCTATTCCAACAAATTTAAAGGTATTTACTCTCTTTATAAGAAAATCCAATACCTTTTTTTTGTTTTTTATGGCTGTTTTGCGTCCTGCATTAAAATTGCTGACAACTAAAACATTATTCATTCAGACCTCTTAGTTGAAATACTTTAATATAGAATGTTACAAGTATATATCCTAACAGGTATGCTGCCAATACGTCAGTCAGATGATGAACACCAAGCCAAACTCTGCTGAAACCAACAAATAATATCCAAAGTATAGAAAGTGTTGTAATAGTTATTTTAATGGCTTTATTTGTGCAATGTTTATTTACAAGATAGATTACAATGCTCCACAAGCAAAACGTTACTAAACTGTGGCTTGAAACATAGCTATAACTATGCGGATGTATTAACAATTGTAATTCATAAGGTGGGCGCATTCTGTGCATTAAAGGTTTTATTATGCAATTAAGCAAAAAAGTTACCAGTGGAATAGATGCTAAAAATAGAATATTTAAGTATTTCTTTTGCTTGAAAAAATACACTCCGCCAACTATTAAAGGTATTGCAATCATAACAGAATACAACTTACAATCAGGAAGCATTGGAATTATTAATGGTAAGTCTTTTAAAAGACTTTGCAATTCAACTATAAAAACCTTGTCCCACGTTGTAATTATGGGACAAAGTTTTACAACTAATGTATATATTATGAAAACTAACAATAATATTACTGTTTTTTTCATTATGAACAACCGCATCCTGAGCAGTGACCGCTGCATTTATGTTGAGGTTTTTCTGTAGAACAGAAATTATCTCTATCTACATAATATTCTCCTTCAAGAGGAAATATTGTCATCCATAGGTTATTGCGCCAATCTTCGTCAAGAATTTCTTTTACATCTTGAGAATATTTATCGATTTTGTTTGTAATTTCGGGGTTTGTTAAATATGCTGCCGCATTTTTGTGAGTTTCATACGGTTTAAATTCTTCATAGTATTTTCTAAGAATTTCCGGTCTATCAACAATCATACAAGGGCGGAGCATATTACCATCGTCATAAGGAATACCGTCACGAATAGCTTTCATAAACGGTGAAGCTAAAGCTTCAGTTAAAGTGCAGTTCTTCAAGTTGTGTGTTGCTAAGTGAACAAATGTACAAGGTTCAACATCACCGCGTGGGTTTACGTGAACATATTGTCTGCCGCCTGCAATACATCCCATCATTTCAGGTCCGTCTCCCCAGAAATCAACTGTCATCATTGGAAGTGTATTTCTAGCGTTATATACAGCTTTTAAGATTTGCTGTCTTTGTTTTGCATTAGGAACTAAGCTTACATCAGGACTGTCACCAACAGGTACGTAATGGAAGAACCAGCTCCATAAAGAACCTTTATCTGATAGCATTTTCATAAATTCATCAGAAGTAACTTCATCACAGTTTTGACTTGTTGCTGTAATACTTGCACCAAAGAATACACCTGCTTTTTTAAGCATATCCATTTTTTGCATAACCATATCAAAACAGCCTTCGCCGCGGATAGCGTCTGTATTTTCTTTTAAACCGCCTAAAGAAAACATCGGATGAACATTTCCTAATTTCTTTAATTTTTCAACAGTTTTTTCAGTAATTAAAGAACCATTAGTAAATGTAATAAATGCACAATCGCTAAATTCTTCAGCAAGTTCTAAAAATTCTTTTCTTGCAAAAGGTTCACCGCCAACAACAGGAATAATGTGAATTCCCATAACGTCACGGGCTTCTGTAAAAATTTCTCTCCATTTTTCTTTTGTTAAATCTTCTTCAACAGTGTATTCGTGAGCCCAGCAGCCTTTGCAATTAAAATTACATCTTTTCGTTATAGATGATAATAATACGGTCGGAGGAAAGAAGCCGTTCTTTTCATTAAATTCACTGCGTTTTCTTAAGTTATCGCCATAATAACCGTTAACAAAGAAGTTTTTAATCCATTTATTTCTGCAATTTGGATGTAATTCCGTTAAAATTCTTTTCCACCAAAATAAATGAGGATGTTCTGATTCAAACAACCATTGCATTCTTCTTGCGTGATTAATTCCGCCTTTTGAACCTGCAATTTTCTCAAAAGTTTTTGCTAAATTTATTAATTTTTTCTTATTAAAATTATGACCTAAATAGTTTAATAACATATCAATAGCCATATCATTAAACTTTAATTTTAATTTATCAAATTTTCCCATTGAATTCGGCTGCCATACAGTCGATTGTTTTTCAACTCTCATTATTTTTTCCTTTATACTCTGCCATAACAATCTTCATAACGTATTATATCATCTTCTGATATATAATCGCCTTTTTGAACTTCAATTATTTTAAGTTCTTTATCATATGGATTTTGAAGAGAATGCTTCTCTTTTACTGGAATATCTATACTATCACCCGGATTAAGGTTATATTTTTTCTCACCTTTTATAACAAGTGCATTACCCTCTAAAACAACCCAATGCTCGCTTCTATGTTCATGAGATTGTATTGAAAGCTTTTGTTTTGGCATTACGCAAATTGTTTTTGTCAGATACCCTTCTCCTGAATTCATATAAGTATAATAGCCCCAAGGTCTAAAAACAGTTTTATGAATTTTAACTGTTTCTGATTCTTGTTTTTTTAGTTTTTCATACAAATTTTTAACTGTTTGAGATTCGTTTAATTTACAAGCCATAATTGCATCTTCAGTTTCTACAAGAATAATATCTTCTAATCCTGATACAGCTACAAGCTCTTTTTGTGAATAAATTAATGAATTTTTTACGTTAGAGGTTACTACATTACCTGTTATAACGTTTCCGTTTTCATCTTTTTCTCGAACATCGTATAGAGATTGCCAAGAACCTAAATCGTTCCAGTCTGATTCTAATTTTACAAGTGCGATTTTATCTGATTTCTCCATAATTGCATAATCAATTGAGATTGATGGCATTTTTTCGTATACGGAATATTTTATTTTATCTGTATTATCAAAATTCAAGTTATTAAGTTCTTCAAAAATTTCAGGTTGGTATTTTTCAAATTCCTGCATAAATGTAGAAATTTTGCCCATGAAAATACCGCCATTCCAATAGTAATCGCCACTATCTACATATTTTTTTGCAGTTTCTAAATTTGGTTTTTCTACAAATTTTTCAACTATATAACCTTCTCCAAACTCTTTTAATGTTTTTATATATCCGTAGCCTGTTTCAGGGTATGATGGTTTGATGCCAAACGTTACAATATAGTCTTGGTTAGCAAGTTCAATACCTTTTTTTATTGTTTTACCAAATGCAGAAATATCTTTTATTAAATGGTCTGAAGGTACAACTAAGACAATATCATCTTCTTTTGTTTTACCTGCAAGATATTTTAATGAACACGCTATTGCAGGTGCTGTATTTTTTCCTAAAGGTTCACCTAAAACAATGTTTGATTTGTCTATTTCATTTAATTGTAATTTTATATCCGAAAAATGTTTGATATTTGTGATAGTAAGAATTTCAGACATTTCTGTTGATTGTTTTAATCTTAAAAATGTTTGTTGTAGTAAACTTTTATTGTTATAAAGTGATAATAATTGTTTAGGGTACATATCTCTTGATAACGGCCAAAGTCGGCTTCCTGAACCCCCTGCTAAAATTATTGCTTTCATATATTAATCCTTAATTAGTACATCTCTGATATTTCTTTTATTTATTTTGTTAAAAATAGTTTTAATATGCTTGTATAATTTAGCATCTGTTTTGTTAATTGAAGCTAAATTATATATTACATCAGTATTTTTAATTTTAGATATAAAATCATTTGTCAAATCAGCTTTTATAAAGTTGATGTTAAAATCCATTAACATTGTTTTTATTTCGTTTGGCATATTTTCATATTGTACAAATGTAATTTTTTTATTTTCATTTGCTAATAAGTCAGCTTTTAGACTAATAAAATCTTTTTTCACGTCGTAAATAATTTCATCTCCAAGCATAGAATATGATAATTTTTTATCTGTTACTTCTTTAACTATAACTGCAAATAAAGATGCAAGTATTCCAAATATAATACCTAAAATAATATTAATAATTAATTTAGGTGATGCATATTCAAAATCACGAAGTTGCTGCGGTTCTTTTAAAACAAGAACTTTTGAAGAATCAGACATCTCATCAACTAATTTTGCCCATTGCAATTTTGAAGCTAATTCTGCAACTTTTTCCGCATCTTCTTTTACTTCAAGTTGTGATTTTTCACCGGCAACATATTGTCCTTGTAAATTAGACATAGCTCTTTGTGCGGAGGCAGAAAAAGCACTCATTGCAGATAGATTCCCTGCTCCTGTCATAGCTGTTGACGGTAAACCGCTTACTGTTTTTACTTTGCTTTCTAAATTAGATTTTGCTTTATTATATTCTTTTTCTATTAAAGCTTTATCTGATTTTGATTTTTCACTGTTGATTTCTTTATGTAATGCAATGTAATTTGAAATAATAGAATTTACTACATTATAAGCTATGTCCTTGTCTTTATTTTTATATGATATTTCCAGAACATTAGTACCTTTTTTATTTTCAAAAGATATATTTTTCTTTAGGAATTTTTCCGTTGTTAAGTATTCTCCTGTTTTACGAGTAGGAATAATTCCAAGAAACTTTTTAAATCTTAAATCATTTTCTCTTATAACTTTATCTATAACGAGAGGCGATTGAATAATTTCAAGCTCATTAATTAGTGTTCCAGATGTATTCATTAATCCGGCAAGTCCGCCTTGTCCAACCTCTTCAATAAAATATGGATTAAGTTCTGCCATATTTGAATTATTTGCTTTATTAATATATAAATCAGTTTCTACTTTATATTTTTTTGGCATTATAAATGCTAAAATTATAAATATAGCCAATATACTAACAAATACTTTTAGTATTGTTTTTCTTCTGTTCCAAACAGTGAAAAATATTTTCTTTAAGTCAATATTCAGCTCTTCATCATCACATGTTTGAATTTGATTATATTCAAATTGTTCTTGCATTTTGTCTCCTTTTATATTTGTTCTTTTAATAATTGTTTAGTTTTATTCATGTATGCTATACCAATATAGCCAGCAGATAAGAAATAAGCTAATGCTGCTGCATATATACCTATTTTGTTTAATATAACGATAGTCAAAATTGAAATTATTATAGCCTTTATTTGATATTTTATTTTTAGATGCTGATGACCTGTTGCGGTAATGTATGCACCATATATATTCGCTAATGCTAAACTTATATTGGAAATTGTAAAGAACAACAATAAGAAATATCCGTTGCCATAATATGTTTGACCGTATATTAAGCTTAATAAAGGTTTACCAAAAAATAAAAATACAACAAAAATTATAAAATTAATTGTCATAACAAATTTAAAATTATATTTTATTAATTCAATAGCTTTTTCTTTTGTTGATTTAATCATTTCAGGTACTATTTTTTGATTTTGAGCTGTAATTAATAAACCAATAATACTAGAAATTGTATATGATGCAAAATACAATGCCGCTTCTTCTTTATTTGTGTACAAAGAAACAAAAAGTGCAGGTATCTGTGAGTAAAGAAGAAATGCAACTATTACACCAATATAACTCAATATACTTTTATCTATCAGCTTGAAATAATACAATGGTTTCACAAGCAGTTGTATATAATTTGTTTTTGTATAAATTGAACATTGAATAAAATTTAAGAGTCCAATACTACAGCTTAGAATTAAAAATTTTAATAATGATAATTTATATATAAAGCATATTATTGTAATAATAATCGTACATAAACTATACAAAAAATTAATGAGGGAAATAATATTAAACTTTCTGCCTGCTTGGAAAAAAGGTAATACTAAATTAAAAAATGTTGTATCAAAGAATGTTCTAAGCAAGACTAAAAGAAATATTAAATGTTTTTCTAATGCCGTAAATATTGAAACTATAGAAGCTATTAAAACAATTATAATAGCGTTTGTCATAAATAATGTAATTTTTTGTGATACTTTATGTACATTGTTTTGACTTGATACCAAAATATATTCATTGTATCCAAGACAAGCCAAAGTTAACGTAAATGTAGCAATTGCTTTATAGCTTGAAAATATGCCGTAATCATACACAGATAAATATCTTGCAATTATGAATAATACAAGAGTTCCTGCAATTTGCCTTGAATATAACGACATAGTATAGGCATTTTGTTTAAAAATATTTAAAATAAAAGATAAATTATTTTTGAACATTTTTAAACCATCCTTTTATATCGCTATATATAGAAAACATTGGATAAATGAAATACCGGTATGTAAATTTATTTTTTTTATAGAATTTATTGCGTCGCTTATAGTACTTGCTTTTGATATTTTCTAATTGATTTTCTGCATCGTTTTGTATTTTTGTTTTTACAATATTATTTTTTCTTATCTCTTTTTCGATTCTATCTATTATTATTTGTCTGTTTTCTTCTATTTTTTTATTAGATATTGAGAAATCTAATTCATTTAGTTTCTCTTTATTTGTTTGATAATCTTCAAAACTTGTAAATATCGGATAATTTAAACAAAATTTATCAAAAATGGATTGAAATCTTGTAGTATCACATTTATTTTTTATACAAATAACAGGTTTATTAAATAAGATTGCAAATGATAGACAATGAAATGAATCTGTTACTATATATTTTGAATCTCTAATTGATTTTAGCCAATTTTCAACTTTTTTGTTTTTATCAAACTCAATATCAGAAGCTAAGTTGTTTCCAAAGAATTTATTAACTTTTAAATTGTATGTATCTTTTAAATATGTAATAATTTTATCTGCTTCATCATTAGGATAAAGAATATAACTCATTATTGATTCTTTATAATCTTTTTTTGTTGCATTTTCAATAAAATTTTTATAATGTTCAGCAGGTAAAAAATAAACAGGATCCATAAACCATTCAGCGTCAATATCAAAGCATTCTTTCATTTTATTTTTTGATACTTCTTCCCTTGTTGAAATAAAATCAAACCTGTTATACAGAAGCTGTAAAGTGTTCATTATATATTCGTTTTCATTCCATTTCCAAGCTCCAAAAGAACCTGAAATTAATATTTTTTTAGAATATTTCGATGAAAAGTCCAAAAGATTTCTATAAGTATTTTCTCCTAATGCAGAATAATCTAGTTGATTATCTGCACCTACAATAAAAGTATTTGTTATTTTATTTAGGTTTTCAAAATCTTTATTTGATATGCAAAAATCTGTCATATCAACATATTTTTTATTGAAACTGCCTGCATAGCTTATGGGAGTATGATTATTTATAAGTTTTACTGAAAAACCTAAATTTTTAATAGTTTTATATAAAGCATACGCTGTTAAAACAGAACCATAGTTTTTGCCTTGAAACCAAGTCATTAACAAGCAATCTGTCGTATCAATATTCGTTTTTCTGAATTTCTTTATTAAACTTTTTATAAAATCAGGTGTTGTATTTTTTATTTTATAAAAGAATTTACTCTTTTCTATTTTCTTTTGAAACTGAGCATCCATTGCGTCATAGCCAAGTTCTTTATAAATTTCTAAATATTTTTGTTTATTTTCATCCATTTCTACTGCACGACGAAAAGGTCCATTATATTTACTTACTTTTTCTATATCTATTTCTTCAACGTTTAGATTATTTTTTACTTTTTCAAAAAATCTTGTGCCATTTATTGTATTTATTAATACAAGTGAAATTCCATTTTTTCTTTTTAATTTTTTCAATAATTCAGGGCAGGCAGATTCAATTCCCCAACAATCTGCTATTGTTATATCACTGATTCTTTTTGTACCTACAAAATCACAATTATAACAACTTTGTTTATGAATTCCGCCATTGATAAATAAAAATAAATATGATGTTAAATTATTAAAAAGTTTTCTTTCTTTTCCGTCTTCAAATCTTATTAATGCACTTCCGCAAGCCCAGCCAAGTTTTTCTTTATTTCTAAATTCAAAACTATTAATATTTTTGTTTAACTTTGATTCTATGAACTTTATAAAATCATTAAACATTTTAGAAGATGGTGTTCCGGTGCAGCTTAAATCAACGCATAAAAGATTTTCATAGTTTTTGTTTAAATATGCTTTTAAACCTGCTATTTGACAAGGAGTACCTGAAAAAAGAACAAGTTTTTTATTTTCCAAAAATACTTTTGCGTCTCTGTATGAAGTTTCTATATCACTTTGTACATATTTAGAACCTTGAAGTTTATATAAATCTTCTTCTTTATCAATATGTATATGTTTTATTTCAAATTTATTATTAATTTTTTCCATTGCACAGCCAAATACTACGCCATTTTGGTCCAAAACATATTTAGCAAGCTCTCCAAACATTCCACCTGAAGATGATTTTTTTAAAATTTTATTATTTTTAGATTGCAATGCAAAAGTATATATAGGTTTATTTCTTTTAATAATATCTGTTTTATCGCAAGTTTTACTACATAGTCCACAATTTATGCAAATTGATTCATCAATCTTTGGTTCTTTAAATCCATATTCATCCTCAACCATTGTAATTGCGTTTCGCGGACAAATATTCATACAAGCTTCACAAGCACTACAGTATTTATTTTCTTTACATATTTTCATGAACTATGACCTTATTGTGAATATTATTAATTCTTATCTTATTATCAGATAAATATTTTGAAATTAAAAGTATTAAAAGTGTTCTTATTACTATTTGTACGGTTATAATTGCATGTATAAAGCCATTTGAAAAATAAGCAACAGGTAAATCTATAAATACTAGTATGTAAAAAATTAAAAATGTGTCATATTTTATATATTTTCTAAAGTTAACCTGTAATAACATTATTATTAATCCAAATAGCATTGCATCGAACATTGCAAAGAAAATACCACCGGTAAAGAATAAACCGACAAATCCTCCAAAAATCATAACAATTTCGTTTTTATAGGCATTAGGATATATAATTCTTGTTATTTCTTGTGATGTTGGATTTAACTTATTTTTTACAATTGTCCTTGGTATAACCATAAGGAAAGAAGAGCCAATTTGAGGTAAAATTTTAATTTCTGAATATTCTAAAAAACTATCATATTTTAATGATATGTGTTTAAAATATTGAACACTATTAGCAAATGCGTCTATTCTTTCCAATGAATTGTATAAAACACTTTTATTTTTCATTTTATACAAGTAGATAGGATTGGTACTATTTTGCGTTGCTCTGAAACAATAATAAATCGATAAAAAAGATACAATACAAACAGTTATTATTACGAGTGCAGATATCTGTTTTATTGTGGGTTTAAATTTGGGGTTGCAGGCTATCATATAAATACCTATCATAAACGGTATTAACAGTTGAGCTCTGAATCCTGATGTAATTACCCAGTACATATAAAAAATTGAAAAAATAAGCCCCATTCTATAATAAAATCTGTCTTTTGTTCTTTCAAAAATAAGTTTTTTTAACAATAAAAATATGTGTATACTTGCCATAGCTCCATAAACTATGTAGAAATAATTAGCGAAACCATGGGTATATGAATCTCGAAAAGACATAATATTTAATAATGCGGATATGGGATTAAATCCTGCTACAAAAATCATCGCAAATAAAATAATAGGTAGTAAGATTTGGCTTATAATTAAATATTTTTTTATCCTTTTTTCAGAAAAGTTTTTTTTAAAAAAAGGAATATTTACAGTTGTCTTTTTCTTTTTGAAAATAATTAAATAGTTCGGAAGACATATAATAGATACGAAAATATAATACATTAATGTAATTTGAGTTAATAAATTTTCATTTGTAGTTGGAATAATAAAAAGGTCAATAAAATTGAATTTACTGAAATAATATAATCCAATTAATGATATATAAAATAATGAAGCATATAACGTTTGAAAAAACGGGCAAAATATAAATATGCTTTTTGATTTAATTGTATATACTAAACCATAAATACAACCTTGAAAGCTAAGTAGTGCAAGTATTAAACTGGGAAGAAAATGTTTTGAAGATGCTAATAAGAATACAGTTAAACCAAATATTAACAACCATATTGCATAACTCAATAAATGTTTATCTGTAATTCTTATAGTCGAATTCATTAATAACATTCCTTTATTTGGTTTGCAATTGTATTTTTATTAAATCTTTTTATATTTTCTTTGCCTAATTCTATAAATTTCTGTCTTAATTGTTCATTGTTAATCATATTTTCCAATATAGAATCAAGATTATTTTGTTCTAATGAAAAATAATCAACTGTATTGTTTCCTATTTCCTTAAATACCTCAATATCAGAACATATTACAGGGATGTTGAAGCTTTGGGCATCAATTAACGGAATGCCAAAACCCTCGTATACAGACGGGAATACGTAAATTAATGCGTTTTTATATAATACTTTTAATTCGTCATCAGTTAAATATCCGGGGAATATTATATTATTATTAAGATTAGAGAAATTTTGACTGTGTTTAGCACCCGGTAATACTAATTTTAAACCTGAATTTATTTTATTAAAAGCATCAACAAGTGTTTGTAAATTTTTTCTTTTATTTAAGTTTCCAACAGATAAAATATACTTTTTACTTTGAATTCCAAGTTTATTTAATAATGCTTGCTGTTCTTCTGCTGCCATTTCTATAGTCGGATTTTCTCCAAAAGAAAAATGATTGTATACAATATTTATTTTAGAACCGTCAACGCCAAAGAAGTCAACGATTTCTTGTTTAGCTGTTTCTGAAATTGTTATAATTTTTTCAGCATTTTTCTTTAAAGATGCGATTGATAAGCGATGATATAAATTTTGAGCTTGTGTTGTAGTTTTTGGCGCTTTGTATGTCCATAAATCATGTAAAACAGGATAATATTTGATATTAGGCAATTTTATAAACGGTATTAATGTGTTTGTGAATACTACTGCATTATATTTATTTAAAAGCATTTTTACTATAAAAACTGTATTTAACCACAAAATATAAAGGATTCTTTTTATTACTGCATTTTTAATTTTTTCTAAAAACGGCTTTCTTTTTATTTCTACGTTTAAACCTGCCTGTTTTGCCAGTTCAAAGAAATTAATCGTATATTGTCCAATACCTGATTTTTTATATAAACTTAAGCCGTCTTCTATAAAAATTTTTGTTTCCATTTGTTTATCCTTTTTACTTAAACAATATCAAAGCAGCTTGAAATAGTTTCTTCAATCATTTTGTTTGAAGAAAATTCTTCGCAATATAAATTTCTGCTATTTTGTCCGAATTTTGATAAGTTTTGGCGATTATCCCAAAGTGCTTTTATTCGTTGTTTGCAATCAAGTACATCTTGTCTTTTTACAAGATAACCGTTGCCTTTTACACACTCGGAATTACCACCGACATTTGAAACCAAAACAGGTAAACCTGCTCTCATTCCCTCTATAATTCCGATGGGCAATCCCTCCCAATTACTGATTAATGAGTATACATCATAATCTTTTAATATTGGCGTTACATCCGATATTTCACCTTTGTATTGTATATTTTCGGAATCGCATTCAGTTATTAAATCTTTTACTTGTTGTAATTCTTTTCCGTATCCAAATAAATCAAGTTTTATGTTCATTCCTTCTTTATTACATTCATGTACTGCTTTTATTAATGTATAAGGGTCTTTTTGAGGACAAAATCTTGATACCATTATAATTTTTATACAATCATCAGAAAAAGCTTTTTTCTTATAACCGTCTTCTATGTCTGCTATTCCGTTATGGATTGTTTTCATTTTGTGTTTATAAAATGGCAGTACTTTTATTCCTATTTCTCTGTCATATTTTGATACACAAATAATTTTTTTAAAAACTAAGCAAATTAACGCTTCTAAAAATTTATAAAATAATTGTTTCGCTTTTGAAATACCATCTGTAAACGGCCAGCCATGAACTGTATATATTGTTTTTGTTCCGGTTAAAAATCCGCACACAGCTCCAACAATAGCTCCGGTAGTTGCATTACAGTGAATAATATCAGGTTTTATTTTTTTTATTAGTTTCAAAGCTTTTAAGTTTGATTTTATATGAAGCGGGATATTAAAAATATCATTAGTCATTTCTATAAAGAAAATATTATCTTTACTAATTCCAAGTTTTTCTAACTCTTCTGAAAAATATCCTGAGGTTGCCATTAAAAAATAAGGCTCTACATTTTCAGGAAGTTTTGCTGTTATTTCAAGCAAATATTTAGAGATACCGCCTAAGTCAGAGTTTGTAGAAATATATAAAATTTTTATTTTTTTATTTTGCTCCATTATTTATGTCTTCCTCCTACGGCAAGGAATACAGCTTTTACCAGAATACCTATTTCCCATAAAACATTTTTATGTTTTAGATAATACAAATCATAAGCCAAACGTTCTTTTTCGTCTTCAACGGTGAAGCAAGGTTCCATATTTATATGAGACCAGCCTGTCCAACCTGTTCGAACCCACATTCTGCAAGGATAGCCTGTAATTTCTTTTGAAAATATTTGAACTTCTTTATCCCATTCAGCACGCGGGCCTACAATTGACATATCACCTTTTATAATATTAATCATTTGTGGAATTTCATCAAAGCGTGCTTTTCTTACAAATCTGCAAAATGGAATAATTCTGTCATCGCCTTGAACAGATTCCGCATATTTTACATCACTTCCGCTTTTAGGTTTGTAATCGTTAATATACATTGTACGTAATTTATATATTTTAAAGATTTTACCCTCTCTGCCTACTCTGTTTTGAGTAAATACGGGTGAACCGCCATCTGTTAATTTTACTCTTATTGCTATATATGCAAGGATTGGAAGTGTTACTGTTAATACAATTGATGCAGCTATTATGTCAAAAGCTCTTTTGCAGAATGAATAAACATAAGAACGTCTATTCATAAAATCATAAAACAGCCAATTCATAGACATTGTATCAACGTAATATTTGCCTGTGACCATTTCATAAAAATCAGGCATTTTATACACGTTTACTTCTCTTGGTATTGAAAAGACCATATCTGTAAGGAATTGTTCTTCCATTCTTCGTTTTATTGCAATAATAACAATGTCAATTTTATTCGCTTCAATTGCTTCTTTTAGTTGAGAAGATGTATAAATTTTTTCGCTATCAGAAATTTCATTTTCTTCTTCTTGCTGTGTATCTTGAACAAAAGCAGAAACCTGCATCCTTAAAGCTTTTTTATTCATAATTTCATCTGCAATAACTTTTGCATTATGGTTTGTACCAATAATTAATACGTTTTTTACTCTTTTTATTTTGAATAAATATAAATGAAATAATGCCCTATAAAGTCTTAAAATCACAAAAATTGTTACTATATTTGCAAATAAAAATTTTAATGAATTAAAACTTGGCTGGATAAGATATAGTAATATTGCTGCAGGTACGTGTGCAAAAATTACGCCTTCAAATAATAAATATGTGTTTTTTACAGTTATGTTAAATTCACGGATTTCATAGTTAGATTTTAAGAAAAATGTTGCTAATCCGCATAAGGTAATAACAAGTGACGTAAGTATCAAAAAATTGTTATTTAATTGAAATTGCTTATACCAATAGCTTGTAGAAGATACTAATACGAATAAATCAAATAAGAACATTACAACAACTGATCTTGATAACTTATGCATTATTACTTACCTCTCTTTACCATTTATTAATTGCAAATGCCATTACTATTACAGATGCAATACCTCTAAGTGTTTCGCAGATTGGAGATAACCAATCATTACCTGCAATTTTTCTTGGAACAACGATTGTATCGCCTTGTGCAACTTTTGAACCTGCACGAACTTTTTCCGCTCTGCCGTTTACACCAACTTTATAAAGTCTGAATTTATTAGCGTTAGGAGTATAGCCACCAACTTCATTAATATATCCTTTTACAGTCATACCTTTTTTATAGATGAAGGATTGTTCATTGTAAACTTCACCTATTACACTTACGTGGTTAGACATTCTTGGAATATAGATTTCATCACCATCTTGAACATCAATATTATCAATGTCTTTTATTTTTGTTAAATCGTTTGTTTTAATATTCAAAGCAATTTGACCGTTATACTTTTTGTTAATTTCGCTTCTTTCTTCTTTTATCATTTCTATCATACTTGCTTTTGCGTCCATATCGCTTTCAGATTGCTTATATCCGCTTGCAAGACGACCTTCAAGAAGTTTTATATCTCTTTCATTATTTTTTATAGCCAAATTAACTTGTTTTGCCTGTACATTTTTTCTCAAGTAAACAATACCTCTAAGGTCAGCATCATCTGCTAAACCGTTAGCTGCTTCAATCATATCTGAAAGTTTTTTGCCTTCAACAAAGGTATAAACCCCCGGGGTTTTTACAAATCCTGAAACTTTTACTGTTTTCATAACTTCGTTTCCGCGAAGAGTTCTAAAGAATACTTTGTCTCCTGCATTTATATCTATAGACTTAATTCTGTCTGAATTAATCATAATGTCATATAAATAATATAGCTGAGTGTTTCCAGCTGAATTTGTAATCTCAACCGCAACATTTTCAGTCGGGATTAACTTATTAGCATTTAACATATTTCCCTCTAATTGAACAGAAGTTTCTTCAACATTTCCTTTTAATGCTACAGGTTTTTCCGAATTTTCTGTTTGTTCATCTTTTAATACGGCATCGTTATTTGCTGCTACATCAGATTCTATAAATTTAATATCTGTTAAAATATCTTTTAATGTCATTCCATTTTTATAAGTTAAATGTTTTGGAGTATTAATACATCCATAAATATCTACAAAATCGGAATTTGTATTTCTGTAAATACTGATTACATCTCTTGGTTCTAATATGGGGTCATTCATTCCTGCGAAGAACTCGCTTAAGAATACAGGAATTGTTTCTATTGTATTGTCTTTTCCTGTAACTCTTCTAATAACAGCTTGGTTTATGAATGTTTCTTCCAATAATTCATCTTCACTTTTTAAGATATCTGATAATCTCATACCCTCTTTATAAGCAAAAGTTGCGGGGTGTTTGATGTTACCTTGTAAAGTTACAATATTTTCTGCATCATTATATGTTTTTCTAAATTCAAAAGTATCTCCGCCTGTAAGTTTTGTTTGTTTTGCATTTGTCCAAGAAATGTTTTCCGCACTTCTTTGATTTTTATCTTTATCAAATTGTGTTTTTGTTAATTCAGTTGTTAGTGTTGTAGGTAGTAAACCGCCTGCGTATTCTGAAATCTTTTGAAGAGTTTCACCTTGTTTTATTTCATATATACCTGGGGTTGTAACACCATTTCTTAAAGCTATTACATCGCCGATTTTATCAACAAAAATTTTATCATTAGGACGTACAATTATATTATCATCTTGTCCTGAAAAGAATGTCTTATATAAGTCAACACTTTTTGTTTTTCCGGCAGAAGTATAGCTGATATTTCTTAATGTACCTGTTTTCTTAACTCCGCCTGCTGCATTTAATGCATCAAAGATTGAGGAATTATTTCCGATTGAAACTCTTCCCGGATGATTAACTTGACCATATACAAACACTGAAAAATCAGTTCCGGAAGCAACTGTTAATTTAACTTTTAAATTGCGGTATTTGCTTGAAGCAATTCTGCTTATAGATGATTCTACTTCACTTATAGTTCTGTTTTCAGCAGGAACGAGACCTATTCCTTGAACAAAAATATTACCTTTTGAATCTACTTGTGTTTTTGTTGTTGGAGTTAAAACTGATGAACCTGAAATAGACATTACATCAATTGCATCACCAAAAAGATAAACATCAACTTTTTCACCAACGCTTAGTTTGTATGAGTTATCAAATTTACCTGCAGAAGTTGCTGTAGATAAAGGTGACTTGAATAAATCGTAACCTACTTGTTTTAAATAGTTTCCTGTTGCTTGTGAGTCCTTTGTATTAAACATTTCCTCTATAGGGCTTAAAGAAGCCTTTGCTTTTTTATCGGATGAAACCTCTTGATAGTTGTTATCAAAAGCATCAGAATATGCAGTATCTGCTGTAAATTTACTTGCAAATGCTGCGGGTTCAAAGCAAAACATTATCATTAATAAAATTACAATTATTTTTTTCATTTATATCTCTATCCCTTAATCTACGCTGTTATTTTATTCTATCACACTATATCTTTATGTAATAGCAATCTCCATTAATGATTTTATTGCAGGCCATTCAAGCTTCCATAAGCCTGATGCGTCTAATGCATAGTTACCTACACATGCCAGTTTGCAATCCTTACATTTGTTTACGGTATCAATGAATATCGGGTCTTTAATTACATCTTTTAAAGCTCTGTTTCTTACGCTTATAAACGGTTTTCTGTCATAGCATCTAAGCATATCGCCATTTGAGTATATAACTGTTGAAATTCTTGGCCAATGGCATTCATAATATGTTTTTTTGTTTATGATGTAGTCCATAAAGTAGTAAGAATTTCTGATTGGATAGCCTTGTTTCTTTAATTCTTTTATTTTTATGAACATTTCTGCCAATTTATCATTTTCAAGTTCTGTTGCTACAACATTTTCAGCTTCTTCCGGTCTTGAAGCAGCTTTATTTACGGTAAAATATAATAAAATATCTGCATCTTTGCAGTATTGAGCTACTTCTTTTATTTGTTCAAAATCTGTTTGAGTTGATACTGTACAACAAATATATATTCTCATTTTTGGTGAGTGTATTTTATGATATTCAATACCGCTCATAACTTTATCGCAAATACCGGGCATGTGGCGTATATCATCGTGAGCTTTCCCTACAGCATCTAATGAACAGAACATTAAGTCTGTATATTTCCCAAATCCTGGGTTTGTTTCTAAAAAATATCCGTTTGTTGCTATTTTTGTATATAAACCTGCATCGTGTGATGCTTTCGCTATTTCTGTAAAATCTTGTCTTAATAATGGTTCTCCGCCCCATAAGATACTATCCATATATCCTATTTGACCTGCTTCTGTTAAAAGTCTGATGATTTCCTCTTTAGGCATATCATCATTTTCTTTTTTATGTTTCCAAAAACAAAAATCGCAATCACAATTACATTTGCTTGTTACCATTAAAGAAAAGCATAACGGTTTAGGATTCTTTGATAATCTGCTTGCTATACATTCTAATGCACCGCCGCCTAAGTGTTTGTAATATTTTAAGCGTTCAAATGTCATTTTATTTCTTGATTTTGTCACCATTATATTTTCCTTTTTCTTATTCTATTTTACGTCGGGGGGGGGTAGTCAAGTAGGCTACTATGATTGTGCACTGTTTTGTTTCATTTTTTTACGTTTTACAAGATCAATAAATGCTTCTATCCTTGTTATATAGCCTGCTTTACCTGTTTGTTCATCAAGAACTAAAGATAAAACGGGTATGTTTTCTTCTTTGCTTACTTTTGAAAGTATGTTTTGTGATACAATCTCGGGCATGCAAGAGAATGGCATTATGTGGATTACCCCATCTACATTGTTTTGTGCCGCATATACCGCGTCACCTATTGTTTCTATACATTCACCGCCAATCGGGCGCTTCATGTAATTTTTAGCATGCCTTACACATCTATCGCGGTGGCATTCTTTTTTATTGAACAAAGACGGTTTTAGAACATTTTCAAGCCAATCACTAAACCAAATTTGGCGCTGCACCTCTATTCCCATTTCGCCCAAAGTTTTTTCTATTTCTTGATTTACATAAGGTTCAAGTAGTACAAAAAACTCTCCTAATAAGTATACCACAGGCACATCTTTATTTTTATCTGTTTGAATTTTTGCAAAGTCTTTTCTGATTTCCTTTACTAAGTTTTTGGCTTTCCATACAGAATTTGTTTCATCTATAATTTTCAGCCACTTATTATAAAGTTTTTCTGCATCGCCTTTATTAATTTCACGCGGGCGAATGTGGTGCAATTGTTTTTCTGCTTCATCTATTGCAAAAAATTTGTTAAAACCTAAGCTGAAGCCTTTATAATAACACCAAGGATTAATGCAGTGTGTAACATGCCAGAACGCTTTCATAGTTTGCTTCATTTTACTTTGATACATATCAAAGATAACCATATCAAACTCATAGCCCATAGTTTTTAAGGTTTTTTGAGCCATTTTTGTATAGTTCCCAAGCCTGCAAGACCCCGGAGCCTGAAACATCATTAATGTATTTGCTCCGTTATCAAGTGCCATCATATAATTTGCAAGATTTAATTTGTAAGGAAGACAAATCCCCTCTATGCTGTTTTTAACGCCAAGTTCAAGAACTTTATTACTGTTTGCGGGCGGAATAATAACTTTTGCTCCCAGTGAAACCAATAAAGCTTTTAACGGTATATCAATTCTTCCCATTCTTGGCCAAGCGATAACTCTATCTTTTGCAGACATAGTCGCATCCATTTGAGAAAATCGATTTAGTTGTTTTTTATCTGCTTTTGCTTTCACTTCTTAGTCTCTCTTATATATATTTATTGGGTTTGAATAGGCAAAGCCTTTGCCGCTCACAAGTATTTCTACCCTATATTTGCCCTGCTCCGTAATATGAAAATCTAAAGATTTTGCATATTCATCTGCTATAACTTTTCCGTCTTTAATAATTTTTATTTCAGCAAACTTATTAATATTAACCGATAAGAATGTTTGTTCGTCAAGTATTAAAGATTTTTCAAAACTAATACTTTTGGCTAAGTTTTTAATATAAATTTTAGGTAAAATTTTACATGTTTTTCTATTAACCATTAGATTATTACCCGATTGGAGCGCTTTTAATATTTGATTTTTTGCTGTTTGAAAATCGTCAGACAACGGCTCTTCAACTGTAATTATATTGGAAAATGTTTTAAACATATCTTTATAAGGAAAAATAGTAACAGGGATTATATATTTCTTTATTTTGAGTGCATGCGCGTCAACTCCGACTATAGCAGGCACAATTTTTTCCGTTTGATTATTTAATTCATCCCACCATTTTAATGTTTTTTCATTCGGTTTTGAAATAAGCCTGTGTTTAAATAAATACGCATATATAAGCCCAAAGAGAGTTTTATCGCTTAATTTATCTGCCCATTGAGAGAACCAGTTCCATATTTCAATTCCATCAGGAATTATTGATTTATCTACCCATCGTATAGGAGGGTTGTTATTCGGTCTTGTTTCTTCTTCATCAGGGTGCGCTGCAAAACCAAATCCGCCTTTTGTTCTAACTTGTTCAACATAAGTTTTCGGGTCAGTTTCTTTTATAACTTTGTCAATTCCTAATGCCAAATAATGGTAGTTTAAATAGCCAATTTCCTCACCTTTTATAACTAAAACACCGTTATAAAAACCCTCATCAATATCAAAACAATTATGGTCTGTTATTACAATCCAGTCTAACCCTGCTTTTTTTGCAGCTTTTGAAATATAGTTTATATCGCCTGTTCCGTCTGAACATGTTGAATGCACATGAACAGCTCCGATATAGCTGTAAATCATATTCTTACCGTTTCTTTTTCTGTTTCGGCAGTTATATTTTCTTTTAGTTGTTCGCTATTTTTTTGTTTTTGAATTATTGATTGTCTTCTTTTTCTTGTAAGCATATCAATAAAGGCTTCTAACCTTGTTAAAAAACCTGCTTCGCCTGTATGTTCATCAATTGTTAAATGAAGCATCGGCATTTTAATTTCTTTTGCATGATATTGAATTTCATCTACCATTAAAGAATCAGGCCCGCATCCGAAGGCAGATAATGCAATAATACCGTCTACACTTCTATTCAGCATATAATATGCGGCTGTTCCCGTTAAATCCAATTCATTAGCCCAATATTGAATTTCATCAAGCTTGTGAATAGCTTCAATTGACTCTTCTCTTGTAATATTTAGTGATGTATAAGCTTTGACGCCCATTTTATCAAGCTTTTTTAATAAATTCATTGAAATACGTTCATCGTAAAGATTATATCCGTGAGCCATTATAACAACAGATAACGGACGTATAGTATCAATTGTTTTGATTTCTGTAATACCTTTTATTGCATTATTAACTGCTTTATGAAATTCAACACCTGATTTTGCCATTTTTATAAAATTGTCGTAAATTTCCCAGCCTTTTTGCTCAGCCTGTTTTATAAGTTCTAAATCCGTAATGCCAAGCTGATTTGCCGTATCAATGCAAAAATCGTGAAAACCTATACCCTCTGTTTTATCTAAAGTAGGTTCAATCATATTAAACGGTTTATTAATAACATTGCGGATAATTTCGGGTAATCCCCTGATTTTACTGCAATTGTTGACCTTGTAGCTTGTAGATTGCAAGGACGGAACCAAAATAGTATCAATACCTTTTTCTAAAAGGTTGCAAAGGTGTCCTACAAAAACTTTTATAGGCAGGCAGGTATCTGAAACAACATATTTTGTGCCGTCATTTATAAGCTTTGTTGTCGTTTTATCAGAAAGCACGATTTCAAAACCTAAGGCTGTAAAGAAGCCATAGTAAAACGGATAATTATTATAATAGGAGATAGCTCTTGGTATTCCTAATTTATTTGTTTTGTTAATCTCCATTTTTTATCCCTATTAGTAATAGTTTTTTAGTAAATTAAATACGAAAAATCGGCTTGATATATGAATTCTATCACAAGCATATTTTTAAAATAAGATTATCTGTTATATTTTTACAACTTTTAAAAATTTCATAAAAAAAGAGAGGTATGTAACCTCTCTTTTTTTTATAAGACTTACGCGTTTGCAGTCCAAGCGTCATTACTTGTAAATATTGCAATAAGCTCGTCTTGTTTAGATACTGTAGCATTTTTCATTGCTGTATTTACATCTTTGAAGCCGTTTGTACCTAACCAAGCTGCCACTTGAGATTTTACGGCTTCATAGTTGTATGTATAGCCGCCGGAAGCTGTACCTGCTTGATTTGCTACAATTTTTTCAATGCCTGTAAGTGTTGCTTGGTTTGTATTTGAATTTGCATCTTTATATGAAAGATTGATTGTAGTGCTTGCTTTTCCTGTTCTATCAACGTTAAACCAAACTTTTATTTTATCTTTACTATCATGAATTATTGCAGTATCAACATCTCCGGCAGTTTTTCCTGTATCTTTTATTACTGAATTTTCGTATTCAGATAATGTGCCTGTTTTTGTGAATAAATGATATGTATCGCTGCCGCTTCCGCCATCTATAGAGTTTTTACCATATCCGCCATAAATAATGTCATTGCCGGCACCACCTTTAAGCGTATCATTGTATTTTGAACCGTATATAAGGTCGTTACCTGCACCGCCATTTATGCTTGCACCTTTTTTGTTTGCAATATAAACATTATCTAGTGCTCTTGCATCAATTGTTTCTGAATGCCATGTGCCTGTATAGCTTTTCTTTTTTGCTGTGAATGTAGTATATTCAGGCAAGAAAATATCATTTCTTAAGTCGTGAACTAATGTTCCGTTTATGTAAAGATTTACAGAACCTGTTGCTGTTGTAACATCTTTCTTTCCGAAGTTTTTTATTGTGATTTTTGTGTCATTTCCTGATATAACTAAATCATTTTTAACAACAGAGTAGGAAAGACTTGCAGTGTCAGCAGAACTATAACCGTCAAGTTTAATTATTAAATTTTCACCTTTTGTAAGATTAATAGTATCACTGCCGTCACCTTTGTTATAAATAACTGTATTTGTTCCTGTACCGCCGGTTATAACATCGTTGCCTTTGTTTCCGATAATAGTATCGTTGCCTGCACCGCCTTTTAATGTGTCATTTAAGTTTGCACCAATCATATAATCTGCTATTGCAGAACCTGTCAGATTGTTTTTCTTATCTTCATAACCTTCAAATAATATTGCTTGATCTTTAAGATTGAATTCACCTGCTGCAGTTTTTAATATAAATTCTTGATTTTTCACAGTAAAGAATTTATATATTTTTATTGAACTGTCATTAGAATCAGCAAATTCAATGATTAAATCATTACCGGATTTTCTGCAGGTATAATTGCTTCCGATTGGTGCTGCATCAGTTTTTGTATGAGCTGTTAAAGTTGTTGATGAGAAATCAAGAGTTGTTCTTCCTGCTCCTGAAGTATAAATAGTATCATCACCAAATACTAAACTTTCATACAAATATGTATTATTTCCGGCTTGACCATATAACAAGTCGTTGCCTAAACCGCCGATAAGTGTATCGTCACCGGCACCTCCGTATAACTTGTCATCACCGTTGCCACCAATAAGAGTATCATTACCTGTAGAACCGGTTAAAGTATCGTTTCCGTCAGTACCGGCTATTCTGCCGTATGATGTGATTTTTTGACCTGTAATAACTCTTGCTGAAATTTCATTTAAAGCATTATTGATGTCAAGTTTACCATCGGCAAATTCTATTTGCTGAATTGATGATTTTCCTTTTGCACCAAAGTAATTAGAAAGTGTGATAGCATTACCGTTATTCTTATTGTAGTTGATAATTAAATCTTTATTATTACGAACAAGAATAGTATCTGCTAATTTTTCATTCTTTAATACAATTGTATCAGAGCCTTTTCCTGAATAAATTGTATCATTACCGCCATAAGTACCTTCATAAATAATTTGGTTTTGACCAGCTTCACCGTAAATTTTATCATTACCTACAGAACCATAGATAATATCATTTCCTGCGCCGCCTTTGATAGTATCGTTACCTGCACCGCCATTAAGTTTATCATCACCGGCAGCTCCATTTATAGAATCGTTTCCGCTTCCGCCAACAATTACATCCTTAAATTTTGTACCGGTTACTTTGTTTGCAGCTTTGGCATTCAAATTGTGTTTGAATTCAACCTCATCACAAACAAGTTTATATAAATCTTGTTGAGAAATAACAACATTACCTGATGTTAGTATAAATTGATTGTATGTCTTATAATTTGAACCTTTAAAATAATTTAAAATAGTTACAGAATTTGGGGTTGAACCATCCATATACTCAATTTTCAAATTGTTATTTTCTGCTGTAAAAGTAAAGTTTGCACTTAGAATACCTGGTGGTAAGTCAAATTGAATGTTATTTCTTCCTGAAGTATCATCAATGATATCATTAGAATTCACATCGCTAGCAGTAAATACGTATGTATCGTTGCCTGAGCCACCATATAATGTATCATTACCGCTGCCGCCATATAAAGTATCATTGTCTTTTTCACCATATAATTTATCATTGCCGTCACCGCCAAATAGAACGTCATTACCATTACCTGCTTTTATGGTATTATCACCGTCATTACCGTAAAGCACGTTCTTTCTGTTTGTACCGACTAAATCTAAATTGTCAGCCCATTTCTTAATGTTTTCTACAGTAACATTTAAGTCCGTAGTCCAAACAACATCACCCATGTCTTCGGGTGTTTGTCCTTCCGGTATATCTTTATTTTTAATATAGTTAGCGCCTGTCATAAAATTATACAGTTTTGATACGGTGATAAATTGAGCAGATTCTGTTTCACCTAAGAAACCGCCGCTGTCAATTACGTAGAACCCAACAATATCCTCATTGCCATATTCATTTTCACCTGCGACATATCCAAGTAAGGTTATTGCGTGGTCTCTCTCTTGAGGTTCATCAAAACTATCACCTTGTAAACAGCTAGATGCACCTGCAACAATTATACCTTTTCCTGCGTCAATTTCACTTGTTAAATAATTTACGAAACTGTATCTATCTTTATTTAACGGATTATCAACTGTTGTTGCATTATTTACATATTGATTTATGTTTGTTTTTATAGTGCTGTCAAGTTCTTCTTTTCTGTTAAAAGTATTGATATCTTCAGGTCTTAGTACATGGTCACCTAAAAATGATATTGTTTCTGTTTCATTATTAACTGTTGTAACAACACCGGTATTGTAATTTGTTGTTACTTCTGATGTTTGTACATTACTACTTATAACGATTTTATGTTTTATTACCCCGCCATCTTCAGCTGTAAATTCTTTCTCGTATGTAGTTTCTACTGTTCTTGTTGTTAAAACAATCTTTGTTGAACCATTATATGTCGTTTTCACTGTAGTAATTTCAGTTGTTATGCTACCATCTTCATTTATACTTTTACTATTAATAACAGGGTCGTCATTAATTTCTATAGGGTTATCTGTTGCGCTAAGATTAAAAAGCTCTTTTATTTGTAGTTGCACAACATCAGATTTGATACCGTTATAGTCAAGTATATTTTTTCTTTGATATGCGTATGTGCCACCGTCTTCTTTTGGTACTAAATCACTTATATCTTTGTAATAATCGGCATTTTTAGTGTGTAAGCAATAATAATAGTCTTTATCTATGACAGTATAACTATCTGAAGTTTCGCCTTTTATATCAACAATTTTTACCGGTGCAAGTACATCATTCTCTAGAACGACATATTGTTTATTTGTGTACCACAAAGCATCATTATCTGACATTTTTATATTTTCTAATAGAAATAAATCTTCTGTTTCTTTTGGTTTTGCAGGATAAGTGGTTGTCGTTGTTTCTGTATCATTATCATATACTAATTGACCGCCAACTATGTGTCCTACACCTTTATGACCTGTAGTAGTTGTAATAGGCGTATTAAGATATTCTTGGTATTCTTTTGTAATTTGTACAATATCTTTTTTACCTGCAATAGAGAGAATATTTAAAGATGAATCAACACCGCAGTTATTGTATTTTTGTCTGTAATCATAAATAAATTTATCAGGATGTCCGTATATTTTATAATCTTTATCGGCTGCTAAAGATGAATCAATTGTATTTCCTGTTCTTACAACTGCATCATCGTAGCTTAGTAACCCGCCATCTATTTCATGTGCTTTATCATCGAGTGTATATTGTTGATTGTAAATCAAATCAAACTTTTTTTTAGGTTCCATGTTACCTGTATTTACATACTTGCAATCTTTTGTATACAAGTTATTTGGATCTTCAGATATAAAATGATTTAACTCTTTTTCAGTAGAATTTGTACTTGCCATTATATTCTCCTATCAACGTAAACTAACAAAGAAACAGCTTAGGCTCATAAATATGTATTATCCTCAGCATAAAAGCTATTATTATATTATACTATTATGCCCATGTTATCAACTTTTAAAACAAGTTTTGTATGTTTAAAACTCAAAAAACCGTACATATAGTGTATCTTCCAATATTTTTTTACTTTTTTGCCTAAATATTCATTTATGCTATAATTTTAATAATTATTTACAGTTGTGGTTTGAGGATATGTCGTTTAAGAAAAAGATAATTTCTTTATTTTGTTTTTTTGTCTTTTTGTCGAACTGTTCGTTTGCCATAAATGAAGTTAATTTGCAAGATGAAAATCAGTCTTTACTTTCCACAAAAAAAGTAGAGCTATCGAACAAAATTTCATCTATAGATTTTGAAAATATAATTGAAAAAGCATCACAGCATTCTTTTGATTTAAAATTAGCTGATTTCGATATTTTTATTGCAAAAACAGGCATAAAAAGTGCTCGTTCCGAGTATTTTCCTAAATTGTATTTTGGAGCTAACGCTGAATATAATAAAAATTTTAATGATATAAGTTCACCTATGTATGTCGGAGATGCATATATTAACCCGTATACAAAGTTTCAATCTATGTGCGGATTGACACTTAGCTACAATATTTTTGATTTTGGAATAAGAAGAAGTTATTTAAACATAGCTAAAGGTGATGTTGAATTAAGTAAACTTATAGCAGAAGAGCAATTGCAAGAATTGAACTTAAATATTACGGATATTTACGGACGTATTTATGCATTGAATAAGCAAATTGATTTAAATAATAAAATTTTAGCGTTAACAGACAAAAATTTAGATATGAAACAACGTCTTTATAATGCTAAAGAGCTTTCAAAGCTAGAACTTAATGCTCAAGTAGTTGAAAAGAAAAGAATACAAAAACGAATTTACGAATTAAAATCCGTATTAGCCGAAAATCTTAATTTGTTAAGCTTTTATACAGGAGAAGAATACGATATTGAAAATATAAAAGTAAAAGAATTTTCAGCACCTTCAATAAACATTTTTGAGTATGAAGATTATACACAAAGTTTGGTTTGGGATATTCATAATGTTGCTATATCTAAAAAAGAGCAAGAATTAAACATTGTAAAAAGAACAAATTTGCCAAAACTAAACATGTATTCAAAATATTATCTATATGATTCAAATAAGGATAATTACTTGAAAACATTACAAATTGAACCCTCAAATTATGCAGTTGGCGTAAGTTTAAACATGCCTGTCTTTGACGGTTTAAAAAATAGCGCTGATATTCAAAAGGCAAAATTGGAATTAGAAAGATTATATGTAGAACGTGAAAAGGCTGCTGCTGAGTTAAAAAATAAAATTTCTACGCTTAGAACAAATTATACTTATATGGAAGAACAAATTAAAGAAAATAATTCAATTTTAGAAGAACTAAATGAAACTGAAAAAAACACCAACAGAATGCTTTCAAAAGGGATTGTCTCACCTATTGATTTAACACAAGCACAAATAGGTGTTTTAGAAGAAGAAATTGAATATGTGAAAAATAAAACGGCACTAAATTCAATTATTAAGTCAATACAAATACTTACAACGTATAACAAGGATTAGTTAATGAACGAAGAACAAAATATAAATACAGGTTTGATTGCTCTTGAAATAGCAGCGAAGATGAATTCAACAAATATTGATATCCGAGCTGTTGAAAAAGAATACGGAATTACATCTCCCGAACTTGAACCTGCCGAACTTATAAGAATAGCTAAAAATGCAGGGTTTAAAATTAAAAGTAAAAAGGTTTCATTATCCGTAGTTTTGGAAAAATATCCTATTCCGTTCATTGTTCGTTTTAAAACAGGACAATATGCTACAATCCTTGCAAAAAGTAATGATAATTCAGCGGTTTTGGTGCTGCAACCGCCTGAACAACAGCCTAAAACAGTTAAATTAGAAGAATTACAAGAACAAATTTATGATGAAATAATTATTCTAAAATATAAAATGCTGAATGAAGAAGTTAAATTTGGCTTTAAATGGTTTTATACTGAAATAATTAAATATAAAAAGATTGTAGGACAAGTTCTTTTAGGGTCATTTGTTATCCAATTATTTGGTTTGATAACTCCATTATTTACTCAGGTAATTTTAGATAAAGTACTTGTACACAGAACAATATCAACTTTAAATGTTTTAGGTTTTGCTTTTCTTGTGGTTGCTTTATTTGAATTTTTGCTTAACTTATCAAGAAACTATATTTTTATTCATACAACAAATAAAATAGATGCTAAATTAGGTACAAAATTATTCCGCCAGCTATTTAAGTTGTATTATGTATATTTTGAAACACGACAGGTTGGAAACATTGCTGCAAGAGTTCGAGAACTAGACCGCATAAGAGAATTTATAACAGATAAATCGGTTTCTGTTTTAATAGATGCATTTTTCTCTGTAGTATTTTTAGTTGTAATGTTATTTTACAGTATTCCTTTAACTTTCATTGCTTTGGCATTTTTATTATTGACTTCAATTTTATACTTGGCTATAACTCCTGATTTACGAGTAAAGCTTGAAGATAAGTTCAGAATGGGTGCTGAATCAAATTCTTATTTAGTTGAATCGATTACGGGTATTCAAACAGTGAAATCTTTGGCTTTAGAAGGCTCAATGTTTAGAAAATGGGAAGAAAAACTTGCCAGATACCTTAAAGCCAGTTTTAATCTTGCGGTTGTCGGTAATTTTGCAGGCTCATTATCTAAATTACTTCAAAAATTAATGACAATTTCAATTTTATATGTCGGAGTTATTTTAGTTATTAAAAATGAATTAACAATTGGTCAGTTGATAGCTTTTCAAATGTTTGCAGGTCAATTTAGCGCGCCTATGTTGAGGCTGGTAAGTTTATGGAATGAATTTCAACAAACATTGTTGGCAGTTGATAGAATTGGTGATATTTTAAACAGCCCTGTAGAGTCTCAATCGGAAACTGCAATAACTCTAAATAATTTACGCGGTCAAATAAAAGTCGATAAATTATCATTTAAATATAATGTTGATTCACCTAATGTTTTAAATAACATTAATTTAATTATAGGTGCTGGCTGCAAAATTGGTTTTGTAGGCAGAAGCGGAAGCGGTAAATCTACACTAACTAAGCTTATACAGAAATTATACTATCCGACAGAAGGTACAATATATATTGACGGCATAGATATCAGAAATGTTAACCCTGTTTGGTTAAGAACAAATATAGGGGTTGTTTTACAGGAAAATTATTTGTTTTCGGGTTCTATAAAGGATAACATTATGCTTCCCCGCCCAAATGCAACAATGGAAGAAGTTATTGCCGTATCTCAAATAGCAGGTGCTCATGAATTCATTTCAAAGCTTCCGAAAGGTTATGATACTGAAGTTGGTGAACGCGGTTCAAGTCTTTCAGGCGGTCAAAAACAAAGAATTGCAATTGCCAGAGCTTTAATTACAAATCCAAGAATATTAATTTTTGATGAATCAACTTCAGCTTTAGATTATGAATCAGAAAAAATAATCAGAGATAATATGGAAGTAATGACAAAGGGAAGAACAACTATTGTTGTAGCTCATAGGCTTTCAATGATTAAAGACTGTGATTATATTGTATGTTTTGACAATGGTTCAATAGTTGACGGCGGAACACATGAAGAACTAATGAACAGAGACGGTTATTACAAAAGATTGTATTTAGCACAAACAGAATAGGTATTTTATGGCTTTAAAAAATATATGGGATAAAATTGTAAAAATATTTGTTAAACGTAATGCAAACGATGCGCATGAATTTAAATCCATGCTTACGGAAATCGAAGAAGAACCGCTTAATCCGTTAGGCAATACTATATTTTGGCTTGTTATAGCTTTTATACTTATTGGCGGCTGCTGGACTTATTTGGGAAAGGTAGATGTTGTAATAACAGCTCCGGGGATTGTTATTCCTCATGGCGGAGAAAAAGTCGTTAAAGCACTTGATAAAGGTGTTGTTTATTCTATAAACGTAAAAGAAGGTGATTATGTTAAATCAGGTCAAGAGCTTGTTATAATCAAACCTACAGAAGCAGAACCGGGGTTAGAATTAAATAATATACACGAAGAAGCGGCTATAACAATGGAAAAAATTGCATCCACTAAATATCGTTTAGGATTGGCAATCGATAGAAAAAACAGATTAAAAGATGTGGCTGATATTATTCCTAAAGTTCAATATGATGAAGCCATAGAAGCTGTTTCAACATTAACTCATGAACTTAACAGTTATGAAGCGACTTTAAATGAATTAAAAAATAAAAAAGAACAAATTGAAAAGCAAATTCAAACAATAAAAGCACCCGTAAACGGTTATGTAAATACGGTTAAAATTCATACTATAGGCGGTGTTGTTGCTCCTGCTGAAGAACTTTTAACAATAGTTCCGGATAATGCAATTCTTGAAGTTAAGGCAAAAGCATTTAATCAGGATATTGGTTTTATAAAACAAGGTATGCCTGTTTCTGTAAAAGTAAATACTTTTAGCTTCCAAAAATACGGTCTTCTTAATGGTAAAGTAGAAGTTGTTTCCGCAAGCAGCATTAAAGATGAAAAACTTGGCGATGTTTATGAAGTATTTATTTCCCTTGAAAATACAAAATTAATGGTTGAAGGACAAGAAGAAACTGTAAAAACTGGCATGGTAACTACAAATGAAATAAAAATCGGTAAAAGAAGAATTATAGAATTCTTTATCTATCCTTTAATTAAATACTTGGATGAAAGTATAAAAGTAAGGTAGTTATTATGAATATACTTTTTTTACACAGGAATTTTCCTGCTCAATTTCGATATTTAATAAATGAACTTGCTAAAGATGAAAACAACAATATTGTTTTTATAACTAATAATACAGATTCATCACGCAATATTCCTAATGTAACAAAGGTTTGTTACAGAGTAAAAAGAGAGGTTCCTGCTGATTGCCATCAATATTTGAGGTTTGTTGAAGATGCTATAATTCACGGTCAAGCAGCGGCTGAGGCTGCCTGCACATTAAAAGAACAAGGTTTTAAGCCTGATATTATATTTGGGCATACTTGGGGACAAACTCTTTTTATGAAGGATGTATATCCTGATGTTCCTTTGATTTGTTATTTTGAATGGTTTTATAATTCTAAAAATTCTGATGTGGATTTTGACGGAAGCGAGTTAACCATAAATGACACTGCAAAGCTAAGAATACGTAATTCACATCTGCTTGTTGATTTATGTAATTGTGATTATGGAATAACTCCGACAAACTTTCAAAAATCACAATTTCCAAAGGAATTTCATTCAAAAATCAAAGTTCTGCATGATGGCGTTGATACAGATTTTTGCAAGCCTGATGAAAATGCCGAATTTCAAGTTGATGATAAAATAACTTTAACTGCAAACGATGAAGTGGTCACATACGCAACACGAGGAATGGAAGCATACAGAGGTTTTCCTGAATTTATGAAAGCTGTTTCAATACTTCAAAAAAAGCGTCCTAATATGCATGTTGTTATAGCAGGTGAAGACAGAGTTTGCTATGGAGCTCAGCTTGCAAATACAACATATAAAACTTTAATGCTAAATACTTTAGATTTAGATTTATCAAGAATTCACTTTGTTGGAAATCTTCCGTTTAATAAATATGTGAATTTACTTCAAATATCATCAGCACATGTTTATTTGACCTATCCGTTTGTTGTTTCGTGGTCATTGCTAGATTCAATGGCGTGCGCCTGCCCTATCGTTGCATCTTCAACCCGGCCAATAAAAGAATTCATAACAGATAATTATAATGGTTTACTTTTTGATTTTTATAATATAGAAGAGCAAGTTCAGAAAATAGAATATGCATTAGATAATAAACAAAATATGTTGGAAATTCGAAAAAATGCACGCAAAACCATTGTTGAGAACTATGCATTAAAAGATTTACTTCCTATTCATATCGAAAATTTAAAGAAAATGACCAAATAAAATAAAAACGGAGAAGGCGGGATTCGAACCCGCGGTGAAGTTGCCCCCACACAGACGTTCCAGGTCTGCACCTTAAACCACTCAGACACCTCTCCACAGTCTTTTGCCTATTATTTATACCAAATAATAGTTTTCTCGTCAATTAAATTTTATTTATACTATTTTTTATTCTTTATTCGTTCAATATTTTTAATTAGCAATAGGAAATATTTCAAATCTTCTTCATTTGCTTTGTTTATTACTTTCATTATATTTCTGCGAATATTGCCGGACTCAAATTCAGCAGCAGAAGCAAATTCTCTCATTGAAATGTTTAGTGCTTCCAATATTTTTATAAAATTATCAAATTTAGGATAATGAACACCTGTTTCAATCTTTGAAATTTGCTTTTCTGTCACACCTATTCTTTCAGCTAGGTCATGCTGTGTAAGCCCTTGAGCTAATCTTATCTTTTTTATTCTACTTCCTATTTCTGCTTTTGAGTTATTCATTTTTTTACCGTAAAAACACTTTTAATAATATATTACTGTTTTAAAAAATAATTTGAACATTGTTCAACGCATAATTTTGCTTATTTTTAGATTTTTTTTTTATTAAAAACAATTTCCTGTATAATATAAAATATGAAAAAAATTTTTTTGTCTATTTTCTTTATTTTTACAATTTCTTATATTTTTTTGTATACACAGAAGAATAATGTACATAAGGTACTTCAAGTTATAACTCCTGCTGAAATAGTTATAGATGCGAATAATAATTTGATTTTTGATGAAAATTTTTCTGTAAATATTCCTGATTTTTTTTACATCTCTAATAAAGATGATATAAGTAAATATAATTTATCTGAAAATCTTTCGCAAGAAGAAATATTATATGCAAACTACAAAGCGAATGAATTTGCAAATAAATTTTTAAAGAATAAATTTATTAAGTATTCACATAATAAAATATATGTTAGTAATCTGGATTATTCAAAACAAATGTTAGATACTCATTTTGTTTTTGATGAGTCGCAAGAATCAAAAAAGTTATTTATAGAAAATATTAAATCTATTAATACTGATAAGCTTTATATTTATAATTTAAAAACAAAAGTTTATCATAAAATTTCTTGTGAGCTTGGTAAAAAGTCATATAATTACAAAATAATACCCGATACATCAATCAGTAAAGCAATGAAACCTTGCTCTAAATGTATTTTGGAACATCTAAAAGATACTAATAAATTCTATAAAACATTAAAAAAAAGTACTATAAAAACAAGTTTTAAAACAAACGATATTAAATTGTTTTTTATTGATTTAAATACTTTTTTTAAACCTTCTAACAAGTGTAAAACAGATGCTTGTTTAGCGTTAAAAAGTGAAATTGATAATAGTAAAAATACTATAGATTTCGCAATCTATGGGATAAACAATCAGCCAGAAATAGTTAATGCACTTATTAATGCAAAGAAACGCGGTGTAAAGATGCGTTGGGTTTATGATTTTGATAAAAAGAATATTAACTACTATCCGGATACATTGAAACTTGCAAAATTAATTCCAAGCTATAAAACTGATGAGGCTTATGATAGAGAAAATTCTCCGGCTATTATGCATAATAAATTTTTTATTTTTGATAATAACAAAGTTTGGACAGGTTCAGCTAATATTACATCTACAGATTTAACATCTTTTAATGCTAATTATGCAGTTTTAATAAATTCTCCGGAATTGGCTAAAGTCTATACATATGAATTTAATCAAATGTATAATGGTTCTTTTCATAAATCTAAATCAAAAAATACTGTTGATCCAATTCAATTGGGTAATGGTATAAAACTTAAACCTTTGTTTTCTCCTCAAGATAATATAATCGAAAGTGATATTATTCCATTGATAAATGGTGCAACAAAATATATATATGTTCCAATTTTCTTTTTTACTTCTAAAGATATTGCTGATGCGCTCATATCTGCACATAACAGAGGTGTTGAGATTAAGGTAATTACAGATGCAACTAATGCTCACTCAAAATATACTGTGCACAAACAATTAAGAGCAGCAGGTATAAAGGTTAAAACAGAAAATTATGCAGGAAAAATGCACATGAAAGCTTTAATTATTGATGATGTTATTTCTGTTATAGGGTCTATGAATTTTACCAAAAGCGGTAATTTAAAAAATGACGAAAATGTTTTAATTTTTTATAATAAAGAACTTGCCCAATTTATGAAAAATACTTTTTTATATACTTGGAATAAAATACCTGCCAAATACGAAACTTTTGACCCGAAAGCAGAATCTCTTCAATCAATAGGCTCTTGCTTTGATGGTATTGATAATGATTTCGACACAAAAATTGATAAAGATGATGAAGGTTGTTTTATCAAATGATTATTTAACTTCTTTTAAATATTTTTTATATGATTTTTTCTTTGGTTTTTTATTTTGTTTTTTCATTAGTTTTTCAGGGTTTTTTATTACAGTTTTCTTAAATTCAATGTCTGAATTTTCTGTACCAACTAACATTGATAATAAAAACATTGTATTTCTTCTTCTTGCATCATATCCCAATGTTAATTTTGCATATTCAGGCCCGATACTAACTAAAAATCTGTTTTCTTGTAATAAAGCATCTTCTTTGTATTCTCTATTCATTGCAAGTGAAGCAAGATAACCTACAGATAAATATTTACAGATTTTTAAACTTTCAACTAATAATAAGTTGGAACGACCATATCTGTATTTATCAAAATAAAATGGTGAATGTCCTGCAACACCTGTTTGATAGTATATTAATGCTTGATTCCAAGGTCCTACTTTAGTATTTAAGGCAGGGCCGCCTCTTACTACCCCTACAGTATCACCTGTTGTATATGCTGTTGCTGCTGTTTGTGCTACAAGTCCTACATTAAAACCAATATTACCTTCTTCATTGTTGTATCTGTATAATGGCTTATATGTTTGTGTCATCCATCTAAATCTGCCTTCTGCATCACCAATGTCAGTTTTGCCTTGCCTGTCAACAAATACTCCTGCTGAATACATTTGTGAAAAATTCAATTTTAAATCTTTTACATAGTCAGATCTGGAATATGTTAATTGTGTTGAATATTTTGGCATTCTATAGCCTAAAAACCATTCACTTTGATTTGTATTTTTAGAATAGTTAAGTAATAAACCCGGAGCAATCTTATGTTTGCCTCGTATGATTAGCTCATCTTTTGATGTTCCGTATCCTACTTCTGTCATATTGTATTGGTTTCTAAATCTTGCAATACCACCAACACCCCATTTATCATCTTTATACGTTACAATTGGCGCAAGTTTTAAAGTAGAGCCTCCGGGAACATTTAATACTACAGCAGGACCTGCATGCATACCAAGCATATTCAAGGAGCCAAATTCAGGAATATTTGTTTCAACGTTTGAAAGTTCTTTGTTTGTTACTAATTGAACTGCCGGAACTGTTGCTATTTTATGATTTTTTAAATATAAGTTTGCATTTTTAACAGTAATAACTTCGTGATCTTTTTTTGAGTCAATTAATATTGTGTTGGCTTTTAGTTTGTAAACGCCTGAATTTGCTTTGTTATAATGTGATAATTTCTTTTCAAAAATTCCTGCATTGTCAACATAAGATGTAAATGATCTTGCCCCTAAATTTAAATAGTCATCTTTCAAAATTTTAGCAACACCATCATGTTCTTCAATTTTATCTGTATAGATATATGCTTCTTTTGCAGTTAGTTTTATATCTTCTGTAATTGTAACAGGATTTTCAATCCAACCGTTTGGTTTGCTAAAATCAATTTTTATGTAATCACCCTCTGTTGTTGAGTAAGGTGAGGTTAATACAACATTTTCATGCGCTTTTAATGTATTTTTATCATAGTTAAAAATAATTTTATTTGCTGTTAATTTTAGGTTTTGAGCTTTGAATAAGACTTTAGCATTCCCGATTGCTTCGACTTCATATCGTTCAGGGTAATACTCCATATAGTCAGCATCAAATTCGATATTTTTATTATCGTTAATTTTTTTCTCTTTTTTGCTTTGTTTATCTTTCTTTTTTGTTTTGAAAGCAAATAATTTTTCTTTTAAAGTCTTGTCATCTTGTTTTTGAAGGCGTTCTTCTTCTTTTTGTTTTTCACGCTCTTCTGCCAGCAATTCCTTTTCTAATTGCTTTTTTGTCAGCTTCTTTTTTGGTACCGTTACAAAATTATCATCAGCAGCTTCTTTAATAGCATTTTCTTTTTGTTTTTTTGTCAAATCATCATTGAGCGGTTTTAATGCTTCATTTTCTTCTGCTTCTTTTTTTAAATTAAGTTCAATTTCTTTTTGTTTACGCTTTTCAGCTCTTTCTTGTTTTTTATTTTTGATAATTTTTACAATTGAATCTTGATTTGTTGGGGTTTCTTCTTCATTTATATACATAGGATTTAATGATGAATAAAAAGGATCAATACCCATTTCAGGATAAAAATCCGCACAAGAAGCACTGTTCATCATAAAAATCATTATTAAGATTGTATATATAAAATAACTCTTTTTCACGTTAATTGCCTTATAAATAGTTGTTTGGATTTTGCGGTTTACCATTTATACGTACTTCGAAGTGTAAATGCGGGCCTGTTGAGTAACCTGTAGTACCAACTAATCCAACAGTTTGACCTCTTACAACATTTTCACCTACAGAAACTTTTTGTTGAGACATGTGAGCGTATAATGTTGTAGTCGGCGCGCCGGTGCAGGAACCGTGGTCAAGAATTACAACTTTACCATATCCGCCGTACCAGCCTGAATAAATTACTTTGCCTGAGTTTGCTGCTTTGATTGGAGTGCCGTAAGGTACACCGTAATCTATACCAGAATGGAATATTTTAGATTTGAATATAGGGTGTGTTCTCCAACCAAACGGGGATGTAATTCTTCCATGAACAGGAAGTATAAAGCCGCTTGTAACTTTTACACCACTGTTTCGTGTTGTTTTTGAAATCATTGAAGCAATGCTGTCTGATTGACGTTTTAAGTCTCTTTCGGACTTTTCATAAGCTCTTTTATCCTTTTGTATTTTATCAATCATTTGTTTATTTTGATTGATTGTAACTTTTATATTTGTATTTTCTCTGTCTATATCTCTGATAATTCTTGATAATTGTTTCTTTTCCAATTCAACTCTTTGCTTTAAGAGTGCTATTTTCTTTGCTTCAGCTCTTAATTCATACATTTTTTTCTTATCTGCTTGTATGATTAAATTTTGATAGTAAATTCTATCTAAAAATTGACTCATAGAAGTAGTAGAAATAAGCATATCAAGAATGATAGGGTGTTTTGTTTTGTAAATACTCCTTATTCTTGCTGCTGATGAATTACTTCTCTTGTTATATTGATTTAGACATAAATTAAGTTCTTTTTGCAATTGAATTATATTTTTTTGCTTAGATGAATATTGGTCTTGTGAGCGTTTCAATGCTTTTTGATTTGTTTCTAATTTTTGTTGATTTTTACTTAGTTTATTTGCTTGTTTTCGTTCTTCTCTTTCAAGTGTTTTAATTTTTTGTTTTAATTCAGAACGCTGTTTTTCAATTTTTTTTATTTGCTGCGTGTTTGTATCTGCATAGGAATATACTCCTGCGCAGCAAAATACTAATAACAAAATTAAAATACTAAAAGTTTTTTTTATAAAAACAAACATTACTTTTCCTTATTTAATTTAGCACAAGGAATAACATTGAACCAAATGTCCAAAGTAGAAAGCAAAATGTGATAGTTAATATAATTATTTTTCTATTTTTTCTAAAAAATTCCATGGTCTAGCCTTACTGTATAATCCTACTATTATAATTTTACTCTAAAAATCAAATCAGACAAATATATTAAGGGGTTTTTAACATTATATCCTTAATATATTTTTTTCTGTAACTATTATATCTGCCTTAATATCAAATTCATTTGGATATGCATTTGTGTATATTAAATCCGAGTACACTAACATTATTTTTAGCGGATTATAGTCTAATTTCGCAAAGAAACGATCATAATAACCTTTTCCATAACCTATTCTGTAACCGTTTATATCTGCAGCAACAGCAGGTAAAATTACTATATCCGTTTTTTCATGTGTAGATTTAATATTGTTGTTTGGCTCCATTATCCCAAAACATCCGACAGTTAATTCATTTTTCGAACATTTACAGATTTCTAAATCATCACCATTAACTCTTGGCAAAAAAATTACCTTAGTTTTGTCTTCAATACATTTTATAGTTTGTATTTCGTATTTTAAGGGGTAATAACATAAAATGTTTTTTGCATTTTTATATTCATTTAATGAGAACAAGTTATCAATTATTTTTCTGCTGTAGTCTTCTGTCGGAAAAGTCTTTCTTTTCTCTAATGCTATTTGTCTTAATTCACTTTTCATAATTTTATTAGAACATAAAAAGAGGGCTTTATAAAAAGCCCTCTTAAATAATTTTACAATCTTAACTATTTAATGTTAGAGAATGTCCAAGCATCAGTTGCAGGTGTTGTAGCTGCTTGATAATCAGCGTTAGATACACCGCCTTCGTCACTGCCGTGAGCGATAGGTTTGTATAATCTGTTATAATATTCAACTACCATTCTGTCTGAATTGAAGTAAGCTTCAGCAGTTCTGATTGCTTGACGCATCATAATAGCCCATTGAGTTTTGTTTTCATAGTAAGTTGGAATGATTTGATTTTCAATGATATCCATCATACATTCGTAATCTTTTCTATGTCTTTCTTCCCAAGGAATATTATCATCTAAGCCAGGGTATTCGATTGTATAACCATTAATGCCAGGGAATGTACCTTCTACTGTCCAACCGTCAAATGTTGATAAGTGAAGAGCACCGTTAGCATTAGCTGACATACCGGAAGTACCAGATGCTTCAAATGGTCTTAATGGTGTATTTAACCAAATATCAGATGCACGTTTTAATTTGCCGCTTAAATCTAATTCATATCCTGTTAATACAACAACATTTTTCATAGAATAAGAACTTCTTAAAATTTTGTTGAACATTTCTTTACCGATAACATCATCAGGGTGGAATTTACCGGCAAAAATAAGTTGAACTTTGTTTTCATTTAACAATTTAAGAATTCTGTTTTCATCCATGAAGATTAACCAAGCACGTTTGTAATCAGCAAATCTTCTAGCCCAAGTAATTGTTAATACGTTAGGATCAAGTTTTTTACCAACAGTATTTGCAATATATTCAAATACTTCTTTTTTCATTTCTTTTTTTGCGTCTAATAAAGCTTCAAGGTTGTTAGTTTTCATTCTGTCATCTTGCCAGTAGTGAAGATTTACAGCGTTAGTGATTGCTCTGATTGGGCATCTTCCTTCAACCCAGTTCCACATTTTATTAGATACTAAACCGTGTAATTGAGAAACAGCGTTCGCTAATCTTGACATTCTTAAAGCTGCAACTGTAAGAGAGAATTGTTCACCACCTAATTGAACAGCTTCTTCACGAGGACGACCGGCAAAGAATCCGCCTTGTAATAGGTTATCTACCCAGTGAACTTCGTTTCCTGCTGCAACAGGTGTATGTGTTGTAAATACAACTTTTTCTCTTACTTTGCCTAAGTCACCGTTGTATTGGTTCAACAATTCAAATGCTGCAGGAAGAGCATGACCTTCATTTAAGTGAACACAATCAAAGTTGTATCCAACTTTTTGAAGTAATCTAATACCTGCAATACCAAGAACTGTTTCTTGAGAAATTCTGATTTTTTCGTTTCCGTCATACAACTTGTGAGATATTGATCTAGCCCATTCTGAGTTTTCTTCAATATCTGTTGTTAAATAATAAACCGGACATGTATCAAAGATACCAGGTTCCAATTTATAAGCTTTAACTTTTACTTTTTCACCATAAATATCAACTTCAACTGTTTCGTTGATATCAGTTAAGAAATCATAATGTTTTCTAATATATGCAACTTCAACATTGCTGTCATGGTCAATTCTTTGGTTGTAATAACCATAAGACCATAGCATTGTTACACCTACCATAGGCATTTGAAGGTATCCTGCAGATAACATGTGAGAACCTGCTAAGAATCCTAAACCACCTGAATATGTTGCTATAGATTGGTCAATTGCGATTTCCATTGAAAAATATGCTACGTTTGGTAATCCCATTGTTACTCCTTTATTTTTCTGAACATAATTTTACTATCTAGTATCTTATAACAATAAGATAACAAAAAAGCAACTTTTTATCTACAAAAATGAAAAATAATGTTAACAGATCAATAGTTTGAGGGGTGAAAACACTTGTTATTCCTAAAACTTTTTTTTATAATTAAAAAAGAAAGTTTTAGCAGGTAAATATGAAATTAGCAGTTTTTGATTTTGATTCAACATTAATGGAAGGTGAGACTCTTGAATTTATTGCAAGAGAATATAATATTGAACCATTAATGAAAAAGATTACAACTGAAGCAATGGAGGGCAAAATAGATTTTTTTGAAAGCCTTACTCAGCGTGTTGCATTGCTTAAGGGCGCAAAAGAAGCTAAAATTATTGAAATTTGCGAAAATTTACCATATACAAAAGGTGCAAAAGAAACAATTGCAGAACTTCATAAAATGGGATATAAAGTTGTTTGTTTCTCAGGTGGTTATGAAACAGCAACTATTCCGGCTCAGCATGCTTTAGGATATGACGCTCAATTTGCGAATATACTTCATTTTAAAGATGGTGAAATGACAGGGCTTGTTGGCGGTGAAATGATGTTTTCAGATAGTAAGGGTAAAATGCTGAAAAGACTTCAATCACTGTTAAATGTATCTGTTGAAGATACTCTAACTGTTGGTGATGGTTCAAACGATATAAGCATGTTCAAGCATGCCGGAAAGCGTGCAGCATTCTGTGCTAAACCTATATTAAAAGAACATGCCAATATTATTATTGAAAATAAAGATTTAACTGAAATTATTAATTATATTTAATTTATTATCAACAATAGCAATATTTAACAAATAGTATTTATCGTCAAAGCTTGTTATAGCCCAGCGAAGCACATCAAATCCCATTGTTTTTAGTTCGGATTCAATGTATTCACTAGATAAATTTTCAATTCTTTTAACTTTTACTTCTTTTGTTTTAATCATTATTCAACCGTAACTGATTTCGCTAAATTTCTTGGCTGGTCTACGTCTTTTCCTAAAAATTCAGCAATATAATATGCTAACAATTGCAATGGTACACATGTAATTGCAGGTGATAATATTTCACTTACTTGAGGTATTCTTAATACAACATCAAATAAAGAATCTAAACTTTCATCTTTTGATGAAGTAAGAGCAATTAATTTAGCATTTCTTGCTTTTGCTTCTTCACAGTTTGAAAGAACTTTTTCGTATGTTATTCCCCCTGGAATTAATATTGATAAAACAGGCATTGTTTCATCGAGCATTGCAATAGGTCCATGTTTTAATTCACCTGCTGCATAACCTGTAGCGTTAATGTAGCTTATTTCTTTTAACTTTAATGCGCCCTCAAATGCGCTTGCAAGGTTAACACCTCTTGCGATATAAATGAAGTTCTTAAATGAAGAGAATTTTCTTGCGCATTCTTGAATATCTGACGTATTTGAAAGAACTTCTTCAATTTTTGTAGGTAATTGAATTAATTCATGTTTTAAGTTTTTCAAATAAGGTTTATCAATTGTTTCCTTTATTTCAGCTAAATGCATAGCTAAAAGATAGAAGGAAATCAATTGCGCGGTATATGACTTCGTAGCCGCAACACTTACTTCAATACCAGCATTAACAGGAATTAAGCTATCAGCTAGTCTTGCCATATTTGAATCCGGTCTGTTTGTTATAATCAAAACATGTGCATTTTTCTCTTTGGCTTGTTTTATTGCTGTAATAGTATCTGCAGTTTCACCGGATTGTGAAACACCTATAACTAATGTTGAAGAATCTGTAGTCGTTTTTCTATAAATGTATTCGCTTGATGCTTCAACTTCTACAGATATGCCTGCAAAGTCTTCAATTATGTATTTACCTACTAATGCTGCGTGTAAAGATGTTCCGCAAGCAATGATTTCGATTTTATTTAACTTTTTGAGAGTTTCTTTATCAATTTTAACTTCATTTAACACAATCGGTTCATCGATGTCATAAAGTTTACCGTTTAAAACATTTCTGATAACATCAGGCTGCTCATGAATTTCTTTAAGCATGAAGTGTTTATAGCCAAGCTTGCTGAGAGCAATTGGTTCCCAAGGTAAAATTTCAACTTTCTTTACAACTTCATTACCGTTAATATCTGTAATTTTAATGCTATCTTTAGTAACTACAGCAATTTCATTATCATCTAAATAAATTGTTTTCTTTGTATATTCTATAATTGCAGGAGTATCACTTGCAATGAAGTTTTCACCATCACCAACACCAACTAACATTGGTGCATGTTTTCTTGAACCAACAACAACATCAGGTTCATCTTTGTGCATAACACAAATTGCATAAGCTCCTTGTAATTTTTTTACTGAATTTCTAACTGCTTCTTCTAAATTTTTAGCCTTGGCATATTCATCGGCAATTAAATGTGCTATTGTTTCGGTATCAGTTTGAGAGCGGAAATTACAGCCTTTTTTTATTAGTTCTTCTCTTAATTCTTTATAATTTTCAATAATACCATTGTGCACAACAACAAGTTTTCCGCAGCTACAAGTATGAGGATGTGCATTTACAAGTGACGGACTGCCATGTGTTGCCCATCTTATATGTCCAATACCGCTTGTCGGATGATTAAGTTCTGCTTTTCTGGTTTCCAGTTCATTTTTAAGATTAATTAGTTTGCCTAAGGTTTTATAAATTTTGATTTCACCTTTATCTTGCAATGCAATTCCTGCGGAATCATATCCTCTGTATTCTAAGTTTGTAAGCCCGCTGAATAAAACGCTTACTACATCTCTATGTCCAACATAACCTACAATACCGCACATATATTAATTCCTTTTATATCTCTTCCAATATTTAATATAATACATTATAAATAATCAAATGATATTAAATTATTATAAAGTTTTTTTTAATATAAATGAATTTGTTTTATATAAATAAATTAAGTATGAAAAACCTGCAATAACGGTTAAAACAGATGCGCACGGAGGTGCAATTCCTAATTCAAATAATGTTGCATTAGGAATACTTGCACATAAAAGAAATGCAATAGGAATTCTTATTGCAAATGCTGAAAAAATACTATTTGATGCAGCAAAAATTGTTCGACCACACCCAAAGAAAAAACCGTTCAGACAAAATACAAACGGAACTAATAAGTAGTCAAAACTAAATGATTTTAAATATTGAGAGCCGGCATTTAAAACTTCTTTATCTGTTGAAAAAATTGCAATTGCACTTTGTGGTGCCATCTGTTGCCAAATAAAGAATATCAAACCAAAGCAAAAAGAAAATAGTATTGAAAGCTTTAGGGCTTTGATAGTTCTATTTACATTGCCAGCTCCTAAATTTTGTGCAGTTAACGCTGTAAGTGCCATTGCAAAAGAACCTGCCGGCAGCATCATAAATGCATTTAATCTTACAACACTTCCGTATGCAGCAGATGCTGCAACACCCATTGAATTAGCAATAGAAAATATAAACAAAAATGATAACGGTATTAATGTATCTTGTAGTGATAAGGGTAATCCAATTTTAAAAATTTCTTTTGCGGTATCAATATCAAATTTTATTTTTCTAAATTTAAACTCAAAAACAAAATTTCCTTTTCTTATATAGATAATACCTATAATAACGCTTACAGCCTGTGAAATTACAGTTGCAACAGCAGCACCTTGTGCTCCCATATTGTATTTCCCTACAAGTAAAATATCGGCGAGAATATTAATTATGCAAGAAATAGAGACAAAAAACATTGGGGCAATAGAATTTCCTAATCCTCTTAAAATTGCGCTTATGGCATTGTAAGCAAATACAAATATCAAACCTACAGCGCAAACAAAAATATAATCTAATGCTGAATTGAATGCATCTTTGGGTGTTTGTAATGCTTTTAAAAGTTGATTATCAAATAAAATAATCATTGAACTTAAAACTATTGCGGCAAAAATAAAGCATATTGTCATTGTATTAATTATTTTTATAATATCATCATATTTTTTTGCCCCGAACGCTTTCCCAATAAGAACTGTAGTACTAACAGTCAGTCCTGTTATAAAAAATATCAATGTTTGAAGAAATAAAGAACCTGTTGCTACTGCAGAAACAACACTATTATCACAAAATTTCCCTACAATAATTAAATCGGCAGCACCATATAGTGCCTGCAAAAAATTTGCACCTATAAATGGAAGTGCAAACATCAATAATGTTGGCAATAAATTACCTTTTGTCAAATCTTTTTGTTCAGCCATAATATCCCTTAGTAAATGCTAAAATGAAAAAAATATTTTTTCAATTGTATCATTTATTACTAATTATAAGTTTTAAAATTAAGATTTTAATTGTATAATAAATCTATGCCTCTGTAGCTCAGCTGGATAGAGCGCCTCCGTCCTAAGGAGGGCGTCGCACGTTCGAATCGTGTCAGGGGTATTTTTTATTCTACTAATTTATAAGCAATTGGCGTATTTAACTTTTCAACTTTTATTTTATCTTTTTAATATCTAATATTAAAAGGTAAATTATGTTTGAATATACTAATTTAATTGTCGGTGCAGGTATTTCAGGGGCTGTTTTGGCTAGAAATATTGCTGAAAACATAGACGAACATGTATTAATAATTGATAAAAGAGATAATCTGGGAGGTAACTGTTACGATTATAAAGATAATAACGGAATAACAATTCATAAATACGGTTCGCATATATTTCATACGAACAATGAACGTGTTTGGACATTCCTAAAAAGATACTCTGATTTCAATACATATATGCACAAGGTTTATGCCTTAATTGACGGCATAGAAACAACAATTCCCTTTAATTTAGCTGCTTTATATGAACTTTTTCCCGTTTCACTTGCTTATAAACTGGAAAAAAAATTATTAAAGCAATTCGGTTATAATTCTAAACTACCCATCCTTGAATTAGAAAAATGTGAAGATATTGATTTGAATTTTCTTTATGAATTTATTTATGAAAAAGTATTTTTAAACTATACAATAAAACAATGGGGAAAAACGCCTGTTGAGATAGATAAAAGCGTTACAGGCAGAGTTCCTGTTTTTATAAGTAAAGATTCCAGATATTTTCAAGATAAATATCAGGGAATACCTTTATTTGGATATTCAAAAATGATTGATAAGCTGTTAAATCACAAGAATATCGAAATTAAAACTCAAACAGACTATATAAAAATAAAGAATAATAAATTCAAAAGAATTTTTTACACAGGTTCAATCGATGAATTTTTCGATTATAAATTCGGTATTTTGCCTTACAGAAGTGTTTCATTTAAGCTTGAAGAGCACAATGTTCCGTATTATCAAAAAAATAGTGTTGTTAATTATCCAAACAATTATGATTTTACAAGGATACATGAATATAAATATTACTTAAACGAAACAACAAATAAAACTGTAATAGCAAAAGAATACTCAACAAATTTTCATATTGGAAAAAATGAACGATATTACCCAATTTTGAATAATGAAAATACAGAGCTTTACGAAAAATATAAACAACATGCTAAAAACTTTGATAATGTATGGTTTTTAGGACGATTGGGCGACTATAAATATTACAACATTGATACTGCTATAATTAGGGCTTTTGAGTGTTTTGATGAAATTTTTGAAAACACATTAAGATTGTCATTGAATGACATTGTAACTGATAATTTTCAAATAGAAACGGAGTAAGAAATGAATCTAAAAATATCTGTTATTGTACCTGTATATAATGTAGAAAATTATCTTTCTCAATGTTTGGAAAGCATTATAAATCAAACTTTAAAAGAAATTGAAATTATATGTGTTAATGATGGGTCAACCGATAAATCAAAGGAAATTTTAGAGAAATATCAAAAAGATGATCCTCGAATAATAATAGTAAATAAGCAAAATGAGGGTTATGGTTCTGCTTGTAACATAGGACTAAAACTGGCACGAGGCGGATATATCAGTATAATTGAATCTGATGATTTTATAGAACATAAAATGTTTGAAGAAATGTATGCTCTTGCAAAAAATAATGATGTTGATATTGTTAAATCTTCTTATTTTGAATACAAAGATAACAATTCAGATAAAAAATCAGAAATTAATAAAATAAATTGGAGTGAATTATATCAAATGCCCAAGGAAGTATTTAGTATAATAGATTGCTCTCAGTTAGTTTATTTCCATCCGAGTATTTGGTCTTGTATTTATAAAAAAAGTTTTTTAGATAAAAATTATATTAAATTTGTAGAAGAAAAAGGTGCGGGCTGGGTAGATAATCCTTTTCAAATACAGACTCTTTGTTTAGCTGAAAGAATTTTGTATACTGATAATGCGTATTACTATTACAGACTAACAAATCCAACTTCCTCCAGTAATATCGTAAGTATAAAAAATCCTTTTGATAGAAGTGATGAAGTCCATAATTTTTTAGAAAACAAAAAAATTGCTGATAAAAATTTTCTTGCACATCTGTATAAACGTGAAATGTCATATATTCACATAGTTTTATCAGGAGTTAATGATGATTTATTCGACTTCGCAGTTGAAAAAATAACTAAAATGGCAAAAAGAATGGATGAAACTATAATTCGTGAAAATAAATATATAAACGACTATGAAAAATGGGTTTATGATTGTTGTTTAAGTAAAGCAGGCATTAAAACATTAATGCGTAAAATTAAAGAAGATAATGATTTTAACAGAGTCATAATTGATTAATATTTAAAATTAATAGCCAAAAAGATTTATTTCGTGTTTTATAAACAAAAAAGGTGTAATCATAAATATTTCTCTTTCTCATATTAGTCTTTCATTTTGAAAAGTATATGCTATTGCAGGCACGCAAGAACAAATATCAAAAATAAAAACTATGTATGATAATTCATCTGGTGATGTGTTGTGTTTGTTTGCTAGAAATAAATCTTCACGTAATCGTAGAAAAGACTCTACTCCAACAGATTATGTAAAAAAGATTACCTTAATAATTGTTGGGAAAAATGATGTAGAAAAGGTAAAAGACAAGCACAAAGGTTGGAAAAATATTCGTCAAATAAGCGCTCACGTTGAAAAGTTTGCTGACCTTACCACCGTATTAAAAAAATAAATTTCATATTGCCTATCTCTATTCTAATTATGATATGATTTATTTATGAATTATTGTTATGAATGCGGGGAAAAGTTAATAATCAAAGAATGTTTCAATTGCGGGGTAAGTGATGGTTTTGTTCCATACTGTCCTAAATGCAATGAATTTCGCTTTCCGTTTTTTAATACGGCTGTAAGCTGTGTTATATATAGTAAAGATTACTCTAAAACATTATTAATTAAACAATACGGCAGAGATTGGAATATTTTGGTTGCAGGTTATGTTTCTAAAACAGAAAACTTAGAAACAGCATTAGTCCGAGAAATAAAAGAAGAAGTCGGGCTTGATGTTTTGAATTTTCAATTTAATGCAAGCAGATATTATGAGAAATCAAACAGCTTGATATGTAATTTTATAGTAACTGTAGAAAATGAAACCTTTCAGTGTAATCCGGAAGTGGATTTTGCAAAATGGTATAGTATAGAAGAGGCTAAAGCGGTTATTTTAAAAAATGGATTGGCAGAAGAGTTTTTACTTATGTCTTTGAATAAAATAATTAATTAATTTAAGAAAGGTATTTAGAAGATGATTGATAAAACTTGGGGCAGTGACATAATAAATCTTGCTGAAAGTATAATGAATGAAGTACTAAGTGAAAAGCGAGAAATATTACCAAAAGAAGAACTTGTTTTTAGAGCGCTTTCTCTACCTTTTGACCAAGTAAAAGTTTTAATTATCGGTCAAGACCCGTATCCTAATGCGAAAGATGCTTGTGGTCTGGCTTTTTCAAGCCCGTCAGGAGTTCCGGGAAGTTTAAAAACTATCTTTGATACTATCGGAATAAATTCCAAAACCGGCGATTTATCATCTTGGGCGCAGCAAGGAGTCCTACTTTTAAACAGAGCTTTAACATTAACTGTTACCGATAACGAAAAAGAGCAATCAAAGTGTTTAAATATGAATTTAAAACGTTGGAAACCTCTTATTAATAAAGTAATCAATAAACTTTTAACTGAAAAAGATGCACTTGTAGTAATGTTATGGGGAAATCCATCAAATAAGGTTATTCCTATTGACAATGACGAAGAATTAAAAAAACGAGGTGTTTTAATTTTACGTTCATCACATCCATCTAATTTAGGAAAAAATAAATCATTAAACGGCGGAAAAATTAAAGCATTCGTAGATACAAATCATTTTTTAGACTGCAATAAATTTCTTAAAGAACATTTTGTTGATGAAATAAATTGGGAAATTGAATAAAAAGTAAAAAATGGAGACGGAGAGATTCGAACTCTCGTCCGGAATGGGATATAAACCTGCGTCTACGAGTGTAGGTCTGTTAATCTCGACAAATTATGGCACGAACCGTTCCTTACATTTATCAAAGTAGTTTAGACTGGTACGCAGCTTGGAAGTTAAACTTAGTTCTGCTACTTCCGTTACAGAATTGCAGCTTGCATGTTTGCACTATACTAAGCGGCAAGCTGGCCTAGCATAATGGCTGAACTGCGCTTACGCAGCAAGAGCAGCTGCTCTTGAAAAATCAGCTTTTACTACGTTGTTTGTAGCGTTTATTTTAGTTTGCTCGTTGATAACTCAGAACAGCGCTGAGACCCGCGGCCTGATTACACCGATCCACCCGTCAAATCCAAAACGTCCCCATATTCAATTTTCAATGTTCTTTGTTTATTATGGCATTATTTAATTATTTTTTCAAGGTTACTATTCATATAATCCCATAGACATTAATGTTTCAAGTTTTTCATCTGTATTTTTACCTGCTACATTTCTATCTAAAACTTCGCTTTCAAGAAGAATTTTTAGCATATTGCTGTCATCAAACTTAAAACCATTTTTATGCATTGCTTCAAAATATTTATCTATTATATCTTTAGTTAACTGTCTTACTTCTTCTTTTTCACCGGACTCTTCCGCGTCAGTCATATATCTGTCTGAAAATTCGCTATCAAGCAAACAAAATAACATTTCGCCATATTGATTTTTATTTTCTTTTAATTTGTCTTCGACATCAACAATATGTATTTCTTGTTTTGCATCATCATACATAAGATTATTTGGATTTATATAATCAAGCATATAACCTTGTTTTGTAACATATTTAATATCTCTTACAAATTTATCATACGCACTTTGAGGTGCACTTGATAGTTTTCTTAGTGATTCAATGTGCATTTTTTTGTTATACTCTGATACTTCGTTCCCGCTTGCTTTGTTTATTCCTAAAGACTTCCCTGTTTGCCTTTTTAATATATAATATGTTTTTGAATAGTTTTTACCAACAGGAACTCTGACAAAAGCAATTGCTTGACCGATATTTGTTTTTGGAGCAATGTCTTCAATTTCTGTAATTGTAGGTTTTTCAACTGCTAACGGCACCATATTTGCTCTTTTAAAACGTTTTATGACCCAATTTTCGTTATTAGGAATTTCAATGACTTCACCTTCAAATCCTGAACCAAGTATTTTACCTGTTCTTTCAACAATTTCATCTATTTCGTTTAAAAAATTAGAATTTTGAGCCCAGCTTTCAAATGCTTTAAATGATTTATCTTCACTGTCAATTTTAGAGTCATTCCCCTTAAATGATGTAGTTTTAACAAAAACATCGCTTGTTAAAGCGTTGTTACATCTTTTGACGGACATATTTTGTTTAATAAATGGTGCACTTAGAACACTGATTTTATTAATTAACATGCTAATCCCTTTTTTATTTTTTAATGAACTTCAAAAATTAAAATTGCCTTTTTTGAATAGAAGTTAAAACTTTTGTAAACAATACTACGGAATTAGTTCTGTAGAGTTATATTATTTTTAAATTTATGTTATAAATAACTATGTAGACTTAAAATTGGAGGATAAAATGACAGTAGGATCATTTGTATTTATGTTACATTCTCACCTTCCGTATTATCGTATGGCAGGTATGTGGCCGTTTGGTGAAGAAAATTTGTATGAATGTATGTCAGAAACATATGTTCCTCTTCTTAATGCAATTTCTGAATTGTACGAAGAAGAAGGTATTAAAGCGAAGTTAACTGTTGGTATTACTCCAATTTTGGCTGAACAATTAAATGATGAACACCTCAAAAACGGTTTTATAGAATACTTGGATTCAAGAATTGAAGCTGTTTCAAAAGATTTAGACAGATATCCTGACCCTGAAGTTGAGCACTCTCAACACTTAAAATATCTTGCTAAATATTATTTTGATTGGTTTAATCACATTAAAGATTGTTTTATTAATAAATATAACAAAGACTTAATTGCAGCTTTTAAAAAATATCAGGATTTAGGCTGTATTGAAATCACTACATCAGGTGCTACTCACGGCTTCTCTCCGTTATTAGCTACTGATTCAAACTTAAATGCTCAATTTAAAGTTGGTTCTGATACAACAAAAAGATTATTCGGTAAAAAAGCAAAAGGATGCTGGCTTCCTGAATGTGCTTACAGACAAGGTTATGAATTTGTAGGCAAAGATGGACAAAAGAAATGGCGTCCTGCTATTGAAGTTACACTTCAAAACAATGACATAGAATACTTCTTTACAGAATCTCATGTAATTGAAGGCGGAAACTCTGTAGGTAACAGAAGAGTTGTTGGTATCTACGGAAACATTGAATACATTCCTCTTCCTGAACGTGAAGCAACCGGATATGATACATATTCAGCATACTGGTTACCTGATGCACAAGTTGCAGTTATGGGCAGAAATGACAGAGCAGGTTTCCAAGTTTGGTCTGCCGCTGATGGCTACCCCGGTGATGGTGTTTATCGTGAATTCCACAAAAAAGATGATAAATCAGGTATGAATTATTGGAGAATTACTTCTTCTAAAACAGACTTGGGCGATAAAATGCTTTATGACCCTGTATTAGCTATGAATCAAATCAATTCAAACTCTGACCACTATACAACATTACTATATAATTTATTAAATGATTATAAAAAAGCTAACGGCAAAGAAGGCTTAATTATGGTTTCATTTGATACTGAATTATACGGACATTGGTGGTTTGAAGGTGTTGAATTTATTAAGCAAGTTATTAGAAAATTACATAACTTCTTACCTGAAATAGAAAGATACACAGCAGGTGAATATTTAGAAAAACATCCGCCTGTAGATACAATTCAAATACCTGAAAGCTCTTGGGGCCAAGGCGGACACTTCTATGTATGGTTAAACCATTTAACAGAATGGATGTGGCCTATCATTAACGGTTGTGAAAGAAGAATTAACGATATCGTTGCTAAATATGAGAAAGTTCCGGAAGATAAATTATTAGTAAGAGCTTTAACTCAATTAGCAAGAGAAAATTTACTTCTTCAAAGTTCAGATTGGCCGTTCTTAATTACTACATGGCAAGCTAAAGACTATGCAACAGAAAGATTCCAAGAACACGTTGAAAGATTTGAAAAAATTGCTGATATGATTGAAGCAAATAATATAGACGAAGCTGAATTAGCGAAAATTGAAGCTATAGATAATTGCTTCCCTGTTCTTGACTATAGAGTATATCTTCCGATTGAAGAGGGTGTAATTCCTCAACAGGAAGCTAAACTTGCACCATTATATAAAGACTAGGTAAAGTTAATATAATAAAAGAAGAAGCGGTTTAAAAGCCGCTTTTTTATTGTTTTATAATCATACCTTGAACTTCTTTTTGAAGATTTAAAGAATCTTGTAAACTATTTTTAAGTTCTGCTGCTGTATTTGCATTATAGAATTTGCCTGATGTTACAATTGCAGCACATTTAAGCTGATTATTTGCATCTTCATCTCCAATGGCAAGGGCAATTACATCTATTCTTATATCTTCTCTGTATTTCATCAATTCAATTACGAAATCACAAGGACTTTCATCACAATTCTCGCCTCCATCACTTATAAGAATAATTCTTTTTTTAGATGTAGTATCAGAAAAATCAGAATATGCTGCTTGTTTTAATGAATATGTAATTGGAGTCCACCCAACGGCATTAATAGAGTTTAATTTTGAGTATATGTTAATTGTATTATTTGCTTGTATCGGCGAAATTAATTGCGAAGCACTGCAGCTTTGTCTTGGTGTAAAACCTGTTCTGTGACCGTATACTCTTAGCCCAACCTCTGTATGTTGAGGTATCATTTGTAAAATATCTTTTAGTGTTGAAAGGGCAATATCAAGCTTAGTTGTATGCCCTAATCGTTCATTCATACTGTTAGAAAAATCTACTATGAAAAGAATTTTTTCCTTAGCATCTGTGGCAGTACTGCTTTGCTGATAATTGTACGTTGAGGGCGTAGAGTATGTAAAATTTGGCGCAGCGTATGAAGCTAAACCCAAAACAAATGATAACAATAATAAATTTATAATATGATTTTTCATAACAAACTCGTAAATTTTAGTTAAATATTAACAAAAAATATGATAAAAGTCATTATACAAAAGATATTGTCTAATTGTCGAATTCGAAAACAAAATTTTTATACTTTATTCCGTCATTTTTTTGTTGCAGAATCGGCGTTGAAATTGGTGCTGTTTTAACTTTTATACTCGGGCGAGCATTAAACGCTTGTTTAAATTTAATTGAAAAATCCTCAGGGTCATTAACGGAATAATAATTTCCTTTAGCTGCCGAGGCAATGCAATTAAGCTGTGAATAAGCATTTTCATCAACAGTAATACCTATAACATCTATTCTTATATCATTTCTAAGCTGCATTAATCTTTTAATATACAAACAAGGGTCATCTCCACAATTTTCACCGCCATCAGTTATTAGTATAATATGTTTTAACGGAGCATTAGGACTAAAGTCATTTTGTACTGCTTGTCTTAGTGAATAACCTATTGGTGTTGCGCCTTGAGGCGTCAATGTTGAAAGTCTATCCGAAATGTTTTGATTATTATATCTTGCTACCGGTAATAACAAACTTGAAGCAGAACAGATATTTGCTTTATTATAAGAGTATCCGTCTCTATCAAGTTCTACATAAGGCTTGTCAGATATTCCAAATATACGTAATCCTATTTTTGTTGAATGACCTGAATCTTCAAGAATATCTCTTATAGCATCAATTGCATGATAAGCTTTTGGTGCATATCCCATTCTTTTACTCATACTTGCAGAAAAATCAACAATGAAAAGAACTTCATCGTCGTTACTTGAAAGATTTGTGGAATAATTTTTATTTTTATCATATTCAGAATAACTATATCTTCCATTGAAGTTTTCATAAGACTGTACTTCATTTAGTGATATGAATAAAAATATAAATACAATAAATAAAATTAAAATTTTCTTCAAAACAAGTACCTTTTCCTTTTAAAGTTTAACAAAAATTTTAAACTTAGTCACTATTCAAAAACTTCAATAAGGTAATTTTTATAGATTATTTGGTCTTTCATTATTTTGTTTTCAAATTTTAAAGTTGGAGATAAAAAGTTAGTAAATGCCGGTTTCAATTCTGAAGGAGTTGAAATATTAATAATTGAACCAAAAGTATTATCAGAAAGACATTTTAATTGTGCAAAATCATCACCGCTAACACCGATTGCTATAATATCTATTTTTATGTCTTTTCTTGTTTGCATTAGTTCTCTTATATATTTACAAGGGTCACCATTACAGCTTTCACCGCCATCCGTAACTAAAATAATATGTTTTAGCTGCACGCTTCTGCTAAAATCATAGTTTATAGCCAAATTTAACGAATATGTTAATGGTGTAGTTCCAAGCGGAAAAATGCTATCTAAACTCGTTTTTATGTAGTCAATATTATTGCTTCTAATTGGAGCAACTAATTTAGTTGATTTACATAATTCATCAGGGTTTTGTAAAAAAGCTGCAATTGCACCGTCAAAAGAAACACCGATTGTTCTTAATCCTATTAATTTCGACGGCGGCATTGTGTTTAATACAGCTTTAGCTTCCGAAATAGCCGTTATATACTTTGGCTGCCCATAAAAATTGCCTAACATGCTTACAGAAGCATCGAAAATAATTAATGTTTCTTCTTCAACAGCAAAGGCATTTAATTGAAGATGAAGCAATAAAAACAAGGCAAATAAAAATCTAAAAAGTCTTTTCATTGTTTAATTCTAACAGAAATTGATATATAAAACAAAAAAAGAATCTTTTGGGGATTCTTTTTTGTTTACTGCAATTATTTAATTATCTATCTAGCAACCTATGCCTAACATTTCTTTATACCAACTAAAAGTCTCAATATCACAACCATTAAATGTTGCTTTTAACGACTGTTTTTTTAAGTATTTTTCAAATTCTTCCGTAAATTTTGAAGTTATGTTTTTTGAAGATTGTGTAACTTGAGTAGCAGTACTTAACATAGGTTTTCCCTCCATTTTTTCTATTACATATATAAAATGCCATTTAGGCGTATTGTATTATAATTGTAGCACTTATTTTGCAAAAATTTAATCTGCCTAGGTTACTTAATTTTTGAAATTCAATCTGGGAGTGGATTTGATGTAGTAAACAATAATTAAGTAAATTGTTTTTTTAATTATAAATTAAATATAATCCGGATTTATAGATATCCACTGATATTTTTGCTTGTCTGAATTTTCAGGTTTTTCTATTATAAATGTACCTCCAAATCTGCCTCTTCCAAAAGTAACGTAACCTTCTTGTTCTAATGAAATCAGAGCTTTTCGTATTGTATTTGTACTTACATCATATAATTTTGAAAGTTCAATCATTGATGGAAGCTTGTCACCCGCCTTGTATTCTTTGTTAATTAAGTCTATGATTTTACTTTCAATCTTTTGATAACTGTAAAATGCGGCATCTTCTGCTGATGCGAATATAGAATTTTCTTTTAAAGGTGAAAAAGCAGGCGATAACGGATTTTGCGCTAAGATACTTCCATATCTGCCTCTTCTTGAAATAACTATACCCTCTTTATTTAATTGTTTTATACAGTCGTGAATTGTTTTTACACTAACACCCAAATCAATAGCAAGTTCTTCTTGAGGTTTGATTTTGTCGCCAATTGTATAATTTACAGCTAAGTAGTTTTTTAAATCCGCAGTTAATTTATCTACAAGTGTATCTGCAGCCATATTTTCAATAGATTTGATTTCTTTATTTGATATAACCGGAATAGCTTTCAAATACCAATTCGAGTCATTTCCTCTCATTTGCATTGATTCTAATATGCCTATTGTGCATAAATGTTCATAAGCAAGCCTTGTTGTATTTTGAGATATACCAATATACTCAGACATTTTGCGTATGGATGGTATCGGTTTACCTATTTTACAACCCTTTTGGATTATAATTTTCTTTATAGCTAAGATTGTTTTTTCACGTTTTGATGTAAGTTTAGAAAAATTTCCTAATGGATTTGTTGCATTAGAAATCATTGTGCCTAATTTTTGTTTAGACTTTAAAAGCCCTTCATCTTCTACATAACGAATTGCATTTTGTACCGTGCCTATGCTGACACCTAAATATTCCGAAATTTCAGACTTTTTAGGCAATATGTCATTTTCTTTTATTTTATTTTTAGAAACAGCTGATAATATCCAGTTTGTAATCCATTTTTTTATAATTGAATCTTTTGGTTCATAAGACGATTCAAAATCTGGAATTTCTGTCGGTAATTCATTTATTTCAATTCTTCTTTGTGAAGATGTTATATTTGTCATGTAACCTCCGATTTTTTTATTTATTATAAGTCACATTAAGATATTTTTTGTTATTATATGAATATAAACTTAATATTTTTTAACTTTAAATAAAAAATCATTAGACAAGCCCTTCTTTTAATGCCTTAACTGCAGCTTGAGTTCTATCGTCAACTACTAATTTTTGAATAATATTGCACACATGTGCTTTTGCTGTATGCTCACTTATACAAAGTTGTTTAGCAATGTCATTGTTTGATTTACCGTCGACAACGAGTTTTAACACTTCATATTCACGTTCTGTTAAGTTCGAATGTGTATTTTTAAAAGCTGCACGGTTTGTTTTTCGTTGAGGAATAACGCTGTCCTTTTTATTTCGCAGCATTGGTACTATTTTGGGGTCAAGCCACATTGCACCATTATGTACACTTTTTACAATATTTAAGAGCATTTCAGTATTTATGTCTTTAATTACATAGGCATAAACGCCGTATTCAAGGCACTTTGTTATTTCCTCGCTATTATTTCTTGATGAAAGTATGATAATTTTGCTATTTATTTCGTTATCTTCAAGCTCTTTTATTACTTTAATTCCGGACTTATCAGGAAGCCCAATATCAAGCAGAATAACATCTGGCTTGTATTGAATAGCCTTTTGAAGTGCTTCTTTTGCGTTTTCTGCCTCAGCTATAACGCTATAGCCGTCCGTTTCTTCAAATAATGTTTTTATTCCTACTCTAATGAGTTTATGGTCTTCAACCAGCATTATATTTATATTACAAGATTCCATATCTACCTCCCAAAACATAATAAGAGAATAAAAAAAAATCTATATCCGACATTAAAAAAAACTTTTTGATTATTTTTTTTTGATAAAAAAAATTATTAAAATATAAAACTTTTTTACAAAATATATCGAATAGAAACGTAACGATAATATTTTACGAAAAATATCTTATATCGTATAGATATGTAACTATAATATATGCCCAAAATTTTTAGAAATTATATAATTATAAAATGGAAGAAAAAATAAAATTTGTAAAAACAGATGATGGCTCAACAGGTTTATATAGTAATGCAGTTAATGATGTTTTTCACTCAAAGACAGGTGCATTAAGAGAAGCTTATGACAAATTTATATTACCAATATTAAATTCCGGTATACAATGCAATAAAATATTAGATATTTGTTATGGTATTGGTTACAATACGAAGTCTGCACTTGTAAATATTGATAATAATCTAATAATTGATGCATTGGAGTTTGATGATAGCTTTATAAATATGTCGCCATACATCAATGACTGTATTTATGACGATGACTTAAAATTGTTTTTAATTTCACAAATATATAATAAACCACTAAATTTAAATTGTATAAAGCATTTTTTAGATGAACTAAACAGCAGCTGTTTAGACGAATTTTTATCACCTTTCACAACAAATTTAAACAGTTTATTATCCGACCAAGGGTATATTTGTAATGTTATGGCTCAAAATAATTCGTTTTTACATAATATATATTATAACTATATATCGAATAAAGATATAAATGGCTTTAATCCCAGTAAATACAACAATTGTAAAATTAACTTCTTTTTAGGTGATGCAAGAAAAACGATTAACGAAACAAATAATATCTATGACACTGTATTTTTAGATGCTTTTTCTTCACAAAAGGACCCAACACTTTGGACTATAGATTTTTTGTCGCTCGTTAAATCTAAAATGCATAATAATTCTTTACTGCTTTCTTATTCTAAATCAACTCCATATAGAAGTGCACTTCTTGAATTAGGTTTTTGTGTCGGTAAAACTTTTGTAAATGAAATTGACATGGGAACTATTGCTTCCTTAAATAGCGACTTAATAAAAAACAAGCTTACTAAATATGATATTGACCTGATTAATACAAGAAGCGGTATAACTTATAAGGATAGTTTACTTAATCTATCCCCTGAAGAAATTTTATTTGCACGCAAAAATGAGGCAGATTTTTCGACAAGAAAATCTCGTACACAGTTTATTAAAGAATTAAATATACATTGATTTTATAGTTATATATCTTATCGATACTCTATTGATTTAAAAATATTATCAGTATATATCGTTTAGGTATAATATCAAATGTATAAAGTTAAAATTTTTTATTTTAAATTTCAAAAAAATATATTAAAATAAATTAGAGGTAATTATGAAATTTGATGTAGTTATATTTGGTGGCGGAACTTCAGGAATTGCAGCGGCATATATTTGTGCAAAAAAAGGATTACAGACATTACTTGTAGAAAAAACAGACGTTTTGGGCGGTGCAATTACACAAGGGCTCGTTATACCGTCTATGAAGCTTAACTCTGAAAACATTCATACAGAGTTTTTCACCGATTTAAAGTGTTTTGCAGATAAATATAACGCAAGACACACATATATTGACAATAATGAGGCTTGGTTCAATCCGGAACTATTAAAAATAGTGTTTGATGACATGTTAGATAGTGTTAAATGTAACGTATTGTTCTCTACAGAGGCTTTATCTGTAGTCTATTCCAATGGTAGTGGATTATTTGAAGTAAATTTAAAACATAAAATATTATCGTTATATATCGAAACAAAATATATCATAGATGCAACTTCCAACGGAGAAATTTTTAAACTTTTAAATTATAAATTTCAAAAAAAATCAGATTTATTTCAAACCCCGACACTTCGATTTATTATATCCAATATTGATATGAATACATTTTCTAATTGGATTGAAAAAATTGATATAAACAGAGATATTACAACTGTTGAGCGTAATAGCAACCAAGTATATATGTCTACTGCCTGCACGTGGGATAAAAACGTAAATTGGGCATTAAGACCTATTTTTGACAATGCTGTTGCCGAGGAAGTTTTAGAATACTCAGATACAGCCTATTTTCAAGTCTTTTCAGTCCCTGAAATGAGCAATTCATTAGCCTTTAATTGCCCAAGAATTTTGCTTGAAGATGATGAAGATTTACTGGACCCTTTTGTTTACTCAAGAGCATTAAAACAGGGCAGAGAGCGCATTTACAGGCTTTATAATTTTTGCAAAAAATATTTAAAAGGATTTGAAAATTCATATATTTCTCATATTTCAGATACACTCGGAGTAAGAGAATCATACCGAGTAAAAGGTAAATATACATTTACAAAAGATGATATTATTTCTCCAAAAAACTTTGATAATGTAGCATTTGCTTGTGATTATCCAATTGATATTCATTCTAATTCTGAAAAAAAAGACAAATTACAGCATGTTAAAAATACATATTATGTCCCTGTTGAAGCATTAATTTCCGCCGACAATGAGAAATTATACGCTGTTGGTAGAATAATAAGTGCGGATTTTGAAGCTCAAGCTGCTTTAAGAACACAAATGAGCTGCTTTTCAATGGGAGAAGCAGCTGCAAAAGATATTTATAAAAGCTATATAATTAATCTAAATAAAATGCCGTAACAACTTTATGTGAGTCTTCGGCGTGTTGAATAGCTTTATGCAATGTATTTGAAGTGTGTGATAAGAAACAAATTAATTGTTGGCATTCATCTATGATTTCTCTGTTACAAATGCGGCTTGCATCAGCAAGAGTCATCATTGAACGATCAGGGTGTTCTATAATATTAGGAACACCTATTAATTGGTCTTGAACGTCAGAAGGTTGTTGTCCTATAGTTTGAGGCAAAATAACTCTTAATTTATCAGGATTTGCTTTCATAGCTCCACGAATTGCAGCAGCATTTGTACCGCTTGAACCACCACTTGTTATAACTGTATTACCTTGAATAACAAGCGCGTATGATAAAATTTCAATAATTTGTTGATGAGTAATTGGTAAATTACGGCTTCCAATTATAGCAACTTTTTTTGCTGATTGTTGGATTGTTGCAAGTTCCATTGCTAAAGCATCAAGCGTATTTGAATCACTTACTTCAACTTTATCTAAATCATCTAACGGAACCATAATCTGTTGTTCATTTTTATTATCTTCTGACATATATTTCCTTACTTATCTCATTAAAATCTTTATAATTAATAATACCACAATTTTCAAAAAAAAAAAGATATGTAATATTTGTTTAATTAAATTTTCTATTATAGTATGATTATTATGGATAGTTAATTTGAAGTAATATAATATGACTAATATTTTAGAGGGCTTAAACAGGGAACAAAAAGAGGCAGTATTGCAAGATAGAGGTACTGTTTTAGTATTAGCGGGTGCAGGCTGCGGAAAAACAAAAGTATTAACAACGAGAATTGCTCATTTAGTTAATTCAGGAGTTTCACCTTATGAAATATTGGCAGTAACATTTACAAATAAAGCCGCAAAAGAAATGGTTCAAAGACTTTCTTCCATGGTTGGTGAAGAAAAAGCTAAAAAAATGTGGATTGGAACATTCCACTCAATTTCAGGGAGAATTTTAAGAACTGATATTGCTGAATATAAAGATGAAAACGGAAAATCGTATGACAATAAATTTGTTATTTATGATGATACGGATTCAAACTCTATATTAAAAACCGCAATTAAGAATTGTAATTTAGATGAAAAAATATACCAGCCAAAGCTTTTAAAAACCATTATTTCAAATGCAAAAAATAAAATGTATGATGCATATACATACGCAACAAGAGCGCGTGATTACCGAACAGAAAAATATGCTCAAATCTTTATGGAATACCAAAAACAGCTTTTAGCAAATAATGCTCTTGATTTCGATGATATGCTTGTTTTAGCCGTAAAATTGCTTGAACAATCAGAAACAGTCAGAGGAAAATATTTTAATCGTTTTAAGCATATTTTAGTTGATGAGTTCCAAGATACGAACTTGTGCCAATATAAAATGATTAATGCTATTTATACGAATGACAAGACAGAAGAAGAAATTCCGCTTGAAAAAAGCCTTTGCGTTGTAGGTGATGTAGACCAATCTATATACAGTTGGCGTGGTGCTGATTATAAAATTATTTTAAATTTACAATCAACTTTTAGAAAAACACATTTAATAAAATTAGAACAAAATTACCGTTCTGCCGAAACTATTCTTGAAGCTGCAAATAGTGTTATTTGTAACAATAAGCAAAGAATTAGTAAAAATTTATACTCCAATCTTGGAAGAGGCAGTAATTTAAGCCTTTATCAAGCAAATGATGAGGCCGATGAGGCTCTTCACTTAGTAAGAGAGGTTAAAAGATTATCTCTTACTAAATCACTTTCTGAAATGGCTGTATTATATAGAACAAACTCACAATCAAGAGCAATTGAAGAAGCATGTATGGCAAATAATCTTCCTTATAAAGTTGTTGGCGGGCTTAAATTCTACGACAGAAAAGAAATCAAAGATATTATTGCCTATTTAAAATTAATATATAATCCAAGTGATTCACAAAGTTTAAAAAGGATTATAAATGTACCAAAACGTTCTATTGGACCTGCTACTGTAGATAAACTTCTTGAAATATCCGACAAGTCAAATCTTCGTTTTATGGAAATTCTTGAAGAAATAAACTCTTATGATGAGTTTTCAACAGGTGTAAAAGCTAAATTGTCGGCTTTTTATACAATGCTTACTGATTTTCAAAATGCATTTACAAAAATGGATTTACCTGCTTTTATAGGTTATGTGCTTGATAAATCAGGGTATATTCAAGACATAAAAGAAAATGAAGATGAAACTACAGCAGAAAACCGTATAGATAACTTACAAGAATTTTTAAGTGTAGCAAAAGAATTTACTCCTCAAGATAACGATATATTAGGTGAATTTTTGTCACAAGTATCATTAGTTAGTGATATTGATTCTTATGTTGATGAATCGCAAGCTTTAACGCTTATGACTCTTCACAGTGCGAAAGGTCTTGAATTTGACACTGTATTTTTATCTGGACTTGAGGAAGGTATATTTCCGCACAATCGTGCATTGGATGCTCCTGCAGAAATGGAGGAGGAACGACGTTTAATGTATGTTGGAATAACCCGAGCAAAGAAAAATCTTTATATGAGCTATGCTAAACGCCGTAAAATGTGGGGTGATTATAAATATTATAACCCAAGCAGATTTTTATCAGAAATTCCGCAAAATCTTATTGATTACAATGAGTCTGAAAATGCATCTTCATCTTCGTCGCAACAAAATTATACATTCAGAAAGGCTGTTGATACAATTAAGTCTCGTTCATATTCAACTACTAGTGAAAACCCCGACGGCAGTATAAAGTCTACCACGTCTTTTGGGAGAAACTTTGTAGCACCTCAAAAAAGAGTTCAGCATAACACAAGTTTTGTAGTTAAAAGTAAAAATAACGCTATAAACAAAGAAGAACGAAAAAAACAAGAAGAAGCTCAAATAAAAGACTTATTAGAAAACAATCCTATCAAAAAAATGCTTTTAGAACGTAAAAAACAAGAAGCAATTCAAGCCGAAGAAAAGAAAATAACAGAACAAACAAGCACCCCTATTCAAACGCAATCGAACTCAGAATTTAAGGCAGGGGACAGAGTTTTTCACTCTAAGTTTGGGGTTGGTACAATCACAGAAATAAAAGAAATCGGTTCTTCATCTATGATAATTGCTGATTTTGGCAAACAAGGGAAAAAAGCCTTAGATGCTGCCTTTTCACAATTAAAGAAATTTTAATAAAATTTATATTAACTTTTGTTAAGCAATAAATACATTATATATACTTTTTATAGCAATTTCTCTTTTAAGTTTGTTTTTATATAAATGTAAGAGCAAATTAATGAAAGAGGAATATACAATGGCTAGAGTTTTAATTTCAATGCCCGAAGAATTTTTAACTAAGATTGATGAAGTTGCTGATGGCGAAAATCGTACAAGAAGTGAACTTATTCGTGAAGCATTAAGAACGTATATTCACAAACAAAGAGTTAAAGAAAATGCTGTTGCAATGAAAAACGCAAGTATTCTTGAATCATTGCTAAGTTAATACGACTACAGATTTTGGATGGGAATGGGGAAAACTTTAAAGAAGCCTTAGGGCTTCTTTTTTATTGTTGTTTTTCAAGTAATGCAATCGTTTCAACGTGGTATGTATGCGGAAACATATCAACAGGTTGAACATATTTTAATTCAAAACCCTTTTCTGACAATAATTTAATATCACGGGCAAGAGTTGATGGATTACAGCTTACATATATAATATACTTTTTAGTTAAATTAACGAGATTATTTATTGCTGTTTCACTGCAACCCTTTCGAGGAGGGTCAATAAGAGAAACATCAAACTTAATATCATTTTCAATCAATGTTTTAAACTCTTCTGCTGCATCGCCGTTTTTTATTTCTATATTTGAAATGTTGTTTAATTTTATATTTTGAATTGCATCAGCAGAGGCACTCTCAACTTCTTCAATACAAATAACTTTAGATGCTATATCAGCAAGCCAAATACCAAAACTTGATACTCCGGAATATGCATCAAGTATGGTAGGTTTATTTATTCTTTCTTTAATAAGGTCTTTAACTTTATTAAAAATAAGAGCTGCACATTTGGGATTTACTTGAAAGAAACTGTTTGCACTAATTTGATATTCGATATCGCCCAGTTTTTCAACATAATAACTATTCCCGCTTATGTGTTCTGTATTATAACTCATTATAACATTTGTTTTTTTGTTATTGAAATTAGCGCATATACCTATAATTTGGGGATATTTATCCATTAATAATTTCGTCAATTTTTTTAGATTTAAATCAAGAATATTTGAATTTATTACGAAAATTATTAAAATTTGTGATAAATCAGAAGAAATTCTATAAATAATATGTCTTAACAGCCCTTTGTTTCTTTTCTCATCATAACCTGTAATATTCAGATTTTGAGCTTCATTTTTTATAAATTCGGTAATTTCATTAATTATTTTCGGTTGCATAGGACAATATTTTATATTAATCAAATCATGCGAATTTCTTTTATAATATCCGCTTAACAACCTTTTTGAAACTTTAGTTTGTGACACAGGCAATTGTATTTTACACCTGTATTCATTTTGCAACGGTGATGATATTGTAGGAAGAACGTCATAATCAATAGAAGCAATATGATTAAGAGCTTCTTTTACTATTTGTCTTTTTTGATTTAATTGTTCTGAATAAGATATATGCTGCCAGTTACAGCTTCCGCATGCATTATACAATGCACATTCCGCTTCAACTCGGTATTTAGAGGCTTCGATTATTTCAATAATTTCAGCTGTTAAATAATTTTTATTGATTTTAGTTATTTTTACTTTTAATTTATCTTCAGGACAACCGCCACAAATAAAAACAGGAATTGAATTAATTCTGGCAAGAGCATTACCTTCATTCACCATTTTTTCAACATTAACAATAAATTCGTCACCGATTAGCATAAATCTCTTTCTACACGTTTTAAAACTTCTTCCCAATTGCCTGCTTCAGTTTGTCTAAAAATTTTAACGCTGTCATACCAAGATGATTTTTCTTTATCGTCGAACCATCTCCACTCAGCAGTTTGTGGCAGCAGCAAGAATGTTTTTAAACCGATTGCTCCTGCCATATGCACAATTGACGAATCAATTGTTATAAGTAAATCCATGTTTTTCAGCAATGCAGCTGTGTCTTTATATGAATTGATGTATTTTCTTAAATTAAAAAAATTATCTGTTTCTTCAATATCTTCTTCAAGTTGAAATGAATAAAAATTATATTTTGAATTTTTTGTAAACAATTTAATCAAATCGTAAGGTATTGAACGATTTTTAAAAATACGTTTATTTCCTTGCCAACATAGACCAATTTTATTATTTTTTCCTTCTATTTCAGGAATTGACGAAAATTTTTTAATATCATCGTTTGAAACATTAATATATGAATTTCTATATGGTATTTCATTAAAATTTGAATTGATAGCAACAGGAACATCCATAAACGGCATAACAACATCATAATCAGGCGGAGTTATTCCTTTTTTTATAATATTTATATTTTTAAAATTTTCACCCAATATCTCTGTTAATTCTTTATCTGTTTGAAGTGTCACGTTATTTGCTAATTCTCTTATTTGAGGAAGATATCTTGCATACATAATAGTATCGCCAAGTCCGCAATCTGTATATAAAAGAATATTTTTACCGGTTATATCAGTATCTTTATTCCAAATTTTATCTTTGAAAACATCTTTGAATTTACTGTCTTTACTGCGCAAACAATATAAATCCATACCTTTTTCAAAATTACGTTCGGCTAAATACATCATTCCTAATGTAACAGATGATTGAATATTGTTTTTATCATTAGAAACAATATATTCAAGTATTTTTTTTGATTGGGAAATATTTCCTAAATACTTTAATGCAACAGCTTTTCCATGTAGGAAGTTATAATTATCAGGTGCTATAGTTAATGCCATATCGTAATAAAATAAGGCTTGATTGTAATCACCTAAATCCATATAATTTATTCCAAGAAGAGCAAGTGTCTCACCTGAATTAGGTTTAATATTTATATATTTATTTAAAATTTCAATACTTTCGTTGTTTTTATATAAAGCTCTATATGTTTGAGCAAGACTTAATACAAGGTTTTCTTCGGTTGGTGCAATTTCGTATGCAATTTTCAAATAATCTAAGGCTTTTTCATTATCTTTATTTTTATATAGAGAAGCCAAATTTACATAAGATTCAATATGCTTTGAATTTAACTCAATAGATTTTAGATAAGCAACTTCTGCCTCATCTGTTTTTCCGCCTCTTGCTAATAAAACTGCAAGATTATAAAAATATAAATAATGTTTGTTATTAATTAATATTGCAGTTCTCAATGCATCAATAGCAGCTCCATAACATTTCATATCTTCATAATAACCGGAAATCAAAGCATACAACTCATCGTCATTATTTTTTATTTCTGTACACTTTTCCGCATAAAAAAGTGCCATCTCTGATTTACCAAGTTCTTTATAAGCAATTGATAAATTGTAATGTGCATTATAATGTTTTTGATTTATTTCTATAGCTTTTTTATAATTAGCAATAAGACTGTCATAATCTTTTAACTTTTTGTATGCAAGTGCAATTGAGTAATAAATATCATCTGTTTCACCGTTACTTAATGCCATTTTATAAAGTTTTATTGCTTCTAACGGTTCATTGTTCATATAATATGCTTTTGCTAAGTTTGAGATAATATATGGTGTTTTCTTAATAATAAAAGCCTTTGTAAGATAGGATATTGCTTCAGACGGCTTGTTTTTTGCAAGATAAAGCAATCCTAATAAATTTAGGACATTCAAGTCATCAGGATTGATATTTAAAAGCCTTTTGTATATTTCTTCAGCTTCATCAAGTTTGTTATTCGAATGATAGAAAAAAGCTCTATCCGATAGTTCTTTATAATGCAAATTCATACTAACAGTCTTATATCTTTCAATTTATATATTTTACTTATTAAAAACATACTTTATATAATCATACCATAAGTTTAATCAGTAAAAATACAACTTAACAAATTCGCCGTACAAAATTGTAACGGCGAATTGAAATTAATTTTAAAGAGATATATTAAGCTACATCAGGTAATGAAGCTTTATCAATACCTACTTTTTCCAAATAATCATATACAGGACCTTGTTTCCCTTTTTGTATCCAGCTAAAGTCTTCGGCTAAAGAATCTTTAACCATGCTTTGATATTGTTCAGGATTATCGAAGTAAATTTCAAGACCTTGTTTTATTGCATCATATAATGATTCCACATTCAATGGTTTTGTTTTATCTGTAAGAATACCGTTTGTTTTTCCATCTCTGTTAATTGTATCAACAATACCTCCAACAGCACTACAAATAACAGGTGTTGCAACAGCTAAAGACTCACCTTGAGTTAAACCGCAAGGTTCAAATATACTTGGCATTAAGAAGAAGTCTGATGATGCCATCAATGCAGGCATTGGACCAAAACCGTGTGCAAATACAATTCTATTTGAATCTTCTTCTGTTAAGCGTTGATTTTTTAGGTCTTCAATGTGTTTTCTTTGGACTCCGCCTTCACCATCAGAACCGGCAATATAGAAAATTGGCTTGTTCTTTCCTGGAAAATCTTTTTCCCAATTATCCATTAGCATTTTTATTGCATCAGTCATTATAGGAATACCTTTTTGTGAAACAAGTCTGCCTCCTGACATTATAATTGGAGTTTTTGCTATTTCTTCATCTGATAATACCGGTAATTTTGTTTTACCAAATTCATCAACAAATTCTAAATTGCCTGTAATTTTTCTAATATTTTCTACTGCTTCATCTTTGTTTGTTAAATCATTCTTTAATGAAAACGGAAGAATAAAATTGTTATAAAAATCAATTTTATTTTCTAATCTTGCTTTCATTACATCTAAAATATCAGATTGTTTATTATATGTTGTAAAATCACATCCTGTTTGTTTTTTTATTTGTGAAGCTTTAGCTTCAATTGATAAGTTATTAAAATCGTTACCGTTAATAATTCCAACTAAAGCGCCGGAATTTTTCTTTTGAGTTAATGCCCATCTTAATTCGCCTGATAATTCAGGATGTGCGTCAGATGTTAATTCTTCAGCATAGTTTTGAGAAACAGGATGGAAATAATCACTTAAACATATACCCATATTTAATAGGTTCGTGTGATTTTCTGATGGGTTTTGAGGATTGATAACAAGTACATTATCAAGATTTTTTAAGCCGCTGTCACTCGGATTTGATTCTGAAGCTTTTGTTTTAGCATTTGATACAATATCGTAAGAGAAATTATCAAATAATGTATTTAAGATATTTGTTGTTGCTTCTTTTCTTTGTGCATCATTGTTATTATTTTGAGTTGAACCTTGATACATTGCATTATGACCAATTGTAATTATAGTCATATCAGAAAGTTTTTGAGTTGCTTCATCTGATAATTGACCGTAAGCATTTTCCATTGGAGCTTTGTATCTTGATAAAGCTGCAATAGGTGATGCTTGCCAATCATTTAGGATTAAACCGTCAGGAGATTTAACTGACTCAAATGCTTCTTTATTTGTTATAACAAGATCTTTAACGCTCTTAAGGTCTTCTTTTGCTTTTGCAAATTCATAAACAGCTTTTGAGAAGAATGCAAATTTTTCGGGTTCTTCTGTCTTTTCGCTTGTTTGATAAATAGTGCCGTTGAAATAATTATCATTTTTTATGAAGACTAATTGTTTATTATTTCCTTCTGCATCTTTTGAATTATTAACAAATACTTCAACATTTTCTGTTTTTGATTTTCCACCTTGATATGCATCTAACTTAAATGATGCAGCTTTTTCAAGTTGGAATTCTTTTCCTTTATAAGTGTAGAAATAATTATTTCCTTCTTGTCTAAATGCTGCTGTACCTTTTTGTTGGTACATAGGAATAAATGTAGGAATATCTACACCAAGTTTAGTAACATTGTTTTGAATTTCAACCGGTACTGAACCTAAACCGCCTTCTTTTATCGGTGCAAATTCTGAAGTTATTGACCATAAAGTCGGATGTTCTTTTGTAATTGGCTTAACATTTGGAGCTTCAAATAAATGTTTAGAAGCTGATGTTTGGATTTGTTCTATAGCTTTTGCATACTTTTGTGCATTTTTGTTCAAAGAATCAGAATTTTTTAATAACTGAATTCCGTTTAAATTTTCTGTATATTTTTTACCAAGGCTGTTTGTTGATAGTGCTTGTGTTTGTTGTGCTTCATACAAAGCATGGTTAGATTTATTTTCTGCATTTTGAACTTTTTCGCCAATTTTAGCACCAACTTCAGCTTTATCTTTTCCTGACATTGAACCTGCTTTATAAACACCGCCTAAACCTGCTGCAGCAATTAATGCAGACCAAATTTGTGCATTAGCTTTTGTATTTTTTGCACCTTGTTTAGCAAGTTTATCTGCCATCACTTTAGCATGCTCTTCATTTAATACTTGAAGTTTTGCAACTTCTTGAGTTAGCGACTTGATTTCATTCTTTAAACCTGCAACATTTTTATTTGATAATTTGTAAGTTATTCCTGCTGTAATTGGAATTGCAACTAATGGAATTGCAATAGGTGCAACCATTTTTACAGTATCCATTACTTTACTTGTTTTTTTACTCTCTTCTTTAACCGGTGCTGTACCTTTCACCGTTTTTACTGAAGCAGAACTATTAGTAACATTCGATGCGAAATCAGAAAATATGCCAATACTCATACTTTTACCCCTTTTATAAACACACAATTTTAAGACCTATAAATATTTTTTTTGCTGTTTTACAACTTTTTTTACGAAAATTGTTACAGAAAGCTTAATAATTATATATTAAACAAATGATACTAAGCAAAAAAATTTACAAATGTATATATTATAGAATATTTCTATTAATTTATGTATCAAATTACGTTTTTTGAGTTATAAATAATACAATATTAAAGGAAGATAAGTAAATTAGATTATTAAACTAATAGGGTAATTATGAAATTAAAAGATTCTCAAGCGCTTACATCATTTAGATATGGTTGGTTATTAAAAAGAATATTTCCATATATAAAGCCGTTTTTAGGAAGAGTTATATTAGGTTTTATTATCGCTGTACCGGTTGGTATTTTAGACGGTGTTGTTTCGTTCGCTTTAAAGCCATATATGGATTATGTTGTCGGACAGCAAAATTTAGTCATATTAGGATATGAAATTCCTTATTCAACACTTGCTATTGCTATGCCTTTTGCAATAATCGGCTTTGCTGCATTTCAAGGCGTATTACGTTACGCAAATACGTATTTAACAGATTGGACAAGCTTAAAAATCACCAATGCTGTAAAAAATGATTTGTTTGCCCGTTTAGTATATATGGATACTTCATTTTTTGATGAAAACCCTTCAGGTTTAATTATAAACAGATACTTATCTGACCCTGATGCCGCGTCAAAAGGTGTTGTTGAACAAATTAAAACAATAATTATAAGCTTATTTGGCGCTGTTTCTTTGATTACAGTTATGTTATATAGTTCTTGGAAGCTTGCTATAGTCGGTGTTGTAGTTTTAACCGTTGCTTTCTTACCAGTATTTATGATTAGAAAAAAAATTAAGTCTGTTTCTAATAAAAATACCGTTATTACCGGTGATATAATGACGACAATGAATGAGACATATTCAGGAAACAAAGTTGTAACAGCATATAATCTTCAAAACAGACAGCAAAAACTATTCACCCGCGGAATAACAAACAGTTTTAACGTATCAATTTCATTAACAAAACGTGTGGGATGGATGTCTCCTATAATGTATCTTATTGCATCTTTCGGCATTGCATTCGTTCTTTTTTACGGTACAAAATTGATATATGCAGGTCAGATGACAGCTGGTTCTTTTGCATCATTTGTAACTTCACTTTTACTACTGTATAAACCTGTAAAAACATTGGGTCATACAATGACAAGTATTCAAAACATTTTTGTTGCAATGGGAAGGGTTTTTGAATTATTTGATTATGTTCCTTTAATAAAAAATTCAGAAAATACTGTTTCAGTTCCGGAATTAAATCAAGGCGTTCAGTTTGAAAATGTTTGTTTTGAGTATAAAGAAAATGTACCTGTTTTAAACAATATTAATCTGTTTGTAAAAAAATGTGAAACACTTGCGATAGTTGGCAATTCAGGCGGAGGAAAATCTACGCTTGTAAACCTAATTCCAAGATTTTATGATGTTTTATCAGGTGCTATTAAAATTGATGGTATAGATATTCGTAATTTTAAATTAAATGAATTAAGAGATAATATTTCATTCGTATTCCAAGATAATTTCTTATTTTCAGGAACAATTCGAGATAATATAATGCTTGCAACTCCAAATGCAACAGAAGAAGATTTAAATTTAGCACTTAAAACTTCTCACTTAGATGAAGTAATAAATACTCTTCCGGATGGTCTTGATACTTTACTTGGTGAACGTGGATTAACACTCTCCGGTGGTCAAAGACAAAGAGTTGCAATTGCAAGAGCAATGATTAGAAAAACTCCTATAATTATACTTGATGAAGCAACATCTGCTCTTGATAATGAATCAGAATCAATTGTTCAAAAAGCGCTTGATAATTTAATGCAAAATAAAACTGTATTTGTAATTGCGCACAGACTATCAACTATAAAAAATGCAGATAGAATTGCAGTAATAAATGACGGGCATCTTGTTGAATTAGGAACCCATGAAGAATTACTTAAAATTGAAGACGGGCAATATAAGCATCTTTACGAAATGCAATTTAAAAACAGCAGTGAAGCAGCAGTGTAAGGATTAAACAGTTGAGCAACATTCTTATTACAGGCGGTTCAGGTTTTATTGGTTCACATTTATGTGAACAACTTTTAAATTCAAATAACAAAATTATTTGTTTAGATAATTTTTTTACAGGTTCAAAAGATAATATCAGACATTTAATTGATAATAATAATTTTGAACTTATACACCATGATGTTATTGATGAATATTATGCAGAAGTAGATAAAATATACAATTTAGCTTGTCCCGCATCCCCTGTTCATTATCAATATAATCCCATAAAAACTATAAAAACATCTGTAATGGGTACAATTAATATGTTGGAACTTGCAAAAAAAACAAATGCACGAATTTTGCAAGCAAGCACAAGTGAAGTATATGGAGATCCGCTTATACATCCGCAGGTAGAATCATATTGGGGAAATGTAAATCCTATTGGTATTAGAAGCTGCTATGATGAAGGTAAGCGCTGCGCAGAAACATTGATGATGGACTATCACAGACAAAGCAATGTTGATGTAAGAATAGCGAGAATTTTTAATACATTTGGACCACGGATGGCCGTTAATGACGGAAGAGTTGTCTCGAATTTTATTGTACAAGCATTGAAAAATAAACCTATAACAGTATATGGAAAAGGAACTCAAACAAGGTCTTTTTGTTATGTTGAAGATACTGTTGAAGCTTTAATTCTTTTGATGGATAATAATTTTATGGGCCCTGTTAATATTGGAAACCCAGAAGAATTTACAATTCTTGAATTTGCTGAATTAATTATTAAACTTACAAATTCGTCATCTAAAATTAAATTTGAACCGCTTCCTCAGGATGATCCGATACAGAGAGAACCAAATATTTCACTTGCAAAAGAGAAATTAAACTGGAAGCCAACAACAACCGTTAAAGACGGATTAATAAAAACAATTAACTATTTTGAAAATTTACTGTCAAATACTAATTAGAAAATTATAGTCTGGAATAAATGAGAAAGATATTATTATTGATTTTAATTTTAATAAGCTGTCACTTGAATTGCGCTGCAATTGAAGAAATTAACCTTGAAAAAGAGCCTATTAATTTTAATTATATTTCAGATGTATATTATGGAAAAACAGAAAAAAGTGAAAATGTCTCACCTGTTTTTAAACTATTTTCGCAAAAGGGATTAGAATTTGAAAACTCAAAAATAAATTCAATAAAAGCCTCATTCTTATATGATGGGCAACTATTTTATAACAAAACAAGCAATCAAAGTCCTTATACTGTTCATGATTTTGTTACTGTTGAACCGATGGTTTCATTAAAATTTAATGAAAATAAATCTCAAATAATGTTTGACTATAACCTGACAAGGAGATTAGAAGGCTATTCAAACGGCTTTACAGAAAAAATTTCTCAAATATATGTCTCGCATAATATAACAAAAGAACAAAAAATATTATTCGGACAGGGAGACAGACTTCCAAATTCATATGATGGAAGCCGTGGAGTAATGGGACAAGAATTAATTTACAAATCACAATTAGGCAGAACCTTTGGTGAAGCAAGATCAGTTGGTATTCGAAATATAGCATCATATAAATACATAGATTATGATATTGGGCTGTATGATAGTACAAGATATATGAAGGATTTTGGTAATGGTGTGGATTTTACAGGTTATATTATGCTAAAACCATTTGCAAATATGTCTGAGGCTGCCGAAAAAGTTAAAGTAGGAAGCGGTTACAGTATTGGTAAAAATAATATCAGCTATAACACATATTCTGCATTTGCAGGTTATGATTACAAAAAATTCCACATTCATGCTGAATATGCAAAAGCTGACGGATATAATGGTATAAAAGAATCTTCAAATAATGCCGATGGGTTTTATACTTTATTATCATATGATATAACACCTAAACTTTCTCTATTAGGAAGATACGACTATTTTACAGGTAATACGGCACATAAAAATACTTATTGCCAAGAATATACTGCAGGAATTACCTACAATTTATTTAAAAATTTAAAATTTATGCTAAATTTTGTGAATAAAAATTATTCAAATAAACCCGATTCTAATATGATTTTATTTGCTACAAGATTTATTATTTAGTATAATGTTAGCTATGAACAGTCAAAATAAAAATTTAATTGAAGATTTAATAAAAGAAATAGTTAATACACCTAATAATTCTGACTTATACGTGAATTTAGCAAATTTATATTTAGAAGAACAAGAATATGATTTGGCTATTAATGTATATGAATCGCTATTAAATATTGAACCATGCAATTTTATTGCACTTACAAGTTTAGGAAATATCTTCTTTTATAAAACAGAATATGTGAAAGCTATTAATTGCTATTCAAGAGCTGCTAATTTAGGTGTGGATAATTTATCCCTATATTACAATTTAGGAAATGCTTATGCTGAAATTGGAGAATTTAAACAATCAATGTCCAATTATATAAAAGCATTGAGTATGGATAAAAATAATTGTGAAGTATATTCGGCAATTGCTCTTTTATATCAAGATAAGCAAAATTATGAAGAAGCACTTATTTATCATGAAAAAGCTTTAAAATTAAATAGCAGCAATTCAGACTATTACATTAATACAGCTTTTGTATTAATGAAACTTGGTAAAAGTACGCAAGCAATTGATTATTTTAAAAATGCACTTAAACTATCACCAAATAATATAACTTATATGTTGTATTGCGCAAATGCTTATTCTGCATCTATGCTTTATGATAATGCAAATTCATTATATGAAGAAGTTATTCAAAACAATACAACTTATTATCAGGCATATATTTGCTATGGAATTTCTTTATTTGACCAAGGTAATATTGGAAAAGCTATTGAAATGTACAATGCAGCAATTCATTTGGATAACAATATCATAAATGGCTATATGCTTCTTGGAAACTTGTATTCTTCAACAAAAAATTATGAAAATGCAATTGAGCTATATAAAAAAATTATAGAACTTGCACCTGCAGATGCAAATGCATATATATTACTGGGTAATGCTTATGTAATGATGAAAGATTTGCGCTCTGCAATATCAGTATACAAGCAAGCAATAGATATTGATGCAGAGAATGATGAACTAAAATTAATTTATATTGAAATTATTCAAGAATATATCAATGACAGAAATAATAAGGACAATGAAAATGCAGCATAATTCTAACAGTGTTTTACCTATTGAAAAAATAATTTCTGCTTTGTCATATATTTCTATGGGAATTGTTGGTTTTATATGGATTATTATTGCTTATGCCTTAAAAAAAAGATTAAAGTATTTTCTAATGTATAACATTGTTCAATCAATGATTATTGCAATATTTTTGGCTATTTTTAAACTTGTAATAGACATTGTTCTTTCTATTATTTCGTTAATTCCTTTTATTGATTTTCTGGCAGCGCTTTTGAACATTATCATATCATTTAAAATACTGTCTATTCCATTTTTACATATGTCATTTACTTTAATTGAATTGTTTATTTACAGCTTATTAATATACATAATTTGCGGCATTATAAATGGACGAATATTTTATATTCCGTTCTTAACACCTGTAATGCAAAAGATTATGAAATCATACAACTAAATTTGTATAAAATTCTGTTTTTAAGTTCATCAATACGGTGAGAAGTTTTTTGTGGCTTAATATCTTGAATTGCTCTTAATTGATTCTGTATATTAACTTGTCGAAATTGCATATTATCACAATGTTTTTTTAATTTTTCCAAGCTATTGAAATCAAGTTCGGAAGGAAGTTTATCATCAAATCCCAAATCTTTTAATGTAGGAAATGTTGATGACATATATTTTCTATTGGATGCATTTTGCTCTCTTTGTGCTAAATAAAGAGCATATGTATAATCTTCAAATGCTTGTTTTGTTTTGTCATTATAATATTTGAAAAAATGATTTTTAAAAGGGATATATGATTCTTTTACAACACTTTTATTATCCTTTAGTTTGTAGCATAAATCTTCGACATCTTTTAAATGCTCAACATCTGTACCTAAAATTTGAATTTCACCAGAATATCCGTTAAAAATGCCTCCGAAAGAAGCAAGTGACGGGTCAGTCAAATCAACATTTATATGGATAGAAAGATATCCTGATGGCGATTTATTCTTCAATAAAAGAGCACCCGTTTCTTCTGCAAAATCATTTAACTGTTCATCAGTTGCATATTGATAATCATTGATTGACTTTCCTATCGGCAATTTATCTGGATCAGGAATTGTACTTTCTATCGAAGTAATTTTTAATACTCCATCACTAACAGCTTTTTTCAGTGCATTAAAAATAACTTCAGTATATTCAGGTCCGGCATCATTCGTAATAATTCTTGCCCCTACAATATCATTCGCATAGTGTTTTATTCCATCAATTGTAGTCGGATTTAATAAATCATTTTTCATTTCATCCGAATGTAAATCCAATTCATCTAAAACAGTTGTAAATATTTGTTTTTGTTCCTTACTTGTTTTTTCATCAAAATCAAATATTTTATTTTCAGATGTATATATTAATAATTCATTAAAATAATAAGAAATATTTTCCCCCGGTGGCATTTTAGATGAAATGTGAAGCATTTCCAAATAATCAGCTATTTCTTTGATTAAATCTTCATTTTCAACATCAGAAGTATACGAAAAACTTTTAGAAAGCTCTAAAAGTGCTAATTGTGTAAATTTTTTGATATCCTTTCTATGATTTTTTGCATATTTTGAAACTACTTTTTCTCTGATACTTACAGGAGATTTAACTCTTGTTTTATAATGCATTACAGGTTTACTGTCATTTGAATTGCTATCAGAGGATATTTGGGGTGCTAAATAAGTATCTAATATTTGATTTAAATAAAATCTTGAAGGTTCCGCATTTAAGGAAATCTGTCTACAAGCTTTTTCGGTAGGTGCATAGACCATATCTAAAGGAGATAATTTACCTGCACCTGAAAATGATACAACATCCTTACTCAATGACGATAAATTAGGATATTTATTCTTACATTGAGACACATTTGCAGATTGTGATAATTTAGGTATATGTGCAGAATTTATAAACATAAGAGACCATTATATAAAAAACATTTTAATTGAATAAATTTTGTATTTTTATAAGCTTTTTTACACAATATAATTATTATTTTACAATTTTAGAAAGACCTTCAGGCTTATCTACATTTCTATCTAAAAGAACAGCTGTTTCAAAAGCCAATAGTTGTAACAGTATCAATGACGAGAACATAAAATCTATATCACTTGATGTTGGAATAGGAATTATATTATCGGAATGGTTTTCAAGTACAGGCAGTGCTGTAATTATTAAAGAATCAGTTCTGTAACTATCTTGAATTTTCTTTAAAACATTCAAAGTAAATTGTATATTTTGATTATTTACAAAAGAAATTACCGCACATTTTTTATTTAAAATGGCAATATGCCCATGTAGAAATTCACCGGTAGGATACGCGGTAGTATTAATGTATGATGTTTCTTTTACTTTTAAAGCACCTTCTTTTGCAAGCGGATAAAACATTCCTGATGCTAAAATAGCTGCATTATCGTAACCTGATAATAAATTAGCATATTTTTTTATGTCTTGACGTTTTGTAAGTGCATTTTTTACACATTCAGGAACATACAATAACTCATCTATAACTGACATTGCAGATATTTCACGTTGTTGCATTATTTTAACGGCAACTAATAACAAACAAAATATTTGAGCACTCATTGCTTTTGTTGAAGCAATAGATTTTTCTAATCCGGCATGCGTCAATATTTTGTATTTAGCATTATTAAATAATGTTGAATTTTTTGTATTTGTTATTGCAAGTGTATTATCTGTTTTAGATGATATTTTCGTTAAGCAATCATTTGTATCTGAGGTTTCACCTGATTGTGAAATAAAAATATAAAGAGTATCTTTATCCACATCAAAATCTTCAGTTAAAGCAACTTCGCTTGAATAATATGATTGCGCTTCAGAATGAACTCTTGTCCTTATAAAATTTGCAGCTATAGTTGCACTATGATATGATGAACCGCTGGCAATTAAAGCAACTTTTTGTATGTTTTCTGGAACATCAAGAGCTATTGAATAGTCGCGTTTTACATACTTTCTTATCAGTTCAAAAATAATATCAGGCTGTTCATAAATTTCTGTTTCCATATTTGTTTTTTTACCTGAAAATAGTTTTTTAAAGATTTTGCTAATTAAATTCATGATTTCTCTTTCAATAAACTCTTAGATGCATTAATAAAATTTTGTTTTGTAGTCCTTTAATACATTTCTAGGACTTATGACTCCTATATCAAACAATAATTTTGTTTGTGCTTTATTATATTCTATCATATTTTTTATTAAATTTAAGTTTGCTTGTACTTTTAAATTTTGAGAGGCTATTACGTCGATAAAAGTGGCTTCACCCGCCTTCATATTTGTTAAAGATAAATCTAAACTGGTATTTGCAGCTTCAACTTCAACCTGCGCTGCATCAATTTTTTTCAATGCATTTAAGGAATCATAATATGAATTTAAAATATCCTCTTTTACTTGTCTTTGCAAATTTATAAGTTCAAGTTTCTTTTGTTTTACAACAGCATTATCAGCCTTAACTTGTGTAATTGTTCCCATTAGCATGTTTTTACCAAGACTTGCTCTTACGTCCAATGTAATACTATTATGCGGGTACATGCCTGCTTTTTTAGTTCCGACATAACCGTTTTGATAAGATACTGTAACAGCCGGAATAATATCTGTATAATTAGCATCTCTAATAGCTTTATATGCATTAATTTCAGCTTTTTTTGCTTTTATATCTTCTCTGGACTCTAAAGCTTGCTTATATAAATCTTCAATATTATATTCAGGATTAATAAGCTCACGTTTATCAACTTTTATTTCAAACGGATAAATTGCATCAAAAATATCAACTCCAATTACATTTGCCAGCGCAGCCTGCTGAAGGCGAAATGAATTCAGTGTTGTAGTATAATCTTGTTGGGCACCCGCAACTTCCGCCTGGGCTCTTTTTACATCATATAGCGTACCAATACCTGCATCAAAGCGAGCTTTTGTATATTTTAATTGTTCGACCCTATCGTATAAATTAACTTTCTGAACTTCAATTTCAAGTTTTTTTGCAAGCGTATCATAATAAGAATGAACTGTATTTAAAATAATTTCATCTTTTGTATATTCAAGATTTGCTCTTGAAGATTTTAGTAAATTTCTTGTTTGAGCAAGCAAAAAGAAATATTTTCCTTGATTAATTGTAGACCATTCTGCAATAAAAAAGCTTTGAATTGGAACTTCATGTGTTGTTGTTGCGACAATACCGCCAACCAAATATTGTCCTTCTAAATTTTGGATATCAAAATTATAGTAAATATCAGGAAGCAATTGAAACTGAGCATTTTTATTTAACCAAAAGGATTCCAGCCTGCGTGCATCTTGTATCTTTATATCATAATTACCTTCTAATGCAATTTTTATACAATTTTCTAAATCTGTATATACAAATCTGGAATCTAATTCATTGGATATTTCTTTATCTATTATAAATTGTTTTTCTATATCCGATATTACAGCTCCGCCTTTAATTGTATTTTTTAAAGCAGTATAGCTTTCATTTTCACAACAGCTTTCAAAAGATTCTATATAATCAGAAACACTTGAAAATACAGGTGCTTGATAAAACAATATTAAAAAAATTAATAAAACAATCCTCATAAAAAGATTATGTTTCAAATTTTATAAGAATTATCTTAGTCTATAATCTATAACAATAGAGCTATTTATTTTCCAATTTTTTAACACGAACCTGAACATCTTCAATTAAACGTCTGTTAATTGATAATAAATCAGCCAAAACACCTAATACAGCTGTTTGAAAACCTGTACTTACAAGAATTGATGCAATTACAAGTGATTGAATATGACCGTTTCCATCATCCATTAAGTACAACAGCATAAATCTGATTAATAATGCTACACCAATTAAAAATGTCAGTCCTCCAATAAAGGCAAAAAATCTGAACGGTCTATATATTATAAACATTCTTAAAATAGTAAAAGAATTTCTTTGAATATAAGTAAATATATTTTTAACAAGTCTTGATTTTCTAAAACAAGAATTTACACGAATAGGAACAGAAACAATATGTAATCCTTTTGTTTTAGACTGAATAACTGTTTCAATTGTATATGTATAGTTATCAAAAACATTTAATGCAAGAGCAGCATCTTTTGAAAAAGCTCTAAAACCGCTTGGTGCATCATCAGTTGCTGTTGCACTGATTAATCTTACGACCTTAGAACCTGCAAATTGTAAAAATTTTTTCAATGGTGAAAATGCCGAAATATCTTTTATTGGTCTTGCACCGATAACAATATCAGCTCTTTTTTCAATTATAGGTTTAACAAGTTTTTCAATATCATCAGCACAATATTGATTGTCTGCATCCGTATTTACAATTATATCTGCACCTTCAGCCAATGCGCGTTGAATACCTGCCATAAATGTTTTAGCTAAACCTCGATGATGCGTAGTTGTAACAATATGCTTAACTCCGTATGACTCAGCAATTTCTATTGTTCTGTCTGTACTTCCGTCATCAGATATTAATACTTCAATCTCGTCTATACCATCAATATGTGTTGGCAGTTGAGATAATGTAACAGGAAGAGCAACTTCCTCATTATAACAAGGTATTTGAATTATTAATTTCATACTAAACCATTCTGATATATGATAAAATTATTTTAATATAAACATGAAAAAGAAGTTAGAATAAGCTATGAATAACAAAACATTTTTTAAATTATTTCTCATTTTTATAATTGCACTACTTTTCAGGTTTTGGTGTTTAGACAAACCCGAAGGCTTATGGAATGATGAATATGTAAGCTGGTATATTGCCCAAAACAATAACTTACATAATTTTTTAACAGACATGCTGAGAAATTGCCATACTCCTCTTTACTATTTATATTTAAAGTTATGGATGTTGTTTTTTAGTGATTCTGATATATCTTTAAGAGTTTCTTCCGTTATTCCGTCACTAATTAGTGTTGTTACAATGTTCTTTGTAGGAAAAGAGTTTAAGGATATTAACTTTGGTTTATTTGCCGCTTTATTAACAGCAATAAGTTCTTTTAATATATATTTTGCGCAAGAAGTGAGATTATACTCATTATTATTTCTTTTTAGTTCTTTAACTCTATTATTTTTTATAAGAACTGTAAAAGTCCAGTCAAAAACGAATTTTTTACTATATTTTATAATGAATGCATTTGTTTGTGCTTTGCACACTTTAGGAATAATATTTTCATTCTTTAATATATTTGGACTTTTTTATATTTTATATAAATACAACGAAAATTATAAAAATAAGTTAAGCAAATTAGTTTCGCTAGTAAAATATATATTACCATTTCTAGTTATTATTATAGCTATTTCGCCATTTTTAATAACGATAGCAACCTCACACTCACTATCACAATTTTGGTCTGATTTTTCTTTCTCTAAAATTTTGTTTAATTTTATTGATTATTTTTCACCAATTCAAACAAATATTGTAAATTCACCTGATGAAATAACAACATACTTTATTCAAAATAATAAAATCAATTATGTATTTATCATTTTTGCTGTTTTGCCAACAATAATCATGTTTTCATCTCTAGTTTCAGCCGTAAAAAGCAGAAATACTGTAATAAATGTTTGTTTGGCATCATCATTATTATTTTTTATTGTACTTATTGTACTGTCTGTTATAGGAAAAATGATACTTATAACAAAGTATAGCAGTGAAATGTATCCGATACTAATATTGGCAGCAGCTTATGGATTTACATTATTAAAAAAAGACTCATTAAAGAAATTTTTAATAATTACTTTTATTATATTAAATTTATTTTACCTGACTACATCTAATGATTCCGCACCAAGAAGAACAAGAAGTGAAGGGCACTTAGCTGTAGTAAAACTACTTGAAGCATCAAGATTAAAAGATAATGATGTAGTTTTACTTACTTATTATGATTCAGATAAGTTTGAAAAATATTTAGAAAGAAAAGACCAATATCAATTTTATTCTATAAATAAATTTAATTTTAATTATTTTATGTTTAATAATGACAACTATTATGAAACTATAAAATATGGAAAAACTTTATATAGAGATAAATTTAAAGAATTTCCGAATAAAATAACGGAGAAATATATAAAAGATAATTTTACAAGTAAAATGAAAAAAGGGGATAGAATAGGCATAGTATTTTTGAATACTGTTTCATTCTTATCTAATGAAAAAATTCAAAATATCTTAGATAATGAACACGAGTATAGAAGAACACCATTTATTTTTCTTTCATTTTCAGCATTAAAAAATTCTATTTTGTATTCATTAAAAGATGATTTTAAAATGGATAGCTTCACTCAAGCCGGTGATTGGACACTATTTGTATACACAAAGAAATAAACTAATCACCTGATGTTAAATCAGAAACTGCACTTAATGTAGTTTTTAAATATTCTTGCAGTGCTTTAGGATATTCCTTAATTGAATGAGATGCTACATACTCTTTAGCTTCTTCTCTAGCCATTTCTAAAATATATAAATCTTTGGTTAAATCTGCAAGGTGAAGTTCTACAATTCCGCTTTGCCTTACCCCTAAAACTTCGCCAGGGCCCCTTATTTCTAAATCTTTTTCAGCAATGACAAAACCGTCATTTGTTTGAACCAGTACATTTAACCTATGTATTGTATCTTCATTTTTAGTTGATGAGACAAGGACGCAGTATGATTGTAGAGAATTTCTGCCTACACGACCTCGTAGCTGATGTAATTGAGATAAACCAAACCTTTCTGCATTTTCAATCATTATTACTGTTGCATTCGGAACATCAACACCAACCTCTACAACTGTGGTGCAAACTAAAACATCATAGATTTTATTTTTGAAATCTGCCATTACCTTGTCTTTTTCATCTGTTTTCATTTTCCCGTGTAAAAGACCTATTTTTAAGTCTGAAAAAACTCCGTTTTGAAGGTTTTCCGCTTCTTGCGTTGCAGCTTTCGCTGAAAGTGTTTCAGACTCTTTAATTAAAGGAAATACAATATAAGCTTGGTGACCTTTTTCGATTTCTTCTCTAATTAAATTATGAGCTTTTTTTCTCTGTGAGGCAGGCACTAAAGCCGTTTTTATAGGTTTTCTTCCTTTTGGAAGTTCATCTATTATGGTTAAATCTAAGTCTCCATGAACAGTTAAAGCAAGAGTTCTTGGAATTGGAGTAGCAGTCATTGTAAGCATTTGAGGCAACTCTGCTTTTGTTTTAAGCATATTTCTTTGCTTCACACCAAAACGATGCTGCTCATCAATAACAATTGCACCAAGGTTTTGAAATTCAATATTATCTTGAATTAACGAATGGGTTCCAACAGCAATATTTATTTGACCGTTTATAAGGTCTTTTTCGAGTTTTGTTCTTTGTTTTTTAGTATTTGATGAAGTAAACAAGCCTATACTAATGCGTAAAGGGGTAAGCCAATTTACAAAATTATTAAAATGCTGTTGAGCAAGAATTTCAGTCGGAGCCATTATAGCAGCCTGATAACCGTTTTCTATAGCGGCTAATAACATAATACAAGCAACTACTGTCTTTCCGCTGCCTACATCTCCTTGAAGTAGTCTTTGCATTGGCTTATCTGAATTTATATCATTTAATATCTCATTTACAGCCCTTTTTTGTGCATCAGTAAGTTCAAACGGAAGGCCTTTTATAAACGTCATTACAAGCCCGTCTTCTTTTATATTTATTGTCGAAGTTTTATATTCTTTTGCTGTAATCTCTCTTATTGATAACATTTTCATTTGAAGCAAAAATAATTCTTCATAAACAAGTGTAAAACGAGCTTTTTCAAGTTGATTATTATCATCAGGGAAATGAATAATATCTAAAGCATTTTTTCTGTCATACATATCATGTTTTTGTATAAGATCATTAGGTACTATGTTTTCAATAGTATTTTTATACTCGTTTAAAGCATTATAAATAGCTTTTCTTAAGGCTTTTATATTAAGATTTTCAACTAAAGGATAAACAGGAACTATTCTGCCTATATTTAAATTTTCTTTTTCCAGGTTTGCTTCACTTACTATTTGATACTGAGGCTTATCAATTGTCATTCTTCCTGCAAATTTATCGAATTTTGCAGTTCCGGAAACGATTACACAGGCATTTTTAGGGAATTGAGATTTATATCTTTCCATTGAATACCTGTTAACTTTTGAATAAAAGAAATTCAACTCTAGAGAAGAAGATTCATCGGTTATAGTAACTTTTATGATTGTAAGATTATTTTTTGTTGTATAAGCTTTTAATGAAGTTATTCTACCGTAGATAGTAACATTTTCTCCTTCTTTTAAATGTTTTATAAGACATCTTGAAGAATAATCAATATACTTTTTAGGAAAATAACTTATTAAATCAAATACAGAAAAAATTCCTAATTTATTAAGTAAATATCCGAATTTTGGTCCTACACCTTTAAGCATAACAACATCAGCATCATATAATGAAGTATTTTTATCTTGCTCTTTTTCGTTCGATTTATTATCAACTTTTAAATCTTGTTTTAGCAGCGTGACAAACCTATTGATAGTTTTTTTCCTTTGAAATATATTTTCTTGAGCATAATACCCGAAAGCCTCCATTACCGGTATCCATTTAGGATTTTTTCCTGAAAGCTTATAAATATTCTTTATTTGTTTAAGCATAAATCCTGAGAATGCAGCTTCTTTGCCCATTATATCAATATATTTATATTTTTCTTCAACTTGTATAGCTCGTTTTATATGCTCAATATCAATATTTTTTAGATAATTGTCTGTCATTATTTTTAATTCTTAAAATTTCATAAATATCAATAGGATTAGATTTTCCTTTAATACTAACTTGACTTAATTTTACTACATCTACATATTCTTTTACATATTCATAAGTATATTCGCTTATCAAAAACTGTGTTTTTAACGTATGATTAAATGACTCTATCCTAAATACAAGATTTACACTATCACCAATTACAGTATATTCTAAATGTTTTTCTGACCCAATATTTCCTGCAAAAACTTCACCTGTATTTATTCCTATACCAATATTTATTAGAGGTTTCCCCTCGCTTAAAAGTTTTTCTTTTAACTGTTTTGCAGCCGATAATATCTCCATGGCGCATTTTACTGCATTTAATGCCTGCACAGATGGATTTGAAGTGTCTGAAAATATAGCAAACAAGCCATCACCTAAGTATTTATTAACAAACCCGCTATGTTTTGAAATGATAGGCTCTATTTCAGAAAAATACTCATTTAAAATTTGTGAAACTTCACTTGGTGACATTTGCTCTGAAATTTGAGTAAAATTTCTTATATCAACAAACAACATTGTTGCCATAGTTCTTTCACCTACAGTAAGTTTCTTTAATTTCTCAGCTTTTAAAACATTGTAACTGTACATTGTCAAAATAGTTAAAGCGAAACTAAAGGATGCGAATAAATATGATTTACCTGACAAAAATATTGAAAAAAGAAAATATATCAACAATATTACGGTAAAAGAAATTATTTTTATGGACGCTTTTCTGTTTAAGTAATTATTCATAGTTTTATTTTATATGAGATAATTATTTTGGCAAAAATTACATACTTTTGTAAAGTTAAAAACAATAAATTATTTAATAATATTGCATTCGTGACATAACAATGTCTTTATAATAAAATTAAAGAAAAAGTAAAAAGAGGACAAAATAATGAAAATATCATTAGAGTGGTTAAATGAATTTGTAGATATTAGTGATTTAACCGTTGAACAAATTGTTCATGAATTGACAATGAGCGGACTGGAAGTTGAAGAAATAGAAAAAACAGGCGCTAAATTTACAAACATAATTACAGCTCAAATAAAAGAGATAAGACAACACCCAAATGCAGATAAGCTTCATTTAGTTGATGTTGATTTAGGCTCAACTGTAAAAACTGTAGTTTGTGGTGCACAAAATATTCAAGAGGGACAAATTATCCCTTATGCTTCTGTTGGTTCAAAAGTATTTTCAAGAAAAACAGGAGAACAGTTTGAATTAACACCTGCAGTTATTCGCGGTGTAGAGTCTCAAGGTATGTTATGTTCACAAGATGAACTGGGACTTGAAGGAATGCAGGATGAAGACGGTATTCTTATTTTAAACAGACTATATAATGATATTAAATTAGGTACAAAATTAGAAGAACTTTTAAATATAAAAGAAGATACTGTTATTGATGTTGCTCCTACTGCAAACCGCGGCGACGAAATGTCTGTAATAGGTGTAGCAAGAGAAATTTGCTCTTTGTTTAATAAAAAACTTCATTTTTCAAAATTAGAATCAACTAACGATTTATCGACAGATAAATTTCAAGTTGAAATTATTGCAGAAGATGCTTGTAAATATTATGCAGCAGGGCTTTTTAAAGACTTATCAATTAAACCTGCACCTGATTGGATGAGAAGAAGACTTGAAGTTTCAGGAATCCGTTCTATAAACAATGTTGTTGATATTACAAACTACGTTTTATTAGAATACGGACAACCTCTTCATGCTTTTGATATGGATAAATTAAACGGTTATATCTGCGTTAGAAGAGCAAATGAGGGTGAAACAATTGTAACTCTTGACGGCGTTGAAAGAAAGCTTAATAACGACTCTATACTTTGTGCAACAAAAGAAACAGGAGTTTGTGTTGCAGGTGTGTTTGGCGCAGAAAACTCAGAAATTGATGATAACTCTAAAAATATCGTTCTTGAATCAGCTTACTTTACTTCTGATACAAACAGAAAAAATGCAAGAAGCGTTGGTTACAGAAGCGAAGCTTGTGCAAGATTTGAAAGAGGCGTTGATATTCAAAATACAAAACCTGCATTACTAAGAGCAATGCAATTATTAACACAATATGCAGATGCAAAAGTTGAAGGAATTGTTGAAGCAGGCTCTAATGAACCTGAAGATATTGAAATTACTCTAAGATTTAATCAAGTAAAAAGAATTTTAGGTATTGAAATACCGGCTGAAAAATGTATAGAAATTCTTGAAAATTTAGGATTTGAATTATTAGGAAAAAATGCAGCTGCAGCAAAATTTAAAACACCATCTTTCAGAGTTAATGATGTTAAACAAGAAGTAGATTTAATTGAAGAAATAGCTAGAATTAACGGCTATGATAAAATTGAACCTACTCTTCCAAGTAAAACTCAAGCACCTGAAATAAGTAAAGAAGCTAAATTATTAAAAGCAATCAATAACTTATTCTTAGGTTACGGATTTAATGAAGCAGTTACTTCTTCATTAATTGGTGAACCGTTATTAAAACAATTCGGGCTTTCATATAATAAAGATGAAGCTGTGTTTGTTCAAAATCCTCAATCAGAAGAACATACAATGCTTCGTCAAACAACAATTGCTAATATGCTTAATACATTAAAGTCTAACTTTGATAACGGACAAAAAAATATTTGGTTATATGAGCTTGGTAAAACTTATTTCATAAAGAAACCTGCTGAAAAAATAGACAGCGGTGTAGAAGAAAATCAAATGATTTCAGGTGTTATTACAGGTGATACAAACCAAAACCTATGGAAGAAACTTCCCAAAGCTGATTTTTATACTTTAAAAGGTGTTATGGAAAGTTTATTTGCACTATTAAATATATCAGGAAGAGTAAAACTTGCACCTGCAGAAGATTGTGAATATTTACACCCAGGAAGAAGTGCTAAAGTTGTTTTATTAGGAAAAACGCCTGAAACAATTGGCTATTTTGGTGAAATTTATCCTATATTAAAAGATAAAATGAAAATTAATCAAGATATTTACTTGTTTGAATTAAATTTATCAAAACTTTTAGCTGCTGCTGTTTGTAATACAGTAAAATATAAACAATTAGCCCAATTTCCGGAAGTTCAAAGAGATATATCTTTTGCTATTGAAAAAGATATAAATAATGAACAAATTAATTTAGCAATAAAAAAAGCTGCGAACAGTAAATTATTTAAAGGTGCTAATTTATTTGATATTTATGAAGGGGAACACATTCAAGAAGGTTATAAGAGCCTTGCTTACAGAATTACAATTCAAGATGAAGAAGCAACATTAACTGATGAAGTAATTGAAAAAGAAATGGCGAATATAAAAGCCGGATTAATGAAAAAATTCCCAACAGTTAATTTTAGATAGAAAATATTAAAATAGAAAGGAGAATGCAATTTAACGCATTCTCTTTTTTACACAATTACACAACAAATACATATAATATACATGGGCTATTATTAATAAATTTTGTATCATAACGTAATAATTGAGTAAATTTTCTTGAAATCATATCCTTAACAGATATAATTATATTATTGATTAGGGAATGTACATGCTTAAAAACAATATATTCCAATATAATTTGGGGATTATTTCAAGGAGGAAATTCTAGTGCTAAGAAGCAGAGATATGGGCAGATCCATTGCAGTAAGAAGATGGACGAATACAGCTTTAGAATGCTATAAACGCGGCTGTGTTTGTGAAGGTTGTTTCTATACAGACTTTTTTAACGGCACTTCACAACGCTGTCAAATGAAAGCATCTGTATTAGAACTAGTGAGAGTATTAGGAAAACCAAATGTTGAAATTCAACAAATATTGGTAGATTAATTTAAAACAAAAAATTTTAAAGCTCCCGATTGGGAGCTTTTCTTTTATCTTATTTTCTTAATTCCTATTAAATTATCTCTTTATATTGTTCTGTATTATTTAATAAGTCATAATCAATTTCATTTTCATTATCAGCAATAACAGCTGCAACAACAGCATCACTTGCAACGTTAACTGTTGTTCTCAACATATCAACAACACGGTCAATAGCAAATAAGAATGCAAAGCCTTCTAATAATTGCTGCGGAGTTAATCCAATACCGTTTAATACAAGAGCTATTGTAATTAAACCTGCACCGGGGATACCTGCACATGTACTTGAAGCAATGATAATTAAAATCATTATTGAAACTATTTGCATTGGTTCTAAAGTTACACCATAAGCTTGAGTTAAGAATATTATACAAACCATTTGGAATAAAGCTGTACCATCCATATTTAATGTAGCACCTAAAGGAAGAACAAAACTGCAAACCTTATGAGAAATGCCTCGTTTTTCGCAGCAAGCAATTGTTAAAGGTAAAGTAGCGCTACTGCTTGCAGTACCAAAAGCAACTAACAAAGCTTCAATAATAGCTGTATAAAAAGTACTTACAGGAACTTTACTGAATATTTTTAAAATCAAAGGATATACAATAAAGAACTGAATACAAAAACCTATAAATACGATTGCAAAGAATTTTGAAATTGTAGAAAAGATACTTAAACCAAATGATGAAACAGCTGTTGTAGTTAATGCAAAAATACCTGGAGCTGCGAATATCATAATCCAGTCAGTTATTTTCATTGTAGCTGCGAATATTGATTCAAATATTGAGACAATAGGTCTGTTAATTTCACCAATTTTAGACAAAGCTAAAGAGAAAATTAAAGCAAAGAAAATGATAGGAACCATTTCACCTTTTGCTAAAGATTCCAATGGATTTTGAGGAATCATATTTAAGAAAATATTACCAACATCATTTTGAGTTGCAATATAATTACTTACTTGCGCTTGAATATTTGTTGCAGCAGACTCACTGATAAAGCTTTGTACACCTAAGCCTGGTTGGAATGTTAATGATAAACCTGCACCTATGACAACTGCAAGAATAGTAATAATACCATAGTATAAAAGCATTCTTTTACCGAATTTACCGATTTGTTTGCTGTCACCAATGCTCGAAATACCAACAACAATCGCACTGCAAACTAATGGAATTACAACCATTTGAATAATTCTAATAAACGCTTGTCCTATAACATTTAATATAGAAACTATACTTTTAATAGGAACGAATTTTCCTAAGAATATAACAGCATTTGGATTTTCGTGAACATAATTACCGAAAATAATACCTGCAATAATAGCAAGAAAAATATGCCAATTTCGCTTTATACCAAGACCTATGGCAACAAATAATGTTTGTACATGTAGTTTCATAAATACCTCTTATTCATTCTAAAGTGTACTAATTGTACAATTATTTCAATAATAATTCAACCTTTTAACAAAACAAAACAAGTGATTTTAATTAAAAAATTTTTATGTTTCATGACATATTTTTTATAATAAAATAAATAAAAAGCAGTTTAGTTGAGAGATAAATTTTATGAACCCTGAAAACAAACATTTTCATTTTATTGCAATCGGCGGAGTCGGAATGAGTGCTTTAGCTAAATATTTGGCTGAAAGAGGTGCTATTGTTACAGGAAGTGATATTCAAGAAAGTAAATACACACATTTGCTTGAAGAAAAGGGTGTAAAAATTTCAATCGGACATAATGCAGATTTAATAAAAAAAGACATGATTGTCGTTGCCAGCAGCGCTATTAAAGATGAAAACCCTGAGATTATAAGAGCAAAAGAATTAGGGTTAAAAATTTATCATCGTTCAGATATTTTGAAAATAATTTCAGATGAGTTTTCACAAAGAGAAAATTCGTATTTTATAGGTTTTTCAGGTACACATGGAAAAACAACAACAAGCGGGCTATGCTCTTATGTTTTAAATAAAACAGGAAAAAAACCGTCTTTTGTAGTTGGCGGAATTATTCCGGATATAAATATAAATGGAATATTTGATGAAGAAAAGTATTTTATTGCCGAATTAGATGAATCAGACGGAACTATTCAAAAATATGCAACAGATATTGCAATAATTAACAATATGGAAGAAGATCATTTAGATTATTATAAAAATGGTTTTACTGACATAGCCAAAACATTTAATATATATCTTTCAAACAAGCCTAATCAAAAAGTCATCATTAATAGCGATGATAAAGGAAACAATGAATTTATGCAGATATATCCAAATTATAATTTTATAACTTTTGGATTTTCAAATGCAAAATATACAGCTCAAAATATTAAGTTTGAAGGATTTGGTTCAAAATTTGATATATATATTAATGATAAAAAAGCAGATACAATAAAACTTTCAGTTCCGGGCAAACATAACATATATAATGCTTTGGCTGTTTATGCCGCATTAAACGAATCAGGCGAAAATCTCAATGATGTAATTAGACATTTTGAAACATTTACAGGAATGGGGAGAAGATTTCAAAAAGTAGCAGAGTTCAACAATATTAAAATATTTGATGATTACGCTCATCACCCAAGCGAAATAAATACAACGTTAGTAAGTGCAAAAAATGCAAAAGCAGAAAATGAAAGAATTGTAGCAATATTTCAGCCTCACAGATATTCAAGACTTCAAGGTTTGTGGGAAGAGTTTAAAACAGCTTTTAATGATGCTGATGTACTTTTAATAACTGATGTATACTCTGCCGGCGAAGATAAAATAGAGGGTGTTTCGTCAGAAAAATTTGCAGACGAAATAAAACACAATAATGCAAAGTACATAAAAGGAACAATGCAGGAATCTGCTAAACAAATATACCCTGCACTAAGAAAAAATGATATAGTAATAACATTAGGAGCAGGAACCGTAACTCAGCTTGGTAAATTAATCGAAAACGAAAACAAGGAACAAAATTAGTGGTTGAAGTTTTTGAAAACTACGAAATAAAAAAAGAATCTACATTTAGGATAGGAGGAAAAGTAAAAAAAGTTGCTTTTCCCAAAACAGTAGAAGAACTTATTTCTTTATTGGAAACAAATGAATATAATTTAGTTTTAGGAAATTGTTCTAATGTCCTTTTTAGTTCGGAATATATTGATAAAAACATAATTATTACTAAAAATATAAATGATTTTTCTTTTAATGAAAATAAGTTATATGTTACATGTGGGGTTAGAGGCCCTATTATTTCAAATGAATGTAAAAAAAGAGGTTATACAGGTTTTGAATTTCTAATAGGCTTTCCTGGAAGCTTTGGCGGAATGATATGTATGAATGCTTCTGCGCATAATCAAGCTATTTCAGACAATTTTATTTCTGCAAGAGTTTATGATTTAAGAAATAAAAAAATGATTTTATTTTCAAAAGATGAAATGAAATTTGATTATAGAAAATCTATATTATCAAAGGGAGAATATATAGTACTTGATGCTGAATTTAACCTAAAAAAGGGCAATACAGATACAATAAACGAAATAATGGAGAGAAATGTAGAATTCAGAAAGACAAGACAGCCATCTTTAACATACGGTAATGCCGGAAGTATATTTAAAAATCCGGAGAATGATTCAGCAGGCAGACTTTTAGACCTGTGCAACTTAAAAGGGGCGAAAGAAGGCGGAGCAATGGTTTTTGAAAATCATGCTAATTTTATTCTAAATTATGATAATGCGTCATCTATGGATGTAATAACATTAATGTATAAAATGTACTTAAATGTAAAAGAAAAATATATGATTGAATTAATGCCGGAAATAAAATATATAGGCAGTGAAAAAACGGAAGAGTATAAGTTATGGAAAATAATTACAGAAAATATGACAACAATACAAAAATAGCAGTACTATGCGGTGGATTATCAAGTGAACGAGAAGTCTCACTGCGGTCAGGTAAAAACGTATATGAAGCATTAAAAAGATTAGGATATACAAATGTAGAATTAATTGATGTTAATAAAAATATTGCAAAAACATTAATTGAAAAAGACGTAAAAGTAGCATATAATGCACTTCACGGAAAATACGGCGAAGATGGATGTATTCAAGGAACACTTGAACTACTGGGCATTGAATACACAGGCTGCGGAGTTTTTTCAAGTGCAACATGCATAAATAAAGAGTATACAAAAACTGTTTTAAGAAAATTTGGTTTACCGCTTATAAAATCAGTATTTGTAAAAAAAGGCGGAAATGTAAAAGAAGCTGTAAAAGACTTAAAATATCCTTTAATGTTAAAACCTGTATGTGAAGGTTCAAGCATCGGAATGTATAAAGTAAATAAACCTGAAGAACTGGAAGAACTTTATAATAAATCAGCAGAATGTAATCAAGATATTTTAATTGAAGAATTTATTGTGGGCGTATGTGCAACAGTTGGTGTTTTAGAAAACAACGGAAAAACATTTGCAACTGAAATTCTTGAATTGAGACCAAAAAATGAATGGTATGATTACGAAGCAAAATATACAAAAGGAATGACAGAATTCATTCTTCCCGCTGAATTATCGGACGAAATGACTAAATCTGTAAAAGAAAAAGCAATTGAAGCTTACAAAGCTTGTGAATGTGCAGGTGTAAGCCGAGTTGATTTTCTAATTTCAGACGGCATTCCTTACATTTTAGAAATAAATACAAGCCCCGGAATGACAGATACTAGTGATTTACCGGCTCAAGCTGCTGTAATGGGGATTACTTATGATGACTTAGTGCTAATGATACTAAACAATGCAGGATTAAACAGATAATGTCAAATGAATATGCTGTACAAAGAAGAATAAAACAGCATAAACTGCGTAGAAAAGCTCGCCGCGGCGAAATTATGATGCGCAGAATATATAAATTTATAAGATTTCTATTTGTTTTATTTATTTTTTATGCTGTTTACAGGGTAGGTTCAGCACATTATTGGTATATGCCTCAAGATATCTATGATACATATCCGAATAAGCACATAGAAATTTTAGGAAATAATATTGTTTCTGATGAAAAAATATTAAACATTATGAAACAATTTCCTATTGAAAAAAAACAACTCTATAAAATAAATACTGCTAATATGGCACGAGAAATAGAAACACTAACCCCAATTAAACGTGCATATATAAGACGATACTGGCTTCCGACAAGATATGTTGTAATGGTTGAGGAGGTAAACCCTGTATTAACTATTTCACCTGGCGAAGATGTACCTGAAAGAGCTGCTTATGCAATCAGTGGTGAATTAATTGGAAATGAATATCTTCCTTTAAAAGACAGGAAAAATATTATAAAAATATTGAGTTATGGTACAAAAGGTGATGACTACGAAAAGTGGGATATTGAAAAAATAAATAATTTATACAAATTAGCAAAAATGATTGAAGGATATTCCGGAGAAAACGTTAAATACATTGATTTGCGTGATCCGCATAAGGTTTTTGTACAACTTGAAAGTGTAAAAATTAAAATAGGGGAATTGGATGTATCTGCATTTGAAAGAATAAAGGCAATTCAAACTATTTTACCGGGCATAAAAAATTTAAAAGATATTAAAACACAATATATCGATTTATCTTGGCAAAAAACACAATATATAAAAGAAGATGTCAGCGGAAATTAAATTTAATTATGTCATGCTGAACTTGTTTCAGCATTTAACCAATAAACAAACTCAGTAACAAGTTCGAAATACCACCAAGCTTATATTAAAGCTAATTGTATATCAAAAAAATGAAACACTTGAAAAAAAATCTTTATGTAATATTATAATTTTGTCAGAAAAACTAAAATCCAACCCATAACATAGAAAGCTTAGAAATAGGCATGTTTTATGTTTTTTATTTTTTAGGATTAAATAACACAAAGAAAGGCAATTAAAGTGGAAGAAACTAAAGTAAAGTCTAAAAAAAGAAAAATTGAAACTACAACTGAACCTCAACAATCTGAATGGAAAGAACAAGTTATCCAAGTAAGAAGAGTTACAAAAGTTGTAAAAGGTGGTAAAAAACTAAGTTTTAGAGCTATCGTAGTAGTTGGTAACAAAAACGGTCAAGTTGGTGTTGGCTGTGCTAAAGCTGCTGAAGTTATCATTGCTATCCAAAAAGCAGTTGCTGACGGAAGAAAAAATCTTGTAAATGTACCAATATTCAAAACAACAATTCCTCACCCAATTACAGGACGTTCAGGTGCAGGCAGCGTAATGTTAAAACCTGCTTCACAAGGTACAGGGGTTATCGCAGGTGGTGCGGTTCGTGCAGTATTAGAACTTGCAGGTATTGAAAATATTCTAAGTAAATCATTAGGTTCTAAATCACCTTTAAATGCAGCTAACGCAACATTAGATGCACTACAATCATTAAAACCGTTTGAAGTTGTTGCAAAAAGACGCGGTTTATCATTAAAAGATATGCTTAACTAAGAGGATTTAAATAATGGCAGATAAAACAATAAAAATTACATTAGTAAAGAGCCTTATCGGTTCAACAGAAAAACAAAGAAGAGTTGCTAGAGCTCTAGGTTTAACAAAAAAAGACCAAACAGTAGAACATTATGAAACTCCAATAATAAAAGGAATGATTAACGCTATTCCTCATTTATTAAAAGTAGCCGAGTAGTAAGAAAGGTAATTTAAAATGACAGAAAGAATAAAATTAGAAGACTTAAGACCGGCAGAAGGTTCTACCGGAAAAATTAAAAGAGTAGGCAGAGGCAGATCATCAGGTATGGGTAAAACATCTTGCCGAGGCAACAATGGTGAAGGTCAAAGATCAGGAAGATCTTCTAAAAGAGGATTCGAAGGCGGACAAATGCCAGGTTACAGACAAATGCCTAAATTAAAAGGATTTAAAAATTTTAATGCAATTTGCTATGCATCAATTAATGTAGGTGACTTAGCTAATATACAAGCTGACGAAATCACATTAGAATCTTTAGTAGCAGCAGGTAAAGTATGCTCTCAAGCAGAAGGTTTAAGAGTATTAGGTGATGGCGAATTAACAAAAGCTATTACAGTTAATGCTACATACTTTACAGCTTCTGCAAAAGAAAAAATTGAAAAAGCAGGTGGAAAGGCTCAGTTAGTATAATGCAACAATATACGCCAAATCAGCAAAATTTGCAGGCAATGCTATCAAACCTAAATATAGCAGGATTAAAAACAAAAATTATTTTTACTCTTGTTATGATTGCAGTGTTTAGATTATGCGCTCAATTACCATTATTTGGTATCGATGCTCACAACTTTGCAAATTTGGCTGCAACTAATAATCTTATTGGCTTTTTAGATATGTTTTCAGGCGGTGCGCTTGGAAACGTATCTATTATTGCTTTAGGGATAGGCCCATACATTACTGCATCTATTATTATGCAATTGTTGGCTGTTGTTATCCCGCACCTTGAACAACTTCAAAAAGAAGAAGGTGAAGCAGGAAGAAGAAAACTATCACAATATACTCGTATTTTTACAATTGTTATTGCGGCAGTTCAATCTCTTGTTTTTGTGACATATTTGGTAAAAACAGCACGCGGTGCTATTATGCCTGATGTTAATCTTATTGCATTTGCAATAGGTTCAGTCGTAATTTTAACAGCTGGTTCTGCTTTTACAATGTGGATGGCTGAATTAATGACAGAAAGAGGTATCGGAAATGGTGCTTCAATGTTAATTTTCTGTGGAATTATTTCAAAAATTCCGTTCTATGCGTCACAAACAGGTACTTTAGTAAGCGGTAATTCTGCACTGCAACCTGCTTTGTTACTATTACTAGTAATATTCTTTGCAACTATGATATTAATTGTAATAATGCACGAAGCTGCAAGAAAAGTAATTATTGTAAATCCAAGAAGACAAGTTGGAAATAAAGTTTACGGCGGAACAAATACATTTATCCCGTTCAAATTAAACCCTGGTGGTGTAATGCCTATTATTTTCGCTATTGCTATTTTATTATTTCCAACCACAATATTAGGGATTTTTGGTCAAGCTAATATTTCAAACGAAGTTTTAAGAAATATAATAATAGGATTATCTAATTTCTTAAGTCCTTCAGGTTTAGCATATAATGTCATTTATTTCCTATTAATTTTCGGATTGACGTTCTTCTATGCATCAATTATTCCAAACTTGCAACCTAAAGAAATTGCAACAAATTTAAAGAAATACGGTTCTTCTATTCCGGGTATAAAACCGGGTAAACCAACCGCAGAAGCTTTAGATAAGATTTTAAGTAAAACTACCTTTATTGGTGCTTTAGCCTTAGCAATTGTTGCTTTAATTCCGTCTTTAGCTTGTCATGTTACAGGAATTACAACTCTTCAAGGTATAGGAGCTACTTCATTAATAATTATGGTTGGAGTTGCACTTGATTTTATAAATCAAGTAAGAACAAACCTTTTACCAAAAAATTATGAAAGCTTCTTAAGACAATAAGAACATAAAGAAAAAAAAAAATGAGTCTTTCGGGGCTCATTTTTTTTATTCAAATTTTATTCATGTGTTATAATTTTAAAAGATACTAGTCAATAAACAGGTGAATAAAATGAAAAAAGAATTTATATTTGTTGGACCTCCGGGAAGCGGAAAAGGCACACAAACTAAAATGTTATCAAAAGATTATAATCTTCCTCATATTGATACAGGCTCTTTATTAAGAGAAGCCGTAGCGTCAGGCAGTGAAGAAGGCAAACTTGCAAACAGTTTTATGGAAAAAGGACAACTTGTTCCAATTGAATTAGTTTCAAGAATAATAAAAAACAGATTATTAAAAGAAGATTGTGCAAATGGTTTTATCCTAGACGGATACCCAAGAAGCTTAGAACAAGCTTATGCACTTGATGAAATTTTAGCTGAAGTTGATAAAGATACTGATATAAAACCAACAGTATTTTATTTTGAAGTTGCACAAGAAAAACTTGTAGAAAGACTTGTCAACAGACGTTCTTGCAGCCAATGCGGTGCAATATACAATCTAAAAACAATGAAATTAAAAGATGAAACAAAATGTGAAAAATGCGGCGGACCTTTAACAAGAAGAGATGATGATACAGAAGAAGTTGCTAATAAACGTTTTGCTACTTACTTTGAACAAACAGCACCATTAATTGATTTGTATGAAAAAAGAGGTTTACTTGTAAAATTAGATGCAAGCCTCGATATAGATACAATTTACAAAAATCTAACAGGAGCTATTAAATAAATGTCAATTCACAGAAAATCAAAATTTGAAATAAATTTGATGAAACAAGCAGGTAATATTGTTGCTCTAGTACATGCTGCAATGAAAGATGCAGTAAAAGAAGGCGTTACGACAAAAGAACTTGATGAACTAGCCTTCAAAATTATAAAAGAAAACAAAGCAGATCCTACATTTTTAGGTTACCACGGTTTTCCTGCAACAATTTGTGCTTCTGTTAACGAACAGGTTGTACATGGCATCCCGTCTGATGATATTATTCTTAAAAATGGAGATATTATAAGTATTGATGTTGGCGCGACATACAAAGGTTTTGTTGGTGACAGTGCTTGGACTTATGCTGTAGGTGAAATATCAGACGATAAAAAAATTCTGTTAAAAGCAACTGAAGAATCTTTATTTGCAGGTTTAGAGCACATGAGAAGCAATGATATGCTTGAAAATGTGGCTGGCGCAATAGAAGATGTTGCAAAAAAATACAATTTGGGAATAGTAAGACAGTACGGCGGTCACGGTGTTGGAAGACAAATGCACGAGGATCCGTTTGTTTTTAACTACAGAACAAATAATAAATTAATTCTTCAAAAAGGCATGACCATTGCAATAGAACCAATGCTAAACCTTGGTTGTGATGATGTTACTGTTGCAGATGATGATTGGACTGTATCAACAGCAGACAAAAAAGCTTCTGCACACTTTGAACATACAGTTCATGTAACGGATAACGGCCCCGAAATACTTACAAAACTACTATAAGGAAAATTTGATGATAGAAATGAAAGTAATGGGTATCGCTATAGACACAGCAAGCGGATCACCTATAATTGTTTTAAATGACAAAGACAACAGAAAAGCATTACCAATATGGATTGGAAGTGCCGAAGCAAGTGCTATCATAAGAAAAATAGAAAACATAAAAGTACTAAGACCAATGACACACGATTTAATTATTGATGCCATTGAAAAAACAGGATACAGCGTGGATAGAGTTGAAATTAACGATGTTGAAAAAGAAACATATTACTCAACAATATATCTTGTAAATGAAGAAGGAAAAGAAGTTACACTTGATTCTCGTCCGTCAGATGCAATAGCAGTAGCAATAAGAGTAGATGCGCCAATTTTTGTATCAGCAAAAGTTTTGGCGGATGGAAGTGTTTCTTGTGATGCAGAAAAAGATGAAGCAGAATCACAAGAATTCAGAAATTTTATACAAAGCATTAAACCATCTGACTTTGAAAGACTGTTGAAAGACGACAGACAGTCTGATCAATAAGCAAAATAAACTTTTTTTAAATGTTCTTCTCTTTTTTTAAAAAGAGGAGAATATTTATTTTTATATAACTTATTTTTTTGAATATCTTCAAATTTGCATAGTCCTATGACGGTATCTTTACAAAAAACATCAATAAAAAATTTTAACATATACACCTTTCTACATCTTGATGTATAATCTTTAATGATAATAAAAATAAATTCAAGGGAAAGGACAACATAATAATGGGAAAAATTACTAAAGACATGGGTTTAATCGAAATTGTACAACAATATCCTGAAACAATTGAAGTATTTCAAAAATACGGTTTGGGTTGCATTGGCTGTGCTGCTGCAAGATTTGAAAACCTTGAAGCAGGCGCAAAAGTTCACGGTATAGACCCAGACAAAATGGTCGAAGATCTTAACGCAGTCATTGGTTAATTCACATAAAAATTAAAAACAAAGCGTGCCACGCAAAATATACGTGACATTTTATTATGTTTTTAATATGATTAAAATACTGAATTGACAATATTAGTTAAGGAGATATAAAAATGGAAGTTATTCTAAAAAAAGACGTACAAAATATCGGTGAAGCAGGCGATATCGTTACAGTAAAAGACGGTTATGCAAGAAACTTCTTATTACCACAAAATTTTGCTGAAATCGCTACAAAAGGCGCTAAAGAAAACAGAGAAAAGAATTTAGCAAGAATTAAAGCTAAACAAGAAAAATTGCATGCGGAAGCTTTAGAAGTTGCTAAGAAAATTGAAGCATTAGAAGTTATCGAATTTTCAGCAAAAGCAGGTGAAAGCGGTAAATTATTCGGTGCTATTACAACTAAAAAATTAGCTGAAGAACTTGCTGTAAAAGCAGGTGTTGAAGTTGACAGAAAATCAATTTCTTTAGATGCACCAATCAATAAACTAGGTAAATTCAACATGACAATTAAATTAACTTCAAAAGTTAAAGTTAATTTAGATGTAAATGTTGTTGCATCTGAAGTATTAAAAGAAGAAGTTGAAGAAAAAGAAGAAATTTCTGAATAAACTAGCAAAAAAAATTATCTTTATGTTTTTATAAACATATGATAGTAAAATTAATCAAAAAAGGAAAACTTAAATGTTAAAATTACAAAACCGACGCAGCATATATATTGAGGGCTTTACGATATAATCGTATCGGTTTTGTTGTTACAAATATTTAAAGCCTTCTAAATGAATTTTTAGAAGGCTTTTTTAATGCATAAAGGAGAAAAAATTGAAAAACTTACGACGAAATAAAAATCTTAAAAAGACAAATGCCCCATTTGTCAAATTAAGAAATTTAATTTGGGGCTTGTAGTAAGGTAATGTAAAAGGAAAAGAAAATGGCAATACAAGCAATATCAACCAAAATAATATCAACACTAGGCAATAAAGAATCATTAATACCAATCATGGTAAAAGACGGCGTAGATAGCGCAAGTCTTACATATAAATCTTTCAAAGAAGGCGGAAAAGTTGAAGGAAAAGACAGAGCAATCGATGAGTTTGGTACACAAGCTATTTGGATTGGCGGAATTCCTTTTTATAAAAAACTAATTGACTGGACTGCATATAAAGCAGCTAAAATAAATCCTGGCGTTGACCCAAGAATTATTGCAGACAAAGAATATGCGCAATGGGCAAAAGATAATGCAAAAGGGATAATGTCTAATTCTCAAACACAATCAGTTAAAGAAGCAATTTCTGATTGTTTAAAAGACGGCGGAAAAAAAGCTAAAAATTTATATAAAGGAAAAATAATCGCAGCTACTGCATTAACACTTGGCACATTTTTCCTACTAACAAAAACAAAACAAAAGAAAACTAAAGATACTGTTTTAAATGATATAAAAAATGATAAAAAACAACACAAAACAGATAGTTTCATAAAAACAAAAACTCCTGATGTTTTTGCAGACATTGAAAACTTTAAACAAAGCAAAAACAATCCTTCATTTAAAGGTGTAGTTAAAAATCTTTCTGATGCAATCATGTTTAACCCTGTGCATAATATGAAAATTATCGATGCAGGGATAACAGCAGAAAGAATAGGTTGTTCAAGAAATAAAGTTGAATTTGCAGAACACAGCATAAAAGAAGGATTATTCTTATTCTTCTTATATGGATTTGGTCCATTAATTGAAAAAGGAATTAACAACTTTTCATCAAAAGTTTTAAACAAACCAATTGATTTAGAAATTGATGTATTAATGGATAGCAAATTTGCTGATGCTCTAAAAAACGGAAAAATCGCTTCTGATGTAGCGAAAATGCCAATAGGTAAATCATTAACAGATAAACTTAATTTCATAACTCAAAATCCGGATAACATTATTGTTCAAGCTGCAAAGAAATCAAATATTGTTTCTACAGTAAAAGACAAAGCAGGCAACAGTGTTGTTGATACATCTAAATACATTGATATGAAAGCAATTGATAATTTAGTCGAAAACTTAAAGAATATTGACAATAAATTCAAAGTATCGGATGAACCTGTTAAAAAATTCTTAAATAAAGCAAAAGCACTAAAAGTAACATCTGTAATGACAAATATTGGAATTTCATGTTTATTCTTAGGTTATGTAATTCCGAAATTAGTATACAAATATAGAGAAATGAAAACGGGAACAACTAAATTCCACGTTGAAGAAAATCTAAAAAACGAAAATAAATAACAAAAAGAAAGACATTCAATAATGAATGTCTTTCACATTTTTATACTGTTATGATAAAATTATAATAGTTATTAAGAGGGATTTATATTGAGATACAAAAGTTGTTACTGGATAGAATCCGGAATAAATTTTGATAGAGATAATTATAAAGTTTGCTGTCTTTATAGCGCAAAAGGCGGCGGAAATACAGTTGTACAAGATAATTACAAGGGTGAACCTGTAGATTGGGATAAATTCTTTGAGTTTAAAAAACAAATAAAAGATATGCATAAAAGAGGGGAAACATACCATAAATGTGAGGGTTGCATTTTCCTTGAAGAAAGAGATTGGGATGACGACCATTCAAAAATAAGTATGATAAACCTTGATTATTGGACAAAATGCAATTCAAGATGTTCTTATTGTTTTACAATGGAAGATAAAAATGCATATAATAAATTTAAAAATTATAAATTTTTACCTATATTAAAAGACATGTTAAAACGAGACATATTACGTCCAAATGGTCATGTAAGTTTTGGTGGCGGTGAAGTAACACTTTTAAGAGAGTTTGATAAACTGTTGAATATTTTTATGGATTTCGGTTTTCCTCTAACAAGAATACATTCTTCGTGCATTAAATATTCACGAGCAATTGAAAAAGGGTTAAAAAATGGCTGCGTAGATTTAATTGTATCTGTTGATTCAGGTTCCAAGCAAATGCATGAAAAAGTAAAACAGGTAAAATCATACAACAAAGTATGGAAAAACTTGAAAAGATATGCTGCGCATCAAAAAGACCCTAATGCCGTAAAAGTTAAATATATTTTAATTCCTGGTACAAACGACAGTAAAGTAGAAATAGATATTTGGCTAAACAAAGCAAAAGAAAACGGTATTAATTGTGTACTGCACGAAATTGAGTCTAATTGGTTCTACGCAAGAAGAGACAACGTACCTGAGGAAATTATTCAATACTTTGATTATGCAAAAGAAAAAGCAGAATCACTTGGCTTAAAATATGAACTATACGAACGAGCAGAACACATGATGAAATTCAGAGAAGAAAAAAAAGGTGCTTTATAATGCAAGAATATACAAGCTGCCATTGGCTTCAACACGGATTAAGTTTTGAAAATGACCATATAGAAATGTGCTGCTTATGCTGTCACAAAGGCGGAGGCAGATTATACATAAAAGAAAATTATAACGGCAAAGATGTTAGTTGGGATGATATTCTTAAATTAAAAGAAAAATTTATTAAAGATAATAAAAATGGCATTATAGACCCAAGATGTGAAGGCTGTTTTAACCTTATTAACCGTGGCTGGGATAATTCAGAACATTACATTAATTATATACATTTTAACCATTGGACACATTGCAACAGTGATTGCATTTATTGCTATACAAAATGGGATAAGAAAGCATTTAACTCAAGACCTCACTATAAAGCATTACCGATGGTAAAAGAACTTTTTAAAAGGAAATTATTCAAACCGGATGGAGAAATTACTTTTGCAGGCGGTGAACCTACTATTCTTAATGAATTTGAAGATTTAGTTAAATTCTTATTAAAAAACGGAGCTCAAAGAATTACTGTTCACTCTTCAGGTATAAAATTTTCAAAAGCTATCGAAAAAGGAATAAAGGAACAAAAACTATCTGTATGCCTATCAGCAGACTCAGGAACAAGAGAAACCTTCAAGGCAGTAAAAAGAGTAGATAAATTTGAAAAGTTTTGGGAAAACGCTAAGAAATACGCTAAAGCACAAAAAAACATTAAGAATAAAATCTATGTTGAAACTAAATTCATTTTAATTCCTGAAGTTAATACAAATAAAGAAGAAATTGATTTATGGCTTGAACAAACTGTAAAAGCAGGAATTAAATCGGTTGTAGTTGATATAGAAAATGATTATTGTAAAGAATTAAGAGCAAACAATCAAGAAAAACCTCAATATCTTGTTGATTTGTGTAATTACATAATTCAACGCGCAAAGGAACTTGATTTAAACCTTGTTGATTACAACAATTTTAGATACTTAACAACAGAATATAATTTAATGTAAGGATAAAACATTGGAAGGATTTGAAAGCTGCAGTTATATAGAACACGGAATGGTTTTAGACCATTGTAATCGAATTCGTTCTTGTAATAACTTTAACCCGCGCTACGGCGGACGCCCAGTAATCTATGAAAACTATCATGGCGAAAAAATTAATTGGAAAGAATTCTTCAATATAAAAAGAGAACTTAGAAAAAAGTATAGAGAGAACTCTTGCCCTGAACTTTGCAAAGATTGCGTAAATACTGCATTTAAACAATGGGATGATGAAGATTATATAGATTATTTACTCTTAACTCCTTGGGTTCCTTGTAATTCTAATTGTATTTATTGCCAAGCGCCGCGTGATAAAGAAGTTCTTGCAAATACAAAAGTATACAAAGTTCACCCTTTAATAAAGGATATGATAAAAAATAATATTTTGAAAAAAGACGGTACTATAGATTTTGCAGGCGGAGAGCCTACAATCTATAAAGAATTTGAAGCATTACTAAATGAATTTATAAAACATGATTTTACAAAAATAATAATTCATACGAATGCTATCAAAAAAAGTGATGCAATAATTAAGGGACTAAAAAAGGGTGTTGTAAGAATTTTAGTTTCTATTGATGCAGGTTCAAAAGATGTACACGAAAAAGTAAAACAAGTTAAATCTTATGATAAGGTTTGGAAAAATTTGGAAGAATATGCAAAAAAACAGCCTGAAGGCGCTGATTTTGTTAAAGCAAAATATATTATAGTGCCGGGACTTAATGATAAAGAAGAAGAAATAAATATTTGGCTAGAAAAATGCAAAGCAATTAATATAAAAAGTGTTGTTTTAAATTTAGATTTTAATTGGATTATGAAAAACGTAGACGGTGATTTAAACCCGATTTATAACCTAATGAAATACACACAAAACAGAGCATATGAACTTGGTATGAACTGTGAATTATACGGACAAATTTTTCAAGTAAAATGTGAAGTAGAAAAATCAAGAGAAGAAAATATCGCAGGATTTTAATATGAAAATAGCAATATATGAAAAACGACCATACGAAGAAGTAATAATTAAAGATTTTGAACAAAAATATGGTATTGAAACCGTTTCAACAGATGAAATTTTAGATGATAACACATTACATCTATGTGAAGGTGCAGATGCAGTAACAACTTTAGGTTACAGCACTTTAGACAAAGCTATGATTGATAAAATTAAAGCAAACGGTGTAAAATTTCTATCTACAAGAACAATTGGTTACAATCATTACGATGTAAAATATGCAAAAGAATCAGGGCTGAAAGTATGTAATGTAACATACGCACCTAACGGTGTTGCTGACTTCACAATTATGCTAATGTTGTTAACCATAAGAAAATATAAACCTGCAATGTGGCGTCAAAATGTTAATGACTATACTCTGCACGGATTAATGGGAAAAGAACTAAGAAATATGACAATTGGTGTTCTTGGAACAGGTCGAATTGGCGCTACTGTTATAAAGAGTCTTTCAGGATTTGGCTGTAAAATATTAGCATTTGATAAATATCAAAATGAAACAATAAAAGAATATGCTCAATATGTATCATTCGATGAACTATTAAAAAACAGTGATATAATTACGCTTCATATGCCTTTGACACCTGAAAACAGAGGAATTATAAATAAAGAAAACATTTCTAAAATGAAAACAGGTGTGATAATTGTTAACACTGCAAGAAGTGAACTTTCTAACATTCCTGATTTAATAGAAGGTATTGAAACTGAAAAAATAGGAGCTTTAGCTCTCGATGTTTTTGAGAATGAAGATGAAATATACCATCACTATTTATCTACAGACATTATCAAAAATAGAGATATGGCATATCTAAGGCAATTCCCCAATGTTGTACTGACTCAACATATGGCATTTTTTACAGATTCAGCTGCTGAAGAAATGATAGTAAATAGCCTGAACAATCTGATAGATTTTTACAAAACTGGAACTTGTAAAAATGAATTATAAAAAAAAGACCGATATGAAATCGGTCTTTTTTATAATAAATAAAACTATTTATTTCTTAATCTTGATAAAAGTCTAAGTATTTCAACATACAACCATAAAATTGTAACTAAAAGCCCAAAAGCACCATACCATTCATAAACAGAAGGTAAAGGAGCACGAGAGCCTTTTTCAATAAAGTCAAAATCAATAACTAAATTTAATGCAGCTATTATAGCAATTACAACATTAACGCCAATAGCGACAGGTGAATTACTTGTAAAATAAGGAACATTTACATTAAACAACATTAAAACTAAAGAAATAATATAAAAAATTGCAATTGCTAATGTTGCAGTAAATATAACAGCCTTAAATTTTTCTGTCGCTCTAACAAGACCGGTTCTAAATAGAAGCGCCATTGCTAAAACTACGATGAATGTCAATGACATTGCTTGAATTACAATCCCGGGTAATGCACTTTCAAAGAAGCAAGAAATACCTGAAATAGCAGCACCTTGTGCAAACGCATATACAGGTGCTAAATATGGTGCTGTTTTTGTTTTAAACGCAATAATTATTGCAGTAATTAAACCAACTATTGCACCGCCTTTAATCATTAAATTGACAAAGTCATAATGATTTAATGAAAATTGATAATAAACAGCAGCAGCTGCAATAAGCATAACAACAGTCAAAATTAACAATTTATTCATTGTTCCTGCAACTGTCATCGGACTTTCGGTTAAAGCATAAGTACCTTCATAAATACTGTCTCTTAATATAGGATTTGAACTTCTCATTTTTCCTCCTTAAAAATATACATGTAGATTATACCACATTTTACTAATCTGTGAGATTGTCTAACAAGAAAGAAAAGAGGTATTATGACTGTAATAAAAGAAATTATTTCAAGGCAAGTTCTTGATTCCAGAGGCTATCCGACTATTGAAACAGAAGTAATTTTATCATCAGGTAAAAATGGAAAAGCCATTGTTCCATCCGGAGCATCAACAGGTAAATTTGAAGCTTTAGAACTAAGAGATAATATTAAAACAGAATTCAACGGAAAAAGCGTACATAAGGCAATTTCGAATGTTGAAAAAATAATAAAACCGCTATTAGTAGGACAAAATCCTTTTAATCAAAAAAGCATTGATATAACTATGCTTGAAAAAGATGGGACGGAAAACAAATCAAAACTTGGAGCCAATGCTATTCTAAGTGTGTCACTTGCTAATGCAAGGGCATGCGCAAATGAATTAAATATTCCGCTTTACAAATATTTAGGCGGCATTTATGCATCAACAATGCCTATTCCAATGATGAATATTTTAAATGGAGGAGCTCACGCAAATAATAATCTTGATTTTCAAGAATTCATGATTCAACCGGTAGTAAGCTGTGATATGAAAGAAAGCATAAAAATGTGTGCGGAAGTGTTCTATGAATTAAAGAATATACTAAACAAAGAAGGATTTAGTACAGCTGTTGGTGATGAAGGGGGTTTTGCTCCAAATTTTCCAACAAACAAAGAAGCACTTGAAGCTATTTTATTAGCAATTGAAAAGGCAGGTTACAACACAAACGAAATAAAAATATGCCTTGATGTAGCGGCCTCAGAACTATATAAAAGCGGAAAATACATTTTAAAAGGTGAAGAAAAAGAACTTTCAACAAATGAAATGATTAACTATTTAGAAAATTTAACAATAAATTATCCGATAATATCAATTGAAGATGGATTAAATGAAGAAGACTATTACGGATGGCAGGATTTAACAAAAAGACTTGGGTGTAAATGCCAGCTTGTTGGGGACGATATATTCGTAACAAACTACAGGAAACTTGAAAACGGAATAAAAGAAAAAATGGCAAACGCAATACTTATAAAGCCAAACCAAACAGGAACATTATCAGAAACTATGAATACAATTCTTCTTGCTCAAAAAAATAACTATAAGACAATAATTTCACACAGAAGCGGTGAAACAGAAGATACCTTCATTGCGGATTTAGCTGTTGGAGTAAATGCCGGACAAATAAAAACAGGTTCAATCTCAAGAAGTGAAAGAAATGCTAAATATAACCAATTAATCAGGATTGAAGAAAATTTAACTCAAAATTATTAATTTGCAGGTAATCCTTTTTTATCTTATAATAAATATTGCCGTGCTCCACGGGGACATTGCGAATCTCTCGACCCGAACGCATAGCGGGGTGCAGAGCCTACTGTGAGACTTGTATGAATGCGGCAGATTATAGTTTTATTGAAGATAGTAAAGCTAAGTATGGCATAGCACATCGAACCGTGTCAGGATGGGAACATAGCAGCACTAAGATGTCAACTGTGGGTGTATTTATCTTTAAAGGAGATAAAATTATAAGAACCCGTTTTTATATATGCCGATAGGTAGTGGCACGGCTAAAATGAGAACTTGTTTTATGAGTTCTCATTTTATTTTTTCTCAAGAACTTTTATTTCTGCCTCTAAATTGTCAACATTACCTGTAAATGTTAATTTTTTTTGTAATGTAAGTTTCAAGTATTTAGCATAATTAATCTTATTTTTAAGTTCTTTGTATATTTGAGCTAAAAGATAACTTATATCAGCCTCTTCAGGCATGTCCGTTATTGCCTGCTTCAGAATTTTTTCAGCTTGAGCATACTTTTTATATTTTGCAAACAGCTTTACTAATAACTTTATAGCAGTAATATCTAATGGATTTGTCTTTAATGTTTTTTCCAAATATAAGATTGCTTGTTCATCATTGTTTTGTTCAATATATATAGAAGCTAAATTATAATATGCCCAGCTATAATCAGGATTTTGAGAAACAACCTCTTGATAATATTTTATAGCTGAAACCACATCACCTTTTTCTTTATAAGAATATGCAAGGTAGAATTTAGCAAATACATCTGTTAAATCTAACTCTAATGCTTTTGTTAAATATTTTATAGCTTCATCATACTTTTTTAACTTAGAAGAAACTCTACCTAATTGAAAATATGAATTTTCATCTTCCTTGTCCACATCTATAACTTTTAATAAAAATTCTTCTGCTTTTTGTAATTTTCCGACTTTTATGCAAACATTTGCCAAATTATACAAAATATCTGTATCATTAGGCGATAAAAAAAATGCCTTTTCATATGCTAAAAAAGCATCATTATTTCTGTTTAATTTTTCTAATATAATTCCAATATTATAGTAAACTTGCGGATTATCAGGCAAAACTTTTTTTAAATATATAAAATTTTTTAGTGCTTCTTCATTTTCACCAATATCTGATAAAGCAATAGCATAAGCTTCAATTGCTTCATTATCGTTTGGGTTAGCTTTTAGTCTTTCTTGTAATTTTGAAATTTCTTCTTGCAAAGTAACTCCTTTAAACTTCAGAAAGTATTTCTTTTAATGCATTAGGAAGATATTTTATAACATCAGACGCCATTACAGAATACTTAGTCAAGTCCATAGCAGCAATGTCACCGGCATGTCCATGAATATATGTTCCCATAATTGCAGCATCTAAAGGTGATAATTTTTGGGCTAAAAGCCCTGAAATTATTCCGGTTAATACATCACCTGTTCCGGCTTTTGCCAAAGCAGATGAACCTGATTTATTTATAAATATTTTATCACCATTCGTTACAATGCTGTTATGACCTTTTAAAACAGTTATACACTCAAATGTTTGAGAGGTAATTCTTGCGTATTTTTCTCGATTTTCATTAATTTCTTCAACTGTAACATTTAAAAGTCTTGATAATTCTTTAGGATGAGGTGTTATTACCGTATTTTTTAATGAAATTTCACCTTTATGATTAGCTAATACATTTATTCCGTCAGCATCAATAATCACTTTTTGTGTTTTATTCAAATTATTTAGAACTTCGAAAATAAATTTTCTTGTTTCCTCTGCTGTTGTAATCCCGCAACCAACAGAAATCACATTATATGTATATAAATCATCAATTTTATTATTATCGGAAATAACTCCATCAGCAGTAGAATTTAGTCCTAAAAAAGTTAATTCCGGTGACATTTGAGCAATAACAGGAATAATTTCACTTGGACATGCCAGTGTTACATATCCCGCACCAATTTTTAACGAGGAAACTGAGGATAAATACGCTGCACCAATATATTTTGAAGAACCGGCAATATTTAATACTCTTCCAAATGTTGCTTTATTTGAATTTTCTTCCCTTTTTGGCAATCTGCCAAAAACATACTTATTATCGATATATTTAACCATTTTGTCTTATTGCCTCATATACAACAATAGCCACAGAATTAGAAAGATTTAAACTTCTTTGCCCATCATTCATCGGGATAGTAATAGCAGTTTCTTTGTTTGCATTTAAAATTGTCTCGGGAATACCTCTTGTTTCAGGTCCAAAAACAAAAAAATCACCTTCTTTAAAATTTCTTTCAGTATAAACATTTTTTGATTTTGTAGTCAAATAATAGAAAGTAGAATCTTTGAACTCATTTTTCAATTCTGCAAATGAATCATATCTTGAAATAGATGCACTATCCCAATAATCAAGCCCGGCTCTTTTTAAATATTTATCAGATAAAGAAAAACCTAATTTCCCGACCAAATAAAGATGTGCACCGGTACAAGCACACAATCTTACAATATTTCCGGTATTTTGCGGAATTTCCGGTTCATATAAAACAATATTAAATTTAGTTGTTATCATTATTTAAAAATCTTTTACTTTCTATTAAAACAGGAATTCCTCTAATTAAACACATAGCAACAGTTATATAAACTAACCAATCAGCAATGGTAATTAAACAAGGCTGCATACTCATATACTTTATAAAAGATGCAACTGTCATACCGTCAAAATATTCCATATTAGGAATATTGGCAATTATTAACATTAAAAATACTAACGTTTTCGCAACACCATATACAGCTCTTGAAAATCTTGAAGCAGTTAAGAAATGGCAAAATTTATTTTGCATCATTGTTGATGAACCAAAAGCCGTATAACCTTGAGATAAAGCTATACTTCTTAATCCGTCTGTTAAAATTCCTCTAGTTACAACAACCATAGGAACCCAAACACCAACCCAACCAATAACTGCAAATGCAATCCAGTATAAGTTTTCAACAACTCTGTCACCTAAAATATCAAACACAGAACCAAATTTTGACGATTCATTCAATGCACGAGCAACATACCCGTCTAAACCATCAAGTATGATTACAAATAAAGTTAAAAATACCGAAGCTATTGCAAAATCAGGTCTGCCTGAAAATAAAAGTTCGATTGCAACAACTGCAAGTATCATTCTTAAAATTGTTAATAAATTTGCCATTTTATATCCCCAATACTATTTTTTACTTCTTGATAATGCAAAATTTACAGAATCTAATGCTTTTACTTTTTCACCAAGCATAATTTGTTCTGCTTCTTCAAGCACTTTTACTACATTAAATCCGTTATGTCCGTCACTTCTTGCTTGTTTTCCTTGTTCGATACAAGTTAAGAAATGTTGACATTCCAGTTTTAAAGGTTCAATTTCAATGTAATCTAAAACTTCTGTTTTAGAAACTTTTGGTGAGGAACTTTCAAAAATTTGAAGCTTATTTTCAGCTAAAGTATCATCAAAAATTGCAGTTGCCTTTGTACCTCTAACTAAAAGATTAACTCTTTTTTGAGGATGTATCCAACTATCAGAAATATGAGCAATTATATTACCTTCATATTCAATTGTAACATGTGTTATATCCATTATGTCATTGTTATCTGATGAAGCTCCAACAGCACTAATAACACGAATAGGTTCTTTACCTAAAACATAGCTTGTCATAGAAACATCATGCGGCGCCAAGTCCCACATAACACTTCTGTCATTTTTAAAATGATTAATGTTTAATCTATCACTTTGAACATATCTTATATCACCAAGAACACCGTCATTAACAAGCTGCTTTAAACGATTAACCGCAGGATGATACATTAATAAATGTCCAACCATTAATACTTTATTATTTGCATTAGCAATTTCAGTTAATGATTTTGCTTCTGCAGCAACAGTAGAAATAGGTTTTTCAACATAAACATGTTTACCTGATTCAATTGCTTTTTTTACTATTTTATAATGTGTATGACTTGGTGTAACAACTGCAACTGCATCAATTTCAGAATTTTCAAATACTTCATTTGCATCTGCAATTATATTTACATCAGGATACTGTTCCTTTAAATTTTTTCTGTTTTCTGCGTCTAAATCACAAACAGTATGTAAGGCATTAAGGTTATAAAAATTTCTTACAACATTTTTGCCCCAAATACCACATCCGATTACTGCAACATTATGTGCTCTCATTTTTATACTCCAAGATATTCTATTTTTCATGTTTAAATAATACAAATTATATTATTAATTTTAAAAAATAAGAACAAAAAGGTCAAATTAAATATTTATTAAGATTACAGCTATTTTAAAATAGTTATTCTGTTATCTTTTCTAACTTCAAATGGTTGAGAAAGTGATTTAATATATTCAATTGTAGGTTTATCCTTATCAAATTCATAACGTTCAATAATTTGGTCATCACTACGTTTTAACATTTCAAGTTTATCACCGCCGCCAACTAAAAATTCATCATAAGCTACTGTATAAATTTTGTTTGGATTTGGGTTCTTAACATCTATAGCTTGTTTTTGTCCGTTTTTATCAATAAAGTTAAGTTCTGTTAATTCACCTTGCGCATCAAGAGTATAGGTAAGTCCTGATACTTGCATTAAACCCGGTTTTGAATTTTTAGCTGTTAATGATTTACCGCAGAAGTTTAAGGCGTCTACTAAATCTTTTTCATTTAACTGAACTTTATATAGTTTATTTGAGAATGGGAAGATACTTGTAATATCACGTTCTGTAACAGTACCTACATCAACACTTCCTCTAAAGTTACCTGAATTTATAAGTGCAATATCTGTATCTAAGTTTTTGCGTATTGCATCGCTTACAAAATCAGCCCAAGGATTTTCTTCTGTTAAATTATTTTTTGGTAACGGATCCACATAGCCCAGTGTACCAATTTCAGGAGAAATACCTAAAACACTGTCCGCCGTTTTTTCCATCATTAAATTAGAAGAATATAAATTTGTATCCATTACATTGTTTTGGACATAAGTTATTTGTCCTGCATCATTAAATTCTAAATTTAATATACCAAAGTGAGTACCATCTCTTCCTGCTTGTGTAATTACAACAGGTTCTCCGTTTGGAGAATAAAATAAGTTTTCACCTTCTTTAACACCTTCAATTAAATCATGTGAATGTCCGCCAAGAATTACATCTATTCCGCTTACAGATTGCGCAATTTCTTTTTCAACAGTGTTTCCTTCATGAGAAAGAAGAAGAATTTTATTTAAACCCTGTTGTTTTAAAAGATTAACTTCTTCCTGCAATTCTTTTATAGTTTGGTCTTTATCATCAACGGTAATACCTTCTAAAATACCTTGATTTTTAATTCTTTGTCCCAAGTCAGAAGGTTGAACACCAATCAAACCGTATTTTTCACCGCTTTCACCTTCTACTACCGTAGAACGTAAAACTTTTTGCGCAAGCGGAGCCGATTGATCAGGGAAGTTTAAATTCATCGCTAAGATGTTTGTTTTTGAATTTTTTAATAAATTACCGCAAATCGATGCTGTAATGTCAAACTCGTGGTTGCCTAATGTTTGAGCATGAATACCTGCCGTATTCAAGAAATGGGCTGCAACAGTATTTCTTTTATCATCAGAACCAATAAATGTATCACCTGATGACAATTTTAAGAAATCAGCACCTGATTGAATAGCCTTTACATTTGCATCTTGTGCAGCTGAAACAAGTCTTTGCATTTTAGGTACTTGTCCATGCAAGTCATTTATATAGAACAGAGAAGTTTTTGTCGTTGAATTTGGATTATTTAATTCTTTTACATTTGAATTAACTGTCTGAGTCTTATTTGAAACTCCTGTATAATAATTGTTTAAACCTTGATTTTGAATTGTTTGGGAAAGAATATTCATGACAAATTCCATTTATCTATACATTCGTATCAAGATCCCAAAATTTATTTTTTGCTGAAAATTTGAAAAAAGTTAAATTTTGTTTACAAAAGAAAAATAATTAAAAATGATTGTATGAATTGTTTTCAAAAATTTCTTTTGTTATTTTTTCTGTACTATTGCCATCTTTAATTGTTACACAAGGACTAATATCTTTATTTTGAACACGTCCTATGCATTTAAAAATCGAATTATCAAGTTTTACATATGTTTCTTCAGGAACACACATTAAAAGTTCGTAATCTTCACCGCCCCATTTTACAAAATTTTTATAATCCAAATTATTTCTTGAAGAAAATTCGATTAATTCCCTTGATACAGGAACAGCATCTAAATCAATTTTTAAAGAATGTTTGCTTGCAAGAGATACTTTATAAAGTGCATCGACCAAGCCATCTGAACAATCCATTACGGTGATATTTGAATCAATAACAGAGGATAATTTTAACCCTTCATTGATTCTTGGAGTCGGATTTAAATGTGCATTTTTTAAACTTTCATCAGTATAAAGAAAATTTGTTAATCCATATAAACCGGCAGCAGAAGAACCAAATTCACCTGTAACCAATATATAATCAGCTTTTTTTGCAAAACTTCTTGAAGAATTAAACAAAGAGATTTTTTTACCTATTGCACAAATTGAAATAACTATTTTTTCACTGCCGGTAATATCTCCGCCTATAACTTTAACATTATATGAATTACAAACATCGTTAATGCCTCTGTATAATTCAGAAACAAAAGACTCATTAACCATTTTCGGTAAAGATAATGAGACAGTAATATATTTAGACATAGAAAGAGCTGCAGCTAAATCACTCAAATTAACACTTACTGCTTTTCTACCTAAAAGATAAGGAGAAATTGTATATAATGAAAAATGAACATCTTCTACAAGTGTATCTTGTGTAACAAAAACATCCAAATCTTCAAGAAAAGCACAATCATCACCTAAAAGCGATGAAAAATCGAGTGAATTTTTAATAATTTCTATAAATTTTAATTCTTTCATAAAAAAATTGTACCATTAAAAGTAAAAAATATGTAACATTAGAGTTTATAATCTGTTCAAAATCTTTTATAAGCATGTACAATAAATATATTAAATGAGCCTAGTCGAATTAAAAGCGAGGGATAATGATAGAATTAAACTATCGTAATGTTACACAGGCTGTTATTGGGGAAGATAACGGACTAAATATAACAGAAGAATTTGAAAATTATAAAGATACTATTCATAAAATCATTGCAGATTTAAATTCAAATAAAGATAAACCGGGGCAGAAATTACAATGGATGAACCTTGGTTATAATGAAGAAACCATTTGGTATGTTAAAGAATTTGCTGCAATGGTCGAAAACAGATTTGAAAATATTCTTATTCTTGGGCTAGGTGGTTCGGCTCTTGGCGGAAAAGCCGTATGTGAAGCATTATTACCTCCATATTGGAATTTCTTAACAAAAGAACAAAGAAATAATTATCCTCGCATATTCTTTTTAGACAATATTGACCCTGACCAAATGAATGCACTTTTAAATATTCTTGATTTAAAAAAGACACTTGTAAATGTAATAACAAAATCAGGCTCAACAGCAGAAGTAATGGCTCAATATATGGTTTTAAAAGACCGTATGGAAAAAGAACTCGGCGATGACTACAGAAAAAATGTAATAGCAACAACAGATAAAAATGTTGGTATTTTAAAACAATTATCAAATCAAGAAGGTTACAAGACTTTTTATATTCCTGATGATGTCGGCGGAAGATTTTCTGTATTTTCAGCAGTTGGCTTACTTCCATTTGCACTTGTAGGTATCAACATTGACGAGATAACACAAGGTGTTAAAGATATGGATTTAGCACTTAAAAATACAGACATTAATTTCAATATTGCAGCACAAAATGCATTAATTCATTTTCTAATGGATGTAAAAAAAGGCAAAAAAATATCGGTTATGATGCCATATTCCGACAGATTAAGATTTATTGCCGATTGGTATTGTCAATTATGGGCAGAATCATTGGGTAAAGAAAAAGATAGAAATAATAATATTGTAAATACAGGTCAAACCCCTGTTAAAGCTTTAGGCGTTACAGACCAACACTCACAAATACAACTATATAACGAAGGTCCAAACGACAAGATAATTAACTTTTTGAGAATAAGTGAATTTGATACAGAGCTTGCAATTCCAAATATATTTGAATATACGGGAATAAGTTATTTAGGCGGAAAAACTATTAATCAACTATACAATGCCGAAGCTGATTCTACTATGGCATCTTTAATTGATTACAAAAGACCAAATGTTACCATTACAATTCCCAAAGTAACGCCGTACTATTTGGGACAGTTATTGTATATGTTTGAAGTACAAACAGCGATTACAGGTGCGCTATATAATATAAATGCATTTGACCAGCCGGGAGTTGAGCAGCAAAAAAACTATACATACGCACTTATGGGCAGAATAGGCTACGAAGACTCGGCAAATGAACTAAAAGAAAAATTAACAACAGGTATAAAATTGTAATATTTTAGCAAAATATTATTTAGTATGATAAAATTTTAGTTATGGAAAGAATAACTCGTAAAGTATTGGGATATGATGTTGATTTGCTCTCTTTTAATGATGCAGTAAATTTTGTTCTTGAAAAAATGCACAAAGCTGAAGGAATGCAAATAGTAACAATTAATCCTGAAATTATAGAAATGGCAAAGCAAAGTGCAATGTTAGATTCTGTTTTGAATAAAGCAGAGCTTGTTGTACCGGATGGTTCCGGAATTGAGTTAGCCCTAAAATTAAAAGGAATAAAGCAAGAAAGAATTCCCGGGATTGATTTCGCAAAAGAATTAATTAATTCCTGTTCTATGTTTCAATATCCTATTGCACTTATAGGAGCTAAAGAAGATGTAATCCAAACAACAGCAAGACGACTAAAATCAGAATTCCAAGGACTTAATATTTGTTATTTCAGAAACGGTTATTTTTCCAATAATAAAGAAGATGAAATTATAGAAGAATTGGCAAACGCTAATCCAAAATTTGTACTTGTTGCACTTGGTGCACCAAAACAAGAAGTATTTATAACAAAATGCAGAAAACTAATGCCGAATACCGTATTTATTGGAGTAGGCGGCTCGTTTGATGTATGGGCAGGTGTTGTTGAAAGAGCTCCTGAATTTTTCCAAATTATGAGAGCTGAATGGTTATATAGAACTATTAAACAACCCCAAAGAATAAAAAGAATTTATAAAACATTACCAATGTTTTTATTTAAAGTTATAATAGAAGCACTTAACGAAAATGGTTTATTTGTGTTAAAAGGAAAAAATAAATGATTAATCAAATTTCAGAAAATGAAATTTCACAAATTGTTGAAGTTTCAAAAAAATTAAGAAGAAATATCTTAATGATGATTCACAACTCACAATCAGGACATCCGGGCGGTTCACTATCTTGCATAGACATACTTAATGTTTTATTTACAAAATGTATGAAACACTTCCCTGAATGTGAAAAAAATAAAGATTACGAAAATAGAGACAGATTTATTTTGTCAAAAGGTCATGCGTCTGCTGCACTATATTCAATACTTGCACATTGCGGATATTTCAAAGAAGATGAACTTCTTACATTTAGAAAATTTGGTTCAAGATTACAAGGTCATCCTTGCAGCAAACTGTTAAAAGGCGTTGAAATTTCTACAGGTTCGTTGGGACAAGGACTTTCAATCGGCTGCGGAATGGCATTAGGATTAAAGCTTGATAAAAAAGACAGCAAAGTTTTTGTATTAATGGGCGATGGTGAAACTGAAGAAGGAAGTATTTGGGAAGCAGCAATGAATGCTTCTCACAACAAATTGAACAATATTATAGCTTTTGTAGACAGAAATAAATTACAAATTGACGGTTCAACAGAAAATGTTAAATCTGTTGGAGACATAAAAGCAAAATTTGAAGCCTTTGGCTGGGATACAATTGAAATTGACGGACACAACATCTGCGAAATTTATAATGCAATAAATAAAGCAAAAGAAGCTGAGAAACCTACAGTTATTATTGCAAATACAATAAAAGGCAAGGGGGTTTCATTTATGGAAAATAATGCAGGCTGGCATGGTAAAGCACCTAGCGACGAAGAACTAAAACTTGCATTAGATGAATTAAAATAGGGGTTTTATATGATAAGAGAATGTAAATCAGTTAGAAGTGAATACGGAAAAACACTTGTAGAACTTGGAAAAGAAAATAAAAATATTGTTGTACTTGATGCAGACTTATCATGTTCAACTCAAACAAAACAATTTGCTAAAGAATTTCCTGAAAGATTTTTTAATGTCGGAATTGCGGAACAAGACTTAATGACAACAGCAGCAGGTCTTGCTTGCACAGGTAAAATACCGTTTGTTTCAACATTTGCGGTATTTGCATCAGGTCGAGCTTGGGAACAAGTTAGAAATACAATTTGCTACTCGAATTTAAATGTAAAAATTGCTGCAACTCACGGCGGAATTACAGTAGGTGAAGATGGTGCAAGCCACCAATCATTAGAAGATATAGCATTAATGAGAAGTCTTCCTAATATGACAGTAATTGTACCCGCTGATGCAGAAGAAACAAAACAAGCAATAAAATTTGCAGCTTCACACAAAGGTCCTGTTTATGTAAGAATTGCAAGATCTAACTTACCAAATATTTTTGATGAAAATTATAAATTTGATTATAAAAAAGCACAAATTATAAAAGAAGGTACTGATGTAACACTTATTACAAACGGTGAAACTTTGGTTGAAACAATTGATTGTGCTACAATATTATCAGAAAAAGGAATTAATGCCGAAATTATTAACGTTCCGGTTGTAAAACCAATAGACACTGAAATAATAATAAAATCCGCACAAAAAACCAATCGTGTTATTACAATAGAAAATCATTCCGTTATCGGCGGACTTGGCGGATGTGTATGTGAAGTATTAAGTGAAAATTATCCGGTTAAAATTAACAGAATCGGAACAAATGATGAATTTGGACAAAGCGGAACCGCAAAAGAATTAATGGCACATTACGGTTTAAATGCAGAAAAACTTGCAGAAAAAATAACAGGATTACTTAAATGATTCAATTAAGAAATGTATATAAAAAATATAAAGACAATTATGCACTACAAAACATTAATTTAGACATAATGTCCAGTGAATTTGTTTTCTTAACAGGTTCATCCGGAGCAGGAAAATCAACTTTAATGAAGCTTTTATATAGAGAAGAAACGCCGACATCAGGAACTGTTATGATTGGAAATATTAATATTGCTAAATTACCAAATGATAGAGTTCCAAACATAAGAAGATGTATGGGGATAGTTTTTCAAGATTATAAACTTCTTCAAAATATTAGTGTATACGATAATATTGCCCTTGTTATAAGAACACTCGGAATGCGCTCAAGAGAAATTCAAGAAAGAGTAACAGGAGCATTAAAAGTTGTCGGATTGCTAAATAAAATGAATGCTAAGCCAAGTGAGCTATCAGGTGGTGAACAACAAAGAGTAAGCATTGCAAGAGCAATTGTAAATGGTCCGCCACTACTTATAGCGGATGAACCGACAGGAAATTTAGACCCTAAAAACTCTATGGAAATTATGCAAATACTTGAACAAATTAATGAAAAAGGTATTACAGTAATTGTTTCAACTCACGATAGAGATATTGTTGATTACTTTAGAAAAAGAGTCATAACAATGGAGCAAGGACAAATAATCAGAGACGTACAGGCAGGCACATATGAATAACAGAAAAAAAATAATAAAAGAAACCGTAAAAAAACATATTCCTCAACGTCATTTGTCTTCAATTAGAATAATGTACAGAATTGCAATGGAAACAGTATACGGTATAAAAAGAACCGGACTTATAAACATAGCAATTGTTGCTGCAATGGCAGCAATTTTAACTATTTTCGGAGCATTGTTCAGAACAAGCTTTTCCTTGACATCATTTGTAGACAAACTAGGTGATGCACTTGAAATATCAGTGTATTTAAAACCAAATACAGATCCTGTTTATATGTCTTCAAGATTAAAAGAAATTGAACACGTTAAAAAGATATCCTTAGTAACAAAAGAACAAGCTTGGGAAGAAATGAATAAAGATATGGATACACGAGGACTTGAAAATCCGCTTCCCGATACTTTACATGTAACTGTTGATGATCCGACTAACATTGCCGTTGTTTGCGAAAGCATAAAAAAAGTATCAGGCATTGAAGACATGTCCTATGCACATGAAATAGCAAAAAAAATGCAAACAATCACTAATGTTTTTAATACGGTAACAGTATTTGTTCTAATTGCTGTTGCAATGCTTACAATAATAATAATAAATTGTACAATTCAACTTGTAATTCAATCAAGAAAAGAAGAGATTGAAATTATGCGATTAATGGGTGTAAGCAACTGGTATATAAAAATTCCTTTAATATTACAAGGGGCAATCTATGGCTTTTTAGGTGCTGTAGTCTCTTTACTTCCGTTAAATACAGTTCAAAATGGATTAACTAAATTACATACCTTTTTCAGCATTGCACAATCAGAAATGGCAATGAATACGGTTGTTTTATGCTTATTCATAATGGCTATATTCTTTAGTGCGAGCGGTAGTTTATTATCAATTAAAAAGCATTTACAAGTATAAAAACCAGAGATTTATATCGACCTTTTTATAATTTTTTTATATGTCACACTAAACTTGTTTTAGGGTTCAACAAACTAAATATATAAGAATAAAACTAAAAGTTTTATTCTGTCCAACAATTTAGAAGTAATATTTTTTGTAAGAATTAAGGCATATACAGAATAAATTCAATAAAATAATACTTGAAAAAAGAAATATTCTTTGCTAGTATAGTTATAACGCTTTGGAGTAGTGGCCGAGTAGGTTTAAGGCGGCACCCTGCTAAGGTGTTGTGTGGAGTAATCTGCACCGTGGGTTCGAATCCCACCTCCTCCGTTTTTTACATACATATAATAAAAAAAAAACAAACCAAGTTGGTTTGTTTTTTAATTAATAAAATAAATTTACAAACAAATATAAAATAATTGAAAAAAATAGAAACTGATATATAATTAGGTTATGGGTACTTTATTAAGCATATTTACAGATTTTATAGATAATATAAAATCAAATAATTCATCAATGTATAAGAATATTAATCAAGAAATATTCTACGATAAAAATGTTGCATATTTTAACTATGATTTTATGATGTCTTTAGACAAGAAAGATTATGCTAAATATTTAGCTATTGCATACAAAGAAAAAACAGATAAAAAACTTAATTTAAAAAATCCAAAAACACTTAACGAAAAAATTCAATGGTTAAAAATATACGATAATATACCATTAAAAACAGAACTATCTGACAAAATAAAAGTTAGAGACTGGATAAAAGCTAAAATTGGTGAAGAATATTTAAAACCTATTTTATGGATAGGAGATAGTTTTGATGATATTCCTTTCGATATATTACCAGACTCTTTTGTAATAAAAGTAAATCACGGATGTAAATGGCAAGTTATAATAAAAAATAAACAAGCATACATCGAAAACAAACAAGTCTTCGAATATAGTAAAATAAGAATTGAACACTGGCTTAAACAGAACTTTTTTGGTTATAGCGATTTTGAAACACAATATTTGAATATTAGACCTAAATTATTTATTGAACCGCTTATGCGTGATGATATTAACACTGTTAGTAAAGATTATTGTGTTTGGTGTGTAAATTCAGTACCATATGTAGAGATTGAAAATAATAAATTTAAAGAAGAAGCAATGAGACTAAGTAAAATCTTGGCACAAGATTTCAAACTTGTTCGTGTTGATTGGATGATTTATAACAATAACTTATATTTTGGAGAAATGACATTTACACCGCTGTCAGGTTTTATTCCGGATATAATGCTTGAGCAAAGTTTTTATCAGGAATTATCTAAAAATTTTACATTAAAATAAAGGAGAATTACTATGAACGAATTCAATAATGATGACGAAAAAGAAATTTCTATTGATGAAATTAACGAATTATATAAAGATGTAATTGAAATGCCTGAACCACTAATTGCTACTGTTTGTGGACATCCTAAAATTTATTCTGCATCACACAGATAAAGTCAATCAAGGAAATATAAAATGGAAATATATTCATATATATGTACAAAAACTCATTATACTAAAAAGAATTTTTCAATAAGTTGTATATATGACGTTAAACACAATTTATATTATTTCTTGAAAGGTATCAGTTCAAATTTATGGTATAAACTTGTCAAAGATAATGATTTTGACAAGTTACGATTATTTGCAGAAAACAATAATATTACAAAAGAACTAAATTCTTTACTTTTTGAATTAAAAGAAAAAGAAATTATAAAAACAGATAAAGCATTTGAAGACTCAAACTATAACTATTTATCAAAATCTATAAGCCGAAAGAGTGATAATTTATATCATTTCTTAGATAAATGGAGTGAAGCTGCAATAAGTATTGGGTGTATAGATGCATTAATTCTTGAACTCACATATAAATGTAATTTAAAATGCAGACACTGCTATAATCATAAAGATATGAATGAATATTATATTTCATTTGAAGATGCAAAAAAAATAATAGATCAAGCAATTGAATTAGGAATAGGCTGTGTTAGATTAACAGGTGGTGAATGTACTCTTAATAAAGATTTTATAAAAATATGTGAATACATAAGAAGCAAGCGTTTAGAACTTTGTGTGTATACAAATGGTCAAATTCTTAACGATAATGAAGAATTATTTGAAAAATTTATAAATTTATACCCAAGCCTTATTCAGTGCAGCATCTATAGCATGGATGCCGATATTCATGATTCTATAACTGGAGTAAAAGGTTCACTGGAAAAAACAATGAATCTTATAAATAAAGTAAAAAAAACAAGTACACTAGTAGATATTGCAACATTTATTGCTTCTTATAATAAAGATAGCTATAAAGAAATACAAAAGTATGCAGACTCCATAGGGGCAACATATCGTGATACTTGTCTTTTTACAAATAATCCGGAAAATAATAATCTTAACTCAAAGATTACTTTTGAAGAAATGAAGAAATTTTATAGTGAAAAATATATAAATTTTGATGTACAGCCACATTTTATAAAAAACGAATATTCGGTATGTGAAGCCGGATATGATAGATTGTGTGTTACCCCAAAACTGGATGTGCTTCCTTGTGTTGCAGTTGATTATGTTTTAGGAAATATGAATTCAACCTCATTAAAAAAAATAAAGGAAACAACACTTAAAAATTTTCAAAAAATGTTCATAAGAAATAACTTATCAGAATGCTTTAATGAAGAATACTGTGCTTATTGTCATTATTGCCCTGATTCACTAAGTTTGGAAAATTCTTCTATTATGAAAAAACATCCTTTATTATGTGAAAATGCAAAAGCTTTCTATGAAGCACTTGTTTCAACTAAAGCAGAAAAGGAATAATTATGAAAAATTTTGCAAGATATAATAATATAGAATATTTTATGCCGTT